>JAEEGK010002590.1_pt1 | contig 45339 bp, 44 predicted proteins | sample 8958771 | NCBI WGS metagenome assembly JAEEGK01 (sample SAMN16246547, study PRJNA631951) | gut metagenome | biome: gut microbiome; feature: rumen; material: SC-attached | host: Bos | place: Iran: Karaj | collected 2018-10
AGCACGGATACAGAAATGCACCCTGGTTTTAATATCATCATGCGTCTGAACACCACAAAACAATGGATGCGTCTGATGTGGCAATACGACACAAGTGTTATTATAGCACTACGATTGAAACTGTCAATGACAGTTTGGCAAAAAAAATCGCCAGACGCGCCTGGCGATTTTTTGCGTTAAAAAACATAAATTTCTGAAACCCGCACAGTGACCGGCGTGCAGCACTTCTCCAAGTACGTACAAACGGACTGGCAAAGTTGTAAAATGTAAGTAGGTCAAGGGGGGAGGGGGAACCAAGGGGGAACCAAGGGGGAATTGTCGCCATAAAGGCGACCATTTAACGTTAATCTTTTGTATAATAGAAATGAGGTGTGGAGCGTAAATGGCTAAAAAGATTATAGATTTTGAAGAGATAACCAGCACGGAAAATATCCTGATTTACATGTCGCAGTTCATGCCGTCGGGCAACTATGAAACGGAAAGCCTGCAGAAGAAACTACAGAAAAAATCGCTGACGCATCCGGAGTTTAACGAACTGTGCGAAAACATACTGGACTTTATTATGACACAAAACTGGTTTGCTTTGGAAGACGACCTTTCGATTTTGGAAAATGTGATCGTCATGACGGCAAAACAGGCGGCGCCCCTGATGCCGCTCACAATGTACGAATATGACGCGATCAACAAAATGGATATGTGGCAGGAACAGTGGGGACCGGATGATATCGGAGAACTGGATAACGCTGTCACAGAAGTCTTTGCTGATCCGGAAGCCCGGCGTCTGATTGGGGAGTACGCGCTGAAAGGCGAGTATTTGGAACTGGCCGATACTATCGGAGTGACTGATGAAATTGGGATTAAAATAGAAGAAGACTAACTTGACACATTATTTAATACTCCATTCAGGCTAATTTTAGGGAAGAGACTTTATGCCAGCTCTTTTCCTGCAGATTGAAATTGCTGTGTTTCAATTACCTCCATATGTGACAAATTACGATAAGACTCCTTTATATAGAAAGATCAGGTGCGAGAACCCGCACCACACCTGAATTTGCAAATCGGTTTCGGGCGTTTGAACGCCCGAAACAGGAAGGAAACTGATTAAAAGTTGTGAAATCAGAGTTGTATGAGAACCCAGACTTTTTGGGGTACTTTTTGTTTTATTTGCTTTTCTTTTTGCAAAAACTATGCTATAATAAAAACGAACAATTGTTTTAATTGAAAGGAGGTTTGTTTATGGAAAATGAATCAGAATTGATATCGTTAGACGCTAACGATATCAAACGCCGGATATTCACTGTCCGGGGAAAGCAAGTGATGTTGGACAGCGACTTGGCGGAACTTTACGGATATGATGTTAAACGGTTAAATGAACAGGTGCGACGTAACAAGGAAAGATTTCCTGAGGATTTTATGTTTCAGTTACTGAAAGAAGAAATCCCAGATTCTTCAAAGTCGCAAATTGCGACTTTGAACGAAAGCGGTAATAAGCGCGGTAGCAATGTAAAAAAGTTACCGTATGCATTTACTGAACAGGGGATTTACATGCTTTCAACTGTACTTCGCGGTGAACTCGCTGTGAAACAAAGCATATTCATCATGCGGGCCTTTCGGGAAATGAGGCACTTCATTGCAAACAATGCCGCACTGTTCGAGAGGATCAGCAGCGTGGAGCTGCGGCAACTGGAATACCAGAAACAGACAGACAAAAAGATTGACCAGCTATTTGAGTGTATCGGCGAACATACGGAAACACGCCAGAAAATATTCTTTGACGGACAGATATATGATGCGTTCAGCCTGCTTATAGAGTTGATACAAAAAGCAGAGCAGGAAATTATCCTGATAGACGGATACGTTGATGTGGGCACGCTGAACGTATTAGCGAAAAAACAACCTGGGGTAACCGTAACAATTTACACGTTTACCAAAACAAAACTGACAGAACAGGACGTTACCGCGTTTAATGCGCAGTACCCGAAACTGGAAGTGAAACACACAAACATTTTTCATGACCGTTTTCTGATTCTGGATGGCAAGACGGTGTACCACATCGGGGCTTCGCTGAAGGATGCGGGGAAAAAATGCTTTGCGGTTTCGCTTTTGAAAGATGCAGGGTTGGAACTGATGAAAAAACTGAAAATATATAACATATGAATGTCAGTTAAATTTATTAGCAATACGATAAAACAATGAATATAAAAATGCAAAAGCTGTATATTTGTTGAGACGGTTTGAAGAAAGGAATGATAAAGGTATTTCGTACTTTTTTCTTTAGTTTTATCAATATAATATGATATAATTATATATTAAATTGTAGTTAAATCTTAATGTTTGCAAAAAGTATTATAATTGCATTCAGTATTTGCTTCTGTATTTTATTACGTAATGCACAATCGAATAGATAGGATTGTGATGTACGTTAGAAGTAGTTAAAGATATTTTCGGAGGAAACCAGAGATGGCAAATGAGAGATTGATTCGTTTCACAAAATTGTTGAAAGAAATTTTTGAACTTGATAAATCTGATCTTGATTTTGGTATTTACCGTATCATGAATCTTCGCAAAACACAGATCGATGATTTTCTTTCTAAACGTCTGCCGGAGATGGTGCAGGAAACTCTTGCGCCTTTTGCTCAGACAAACAAAGAAGAAATTCGTGAAGAAATGGCACAGATTGAGAATAGTGCCAAAAATATGGGTGTGACTATTGACCGGGTTGATGATACTTTGCCAACAAAGCAGAGATATTTACAGCTTCAGAAACAACTTGCAGAGGGAGATGATCTTGCTGCCCTGGAAACAGATGTCTATTCTGCTCTTTACTCATTTTTCAATCGTTACTATGAGGACGGGGATTTCATATCAAAGCGTCGATACAAAGAAGGAGTCTATGCGATTCCCTATGAGGGTGAGGAAGTCAAGCTGTATTGGGCAAATCAGGATCAGTACTATATTAAGACGAGCGAAAATTTTAAAGACTATTCCTTTGTTTGTAATGGAATTACAGTACATTTCAGTTTAATGGATGCAACAACAGAACAGAACAACAATCAAGAGAGTGCGAACAGTAAACGTGTTTTTATGCTCTTTACCGAAGATGAAATCAACTATCCAGGCAAAAAAACATTTGAATATAAAATTGATACAGCGGAAATAGTGATTCGCTTTGTGTATGATATTCAAACTAAATACACTGGAAAATCAGACACAATAGAAAAGAAATGGCGTGAAGACAATAAAAATGCCATTACAGAATGGATACTTTCTCTTAATAGGGAAGAGCTGAATCCGCTGATAGCACCGTTCTCAACTGGTAAAGGAAATGAAACAACCACGTTATTGGAAAAACATCTTAAAGGCTATATAGCAAAGAATACTTTTGATTATTTTATTCATAAAGATTTGCGTGGCTTCCTTACTCGTGAGCTGGATTTTTATATCAAAAGCGAGATTATGCATCTGGAAGATTTAGACACAGACAATGAAACACGCGTGGAGACATATCTTGCAAAGGTTAAAGCGGTTAAACGCGTAGGTAAAATCATCATTGATTTTCTTGCTCAAATAGAAGAGTACCAAAAGAAGCTGTGGTTAAAGAAAAAATTTGTTGTTGAGACCAATTGGTGCATAACACTGGATAAAATTGATGAAGCTTTCTGGCCTGAAATTATTTCCAATAAAACACAAATAGATGAGTGGATTACTTTATATACTATTGATGAAGCAGAAGGCTGGACCAATCCACCGAGTTTAGATTTTTTAAAACAGAACAAGAATTTAATAATTGATACAAAATATTTTACTAACAATTTTAAAGGGAATTTGATCGAGCACATTGGTAATTTAGATAATCATACTAATGGGGTTATGATACATTCGGATAACTATCAGGCGCTAAGATTATTGTTAAATCGTTATAGGGAAAAGATTCAATTAACTTATATTGACCCGCCTTATAATACTGATGCTAGTAAAATTCTTTATAAAAATGGTTATGAACATTCAAGCTGGATATCTTTAATTGAATCAAGATTGCTTGAAAGTAAAAAACTAATGTCCCGTACAGGTGTAATAGAGGTTGCAATTGATGATTATGAGATGCGTTATCTAAACACTTGTATGGATCAGGTGTTTGGTATTAATAATGCCATTTCTAATATTGCGATTCTTACAAATCCTAAAGGCCGTGATCAAGATTTTATAGCACAAGCACACGACTATACGATTATGTATGCAAAAAATAAAATGTTTGCTAAAACTTTCAATTTCGTTCTTACGGAAGAAGAATTAGCGAAAAAATATGCTAAAAAATCTCAAGACGGCGAGGCAATGAGGGAGTTGCCCCTTAAAAGAACGGGTAGTGGGAGGCGTCGAGAAGAGCGACCATATATGTACTTCCCATTCTTCTATTCTCCAGAAAAAAAAGATTTTATGGTAATACCAGAAGAACTATATAAGAAAATTTATAACGCCGATACAGATACATTCGATGATAGATTTGTTTCAAAAGTTATTGAAAAATATAAAAATGAGGGTTATGAAGCAATCCTTCCTCTTAGTAGTAGAGGTGAAAAATTCCGCTGGAGATGGGGCTATAATAGTTGCGTTGCAGGTGTAAATAGTGGTGTCTTATTCTGTAAATCAGTTAGAGGCGGCAAATATGCTGTTTATCAATATGATTTTGCTGATGATGAAGTTACGCCAAAATCTTTTTGGTTTGGCACGCAATATGATGCATCGTCGAAAGGAACCAATCTGTTAGATAATATAATTCCGAATAATCTATTTGATTTTCCCAAAAGTTTATTTACAGTCATAGACAATATAATTATTGGATCAGGAAATGATGACATTGTTTTAGACTATTTTGCGGGCTCGGGTACTACTGGACATGCAGTAGTTTATTTGAACCAACATATGGATGAATCCAATAGGCGTTATATTTTAATTGATATGGGAGAACACTTTAATACAGTAATTTGTCCCAGGATGAAAAAAGTGGTTTATTCACCTGAATGGAAGGAAGGTAAACCTCAAAGCCGTACTACTAATATTTCTCAAATTATTAAATATATGCGGCTTGAGAGTTACGAAGATACGCTTTCTAATGTCAAACTAAAAGATAGTAAGATGTCTTCGTTGTTTGGTGAAGAGTATCTCATTAATTATATGGTGGATATGGAGAGCCGCGATAGCCTCTTGGATGTGAAAGCATTCAACAATCCGTTTGCCTATGTCATGAAGATTACAGAGAAAAATGAGTGCAAAGATCATTCTATAGATTTGGTGGAGACCTTTAATTATTTGATTGGGTTAACGGTTTTCAAGCAAAGTGCGATTTCATATTATCATAGCAAACCTGCGGAAACGCCTGCATATGAAGGTGCGGTGGATTTAGAAAGTGACATCAATGGTCAGTATGCTTTCCAACAAGTCGAAGGAGTATTGCCAGATGGACAACGCGCATTGGTGATTTGGCGTACTGTAACTGACGACATTCTTGCATCCAATGCGGCGCTGGATGCATATTTTACCCGTTTCCGCAAAAATGCTGGCGACAGTAATTTTGATGTGATTTATGTCAATGGTGATTGCAATCTGGAAAACATGCGCCAGAACAATGACAGTTGGACTGTTCAGATGACAGAGATTGAATTCAAAAAGCGCATGTTTGAGGAGGCATAAGGATGGTAAGCAGAAGAACGGCACCACAGGTTTCTTTTAATGACCAGCTTGTACTATTCCATTATTTCCTGCATGAGCTGAACATTGACGCCCTTGATGCACTAAGTAATATATTGAACACAGCAGCATACGAAGGCGTCAATGAAAGTGGCCATACATATTTTATTGATTATATTTCACGCCTTTGTAAAATAAATGGTTCAAATATTTCTTCAGATATATTGTTGCAATATGACGAAAATATCTGTCGTTATACTCGTCATATTGGTAACAAGCGTGGTGGTCTGCAGTGGAAGTATTTCCAATACATATCTCTTCTTTTTACTGAGATGTATTTGGACCGCTTCTTTTCTGATGCAGAAGCGTTTTGTGCAGATTTAAACGAATGGTTAAAAGAAAAGAAAGATGAGACTAATGGTGCAGTTGATTTTCAGCCGTATACTACAGATAAGCTGAATAAATTGGCATTCATGTGCGCTACCGGCAGTGGTAAAACATTGATTATGCATATGAATATCCTGCAATATCAGTACTATTTAAAACGCGCTAAACGAATAAATAGTAAATTGTCTCTTAATAAAATTATAGTGTTAGCACCTAATGAAGGAATGAGCAAGCAGCATTTGGATGAGCTTGCATTATCCTCTATTCCTGCAGAATTGTTTGAAAAGGATCGCGGTTTCGTAATTAATGAAAATACTGTGATTGTGATTGATATGAATAAGTTGAAGGAAGAGGGGAAAGTTAAGACCGTTTCAGTTGATAGTTTTGAACAAAACAATTTGGTATTGGTAGACGAGGGACATCGTGGCTTGTCTGGTAATGTTTGGTATGATTACCGTACCCGTCTGTCTGCTGAAGGTTTTGCCTTTGAGTATTCTGCAACTTTTAAGCAAGCATTGAATGCTAATGCTACCGGTAGTTCACAACAAGCAAAAGAAGAAAGAGCGCTGATGGAAGAATACGGGAAGTCTATTATTATGGACTATTCCTATAAATATTTTTATAAAGACGGTTATGGCAAAAATTATCGCATTTATAATATGCAAAACAGTATTAACTCTGATCAACGGCATATGTACTTGGTAGGTTGTTTGTTATCCTTTTATCAGCAAATGAAACTGTTTAAGGAAAAAACAGACGCATTGCGGGAATTCCACATTGTAAAGCCATTGCTTGTCTTTGTGGGAAATCGTGTCACTGCGCCGGTTAAGAATAGTAATCTTACGCAAGCGGAGAAGGAACTGCTCACGGACGTTGAAGAGGTGATGGTATTTCTAAATACATTCTTGAGCAACCGTTCTAAATCAATTGATTATATTAAAGCTGTCCTAAATGAAGAAACTGGTTTAATTGATGATACAGGCAAGGAATTGTTTTATAATGATTTCCGGGCATTGAAGGACTATTTTGGGCAGAGTATTGATCCTGCTATAGTGTTTGCCGATATTCTTCGTGTTATTTTTAATACAGACACTAATGCAAGCGAGCCCCGTTTAAGGATGGTCAACATTCGTCAGATATCCGGAGAAATCGGTTTGAAAATTGGCGAATATGGGGACTATTTCGGTGTAATCAACATTGGTAATGCTTCCGGTTTATTGAAAATTTGCGAACAAAAAGGCATTATTGTCAGTACAGAAGAATTTGTTTCCGAATCTCTTTTCAGAAATATCAATACATCGAATTCTAATATCAATATATTAATTGGTTCCCGAAAATTTACGGAAGGTTGGAACAGTTATCGTGTTTCCACAATGGGACTTATTAATTTTGCAAAAGGAGAAGGCTCCCAGGCAATTCAGCTATTTGGACGTGGCGTCCGTTTGAAAGGTTATCGGGGTTCGCTTAAACGGTCAAGTATGTTAGATGCAAGCATTAAGCCTCTTAATAAAGATATTCCAAAGCACATTGATCTTTTGGAGACATTGACTATCTTTGGTGTTAAAGCACAATACATGGAAGATTTTAGGGAATATCTGGATAAGGAAGAATTAACCAATATTCACGAGTATCGTTTGCCTGTAATTAGTCGCTTTAATGAAGTTAAGGATAAAAAACTTCACGTTATCAAAGTTAAGGACGATTCTGATTTTAAACGTCAAGCAAAAAGGCTGGTCTTGGATAAGCCAGATGATGGTTTTTTAAAGTACCTTTTGAAAAGCAAGACCATTATCGATTGCCGTAGTAAAATTCAATCCATAAACTCTGTTTCTTCTATAGCTGATGAGAATTCATTGCAAACAGATTTATTGCATCTTCCTGATGATATAATTTCCATTTTGGATATGCAAAGAGTATTTGAAGAGTTGGAGGACTACAAGAGTCATAGACGTTACTATAATATCAGCGTCGTTGTGGACAAACTTCCGGGGATTCTTAAAACAAGAGACTGGTATGGTTTTTTAATTCCAAAAGAACAGTTGGTTATTAACACAATTGCAAAATTGGAAGCAGTAACAGACTTCGCAATTATGGCGCTAAAATCCTATATGGATAAGTTTTATAAATACGAAAAAGACCGCTGGGAAGCTCCGAGATTAGAATATGCTCTTCTTGGTGAGTCTGATAGTAACTTTGTTAACGAATACTCTGTCGTTTACGAGCAAAAAGATAATACGGACACAACAAAAGATGAACTGAAAACCTTTATTTCTGATTTAGCTACTATGCTCAAGGGGAATAATGGGTTTGATGATTCCGAAAAAGAATATAAGCATAGGAATTTAATCGTTTTCGATTTTCAATCACACCTATATGTGCCCTTGATTTGTTTAGAGAAAGGTAATATTAGCATTCATGTTTCACCAGTTGCTTTAAATCATGATGAAAAACGGTTTGTAGATTATCTTAAAACATATACTAAAAATCACACAACTGAGTTAACGGGAAAAACTTTATATTTGCTTCGTAACAAAAGCAAGGTAGGAATGGGCTTTTTTGAAGCAGGGAATTTTTATCCGGATTATATTTTATGGATTGATACGGCAGATACGCAGTATATTACCTTTATTGATCCCAAAGGGTTGATCCACATACTTCCAAATGATCCTAAGATTGAGTTTTATAAAACAATCAAAGAACTGGAAACGCGCCTTGCACCTTCTGCAAAAGGAAAAAAGATTGTTCTTAATTCCTTTATTATGTCAGGTACAAGCTTTAATGATTTAAAAACATGGTGGTCCGGGGCAGGGATTGAAGTTAGTCGTTCATATTGTGAAAATAGAAATGTTTACATGTTGGAAGATTCGGATTGCGTTGAATTAATGATAAAAAAGATACTGAAATAACGGGGAGGTTTAATCATGGCTTATGAAGCGCCGTTGAAAATTTATGATGTTATTCAGGATATCTCTGCAAATAAATATATTCTTCCAGCGATACAACGAGAGTTTATATGGAGCACCACACAAATTGAGCAGCTTTTTGATAGTCTAATGCAAGGTTATCCTATTGGTGGATTCTTGTTTTGGGAATTGCCCAAAAGTAGTTATAACAAGTATGAGTTTTATAGCTTTTTACAAAATTATCATGAGCGTGATGCTACACATAATCCAAAAACCAATCCGAGCACCTCGGAAACGGTGATGGCTGTTTTGGATGGGCAGCAACGGCTTACATCGTTATACATAGGTCTTAAGGGTACATATGCTTACAAAATTCCATATAGGAAATGGCAGAGTGCCAATGCTTTTCCAAAAAGAAAATTGTATTTGGATATTCTTCAGCCGGCTATCGAAGAGGATGTTCAGTATAATTTTAAATTTTTGTCTTCTGAAGAAGTTGAGGCTGCTAAAAATGATAAAGAGCATTTTTGGTTTGAGGTTGGAAACATTCTGGAAATGGGTGACCCGTATGATGTTACGAGATTTCTCATTAAAAATATAACGACAGCATATCCTGATGAGAGAATACAATTATTTGCCGGTCAAGCGTTAGCGCAATTACAAAACGTAATTCATACGCAGCTTAGCATTAATTACTATAAAGTTAAGACTGATGTACTTGATAAGGTTTTAAATATTTTTATTCGCGTGAACAGTGGTGGAACACCCCTCAGTTATTCTGACCTGTTGCTTTCTATTGCTACTGCGCAATGGAAGACGCTTGATGCACGTGAAGAAATTACTGAATTTGTTGACGAGCTGAATTCAATTGGAAATGGTTTTAATGTTAATAAAGATTTTATTCTGAAGTCTGCTTTAGTCTTAACAGATTTCAGAAATGTTGCATTTAAAGTTGATAATTTTAACAAGGCAAACATGCGTAGAATAGAAGAGAACTGGGATGATTTAAAGAAAGTTCTTTACTCAGCATTTAGCCTGGTTTCAAGTTTCGGTTTTGGTAGAGACAGTTTGAAATCTAATAATGCAGTGATTCCTATTGCTTATTATTTAAAAACGATAGGTTTTCCGCATAATTTTGAAGCAGCAAAGGTACACGCCAAAAACCGGAGTATAATTAAAAAATGGTTGATTATGTCATTGGTTAAACGCACATTTAGCGGCCAGCCTGATAATATTCTTAGGATTTTACGTGATGTTATTGCAAAAAATGGGAAAAAGGATTTTCCGCTTGAATCTATTGTTGAAAAACTTCGTGGAACCAACAAATCCATAATTTTTATGGATGATGATATCGAAAAACTTTTAGAACTCAAGTATGGAAAAGGCGAAACGCTCACCGCGTTGATGCTTCTTTATCCTTCGCTTGACTTTAATAATAAATTCCATATCGATCATATCTATCCTAAGAGCAAGTTTACTGAAAACAAACTTCGCAGAAGGGGAATTACAAGTGAACAGACTGCGGAGTATATTAATTGCGTGAATAATATTGCAAATCTGCAGTTGCTTGAAGCGCTTCCCAATATTGAAAAACAAGATAAAGATTTTGACATTTGGTTTGAAGATAATTGTCCTTCAGATAGTGACAAGTACCAATATCGAAAAGTCCATTATCTTCCCAAAATGGAATATACATATCCAAACTTTATCGAGTTTATTGAAAAACGGCGTGAACTGATGAAGAAGAAATTTAAAGAGTTGTTGTTGAATTAAGAGGTAGATGTTTATGGGAACGATTTTTATAGCTGGTTCTTATGGAGTGGGGAAAAGTACTTTGTGCCAAGCATTATCAAATGTTTTGGGTGTACCGGCATATTCTGCTGGGGATTTAATTAGTAATATCAATGGTGAGAAATACGGAGCTAACAAGGCTGTACAGAATAAAGACAAAAATCAAGATATACTTGCTATCGAAGTTAAGAAGAAATTACAAAAACATCCTACAATACTTCTTGCAGGTCATTTTTGTATTTTTGATAAACTGAATCGCGTAGTAAAATTACCTGATAGTGTTTTTAGGGAACTCTCGATTAAACGAATACTTTTGTTAGAGGCTGATCCGGAACGTATTTTATTTAATCTGAATGTTAGAGATCACAAAAAATATGAGCGAAGTCAAATTGAAATGCTTCTCAAGGAAGAACATAATGCTGCCGAATTTGTTTCCAAACAATGTGGTTGTAGTTTGTATATTCACCAAATGTCTTTTAGTACATCGGATTTACAGAAATGTTGTGAGATTTTGACTGCGGAGGTATAGCTATATGAGAATCCTTTTGGACACAAATATTGTGATTCATAGAGAGAACAAAAGAGTTTCTAATTATAGCATAGGCCATCTTTTTCGATGGATTGACCGCTTAAAGCATGATAAAATAATTCATCCATATACCATATCAGAGATTAAAAAGTATCGAGATCCGGAAACGCAGGAAGCGATTTCAGTAAAACTGGATTCTTACAATGTTATCCAAACCATTCGCGAGCCGGATGCTGAGTTTTTAATGAAAATTAATCAACCAGAGAAAAATGATAATGACCATATTGATAATTGCCTTCTTTACGAAGTTTTTCTCGAACGAGTTGATATCCTAATTACCGAAGATCGCGGATTGCGTAATAAAGCTTTTCAGGTGGGCCTTGGGAATCGAGTATTTTCAATTAATAGTTTTATTAGTAAGGTAACCGCAGAGAATCCAAGCCTAATTGAATATAAGGCACTTTCTGTAAAAAAAGTGTTTTTTGGTAGTGTAGATGTTAATGACAGTTTTTTTGATAGTTTTAGAAATAGCTATGCTGGATTCAATAAATGGTTTGCTCGTAAATGTGACGAAGAGGCATATATTTGCTGCTCAGATAAAGGAAAGATACTCGGCTTTTTGTATTTGAAGACTGAAGACATATCAGAAAACTATTCTGATATAGAACCTACCTTTACTCCTAAACGGAGATTGAAAGTAGGGACTTTCAAGGTTGAATCTACAGGCTTTCGATTAGGTGAACGCTTTATTAAGATTATTTTTGATAACGCTCAAAAACGCAAAGTTGACGAAATCTATGTAACTTTATTTACCGATTATGGAGAACTTTTAGCCTTAGAGGAATTGTTATCTAACTGGGGATTTGTTTATCATGGAGTCAAGCATAATGGAACAAAAGATGAAATAGTTTTAGTAAAACAATTGCATTTGATGGATAAGAATGCTACGCCGAAACAGAATTTCCCAAATATCTCGCATCGAGGAAACAAGTATATCCTTCCAATTCTACCTCAGTACCACACAACACTACTCCCAGACTCTCAGTTAAATACTGAAAATCGCATTGATTTTCTTGGGCAAAAACCACATCGTTATGCACTTCAAAAGGTATATATTTCTTGGGCGTCAACCAAAGGAGCAAAACCGGGAGATTTAATTCTGTTTTACAGGATGGGAAGGCCAGATGAAATCAAAAAGTACAAGTCTGTTGTAACAACTATAGCGATAGTTGACAAGATTATTGAAAATATTACGAGTGAAGACGAGTTATTATCTCTATGCCAAAATAGAAGTGTTTTTTCGGTCGAGGAGCTTAGAGACTTTTGGACAAAGCATAGAAACAACTTGAAGATTCTTAAATTTATTTTTGTAAAGAGTTTGACAAAAAGGTTGAATTTAGAGTATTTGTGGGAACATAATATTGTTCCTCCCCCAGGAGGACCGCGCCCATTTATGATGTTAACTGATGCTCAGTTTGATATGGTTGTAAAAGATTCTAAAACAGAAATAGATTATATAGAATGACGAGGGTTATAGATTGAAAGCACTTCTTTTATCCATTAAGCCCGAATATGTGGGGCGAATATTACAAGGAACTAAAAAATATGAATATCGTAAACGGCTTGCGAAAGAGAATGTGAGTGTTATATACATTTATATTACAGCTCCTTCAATGAAGATTGTTGCTTCGGTTCAAATTGTTGGTCGGTTATCGGCTTCTCCTACCGCATTATGGGAAAAGACAAAGTTTACTTCAGGTATCAGCCGTGAAAAATACAGAGAATACTTTCGTGGTTGTAAAACAGCATATGCATATGAACTTGGTAAAGTTAACGTTTTCAAGTCTGTAAAAGAGTTGTCTGACTTTGGAGTAAATTCCGCTCCGCAATCGTTTACTTATATTGAAATATAAACGTGTTTTTATCTTAAAGATGATAATGAAGAAAATGCAGTAAAGAAAACAAATAGAAACTTGAAAGTTTAGTAAGGAGATCAGCGTAAGATGTGGAAAGACAGCGAGACCGAAATAGATTTTCTTGATTATGGTTACATGGTAAATATTCTCAAGGAGATTGTTTGTAACGATAACCTTCTTCCTGCCAGTATTGGTATTTATGGCGATTGGGGCAGCGGTAAATCAAGTTTAATGCACATGTGCATTAAAGAACTGGAAAAAGATGGTAGAGCTAAGTGCCTCATATTTAATGGGTGGTTATTTGAAAGTTATGGAGATGCAAAATCTTCCTTATTGAATAGTATTTTGGATGTTATTTCTAAAGAGAAGAATTTATCGGATAAAGCAAAAGATATTTTAAGAGGTTTATATAAAAGTGTTGATAAATTAGATTTAGCGCAAAAAGCCATAAAATATGGTGGTTTATCTCTTTTGTCTGGTGGAGTGGGAGCATTTGCAGGAATTACGGGTGAAACTGCTTTTGCGTTTATAAAAAACCATTTATCAGACTTTGTGAAAAGTGATGATAAAAATGACATATTATCTAAAATACGCGATAATATCAATGATGAATTAAATGAAAATAGTTTGCGTGAGGATATAAGGGTTTTTCAAAGTCAATTTGAAGCACTTTTAAATGAAAGTAATATTGATCGACTTGCTATTTTTATTGATGAACTGGATAGATGCAGAGAAGATACGATTTTGGATACATTAGAGGCCATGAAACTTTTTATGTTTACTGGTAAAGTGGCCTTTGTTATAGGTGCTGACGAACGTCATATTTCTTATGCGGTAAAAAGCAAATTTAAAAATATAGAAGGCATACAAATTGATATAGGGAAAGAATATCTTGAAAAACTCGTTCAGTATCCTATTAAAATTCCTAGAATGGATATAGATGAAACAGAAGTATATATATCATCTTTGCTTTTGTCTGCTGAAGTGAAAGAAGAAACATTTGCGCAATTCCAGGAAGAAGTATTTAAAGCTAAGAAAGAATCCTTCGGCAATTATCCGCTAAAAACAGCTAGTAAGATAACCTTAAGCAATTCATCGGAAGATACTATATTTAAAGAATGTTTATCAATAGCAAGACAACTGGCGGCGGTACTATCAAATGGGTTACATGGAAATCCTAGACAGGTGAAACGATTTTTAAATTCTTTAGATATGAGAATGAAAGCGGCAGAATATAAAGGGGCCAAGTTAGATCGGAAAATATTAGCTAAACTTATGATGCTTGAATATATTCGCCCTGCTGCCTTTAAAGTATTTGCTGAAATGGCTCGTACTAATGAGCTCATGCCAGAAATTGCGATTTTGGAAACCAATCCTACGGAGGAAGGCACTAAAGCTTTATCAAGACTTCAATCATGGCTTAAGGATGATTGGTTGTTAAATTGGATTGGTATTACCCCGGCTTTAACAGGGACGGAGCTAAACCAGTATTTGTATTTTGCAAGAACTTCGTTAGACGAGAAAATTAGTAGAATATCAGTAAATTTATCACCTGAAGCACAAAAAGCCCTTGAATCGCTTATGTCGAAATCAGACGTAAAAATTAATGAGGCTCTTAAAACGGATGTTTCTGAAGCAGAAGCAGGTATAATATTAGAAGCGATGGCTAACCAAATGACTAAAGATGCTAATGTTGATAAAATGCATGTTAAAGCATTTGTTGGATTTTCTTTAGCTAAACCAACGCGATATGTTTCTGCTTTGGAGTACATCAAATCATTTCCCTCTACAGCTTTGGACATGGCTTCTATGGTTTATATGGCTAAATTCGCTAAAAAATCTGGTTTGCAACAAGAGATGCAAGAGTTATCGAAAAAATGGGGAAAAACTAATGAGGATTTAGAAAAAGCTTTCAACAACTGCATGAAAATAGGAGAATAATAATGGGCACATCAAGCATTTTTCCGGGCAATAATGATAGAAATCCTTTGCTTCCATCAGATTATGAAGAACAAACACAACAAGAGCAACCAGTTAAGCCAGTTACCTGGAAAACCGTGAAAACAAATATGTCAAAATTTGTTACTAGCAATGGTACACACGGATCTCCTGCGCATATTATTCGTCAAGCTATAAAGGCCAATGGTGGCTCTTATAGAATGACTTTGAATTCTCTATCTGGCATTCATGCAGCTAGCAATTTAGGAACCTTTTTTGCTGGTATCAGAGAACAAGGTATTTCTAAAACACTTCTTGAGTTTGGCATTGAATATGTGGGGAAAAGTGTTGGAGAAATATTTTCGCGATTAGTAAGTGTTATTGCGTCTACTTCAACATTAAAAAATGATATTATTGCACTTGAAGCATCTCAGGCTGCTTTAAGTAATATTTATGATTATATTGCAAAAAATGATTTGGACTTTTCGTGTTTAGATCATATGCCTGTTGAAATTATGGATACGGCAATGAAACTGTTTTTAACTGAGTTGATCTGGGCAAGTATTATGAAAGACCTTCAATGCCGAATTGAAAAATATATGAATGACACAAATACAGCTTGTCAGCGTGAGAAAGAATTAAAGGATACAATAGGAGCTGTTGTTGACGTTGAATATAATAGTCATGGTTCCCTAATACAAAGGAATGTGCAAGAAGCAGTTCGGTTTTTACTGGAACGATGCTTAAGTGTTTTGGAGGGGATAGTATGAATTTGATATTTAAATTAAATTCAGCGGATACCTTTAATTGTGATGAATGTGACAAAATAATTGATTTTTCCCAACCTAATTCATTTTCCTATACTTTTTGGGATTTGAAAGAACGATTTCATAACTGGTATGCAACGCAAGCGATTGATTTGCTGTATATCTCATTGGCAGTATTTGCAGCTGATAGATTGTTCTTGCGAAGTAATGCGCCAGATGCATGGTGTCGCAATGTTAAATTGTATATACCGGTCATTAATAAAGAGTTGTTTGAAGACAGTAAAAAATTATTAGAGGAAATGATTTCTTTTTTAACTGGCGATTGCTGGGAAATACATTTTAGAGAACGCGGTTTAACGGAGCAAGAACTCGCGCATAAAAATCGAAAGATAAGAAAAAAAGACACAGTAAAAGAATACGATCAAGTATGTATGTTTTCTGGTGGATTGGATTCCTTTATTGGCGCAATTGATCTTTTGGAAACAGATAGTAGAAAATCAACGTTATTTGTGAGTCATTATGGGGGCGGAAAAGGCACAAAAGAGTATCAAGATTTTTTGAAAGCTAAATTTATTGAGAATTATCAATTGGATGAAAGAGATTTTTGTCAATTTTACGCGAAAGTTGTGGGCGGCATTGAAGACACTACGAGGTCAAGATCCTTTATGTTTTTTGCTCATGCCGTTGCATTAGCTTCTGCGCTCGGCCACCCTGTTAATTTAGTAATTCCAGAAAACGGCTTGATTTCTTTAAATATTCCATTGACATTATCCAGAATAGGGTCAAGCAGTACAAGAACAACACATCCATATTACATGAAAAAATTCCAATTATTAATTGATAAACTTGGATTAAAGATAACTTTTAAGAATCCTTATCAGTTTAAAACAAAAGGAGAAATGTTGTTGGAGTGTTGTAATAAAGATTTCATGTTGGAATATTTTAATAATACTATGTCCTGTTCCCATCCAGATATTGGACGAATGAAATCTGAAAAAGAAGCAAGACACTGTGGGTATTGTCTTCCTTGCGTAGTTCGGCAAGCTGCAATTTTATTCGCAGGTCTGCAAGATGATAGTACGTATAGGGATAAGTTTTTTAAGTCTGGACCAAATGAAAAAACAATTCTAAATTCATATCTTCTTGGACTTTCGAAGTTTAATCCAGATAAAGCTTTTATGTCTATTCAAATGAATGGAATTATTGATGATGACATAGAGAAATTTACTAATCTGTATATTCGTGGTATGAAGGAATTAAAAAGTTATTTGGATACGATAAAGTGATATGAATATATTTAAGTTAGATACGCATATGCATTTTGATTTGTATAAAGAGCGTAATGAAGTGTTAGATTATATTGAATCAGAAAAATCATATAGTATCGCTGTTACTAATTTGCCGGATTTATATGAAAAGTATTTGCGGTCTTTTAATACTGTTCGCAGAAAATACGTTCGTTTGGCATTAGGGTTTCATCCGGAATTGGCGTTTCAATTTCAACATCAAATCAGAAAATTTGATGATTGCTTATCAAGTACAAAATATATTGGAGAAATAGGCCTTGATTTTACTTCAAAAGAAGAAAGTTATCGAGCGGCACAAGAGAAAATTTTTAAACATATTATTCGGGCATGTAATAAAACTGGCGGAAAAATACTATCGATTCATTCACGACGTGCAGAAAAAGAAGTATTTAACAGCCTTCGCGAGTTGACGTCTTGTTCTATTATTATGCATTGGTACAGTGGGCCTATAGATTTAATAGATGAAGGGTTACAACGAGGCTACTATTTTTCTATAAATCACCAAATGATCCTAAGTCTTAATGGAAGAAGGATTGTGGATTATATTCCCATTAACAGAATTTTATTTGAAAGTGATGCGCCTTTTACAAAAGAGTTAGCGCAACAATACAGAACGTCCTTCATGGAAGATTTGTATAAATATTTATGTAATAGCCGAAGATTTACACAAGAAGAGTTGTCATTACAGATACGAGATAATTTTAAGACATTGATTAAGCAGAAAAATAATTAAATGCATATTTTGTTGAATGAATCATGTCCCTCCACCTTCAATTAAATTCAATCTACACAAACCAACTGAATACAGATAACTTCGCCCGCATGCTGAAGGATCCGTCCCAGTGCTACAAGTTTTATTGGCTGGAGGCGATCCTCACGTTAATGGAAACCACGGACGAGGATTTGAGTTTCGATTCCATCATCAATGAGATGATCTGTGCCGCCTGGTATTCGGTGGTGAATTATCATTTGCATCTGGGCCCTACGATCCGGGGGAAGTCGGAGAATTTTCTGGAGCATGCCATCCGCATTCTGGAATCGGATCCGGTTTTGCCGAGGCCTTGCAGCAAGCAGGATTTGCTGGAAGCCATCAGGAGAAACAGCAGGGAGTTGCGAATCGATAAGAACGGGTTGGTGATCAATGTTCCTTACAGGCTGTTGTCTTCGTTTTTGAATGAACTGGCCGGCACGAGCCGTCTGTGGTATCAGCGCCGGCAGATGATCGGTTACCTGTTGCGGGCCAATGAGAAAAGTCCGCTGCCTTATATCATCATCGATGGCCCGGGGCTGGAGAAGAAGGTTCGCATCAATCCCCATTGGCGGCAGCTGATGTTGGATAATTATCCTGTGATCCGCAGCTGGATCCGGTTGAAGAAGGTGCGTTTCCTGCAGGATCGCAATCCGGGGGTGCCCGGCATCATTTACAAGCTGGAAGAGCATGAGGCGAGTGCCCGGAAGCTGAACCACGCCCGCCAGTTGTGGAAAACGGTTGCGGAAGTCAGTAACAGGCCCATCCGGGATATCTACACGGGACAGTGGCTGGCGGGGAATCAGTTTGACCTGGATCATTTCATTCCCTGGTCGTATATCACCAATGATGAGTTGTGGAACCTGACGCCTATGGACGGACGGTTAAATTCCAGCAAGAGCAATAAGCTGCCAGAGTGGGGGGCTTATTTCCGATCACTGGCGGAGAATCAATATTTTTTGTATGAAATGATTTTTTCCTATGATCTGGTGCGCAAACAGTTTGAGAAGTGCCGTCGGGATAATCTGAATGCTATTTGGGCTGCGGAGACACTGTATGTGGACGGCAATAGCGAGGAGCAGTTCCGGAACATTTTGGAACATAACATGAAGCCGTTATATGAATCTGCGCGGTTGCAAGGGTATGAGTTGTGGAATCCTAGTTGCGCGTTTCCGGAGGATGGAGAAACGTTGTTTAAGGTTGCGGAGAGAAAATGATACAGAGTTATTATGACGCTCATGCAAAAGAATATGCGGAACTGACCGTGAAAGCGGATATGTCTCCGGCGTATGACCGGTTTTTGGCGTATCTTCCTGCGGGCGCGGCTATTTTGGATGCAGGCTGCGGCAGCGGGCGCGACAGTTTGTGTTTTATGAAAAAGGGGTATGATGTTACCATGCTGGACGCCTCTGAGGGAATGTGCAATTGTACGGAAGAACTGACAGGGCAAAAGGCGTTGTGCATGGGGTTTCATGAAATAGAGTTTGCGGATCGGTTCGACGGCATCTGGGCCTGCGCGTCGCTGCTTCACGTTTCGGAAAAAGAGTTGGAAAACGTGCTGGCAATTTTCCATCGTGCGCTGAAACGGGACGGCGTTTTGTATGCGTCATGGAAATACGGGGAGGCGGAACGCTGGGACGGCGAACGTTTTTATTGTGACATGACGGAAGAAAAGTTACGGCGTGTGTTGGCGCGTGCGGATTTGAAGGCGCGTGAGGACATAGAGGCGAATAAGGGCCTGAAGGCGCGTGCGGGGCTGGAGGCGCGTGCGGGTCTGTTCGACTGCCTGGAGTGCTGGGTGGCGGAGGATTCGCTGCCTTCGGGCCGGGAGCAGAAGTGGCTGAATGTGATGTTGGGGTGAAGACAGGCAGTATAAGCTGAAGGTAGATAACGATCTGAATGTAAAAATCGAAGCAGTAAATCCGGCATCCGCTGCGAGGTAAGAGTCATGTAATACAAATAAGGAGAGAATCATTATGCCGATCAACAAAAATGAACTCACAATGGAACGGGTGAGGAAGGCATTGTCCGGCTTTTCCGTTTGTTTGCTGCTGCTTCTTTTGTGTGGATCATCCGCGCTGGCAGCGGAAATCCTCAGGGAGACCGTTCCCCTGGAGCGGAACCGGGTGCCTTTGCATCTGGAACGCTACATAGAGAAGGACGGCCAGAGGAAGCAGCCCCTCCTGCTCGTGCACGGGGTAACCTATTCGTCCCATGAGTTCGATGTGGATTATAAAGATTACAGCCTGGCGCGCTATTTCGCCGGGCACGGGTTTGAAGTCTGGCTGCTGGATATTGCGGGGTTTGGCAATTCCGGCAGTGTCGGGGACGGCTTCCGGCCGGATTCCGATTACGCGGCGGAAGACATCGCGGCGGCTGTGCGGTGTATAATGCAGCGCGATCAGGTTTCCGCCGTGGATGTGCTGGGGTGGAGCTGGGGAACCGTAACAAGCGGGCGTTTTGCGACGCGTCATCCCGAAATGGTGCGCAGGCTTGTGCTCTACGCTCCGATTGTGGCAGGGCTTGGAGAACAGCAGGTGGCTGAACCCTTCCATACGAATACATGGATGCATGCGGCGGAGGATTTCCAGACCGCTCCGGACGGCGGCATTGATTTCCGCATTGTGGAAAGGCCTGTGGCGGACACGTTTCTTTCCTACGCCTGGCGCAATGACAAAACGTCCAGCCCTAACGGCGGCCGGAGGGATTTACTGGTAAGCCCGGATACAAGGCTGATTCCCACGGCAGACATCAAAGTTCCGACGCTCATCATCGTCGGTTCCAAAGATCCCTATGTATCCCCGGCGTTATGCGAAGAGGCGTACAAAACGCTGCCGAACAGGAATTCCCGTCTGGAGATCATAGAGGGCGGGGGTCACGCGATGCTCATGGAGCGGCCCTATTACAGGAAGTTCCGTGCAAAGGTCAGGGCCTTCCTCAGCAGGGGCGCAAGGTAAATCGAAGTTTACAGGAGAAGAGGTATGGAAAATGACGGCCGGCGTTTTTTCCGTGTGATTTCAAACCAGGTAAGGTTTGGCTGCGGATTCAGAACGGTTGAAGGCAGGAAACAGTATTTTGCCTGGCACGGATATCCCAACCGGAACGACGATTTCTTTACTACAACAGAAATCAGCGAAAGGGAATTTTTACAGATAGGCAGCGAATACCCGCGGGAAATACAGGCTGACAGGGAAACGGCAGAAATTTTCCGGGGAAAATACATAGAGGGTCATAAGGTTCTTTTGGAAGGTTGGAACAAACTGTTATAATGAGCAGGTCAATAGCCACTTAGGAGCTGTTAGTATGTTTGAAGTAATCTGCAGAGAAATTAAAATCATGCTGGTAGACACCTGGGTTTTGGGCCTGACATTGGAAGTCTGCCTGATTTATTTCCTGGGTATGGCTGTGCTGTCTAATTGGCAAAATAACAAAGCAATTTCTGTCGGATTAGTGCTGTTGGGTATTTTTGCTTTTGCAAAGACAATTTTAATGTTGTATGCTTCCTACCCGTTTTTCTGCATAGGTATGGTTATAGTCGGATTATGTACGTTATGGTTGTTCAGATAAAAGAGGATTATACACAGACTGATTTAAGGCGGCGCAGGGGTAACTTGCGCGGGGAGGAATAATCATGAGAAGTTGTATAAGGACTGCATGGCTTACAGTGGTTCTGATGTTTGTCACGGTGGCAACGGCACTGGCCAATTATCCCGGCACATTGGATGGTGGGAACCTTGTGCTGGTGGATGGCGGCATGGGCGTGGGATACTATGCGGACCGGTCATCGGTGCAGGTGGAGCAGTATGCGCCCCCAAAGTACCAGCTGGCTGTCAATTTGGTGAGCGTACAGTTCTCGGACGAGTATTGGCGGAAACATGAGACGTATATTGGCGGCCCTTACACTAAGGGTGACAGCTTTACGCTTAAGTTCCGCTACAACTGGGACAGGAAGGTCATTTCCTACCAGCGGGGAGAGACCTGGCTGGATTGGGATGTCAACCGCGATTACTGCCATGCAGAGGGTGATCCCATGATTCCCTTTGCGGCAGAGGTTGCCTTTGTGAGCGCCTACAACATGAGATTCTTTAATGACAAGCTGGGCTACAGCCCGGTGCTGAAGAAGTATCAGCGGGTCATTGACGAGCAGCTTTACTTCAGGTTAGGGATTTGAAATATATATGCAAGGGAAGTATTAATGCAGTTACAGACGGTTTATAAGACACCTGATTAATTTTTGAGAGAGGTGAACAAGTAATCTGAAACCATGAAGAAAAATGATTGTATGATACGTTTAGAAAAAAAGGAAGATTACAGAGAAGTCGAGAATCTGATCAGGGAGTCATTCTGGAATGTGTATCGTCCGGGGTGCTATGAGCATTATGTAATCCATGTGCTGAGAGACGATCCTGCGTTTATTAAGGAACTGGATTTTGTGATGGAAAAAGACGGCCGGCTGATTGGGCAGAATATGTTCATGAAGACCGTTATCAACGCGGATGACGGAAGGGACGTGGTTGTTCTGACCATGGGACCAATCTGTATTACACCGGAACTGAAACGCAAGGGCTATGGAAAGATTTTGCTGGATTATTCCCTGGAGAAGGCTGCCGAGCTTGGCTTTGGGGCGGTTTTGTTTGAAGGCAATATTGGCTTTTATGGTAAAAGTGGGTTTGACTATTCAAGCAGGTTTAATATCCGATACCATGATCTGCCTGAGGACGCGGATGCCTCTTTCTTTTTATGCCGGGAACTGATTCCCGGTTACCTTGACGGCGTTTCCGGAGTATATCAGACACCGCCGGGCTACTATGTTGAAGACAAGGATGTGGAAGCGTTTGATGAAGACTTTCCGCCTAAGAAAAAACTGAAATTGCCGGGACAGCTGTTTTGAAGGAATCTATTATTTCTCCAATTACTCTAATGGTCAACAAAGTTAATGTGATATTTTGAAAACCATGATTATGACTTTTTTCAACTGATGGTGGGATTCGCATATGGATATGCGCGTTTATGAATACGGCAGTCCGGATTCTTCCACTGTTTTGCTTCAGATGGTGGACGACCATGATCTTGCCGTGATAGAAAATGAAGTGGCGGCTATCCGGAATATGGCGGATGATTTCCGTTTGCTTGCCATTAAAGTGAAAAACTGGAATCTGGATCTGTCTCCCTGGAATGCGCCTGCCGTGTTCGGAAAAGAGGGCTTCGGCGGTGGCGCGGCGAAAACACTGGCTGCTGTGCTGGATTTATGCTCGGACGGCAGCAGACAGTATTATGTGGGAGGTTATTCTCTGGCCGGTCTGTTTGCTTTGTGGGCGGCGTATCAGACGGACGTATTCGCAGGGGTGGCGGCGGCGTCGCCTTCGGTCTGGTTTCCCGGTTTTGCGGATTACATGGAAGAGCATGCGATAAAATGCAGGCGGGTTTATCTGAGTCTGGGGGACAGGGAAGAGAAGGTGCGGAATCCGGTGATGGCTGCTGTGGGAGAGAATATTCGCAGGGCGTATGACTGCCTGGCGGCGCGGGGAGTTGAATGTGTGCTGGAGTGGAATCGGGGCAACCACTTTACGGAGCCGGATATAAGAACGGCGAAGGCGTTTGCCTGGCTGTTAGGGAATGGATCAGGTTGTGAAGCTTGAAAAGATACTCCAATACGTTTTGCATTTTCTAAAATTACGTTTATGCAAAATTTGCATATTTTTATTGACAACAACATGCAAAATTTGCATAATATAAACAGAAAGGAAGTGCAAACATGACTGCTTTGAAAGAAATGAGAATATCAAAACAAATAACGCAGCAAGAAGCGGCCCGACGCCTTGGCATTTCGCTGCGTTCTTATATTATGTATGAAAACGATGCTGCAAAAGAAAATACAATCAAGTACAGATTTTTGCTGCAGGAGCTGCAGAAGATTAATGCTGTGGACGAGGAACACGGTATTCTTACGACAGAACAAATTAGAAAGTGTTGTAAAGAAATTTTAGATGCTTATCAGGTAGAGTACTGTTATCTTTTTGGTTCGTATGCTAAAGGAAAGGCAACAGAGCAGAGCGATGTCGATTTGCTGATTTCTACGAAGGAGACGGGTCTCCGCTTCTATGAGATTGCAGAACGATTGCGGGAAAGTTTGCACAAAAAAGTGGATTTGCTGGACGTGAAGCAGCTTGTGAATAATGAAACGTTGATTGATGAGATGCTTAAAGAAGGAATAAAGATTTATGGATAATGTGAAGAATGATTTGTTTTATCTCGAAAAGCTTCGGGAAGATTTGAAATTTATTGTTGCTCATACAAAGGATATATCGTTGGAAGAATTGGGCAAAAATGAAATTTTACTTGATTCTATGTTATTTCGGTTGATTCAGGTTTCTGAAAGCTCGCGAAAATTAAGTGATAAGTTTAAGAATGCGTCTCCTGATATTCCCTGGAAAGCTGTGTTTGGATTACGGAACCGCATTGTACATGATTATGGCAGTGTTGATTTAGGTATTGTGTATTCTACTTTGAAAAATGATATTCCGAAATTGCTTGATGTTTTGAGTTCGCTGTTTCCAAAAGAATGAGTTATGGAATGGAGTGTTTCGGAAATTCGCTGTAGAAAAATCCGAGACAATGTCTCGGATTTTTGAAAAAAAGATTCTTTTGTAAGTTTGAAAAGGATAACCACGAGGCAATGACCAGAATGAGGATTCTTGTAATACCGGATATACATCTGAAAACATGGATATTTGACAGAGCTGAGGATATCCTGAAGGCCAGTAAGGCTGACCAAGCTGTTTGTCTTATGGACATTCCTGATGATTGGGATATGGAGTTCCAGACCGAAATGTATAAGGAGACCTTTGATAGAGCTATAGAGTTTTCAAGGACATATCCGGATACACTGTGGTGTTACGGCAATCATGATGTGAGCTATCCGTGGGGAAGACTGGAAACAGGGTATTCCCCATATGCGGAGAGAACGGTCATGTCCAAGCTTGAAGAATTGAAGAATAGTCTGCAGGATCCGTCTCAAATTGCAATTATGCACAGGATTGACAATGTGCTCTTCACACATGGCGGTCTTACCGTTGAATTTCTGCAATTGCTTAACGAGGATTTGTTGGATGCCGATATAGATGAAGTGGTAGCTGCTATAAATGATGCGTCTCAAAACCATCTGTGGAATGACGAGTCGCCGTTGTGGTTAAGGCCGCAGAACAGAACTGTAAATGTATTTCGGAAGGATATCTATAAGCAGGTGGTCGGACATACGCCGGTGAAGAAGATATTTGAGAAGGACGGGATCATATCTACGGATGTGTTCTCGACTTATCGTGACGGGACGCAGATTGGTGAGTCCGCCATGATTGTGATCGATTCAGTTACCGGAGAGTATGAGAAAATCAAGGTACCGGGGCAACGGGGATATGTAGTTTATACAGTATAGGCAGATGAGGTCGGGAAAACAAAGAGCAACATCTGAGAAGGTCAGCAATGAATAATAATTGTTATATGACATATTTGGAAAGAAAGGCAGGTCAACTGCAATGAACATAGAACAAGTGTTGGCAATGGACGAATATCAGATTTTTGACAGGAAGAGCATACAGGTTGCGCCAACTTCCCTGTCCGATTTAATCTGCGCATTTGCCAATGCAGACGGAGGTACGGTTGCCGTTGGCATTTCGGATAAGACAAAACGTATCGAAGGCGTTGATGCTTATTTGCCCAAAGTGAATGAATTGCTACGCGTGCCTATTGATTTTTGTAACCCAACGGTTCCGGTGGAAACGGAAATGGTTCCCTGCGTCAATGCGGACGGGAAGCCAGATCATGTGTTGCTGATGAAAGTGGAGGCCAGCCCGCTGTTACATGCCAACCAGGCGGATGAAGCCTTTGTCCGTGTAGGCGATAAAACCAAAAAACTTTCTTTTCAGGACAGGCTGACGCTTATGTATGCCAAAGGGCTTCGTCATTTTGAAGACGAACCTGTTTATGGCGCAACGTTGGAAGATATAGATCTTGATTTCGTAGCGGAATATGTTCATAGAATCGGCTATACAAAAACTGCAGAAGAATATCTGCGCCAGAACAAGAATTTTGTGAATGGTGATAAGATTAGCACAGCAGCCATTCTTTTGTTCGGGAAAAATCCGCAACATTTTTTTCCCCGGGCGCGCATTCGCTTTATCCGGTTTGACGGAATTGAAGCAAAAGTTGGAAAAGATATGAACGTGATTAAAGACGTGATTTTTGAAGGCCGTATTTTGAATCAGGTGCAGCAGGCAGTGGATTATATTAAAATCCAGATGAAGGAACGCACCTATCTTGGCAAAGATGCTGTTTTTGTTACAGAAGAAGAATACGGTGAATTTGTGCGTACAGAGATTGTGGTGAACGCTGCGACGCACCGCGACTATGCAATCATGGGAACGGACATCCAAATCAAGATGTTTGATGACCGGCTGGAAGTGGACAGCCCCGGTTCCTTTGCAGGCATGGTAAAGAAAGAGAATATCCGCTACACACACTTTTCCCGGAATCCAAAGATTGCTGCGTTCTTGAAAGATTATGGTTTTGTGAAGGAGTATGGTGAAGGCGTTGACCGTATGTGTCGGGAACTGAATGCTATCGGTCTGCCGGATCCGGTGTTTGATAATAATACTTTTATTTTGAAGACGACAATTTGTAGTGCTGCTTATGAAAAGTTGCCGATTGGACAGACGAAAGTTACTGATTCGGGAGAGAAATTGGTGTTTGCCCCAAAAGATATTGGCGTTTCTGGTACGAATATAGCAATAGCACAGCAAGAAGTTGGCGATTCCGCAAAGAAATTGGTGTTTGCCCCAAAAGATATTGGCGTTTCTGGTAAAACTATGGAATTTGAAAAGATAGGTTTGCAAGACATCCTAAAATTGTGTGAAACGCGAAACTATAATCAGGCGACAATTGACAATATCATAAAATTGTATGAGGATATAGAACTCAATCAAATATTTAATGTAACTTACATATGTAGAACTCTTTCTTGTTCAAGTTCTGCTGCTGGATACATTATGTTAAAGTTGCGCACTATGGATGTCGTAGTTCCGGTTAGAGGAAAAGGCAAAGGGCAGTACAGGTTTAAGTACAAATCGGAAATGTAACTAAGGATGTCACTAAGACCATAGTTAATTATGGCTTGCGGAGAGAAAATGAGGCTCATGCAAAAGAATATGCGGAACTGACGATGAGGGCGGATATGTCGGAAACCTGCAACTTGTTTCGCTGTCTGGAGTGCTGGGTGGCGGAGGATGGGCTGCCCTCGGGCCGGGAGCAGAAGTGGCTGAATGTGGTGTTGGGGAAGAGGTAAGTTGCAAAAGAGGTTTTCGTAACTTCCATTTGGAGGCATCAATAAATGAGTATAGAAAGGCTTACACAAATTCTCAGGGAAAGTAAAAATGTTGTGTTCTTCGGCGGCGCCGGGATGTCTACGGAGTCCGGGGTGCCGGATTTTCGCAGCGCGAATGGAATCTACAGCCAAAGGCTCCACCAGGAGTTCCGTCCGGAAGAGATGGCTTCCCACAGTTTCTTTGTGAATCATACGGAAGCGTTCTTCGAGTTTTACAGGGAACACAGGATATTCCGGAACATTCAGCCCAATGCAGGGCATATCGCGTTGGCGGAACTGGAGCGGCGCGGCATTCTGAAAGCCGTCGTCACACAGAATATTGACGGGCTGCATCAGCTGGCGGGTTCAAAAACCGTGTATGAGCTGCACGGTTCCATTCTCCGGTGGCCGTGCCTGCAGTGCGGCAGGGTGTATCCGGTGGACTATGTGCTGCAGGAAGAGAACAAGCCGATCCCTTATTGCGAAGACTGCGGCGGCATCGTCCGGCCGGGTGTGGTGCTTTACGAGGAAGGCCTGGATTCCGAAGTGGTGCATAACGCGGTCCGCGCCATCGGCGAAGCGGATACGCTGATCATCGGCGGAACGTCGCTGGTGGTCTATCCGGCGGCGGGGCTGATCGATTATTTCCGTGGGCGCCATCTTGTTCTGATCAACAAGACCGAAACGAAAGCAGATTCCAGGGCCGAGCTTGTCATTCGCGACGCGATCGGGAAGGTGTTGTCGGCGGCGGTAGCCGGGATTTGACAAAACATTATGGCAGTATTATGATAATACGAAACAGGGAGGACTATACTCAACAGCCGTGGAAGAAAACGACTCCGGTTTTGACGAGAGCAAAACGGACGCCAGTGTCAATTTTGCCGAACCTGTTTTGTATATATAATTAAAGGCAGTTATCATTTAACATAAAGGGGGATCTTGTTATGCCGATTAGCAAAAACGAACTTACAAAAGAAATGATTGCAAAAGCGATGCAATGCCAAACTGCGGAAGAGTTGATTGTATTAGCTAAGTCTGAAGGTATTGAGTTGACCAAAGAAGAAGCTGAGGCGTACTTAGAAGAATTTTCCGATGTCGAATTGGACGAGACTTCGCTGCAACATGTTGCGGGCGGAGCCTACAATCCAGATTGTAATAATAATAATGCTCAAAAGTGCTATAAAAACTAGCGATGAAAAGTCAAGCAGATTTTTAGAAGAATCCAGGGAACGCAAAATGTCATCAGTGAGAGTATGACAAACCCCAATTTTGCACAGTAACCTATTCGACAGTCGTGGAAGTTTAACGAACTTTCGCGGCTGTTTTTTTGTAAGGAAAATTGCAGTTTTGCTCAGTAAAGATGAGTATGATATAATTAAAAAAATTCAGACTGTGTCAATTTTGCTGAACCTGTAATCAAATTTTCAGAAAGGTAAAGTGTGATATTAACTTCTGAATACATCACATAAGATATAATTATGAAATCAGAAACAAGAAATAGTAGTCTGCCGGGACGGGTAGCAATTATTGTTTTGTTCCTTATTTTTTGGATGGGTTATTCTGCCATCGTTTCAGAAGCATCAGGGAAGCCTGTATCAGTAGGCATTGCCTGGTCCAACGTGCCGGACAGCTACTCATATACAAGTACAATCATAGCAGTAAAAGAAGCTGGCGCGACACCTGTTATTCTCGATATGGTGAAGTCCTATGATCTGAATTATGACAAAAAAGGCAACCTCATAGATTCTAAGGATGAACACGGCATTCTGACATCGAGGGCTGCAAAGCTTGTAAAATGCAATCAATGGCAGAATTCAAACGCCGCTGCGGTAATGAAAGGAATTGACTGCATCATCTTCCCAGGCGGATGGGACATCAGCCCGACTTTGTATTATAACGAGCAACCCTGGCATGGTATTGAAGTAGACAGCGATTACAGCGCGGAACGGGATGTTTCAGACTATCTTCTTTTCTCTTACTGTCTGGAAAAAAACATACCGACACTTGCTATCTGCAGGGGCATGCAGATGCTGTCCATCGTATCCGGTGCTGAAATCGTTCAGGATATTCCCCGATGGTTTGCGAAAGTGGGAGTGGAATACACCTACCAACACAGAGACAGGAGAAAAAAGGGGTTCCAGGCTCATGGGATAGATATTATGAAACAGGATTCCCTGCTCTTTGGCATAGTAGGCAGGGGGCGCATAGAAGGATGCCCTTCATGGCATCACCAGGCTGTCCGAAGCGTAGATGCAACGAGGCTTGTTGTAACAGCAGTTACTGATACTAACGGAATTAAGGTAATTGAAGGAATTGAAAGGCCTGATAAGAAGTTTGTATTGGGTATTCAGTTCCATCCTGAAGTTGCTATACGAAAAATTCTTGATAACGAACAGGACGCAGACCAGTACATGGACTATGTAACAGTTATGAAACTGTTCCGGGCACTCTTCGATGCCGGAGCGGAAACGCTTAACCATCGCAGATTACATTAGTGTTCATCAACAGCTGTTGTCGAATAAAATGCTGTAGAAAACGGATTGACAAATCCCGGTTTTGCTCAGCAAAGATGAGTATGATATAATTAAATAAATGATTTCCAACAGTGTCATTTTTAATGAATCTGTCTTGTATATATAATAAAAGCATTTAAATATTAACAGTTAAGGGAGGATTACATTGGGAGGCCAACATGACATGACAAAAGATAAACAAATTGAAGAGAATTTTAGCGATATTCTTTCTATGTTGAAGAAAAAAGTACAGCAAAAAGATGAAGAAATCATGAGATTACGGGAAGAAAATACAAAACTAAAAGAAAAACTGACAGAAATCGATCCGGATTTTGTGTTAGAAGAAACGTTTAAACGAAGATAAAAGAAGGCAATGTACAAGGAGAATGGGTCTTTTGCAAAGGTTGGAACAGAAATTAATATTACACGTTTCTTATGTTTCTTTGTAATGCTATGGTGAAGGCGGATATGTCGGAAACATACAACTTGTTTCAGTGCGTGTTTTGATATAATAAGAGTGTAAAAGCAAAGAAATAGGAAGAGTGAGAAATGGATAACCGTAGTGTTTCAAAAGGGATAACTCAAAATTATTTTACGTTCAGTGGAAGATTAAATCGCAAACCTTTCATTCTTCGCTCGATTGTGGCAACGTTTGTTCCTATCCTGCTTGCGATTTTGCTGTTTTTACTCTTTGCCGGAGGATTTCGCCCCGGAATGGAATACCAGCATAAAAACTTATTGTGGTTGCATGTGCTGTTACATTCATTGCTGATTATTCTGGCTATTGTTGCCGGTTTTTCATTGGGTATTCGGCGCTGTCATGATTTGGATAAATCCGGATGGTGGTTGCTGTTGGGCATGATTCCGTATATCAACGTGGCATGGGGGTTGTACCTGATGTGTAAGCGAGGTACAGTAGGACGGAATCGTTACGGAGATGATCCAATCTATGACGATTATGATACAATCGAAGACAGCACGAAAGATATCCGGAAACAATAATACCAATTAAAGCAAAAGCCTCTGCTTTTAGAAGCAGAGGCTTTTTTTATGCCTGAAAGACATTAACTTAATGACATTGGCTGGCATGGTCACCCCTTTTTTTGGTATAATACCATTATAAAGACGTCCGCTAAATATGTTTATGAGCGAACATTTATATAACATAGATAATAAAAGGAAAGTATTGTGAGTTCGACTATAGGCTCTCTTTTGGTTATGTTAAGCGCCGCAATGTGGGGACTCAGCGGGGTATGCGGGCAGTTCCTGTTTGAGAATTACCATCCTGACCCGGTCTGGCTGATTGCGGTGAGGCAGGTGGCAGCCGGTATTTTATTTCTGCTGTGCATGGGTTTAAAAGGGGAACCGCTATTTGCCATATGGCACAGCGGCCAGAAAAATATTAAGGAGATGCTTTGGTTTACCCTTGGCCTTTTGGGTGCCCAGTTCATGTATTATTTTACTATCAGCGTTTCGAACGCGCCGACATCGACCATACTGCAATATCAGGCACCGATATTCATCATTCTGTGGCAGGCGTTTGTCCAAAGGCGTATGCCGGAAGGGCGGGAACTGTTGGGCGTCGTCCTGGCCATGACTGGCGTATTCTTAATCAGTACACATGGAAACCCCGCGCATCTGGTCATTTCTCCTGTGGCATTGGCATCAGGAGAACTTTCTGCTGTTGCGCTTTGTATCTATATGATAGCTCCGGAAAACATCTTGAAACAGTTTCCTACCATGCTGATTATGGGCTGGGGGCAATTAATCTCTTCTTTGTTTTTATTGCCTTTTTTCAATTTGCTTGACTCCGGTGTAAGTGCTTGGACGCCTGCAGCAGTGGGAGCCGTCATCTTTATTATCCTCGGGGGAACTATCATTCCGTTCACGGTGTTTTTGACAGGGGTAAAAGTTATCGGACCGACGAAGGCATCACTTATCAGTTGCTTTGAACCTCTCGCTACTATCCTGTTTACAGTCCTGTTTTTGGGAACGGTATTGCTTCCGGTTGATTACTTAGGGATGGCATGCATTTTGGTTACAGTCTTTATGCTGACCATAAGGAAGAACACGTGATAGTTAAAATGAACGACTCAAACAAAGGATGCTGGCCAGCTATATGTGTCAGCAACGACCACTAGCAAGGTAATTTTTGGAGAGGCAAGATGGGGCTGATTAAGAATTTATTAACGACTGAAGGACGACACGGCAGGAAGAAGTATTTATTCGTGAGCTTGTTGTGGTGCTTTCTTTACAGTGTTTTAGATTATTTTCTTAAAGAAGCGTTTGGCGGCAAGCCGGTTTCGGATTATTTTCTTAAAGAAGTGTTTGCCGGTAAGATGATTTCCCTGTATACCATTGGTCACGGCTGTTTGTACATAGCATACGTTTATGCGTTTTTTTGCAACGCGGCAAAACGTTTTCACGATTTAAACAAATCTACATGGTGGGCTGTCGCCTTTTCTTTTATACCCATTCTCTTAGGTCTTTATAATAGAAGGCTCGGTGTAATCACAATTATCTTATTGAATATTTATCCGCAGTTCTTTAAAGGTACGGAAGGACCTAATCAGTATGGCGATGAGCCGTAAAATAGAAATAGGCAAAATAGGCAAATAGGCAAACGGTCTGGTACTGGTAAATGAAAGGCAGGGGAACCATGAAAACCGAGATTTTACCCCAGGAAAGCAGTCGTGCCGAGGCTTTTTCCCTATGGATGTCATCACCTATGCCGATGGTGACCTTGGTAAAGACACTGGATGTCAGCCACTTGCTGAAAATGAGGAAAAAGAGTGGCATAAAATTCACATCGCTGATGTGCTGGTGCATTGGCAGGGCTGCCAGCAATATAGAAGAGTTTTACCTGTTGCCGGAAAATGGAAAGCTCTTTCGCTTTGACAAGCTTGTCATTAATGTCATCGTTGCAAACAGGCAGGGCGGGATTAACTTTTGTGATATTCCCTTTTCGGATGATTTGGAGCAATTCAATAGGGATTATCTGGAGTTTACCCAAAGGGCGGCGACTGAATGTAAAAGCAGTTTTATCGAAGACTGCATGATTATCGGCACATCGGCCATAATACAGACAGAACTGGATTGCATCGTGAATCAGTATACGGAAAAATACTCCAACCCGCTGGTGATGTGGGGCAAATACCGCAAAGGGCTTTTCAAAACGGTCATGCCTGTATCTTTCCAGTTCCACCACGTGCAAATGGATGGCGGCCATGCGGCGAGATTCTTGGAACAGTTGCAGGCGGAAATTACAAGCTGCGATAAAAAATAGCGAATTTGAGCCGGGCAGGAGGAGATTAGACGAATGCAGATATTATACGTACACGGAAAAGGTGAACCGCTGAGGAAAGCGAGCACTACAAGCCGCTGTTTCCCGCTGATGAGGTTATTTGGCTGATTGCCAACAGCATTGGGGTATTTTCAAAGTCTGTTTCTTACTTATGTATAGTAAGGAATGGTTTCTGTTTTGCGTGGTATTGGGGCGGTAAATCTGTGACAGGTGGGATTAAAATTGAGAAAACAGGCTGCTTTGATTTGGAAAAGGCTGAATTGGTTAGTAATGATAGCGTTCATGGGAATTGCTTTGGTCAACTGCGCCCAGTCTGTCTGTGCATCCGGGGCGGGAAGCCGCGGCGTCCTGACCAGGCTGGACGATAAAGGTTACCTGTATTACATGGACTACCAAAAAGATTATTACAGTCCGAAAGTCATGAACATCATGCGGAAAATAGGGTACATCGATCCCGGCTGCTCAGTCTTCTTTACCCATAACGTGAAGGGAGAGCCTGTTACCTGCCGGAATTATGATTATCCACACCGTGTTTCAAAAAATGACAAGTCCCTGACCGGGTTAAATATTGTCCTTCACTGCAAACCGGAAGGCAAGTATGAATCGATTGCGGTGGCTGACGCAGTCTGGTGCGATGAAAACAATCCGCTGTTGCAGAGGGGCGGTCCGGATCAGGAGGGATTTGACCCCGGCTTGTTGGATATTCTGCCTTACCAGTGTATGGACGGGATCAATGAAAAGGGCCTTTACGTATCCGTTCAGCGTGTTGATATCAAAGAAGGGGAACAACCGTGCCGGTTCCCGGCCGGGTCCAGCATGTTGCTGCGCTATATGTTGGACGACTGTGCGAATGTAGATGAGGCGGTCCGGAAAACGAAAACCGGCATCCTGGTTCCGGAGGACTGGCAGAATTGCCATTTTATGGTATCGGATGCAACGGGCCGCAGCATCGTGATCGAGAGCCGGAACAGCGTCGTATGTGTCGTTCCTTCTGATATCTGTACGAATTTCTATCTGGGCAGCGATGATATGGAGGATTATTATCAAAATGGCAAGCTTAGGGAAGAGGCTGTCAAAATGACCGATGAAGCCATGACGCCGAATTACCGTTACGGCTACGGTCATGGTTATCATCGCTTCGTGACGATTCTGGGGCAGCTGGAACGCTACAGGGATACGGCTAAAAAGGAATACTATACAGTAATGCCCGAACCTACCGCATTATTAATTCTCCGAAGCGTGGTGCAAAACCCTTACACGAATGCTTCCGGTATTTCCATGACACAGTACAGCGCAATTTACAACAATAAAAAGAAAACAGTGGAAGTCTGGCCGTTCCAGGACTATTCAAAATCTTTCAAATTCGGCGTGAAAGGAAACCGGATATCATCCGGTCAATACGCTCATTAAGATGACAGACCTGAAAATTTCAGTTTTCCTCAACAGCTGTAGAATTAATTTTTCTGCGGCTGTTTTTTTAATACGTCAAATCCCAATTCTTAATACATTCCTTTGCAATAAAAAGTATTACAACCTTGCTGTGCGCCATGCTCAGCAGGGTATTTCTTATTTCACAGAAAAACGTAAAACTTCTGAAACCCGCATAAAGACTGGCGCGCGGCGCTTCTCAAAGTACGTACAAATGGACTGGCAAAGTTGTAAAATTAAAGTAGGTCAAAGGGGGCAGGGGAAATGTCGCCTGGGAAGCGACCACTTTGATTCATTTTGCTTATATAATTAACGTACAGACAGCGAAGAACGTACAGTGAAAACATTATTATTAAAAAGGAGAGAACAGTCATGAAGTTTAAGCGTTTGATCAACAAATCGAAAGAGACCCGCAGAAAGTATGAATACTATCTCAGTCTGGGCTACTCCGAACATGCAGCCAAAGTGCTGAGCGTAGTAACCTATGGGGATGAGAAGCTTGTATTTCTCATTAAACAGCTTGGCAGGAAGAATGTCATGGAGGAACTGTATGCCTGGCTGCACGAGAGAAAAGAAGGAACGCCGGAAGAGGCAATAGAAGCGTTTTACGAAGAGAAGCATCCCCGCCCGAAATACGAAGAGGAGCGTGGGCTCGGATGTTCAGGCGCCGGTATCATGGCATCCGTCCGTGCTTCCGGTCGTGTTTTTTCCAGAAGAGTTGCGGCAAAGAAAGCAGCTCCTTCCCTTGCGGTTAAGGAAAACATGGTGATGTGTTGTGACGCGTGTGAGGAGGCCGCTCCCGCTCCCTGGATGGCCGGTGGTTCGGATGATGATGTTGATGAAATCATGGAAGCGTTATCCACGGATTCTTACGAACCCATTGAAGAAAAGGATGCGAAGAACGTGTTTACGTCGCCGACGTCCACATTCCGGATGACCACCAGCAACGCGTCCATGGGCATTGTTTTTAACCAGATCCGGTCCGGACGGCGCGTCAATATGGATGAGGTGCGCATTGAGGAAGTACTCAATTATTTCGATTATGAAGCAGAAACGCCCAAAGATGCCAAGTTTGCCATCTGCACCGAACTGATGGAAAAGAAAGGGAACAAAAAGATCCTGTTCATTGACGCAGAGGCAGCCAAAGAGAAAAAGGAACATCAGAACATCATCCTGCTCCTGGATACGTCGGGCAGCATGTGTTCTAATGATGAAGTGACCCAGGAAGCCATTGCGACCGTGTTCAGTAAGATCAAAGCCGGAGACCGCATCAGCCTGGTTACCTACAGTACGAAAGACCATACTTACTTTAAAGGTTTCGAGATTCAGGACGAACAGTCCAAAGAAGACCTGATGGGCATTGTTCTTGGAATTGAGATTGAGGGCTGCACCTATGGATCCGCCGGAATTAACACGGCGTATGATATCGGGGAGAAATTTTACAAACCGGACTGGAACAATCAGGTGATTCTGATTACCGACGGCGACCTGAATTTCGGCATTACGGACAAGCACGGGCTGAAAGGGCTGATTGAGAAAAAGAAAAAGAGTAATTTGTTCCTGTCTGTGATCGGCACGGGTCTTTACAACTACAAGGACGATAACCTGGAAGTCCTCGCGAAACATGGTAACGGCACATACTGCGTGGTGAACAATCTGGACGACGTGGATGAGTCTGTGAACCGGCGGTTTATTGCGCTTACGAATATCGTTGCCAAAGATGTGAAAGCACAGGTTGAGTTTAATCCCCGTTTCGTAAAATCTTACCGGCTGCTGGGCTACGAGAACCGCCAGCTGAACCACGAAGATTTTAAGAACGACAAAGTCATCTCCGAACCCTACGGCAGCGGCGGGCATGGCATTGCTCTTTACGAACTGGAGATGAACGAGGAAGAAAATCCCGCTGCTTCCTCTGATTTGAAATATCAGAAACCCGTGCTGACAAACTCTGATGAACTGGGATCTGTGTCCATCCGTTACAAAGAACCGCTGACTGATAAAAGTTCCCAGGTTGAGACGGCAGTTTACAATACGAATCACAGCACACAGAATATCCAGCTGGCTTACTTCCTCTACTGCCTTTCTGAAAAACTCCGCGGCTCAGATAAACTGGATGCATATGACGAGCAGTTCCTGGATGTGATGATCACCAGCGAATTCTACAAGAACTTCTCCGGTGCGAACAAAGAGAAACTGGAAATGCTTCTGGATGCATTCAAACGCAATGAGGAGTAATGTTAGTTGAAGTAAATAAAGAAGGAATGACAGGGGCATCGACCATCCCTGGAAACAGGAATGAGGCTTGACGTGGCAATGTCATTAAGTTAAGCTGATCTTGCTAATGTTTGTCAAGAGTTTTGCATGCATGTAGAATCTCCTTTTGACGACCTGACCAACATTTGATATAATAAACCGGCAGTGAAAACTGTCCAAATTTTAATACATAATCCGGAAACGGAACCCAATTGACCATAAAGAGTACGCGAGAGACAAGCTCGGTGACCGTACAGCAACCTGGCCGGAACGGCTAAGGTGCTAAAGCTTGTATGATGGGAAGTTGAAGTTACAGCCCATCATAACGATGGGCTTTTTCTTTTGCCTCTTTATGATCGCAAACAGGAGGCGAAAGAAAATGAAATCAATCAAACTTGTTTCGGCAGCGTTACAAAAATGCAAAAGCTGCCTGCCAGCGTTTGGAAAAACAACGGAACAGCCGCGGATCATCGTCCATATTCCTCACAGCAGCACGAACATTCCAAAAATCTTCCAACAGGAGTTTTTGCCGGGAAAAGAAAAACTGCACAGCGAATTGCTGTGCATGACCGACTGGTACACGGATGAACTGTTTGCCTGCCCGGGCTGCCTGGCTGTCGTTCATCAATTCAGCCGGCTGGTGTGCGACCCGGAACGGTTCCTGGATCCGGAAGATGAAACGATGTGGCAGAAAGGCATGGGCATGTATTATACGCGCATGTCAGACGGCGGCCTGCTAAAACGCAGTCCGCTTACTTCATGGGCAGGGCTGCAGGCTTACGGTAAAGCGCTGAAAATCTATCAGCAGCATCACAGCAGGTTCAGGTCAGCAGTGCAGAAACAATTAACCGCATTTGGCGGAGCATTGATCATTGACGGACATTCCTTTTCGGCATCGGTATTGCCGTATGAAGCAAAAGGGAATCAGTATCTTAAACGTCCGGAGATATGTCTTGGGACAGATCCTGTTTTTACTCCGGACGACCTTCTGGCTATGGCTAACGAATATTTTACGAAAGCAGGACTGGAAGTTGCAGTTAACACGCCCTTTGCCGGAACCGTGGTCCCTGAACCTTTTTACTCCTTACAGGACAAACGGGTACAGAGCCTGATGATTGAAGTAAACCGCGGTCTGTACATGGATGAAAGAACCGGAAAGAAGAAAGAAACATTTGAAGAAGTTAAATACTGTCTGCAGCGATTTTTGAAAGTTTTGTTTTTACAAAAAAAATAAGTCCACAGGGGGCGTAAAAATGCTAATTAATGTAAATGAACTGACACAAGAACAAATCGCAAAGGCGTTAGCCTGCAAAACTGCGGAGGAACTGGTGGCGGCAGCAAAAGAAGAGGGCTACGAACTGACGAGGGAAGAGGCCGAGGCGTAGCCCGGAAGATTAAAATATTGTTAAAGTAGGTTTCGGAAACAGGAATATAATGCAAATCAAAAAAACAGAGGCTTTGGAATCTGGTTCCATCAGCCTCTGTTTATTTTTGAGCGTTTATTTTCCTTGCTTGTTCTTCTCTTCCTGCATTTTGCGGATCATGGGTTTGATACCGCCGTTTTGCAGAATGCCCATCATATAATCGTTCATCGGTTCCGCCTTGGCTTTGGCGCCGGTGGTTTCGTTGACGATTTCGCCGGTGGCAAAATCGATGCGGACTGTATCACCGCGTTTTACAAGGGCGTGGATTCCTTTGCATGTGATGGCGGGTATGCCCAGGTTGATGGCGTTGCGATAGAAGATGCGGCCAAAGGATTCTGCCAGTATGGCGCCGACCTCGATGCCTTTCAGGGTCATGGCCGCGTGCTCGCGGGAGGAACCGCAGCCGAAATTTGTTCCGGCTACGATGATGTCGCCCGGTTGGAAAAAGGTTGCCAGGTCCGGTTCTTCGCTGCCGCTCATGGCGTGCTTCCGGATATCTTCCATTTCGGTCAGTTCCACATATTTGCCCGGATAGATCTGGTCGGTGTCAATGTTGTTGCCGAAAAGATAGGCTGTGCCTTCAGCGATGGTTTTCATTTGCTGTTACCTCCTTCCAAATACGGACGCGGGTCGGTTACTTTTCCGTTCAGCGCGGCAGCCGCGACACTGGCGGGTGATCCCAGATAAATGCGTCCTTTCACATGTCCCATGCGGCCGGGAAAATTGCGGTTGGTGGAAGACACGCAGACCTCGTCTTCCGCCAGCAATCCCTGATGGATGCCCAGACAGGCGGCGCAGCCAGGGGCGGTGAGGGCAGCCCCTGCTTCCATCAGGGTCTGGATGTAACCTTTTTCTAGGCATTCCTGTAAAACAAAACGGGATCCCGGTACCAAAATCATACGGGTACCGTACGCAATATGCTTGCCTTTTAAAATGCTGGCGGCTACCGCAAAGTCTTCTGTACGTCCCCCGGTGCAGGAACCCAGGTAGCACTGGTCCACATGCAGCCCTGCAAAGGCGGTCAGGTCATCCACATTATCCACGCTGAAGGGTGCTGCCAGCTGTGGGCCGATTTCCGTAACATCAAAGGTCAGGTCGGCATCATACACATAATCCGGATCGGTTTCATATATTGTATAGTCGGTAATGTTGTGCGCCGCAAGATACGCCATGGTAATCTCATCCGGCTGGATATAACTGGTCTTGGCGCCCATTTCCGTTGACATGTTGCACATGGCCATGCGCTCGGAAAGACTGAACTGTTTTATGGCAGGACCGGCAAATTCCACGGCCTTGTAAACTCCGTAGTCTGCTTTCAGCTTGCCGATGATATGTAAGATGACGTCCTTGGCATAGACCCCGGGTTGCAGTTTCCCGGTCAGGTTGATGCGGATAACCTCCGGCACCTTAAACCAGAGCTTTCCCGTTACCAGTATGGTGGCCAGGTCGGTTGCGCCCACGCCGGTCCCGAAGGCGCCGAAAGCGCCGTGGGTGGTAGTGTGGGAGTCGGTGATGACGATGATCCGTCCCGGGCGGGAGAACCCGTAATCCGCCATGAGCTGGTGGCAGACGCCTTCGTTGATATCCATAAGGTGGGGGATACCTTGTTCATTCGTGAACTGGCGGAACTTTTTATGGTTGTCGGCCTGTTTTTCCGTGGCGCAGGGAGCGTAGTGATCGAAGAAAAGGATGACCTTTTCGGGATCAAAGACTTTTTCCCCGCCCATTTCGTAAAAGGATTTTACGGTCTGATAATATAAATCGTTAATGCCCGCAATGTCCACGTCGCAGTTCACAATCTCGCCCGCGTGGACCGATGCTTTTCCGGCTTTTTTTGCCAGGATTTTTTCAATAGCATGCATGGTGAAAACTCCTTCCTTTCATGTTATTAACAATGAAAATTCGAACGGATCTGCTGTATGGATCAGGCGCTGTGCTTTGCCAGGAAAGGAAGCATCCTCTCTAGGACAAGTTCAGGCTGTTCTTCCGGCACGAAATGGCCGCACTGGGGGATGCCGGCGCCTTCGATATTACTGGCCAGCGGTTCCCATTTTTCCATTACGTTCCAGAGTTTGCCGACTACGCCGTTCTGTCCCCACAAAAGCAGCAGCGGCGTTTCAATCTTCTTTTTGCGGTCCGGTTCATCCAGCTGCATGTCAATCGTAGCGCTGGCGCGGTAATCTTCGCAGATGCCGTGGACGGTACGGATGTCGCTGAAACAGCGGGTGTACTCGGCCAGTACGTCCGGTGGGAAATTGGCCCGGGCGGCAGGTCCGATCTTCAAATTCAGATTGTAGTTGATAAACCGTTCCGGGTCTGCGGAAAGGGCGGTTTCAGGAAAGCCCTTACCCTGGATGTAGAAGAACCAGTGCCAGTATTTGGTGGCGAACTCTTCGTTGGTTTCCCTATACATATCATACGTGGCGATGATATCCATAAGGGTGCAGCTCTTGATCTTCTCTGGATGATCTATGATCATCCGGTGCAATACCCGTGCACCGCGGTCATGGCCGGCCACATGGAACCGCTCAAAACCCAGTGCCTGCATCACCTTCACCTGGTCGTCTGCCAGAGCCCGCTTGGAATAATTGGAATGGTCGGGCAGGCCTTCCGGTTTGCTGCTGTCCCCGTAGCCCCGCAGGTCGGTGATCACGACGGTGTAATGCTTGGTCAGTTCCGGGGTCAGGAACCGCCACATCAGGTGCGTCTCCGGGTGCCCGTGAACAAGAAGGACAGCTTCTTTCCCGCTGCCGCCGATGAGAGCGTTGATTACAATGCCGGGTTCTGTTTCGATCCACTTCTGTGTGAATCCGAGAAAATACGTTTCATCAATTGTCATCGTGATTCCTCCTCTTCTTGTAAATAGTTAATACTTATAGGACTTCTTTAATATAAGTATCCAATCTTCTGACCGTTTTGTAAAATACTCTTTTTTAATAAACTTATAGCTTTTTGCTATAAGAAAATATATAATAAAGGCAGAATAAATTATTGGAGGGCGTTATGACACTGACACAGCTTCGATACTTTTATGCAGCAGGACAATATCAGAACATCAGTCAGGCAGCCGATTCTTTGCACGTTTCACAGCCCACTCTTTCCGTTGCCATACAGGCTCTGGAAAAAGAAACCGGACTTCGCCTTTTTTATCGTCTCGGTAAACAGATTGTTCTGACAGAGGACGGTCATATCCTGATGGCTAAGCTTGCGCCGCTGCTTGACCGGTTTTATCAGCTGGATCAGGAAATACATGAGCTGGCCCACCGTAAGAACCATATACGGATGGCAGTGCCGATACAGATCGGGGTGAAACTTCTGCCGGTTCTATTTACCAAATTCCGGCGGGAATTTCCTGAAATTACGTTTGATATTGTGGAAGCCGGAGGCATCGACTCTTTGCCGATGATAGAGCGTGGCGAGCTTGATATTTCCGTGACCAATTATGATGATCATTATCTTCCCTCCCTGCGATATCATAAAATAGGAAACAGTGAGATTTGTTTTTGTACGGGGAGGAACAACCCGTTTGCGGATAAAGGCTCCGTGTCCATTGATGAAATTGCGGGAGAACCGCTGGTGTTGTTGAATGGCGGCTTTTTCATTACCCGCAGGCTGAATGAAATTTTTCAGGGGGCTGGTCTTTCGCCTAAAGTGCTGTTATACAGCGGTCAGCTGCATACGATAAAAAATCTTGTGCAATCCGGTGTGGCTTCTACGTTCCTGATGCGTCAGGCTATACGTAAAGAAGATAATATTGCAGCACTGTCCGTTCAGCCTGTACAAACGATTCATACTGGCATTGTGACACGTCGCGACAGGCCTGTTTACAGTGATGAAACCCGGCTTTTCCGGTTTATCCGGCAGGTTTTTCAGTCCTGACTTTTAAAAGAGCAGCAGATGTTTTTTCGTCACAGTATTGCCTGTATCACTGACCTGTGCACTTTGTTTTTATAGATGTTCCTGGGTATTAATACAGCTTGTTATCTGACAGGCTGTATTTTTCTTTTTGTTCGCTTTTCTTATTATAAATCTTGTGATACAATAATATCGAACAGAAGTTCTATAAAATTGATTATTCCGATGCTCTGAAAGCGCCTGTCCGGCGTGTTGGGAATCACAAAAGTGCATAAAGCTCTCTCTTAGAAACAGTAAGGAACAATCAGGCATATAGTCAGGAGGCGAGACTCATGAAGATCAATTTGAAAGTCCATGCAGAATTCGACATCGATGGCAGCATCAGGCCGACGTCCATCGTATGGGAGGACGGACGGGTTTTTGCCATAGACCGCATTCTGGATATTCGCCGGGCGGCCAGTCTGAAAGCCGGCGGAATGGGTATGCGGTACACTTGTCGGATCTGTGGCAAGGTCGTTAATCTGTTTAACGATGAGAACCATTGGTTCATGGAGGCGTGAGCGTTTCAGAAAGTGTACATATAGAAACGGGCCAAAATCGTATTCCTAAAAGCCGGTTTTGCATTTTTGGGATGTATCGAAATTTTTAGGGACATTTTGGGACAGAAAGGGGATGGCACTGGACCGGGCGATCCGTTGTGGGAACGATAGCAGTGAGAGTGTGTATGATGGCAGGGGGATATTGCTCATATAAAAAAGACCGAAGTTGCGAGCTTCGGTCTTTAACAGATGTTGTGATTATTATCAGGGTACGCAGTTGCTTATTTTCATTGCAGTATAAAAAGGAGAATTGGATCTAATTTCCCATATATCCCTGTCGTAATCATGGAAATTTCCGCTTACGGAAGAATTTTCCCTAGATGTTACGTTAACCAGCATTTGATGGGTTACGTTATCAAATATTCGGACTCTGGAAAGATAAGCCGAAAATAAACCTTTTGTACCTCCACCCATTGACAACAGGATAGTACCAAACTTAGTACCGGACTGATTATATCGCCGTCCGTTGAAGTCCAAGGGAACAATCTTTATTACGCAGGCATAACTCCAACCAGTTTCATGAACGTGACACCCCTGTCCTTCTGATAAAGGTAGTCCGTGCCTATGATTGAAGTACACATCATACAGGCCTGAGGATTCTGCAGTACCCGTATATGGCCTCATCCGTGTTTCCCATTCAAAAATTGTGGGATAGTTATTTTGCTGGATATAACGTCCCATATACGTCCACTCCCCATCAGAGGCCCCAATGGCCATGGGCATGGGAACAAGGCCAGTAATTTTTGGGAGTGGCGCAGTGTTTTGGGGAACCGGTTCTTGTTTTGGCTTGACTTCCTTTGTGAACTCTTTATCATTTTTCAGAGAGTCTTTGATCTTCAGCACCGTCTTTGCTTCGATGCTTTTTTTGTTAATGTCTGTCGCAATTTGCATACTGGTTGGATATTCATAAGCATCTACCGTTTCCTGATTTGCATCCTTCAAAGAAAAGGAACGCAATGTTCCGGTGGCGTTGGCAGTATTGAATCCCCACTTTTCGATGTGGTAGTGTTTGGAACCGAGTTGAGCGCAGTTGTCTTTACGGCAGGTGCTGCCATAATAATAATCGTTGATGATCACCTCGAACTGACCGGGGCCGGTAACAGAAACAGAATCGGAATCATAGAACCGCACGAAATGATCTGCTTTAGACCATTCCACGACTTTCCAGTGGTTCCTGTCCAGCTTGCAGTCTTTCAAAACATCGTCAATACTTTCGGCAAAAGCGGAAGAGCAGACGGTCAGCAGAAGCATGACCAACAGCATGAGCTTTTTCATATTGGGCCTCCATAAGAATAGATTTGATAATTATATTGTAATTATATCACGATTTCAGAAAATGAGGTGGTGTATGTTCATATTCTTTGAAAAACTTTTCCATCCTGCGACAAAACAAAGAACGCACTTATGAGATCCATGCAGTTTCAGGAGGAGTACCGCCAGGCAGACCATGGACGAATGCATAGTTATGCGGGTGAAGGCGGTATAAGTCTCGTTAACAGTGATGATATTAATGCCATACTATAGAAGAAACCCAGTGTAGTCAGCCTGAGTTTCTTCTTTTTCAAATAATACATGATCGCTGTGTTGCGTGTAATACTTGACATTACTGTATATACAGTATATTATTATAAAAAAGGGAGGTGACCAACATGGCAACAAAAGCGTTGAATTTCAGGATGGATGAAAAAGAAATGGTTGATTTAAAGAAAGTTGCTGCCGTTTTCAATATAAGCGTTACTGACTTGGTCAAAGATGCAATTAAGGAGCATGTCACAAAATTAAAAAAGGATCCTTTCTACAGGCTGACAGCAAATGTGGAGAACGCTACCGAAGCAGAAACAGAAGAAATATTAAAAGAATTAGAGAACATGTCAGATGACGATCTTTCCATAGTTTCGGTTAAACATGTTTCGGTTTGATATTTGGGTGACGATATGAGTAAAAAAATATCAACCGAGTATGAAATTCAATACACAAAAAAGGCGGAGAAATTTTTTAAAAAACATGAAAAGGTCCGTGAACAGTATGAATTATCTATTCAGCGATTGATTACTGCTGATCATCCGGAAGAGATAGATGTCAAAAAAATCAGTGGCAAAATGAACGAGTATTTTCGTATCAGGCTGGGTAACTACCGGGTTATATATGCAGTCATTAACAAACGGATTGTTGTAATCAATACCGTTGCTGGCGGGAGCACGTGGGGATGTGTATAAGAAGATGACGAATCTGAACTAAAGGATACATTATGCTGGAATAACAGTGTTACGTTGTTGTTTTTCTTACAGCCGTGGATTTTTCCGCGGCTGTTTTGTTAGTATAGGCTTTCTGCAAGCAGCGTCCATAAAAATGAAAAATTAAATAAGATCCTTAATCGGATAAATTATAGAGTACGCCGAAGAGGATATAAATATAATAGGAAGAAAAATTGAAAAATGGATTTTTCTACAAAAAAATTAAATAAGTACTTGACAACGCGGGGCGTTTGATGTACAATTACCTTGTGTTCGAAACCTTTGTTTTTAAATCAACGGAAGACTTCGGATCAAACGATACCGACGGCTTCAAATTACGTTTCTGCGTTCGGCCTAAGGCCGGATGGATACGCAGTCAATCATTCAAGTTCAATCGTTAATT
>JAEEGK010002592.1_pt1 | contig 45334 bp, 37 predicted proteins | sample 8958771 | NCBI WGS metagenome assembly JAEEGK01 (sample SAMN16246547, study PRJNA631951) | gut metagenome | biome: gut microbiome; feature: rumen; material: SC-attached | host: Bos | place: Iran: Karaj | collected 2018-10
ACAATATAACTGGTTGTAAATTCTATCCAATAACCATCAATGACCATGAAGATTTGAGTTATTATCTACTTACAATAACAGGAAGATGCGGGGCATTTGACATCTCAAAATCTAAAGTGATGGAAACGATAGAATATCCCGAAAGTGTCATTCAAAACTCTGACATAGTAATTCCAAAAGGCAAGTTTTCTATAATGAAAGGTTTTCATTTTCCTTTGGAAAGTTGGGACGGCAGTGACTTTTTCACTCCCGAAGGTGGTGGCGACATCATTGTGACAGAACGCGTAAAAGATCTTCTCAAAAAGCATAAAGTCACCAATGTCGTTTTGGAAAATATAAAGGATATGGTATGGAATTCTGGCATTTATCCAGAAAATACCGCTCGAGGGATTTTGCAATCCGAATAGTTACGCTTTTTTGTTTTCGGATTACAAATCCTTATATCCAAGTCCAGCGGATTGCAAATCCGCTGGAACCTATGATTTACAAAAGATTTGTGTTAGATTTGCTTCCCTTATCCAAACAACTCCGTCCCTAACTCATAAACCGAAGCCACCAGTACTACCTCTATCATAAAGTTATTGGAATCAAAATTTACAAAATAATAACCCATTTTTTGCAATTATTGAATCATTAGTTCTACTTTTGCACTATGATACACATTGAAAGAATTAAGGATGAAATGATTGCCAATAACACTTTACTTTATGAATATGAAAAAGATATTATTTACATTGCTTTGCGGTTTTATCATTGGTTTTGCGGTCAAAGCGCAAGAAGTGGAAGATATGATTGTCTTTCCCGATGACTTGGATAGTTGCAACATCGTTCGACCTGATGTGATGCCCAAGGATTTTCAATTGGATTACGCATCCCTGTTTTATTACACGCGTATCAGTCCAGTTTTGGATTATCCTGAAGATGCAAAAAAGAACCATATTCAAGGGAATGTACTCCTCACTTTCCGTATCACAAAAGATTGCAAATTAACTGATTATAAAATATACAAAGGATTGGGTTATGGTTTGGATGAAAAAGTTCTCGAATATGCCCATTTGATTAGCCATCCATCTGAGGCGGCAGAGTATCAAGGAGAAAAGGTGGATATATTGTATATGATGAGAGTCTCTTGTAACTATGAACCATCCTGGCCCATCACAATAGCACAGAATTTTAGTCTTGAAAAGTTGCTTGAAGAAAAGGCTGTTTTAATAGGAGAGCATACAAACCCAATCGACTTTGAATGTAAGACACCATACCTGCGTTTCAAGGTGAAGAGCCGAAACGGCAAAATCGCCAAAGTGAAATTGGAAAAAAGTTCTGGATTTAAGTCTCTTGATGATGAAGCGATTATGGCTCTTTGGAATTTGGAATATTGGAAAGGTGGTCGTATGGAAAAGGACGCCGAATACATAGTCCCTGTACGGTTTGATGCAAATTTAGAAGAATAATAGTTTTCTCGTTCGGTCGGATATGCAATCCGAATAGTTTCGCTTTTTTGTTTTCGGATTACAAATCCTTATATTCAAGCCGAGCGGATTGCAAATCCGCTGGAACTGATGATTTACGAAAGATTTATGTAAGATTTGTTTCCCCTATCCAAACAACTCCGCCCCTAACTCATAAACCGAAGCCACCGGCATTAAAATCGTACAATAGTCGTCAAAAAAATCTGTTTTATGTAAAAACTCGTCAGGAAAAGTGTATTTTTGCAGCAGAATACTACTGCAACGGCTGTTACAGTAACATGTGTTACAAAATTAAAACGTTGAAATCCATGAAATTCTATAACAGAGAAACAGAAATGGAGGCCTTGAAAGGCGTTGAGAGGAAGTCGCAAGACTATGCCCAGATGACGGTCATCACTGGGTTGCGTTTCATTTTTGCAAAAATAGGAATTTTTCGAGGTATATTTATAAAACCTGATGGTTTTTTCAACGAAAAATAATCATCAAAATTTCAGCTCATTACAAAATAATATCACTTTTTTTGCGAATATCGGATTATTTGCATTATCTTTGCAGGCAAGATGAAGGTAACTTTTGACAAGGAATACTTACAGAAACTGTACACCACAGGCCAGTCACCCGACAAGAAGCACCGATTTCAACCAGATGTGATAAGGAGATATGTCAAGGTGATAGACATTATGGTGGAGGCGGAGAATGTCAATGTGCTTGCCTTGATTGGCGGACTTCATTATGAGCACTTGTCGGGAGATAAAGATGGACTTTCCTCTGTTAGAGTGAACAAGAAATACCGCGTTGAGTTTACGGAGCAAACGGAAGGAAATGAAACTGTAGCCACCATCTGCAACATTATTGAGTTGTCAAACCATTATGATTGAAGAAACTATGATACACATTGACGGAATTAAAGACGAAATGATTGCCAATAATCTGACTCCTTTCAGATTTACGCACCCTGGGGAGATTATTAAAGATGAGTTGGAAGACCGTGGCATTTCGCAGCGCGAGTTTGCCCAAAATGTGGGTATGTCTTATTCCGTGCTCAACGAACTGCTCAATGCTCACCGTCCTCTTACCACCAATACGGCCTTGCTCTTTGAGGCGGCTCTCGGCCTGCCCGCTGAGTTGCTGATGCGCATCCAGACTAAATACAATCTTCAGATGGCTCGAAAAGACAAGGATGTCATCCGTTGGATGGCGAAGATTCGGAATGCGGCGGCGGTGTTGTAATAACTGTAAAGATTATAACAAATGAAAGTTTTGTTTGCTAATATAGGTTGGATGACCCATTATCAAGGCAATACAGCCAAAGATAAGATTGTTGGAGGTGGCAGTTATCGGGACGATGACAAGCATGAAGCCTTCAATTTTCAAAACCTGCAAGGGAAATGCTACGGCTATGTTCAACCTGTGCGCTTTGGCTTAATCAATCTTCAACGCATCGACAAAAAATGCAATAAAGAGCAAGACAAACTAACGGATGTACTGGTAGTGTGGATTGCAAGGCGACCCCAAAGTGGAGGAACCTATATTGTAGGATGGTATAAGAACGCCACGGTGTTTTCTGACTTCCAAGTATCAAACAGGACGGAAAGAAACAAATACACATTCAATGTGGTAGCCAAACACTCCGATGCTGTTCTGCTTCCCGTGGATAATCGTACTTTTCTTGTTCCAAGGGCAAAATCCGATGGAGAAGGGTTTTTGGGTCAATCAAATGTTTGGTATGCGGATTCCAATTTGGAAACGGTGAAATCGTTCCGCAAAGATGTAGTCAAGTACATCGAGAGTTATTCACCGAGCAAGAAACCAATCTCAAAACACGCCATTCAAATCAATGTAGAAGTCAAGAAACAGGTCGAGGTGGCTGCTGTTGATTTCGTTATCGAAGAATATAAATCAAGAGGCTATAAGGTCAAATCAAGAGAAAAAGAAAACCTAGGTTGGGATTTGGATGCCAAACAAGGGAAAATAAGTTTGAAACTTGAAGTGAAAGGGCTTGCCCAAAGCGGCATTAGCGTTCACATTACCCAAAACGAATACAATGAAATGATGGCAGACAAAGACAGGTATCGCCTTTGTGTGGTCATCAACGCCACCAAAAACCCACAATTGATTGTGTTTGTCTGGGATGAAGGTCAAGGTCTATGGGTTTCGGAAGATGACACATCCGTTGCATTGACCATTGACATGAAACCATCTTATGTTGCAAGTGTAGAATAAGCCATTTGGTTCTCTCAAATTAACAACTTCCCGTAGAATTTGTTCCCTTACCCAAACAGCTCACTCCCCAACTCATAAACCGAAGCTACAGGCACAATCTGTATCTTAAACCGTTTAGTATCCAAACCTTTGGCGTTGTATTTCGAGACGAAAATCTTCTCAAAGCCCAATTTATCGGCTTCGGCGATGCGGGCCTCAATGCGAGTGACGGCACGGATTTCGCCCGAAAGGCCCACCTCGGCGGCAAAGGCGTAGCGCGAAGAAATGGGAATGTCGGCATTAGAGGATAATATGGCGGCGATGACAGCCAAATCGATGGCAGGGTCATCCACGTGGAGGCCGCCTGCGATATTTAAAAATACATCTTTTATTGAAAGTCGGAATCCAGCACGCTTTTCCAAGACTGCCAGCAACATATTCATCCGGCGGATGTCGAAGCCTGTGGCGGAACGTTGCGGAGTGCCGTAAGCAGCGCTGCTCACTAAGGCTTGTGTCTCTATGAGCATGGGGCGTTGGCCTTCCATGGTGGCAGCGATGGCGATGCCACTCACTTCCTCGTCACGTTGTGAGAGCAGGATTTCACTGGGGTTGGTCACCTCGCGAAGGCCCGTGGCGTTCATCTCGAAAATGCCCAACTCGGAGGCCGAGCCGAAGCGGTTCTTGATGGTGCGCAGGATGCGGAAACCATAGTGGCGGTCGCCCTCAAACTGCAAGACGGTGTCGACGATATGCTCCAAGATCTTCGGTCCGGCAATGCTGCCATCCTTAGTGATATGGCCAATAAGGAACACCGGCACCTGATAGGCCTTGGCGATTTTGTTCATCTCGGCGGCCGTCTCACGGATTTGCGAGAGGCTGCCCGCCGTGGCGTCCACGTAGGGCGATTCGAGCGTCTGTATGGAGTCGACAATCACAATGTCGGGCTGCACATTCTTGAAATGCTTCAGGATCTCTTGCGTGTTGGTCTCGGTGAGGATAAGGCAGTCGGTGTTGTGGATGCCGATGCGTTCGGCCCGCATTTTGATTTGGGTTTGGCTTTCCTCCCCAGAGATGTAAAGCACCTTACGTCCAGCGAGTTGCAAAGCCGTCTGCAAGAGCAAAGTCGATTTGCCTATGCCAGGCTCGCCACCCACGAGGGTCAGGGAGCCGAGCACCAAGCCGCCGCCGAGCACGCGGTTGAGTTCCTCGTAAGGCAGGATGATACGTTGTTCCTTGGCATTGCCAATCTCATTAATAGGTGTAGGCAAGCCCTTGTCCATCTCCAATCCGACGCTTTTCTTCACCGACTTGCTGTCCTTTCCCGTGACGACGGTCTCTTCCACACAGGTGTTCCACGCGCCACAGGCTGGACATTTCCCGAACCATTTCGGCGACTCGTTTCCACATTCTTTGCAGAAAAAGACGGTTTTTTCTTTTGCCATAACTTGTTTTCTCATCGCTTGACATCATTGCGAGGAGGAACGACGAAGCCATCTATTCGCGTAATTCGTTCAATTCGCCGTTGTCTTTGTCGGCGAATCAAACGAATGAAACGAATTTCTGGATAGCTTCACTTCGCCCGCGATGACGCAAAGCGTATCCATATTATTCCGCAAAAATACGACAAAATTTGCATAACTCCCGAAAATTTAATACTTTTGTGGCCTAATATTCTGTCAATGAAGCATCGTTTACTCACGCTGTTCGCCATAATCCTCACCTCACCGCTGTTTGCACAGCAAGGCGACGTTGTGCTATGCGAGGGCTTTTTCAATCCCTGGCTCGAAGAAGGCTGGGATGCGAAAGGCGACGATTGGGTAGTGTGGTACATCTCCAACACCACCTACGCAGGCTGCAAACCTCGTGAGATGCAGATGTATCCCGACGTCAACTTTGAAGGCACCACGCGCCTCATCACCCCCATCGTGGAGTTGAACAAATACGACTATATCAACTTCCAATTCAACCATTGCTTCGACGCCACCCAAGGTGAGCTGGACGCCAGAATCGGCATCGGCATTTCGCAAAACGGCGAAGACTGGGAGAGCATCTGGGAGGATACCATTACGGCTCCCATCGTGCAAAGCAAATACCTGCTCACCTTCGACATGGAAGAATGGCCGAGCAAAAAGCCACAGTTTTGCCTTTATTACTCAGGTAGAGGCGCATACGTCACCAGCTGGTATATCGACAATGTCATCATCTTTGCCGCTAAGAAGAACAAATATGGCGACATGGAAGACACCGACGAAAACGGCTTCATTGCCTCAAAATCGACCGTTACCACGCTGAAAGGTCCCTCGAAGGGTACAGTGACCTCTTTCTCAAAGATGAGGAAGTCGCGTAGCCGCATGGCTGGCGTGGTGGAAGGCCGAAAGAAGAGATGGTGGCAGTTCTGGAAATAACACTATGAAAAACAACAAGATACTATTCGCTTTTTTGTTTTTGTTCTTCTCTTTGACAGCCGTAGCCCAAGAATTCACAAGCAGCAACTTGCCTATTGTCGTTATCGAGACGGACGGCGGCGCCAACATCCCCGATGAGCCGAAAGTACTTGGCACAATGAAAATCATCTGGCACCAAGACGGCTCGCGCAACTACATGACCGACATCGACAACCCCGAATTTCTCAACTACAACGGTCGCATCGGCATCGAAATGCGTGGCTATTCTTCACAAATGGTTTCCAACAAAAAACCTTACGGCCTGACAACCCTTCAAGACGACAATGTGAGCAACAACAACGTCAGCCTCCTCGGGATGCCTGCCGAAAACGACTGGATTCTCAATTCGTTGGCATACGACCAAACCGGGATGAGAGATGTGTTGGCATACGAACTTTCCGAAGACTTAGGGCAATACGCCGCAAGACGACATTATTGCGAGGTCGTACTCAATGGCGATTATCGAGGCCTTTATGTTTTTATGGAAAAAATCAAGGTGGACAAAAACCGTGTCAACATCGAGAAAATGGATGCCGACTGCAACCAAATGCCCGAAGTGACTGGCGGCTACATCGTTCAAGCCAATCGCGCCGACAACGACCCCTTGGCTTGGAAGATGCTGACTTATCTCCATGGCTGGTGGAATTGGCCTGTCTATACTGAGTTCCTCCACGAATATCCCAAACACGAAAACATCACCGACACGCAAAACAACTATATCCATCAGGTGTTCCTCGACCTTGAAGAAAAAGCCAACAGCCACAACACATCCATTACGCATGGAATCACTTCTGTCATCGACATACCCTCTTTCATCGACTTTATGATGATGGCCGAGTTCACCTCCAATGTCGATGTGTATCATCTAAGCACTTTCTTCCACAAAGACCGCTGTGGCAAGTTGCGGGCCGGCCCCATTTGGGACTATAACCTCGCTTTTGGCTACGATGCATTCTACGACCGCAGCAGATATGACGTTTGGCAGTTCGACAATGTCGACAACACTGGCCCAAGGTTTTGGAAAGACTTGTTTGACACCGACGAGTTTCGTTGCTATTTAGCCAAACGTTGGTTTGAACTGACCGAGGATGGGATGCCTTTGGACTACAATCGCATCGTCAATCGCATTGACGAAATCGATGCCGAGATTGCCGAAGCCATTCCTCGCGACAACCAACGCTGGAACCAAATGCCGCAACATGGGCAATATGTCAACGACATGAAAACGTGGCTCCAGCAACGCACCAACTGGCTGAACCAAAACATCGGTTCCTACAACGGCTGTTCCGATGTCGACCTGCCGCCTCTGGTCATCTCCAAAATCCATTACCATCCCATGGACTGGTGGAATATCGACGGCGACTTGTTTGAATTCATCGAAATCACCAACAACGGCGACGAGGAAGTGGATTTGACGGGCGTTTATTTCCGCGAGTTGGGTGTCACCTATCAGTTTCCCGACAATGCGCATATTGCTGGTCACCAAGCCATTGTGCTTTGCTTTGATTCGTTGATGTTTACGGAATTTTACAGCACAACGCCTTTCGGGCAATACACCCGCAAGCTCTCCAACAAATCGGAAAACCTCGTGCTGGCTGATGCTTGGGGCAACATCATCGACCAAGTGCAATACAGCGACAGCCTTCCTTGGCCCATGGAAGCCGATGGCGAAGGGCTTTATCTCGAACTGAAAGACCTTGATTCCGACAACAGCCTCGCCGAGAATTGGACTACTGGCAACGATTTGACGGAGATTGACAAATTCATCGAAAACCAAAACATTGCCCTTTATCCTAATCCCACTTCGGGCAAGATTCACATTGCCTTATCGGAAAACGTCATTCATTGCCAAATCATTGGTTTGATGGGCAATGTTTTGCAGGAAACTTCGCTTTCAAATTCCAATTTTGACCTTGATTTGAGCGGCTTGCCTTCGGGAATGTATTTGATTAAACTACTAATGGCCGATGGAAAATCAGCCTATAGGAAAGTGGTAAAACAGTAATTTATTGTTGCCTGCAACCAGCACTTTTTAATAAAAAGTGTTGCCTACAACCAACATATTTTGATAAAAAGTGTTGTCTATAACCAACAGTTTTGTATTTTTGCAGGCAAAATATAGACATTGCTATGGAAACGCTATTTGTAAAACACGACCGATTGATTGCCAAAACCTCGTTGGACATCGTCAGGGAAATGATGAGCCGTGTGCATTGGGATGCCCGACTGCTATCCATCCAAGGAGCCAAAGGTGTGGGCAAATCGACACTACTCAAACAATTCGTCAAACAGAACTATCAACCTGGCGACAGGAAAGTGCTGTATTGTTCCGCCGACACCATCGATTTTTCTCGCCGAACCTTAGTTGACCTTGCCGGAGAATTTGTCATGAATGGCGGCGAAAGACTTATTATCGACGAAATCCACAAATATGAAGGATGGAGCCGCGAAATCAAGGAGATTTACGATCTTTATCCCGAATTGAAAATGATTATCAGCGGATCATCGCTATTGAGCCTGTTGGCTGGTGATGCAGACTTGTCGCGCCGATGTATCAAATACACCATGTCGGGGTTGTCGTTCCGCGAGGCATTGAGATTCTACGAAAACCTTGAATTTCCTATATGGACTTTGGAGGACATCCTCACGCGTCCATACGAATTGTGGCAGACCGTCACCGCCCAATGTAAGCCTGTCGAACAGTTCAAGAAATACCTTCAATATGGCTACTATCCTTTCTTTTTGGAAGGTCAACAGGATTATTTTACGCGAATCGAGCAGGTGGTCAACTATGTCGTGGAGACCGAACTCCCTTTGATTTGCAAGGTCGATGTGGCTTACACCCGAAAGCTCAAGGCCTTGATTTCCATCATTGCCGAAAGTGTGCCTTACGAAGTGAATGCCAACCGATTGGCTGCCGCCATTGAGATTGGCAGAGATACCGTTGTGGGCTATTTGAAAAACATGGGCGACGCCAAGCTGCTGAATCTGCTCTATTCCGACAAGAAAAGCATCGGCAAACTCACCAAACCCGACAAGGTCTATCTCGAAAACACCAATCTGCTTTATGCGTTAAGTCCTACATCGGTCGAAATCGGGACGGCGAGAGAGACTTTTGCCATCACCCATCTTTCTGAAAACCACATTGTTGAATATGGTAAGGACAAAGGCGACTTCAAAGTGGATTCCAAGTACCATTTTGAAATCGGTGGTAAGGACAAAGGCTTCTCCCAAATAGCGGATTTGCCTGATTCCTACATCTTTGCCGACGACATCGAATTGCCCCTTGGTGCCAAGTTGCCTCTTTGGATGCTGGGGTTTTTGTATTAGTCATGCAGCAGATTACAAATCTGCCGAAACCAAATACCCACCACCACTTTTATTTCCCTTCATAATACAAAGCATCAAGCATGGCCACTTGATACTTTTTGATTTTCTTGACCATTGGCGAATGGGAGCTGCCTTCATCGTTGAACCATGATGCATCCCTAACCCTCATGACAATCTTCTCCCAATATGTTTCCAATGTAAGTGAGTTCTTAGGTATTCCAAATGCCTTGCACAATCTATCCTTATTTTTGGAATCCACACATACAAATGTGTCTGGACGTTTGATGCATAAAAGCCTTGTTGCACTGGCAAGAGGATTATTCCATCGTGATAGAAACACTTTGCAATACGCATCGAATTGTTGTTTTGTAACGACTCCCTCTATAGGTATTTTATCGATTGCCTTTGCAAATTCATTTGTGGTGTTGAAAGCATTTTGGTACACCCCAAGTCCATTAGACCCGAACCATTTCCAATCAATTTCTTCGATGCTACCAGGCATATACGATTTGAAGCCAGCAAGGCATTTCTTTACCTCTGGGTCAATGTCCTGAAAATGTTCGTGATTGCTTATAATATCGTGGGCAATGTCCAGCAAAGAAATCCTATATTCAAAGCCTTCCGTATGCTGGACTTTCGAGACATAGGAATCCCATGTCATCAGGTCCATTTCGGTCGTGTCAAACCCACTCTTGACATGTCTCACCTTTGAAAGGCTTTTCAGGTTGGGCTTTTGGTATTTGTGGCATTTTTCGTACTCATTCAATTCAGCCGTAGTCATCTGCTTCGCTTTTTTCCAAACTCCATTTATGAAAGAGTCTGTTTTAGAAAAGAAGGTTTTGTCGCTGTCATTGCTTTCAATCAGCACATTCGCTTCGGTGTTTTTAGCAAAGCCGCCATAGGTGAAATTTGAGCTGCCGATGATTGCAGCCCAATCCTTACTGTCATTGAAAAATAAATACACCTTGGGGTGAAAGACTCCCGAGGTATCATCTAGCATGAAGCGAACTTTTTCGTTACCTAAATACTGTTTGATAAAGGTAGGTGATGTCTGGTAGAAGTGCAGACCCACAACCATTTTGGAAATTTTCTTTTCATGTTTCTTCAAGGCTTTGGCAACCATTGAATCTTTTGGATTTCCTGCCCATGCTACGGCAATTTCAATGTGCTTGTATTTGTCGCATAAACCCTCAAAGGTTTTTGCCATTGTATTATTGTTAGATATGAAACGCATAAGATTATTATTTTGTAGCAAAAATAGTGTTTTTTTTCTTTAGTTCGGTCGGATTTGTAATCCGAACGCATCTAACCAGCGGATTTGTAATCCGCACAACTACAAACTCCAGCCCTTGGCAATTTACAATTTAGTGCAGTTGAGAGTATAAAAAACTTACCGATTAGTGCAGTTTAGAAAACAAAAAAGTTACAATTTACTGCATTTTAGTATTGTAATTCATTGAAAATTCGTATTTTGCAGCGAATAAATAATAGAACCATCATGACAGAACTGGACTATAACGTAATTATTTGATAAACTTAAAGTTATCGAATTACAAATCCGCCGGAACTTTGGGGAAGCTTTACAGCTCCTCCGCAAACTTAATGTCCTTCACATTAAGCTGCAAGTTCGTCTTGCCCTGCCAGGTGTTGTACTCCAAATGGTAGCAGATGCTGAAAGGCTCGCCGCTGTGGATGCGGTTGAAGAGGTCGCCCTTCTGGAAGGCGATGCCCGAGAAAGGAGCCACACCTTGCTCTTCGTCGCCCACCTGCGAAACGGTGAGTTTCAAGTGTTTGTGACCGCCCACGGGACGTGAACCGCCTGCATCGATGACGTTGTCCGTCCAAAATACAGGGGCCATATTGCCTGGACCAAAAGGCGCAAACTGGTTGAGGATGCGCATAAACTTGGACGTGATGTCGCTGAACTTGATCTTTAAGTCCACCTCCATCTCGGGGACAAAGTCTTCGTCCACAAGATGCTCGGCGACGTAAGCCTCAAAACGACGACGGAATTCAGGTAAGTTCTCAGGCTTCATCGAAAGGCCGGCGGCGTATTTGTGGCCACCGAAATGCTCAAGCAGGTCGGAGCAGTTGTCGATGGCATCATAGATGTCAAAATTCTTGATGGAGCGCGCCGAGCCTGTAACCAAACCATTGGCCTTGGTCAAGACGATGGTGGGACGATAATAATAATCGGTGAGGCGCGAGGCCACGATACCGATCACGCCACGGTGCCAACGCTCGTTGAAGACCACGGTGCTCTTCGCATCACGAAGCACATCGTCGGCATCAATCATGTCGAGGGCCTCTTCGGTGATGCGGTTGTCGAACTCACGACGTTCGTCGTTGAGGTCGTTGATGGAAGCGGCCAACTTCTCGGCATGTTCCTTCTTATCGGCAAGCAACAAACGTACTGAATCCGATGCCTTGGCGATACGCCCAGCCGCGTTGATGCGAGGCCCGATAAGGAAAACCAAATCACTGATAGTCAACTCTCTGGTCAGCACATTCTCGTCTTGTTCCTGCTGGTCTTCATCGCGACGATAGATATTGGCATGTTGCAGGATGGCCTCAATCCCCGGACGTGGTTTTTTATTCAGCTGCTTCAGACCGAAATAAGCCAGCACACGGTTTTCGCCCGTGATGGGCACAATGTCGGCAGCAATGCTCACAGCCAACAAATCAAGAAGCTCATAGACTTGTTCTATAGTACCCAACCCTTTCATGGAGAGTGCGGTCACTAATTTGAAGCCTACGCCACAACCTGAAAGTTCATCGTAAGGATAGTGGCAATCAGGGCGCTTGGCATCGAGCACCGCCACAGCGTTGGGAATGACATCGCCCGCGCGGTGGTGGTCGCAGATGATGAAGTCGACACCACGCTGGTTGGCATATTCAATGCGTTCCACCGCCTTGATGCCGCAGTCGAGGGCAATGACTAACTTGAAGCCGTTATCTGCCGCATAATCAATACCTTTGATGGAGATGCCGTAACCTTCTTCATAGCGGTCAGGGATGTAGAACTCGATTTTTTTCTTCTTGAAGAACGGCTTGAGGTAAGTGTAGACCACCGCAACGGCTGTCGTGCCGTCAACGTCGTAGTCACCGTAAACCAGCACCTTTTCACCATCGTTGATGGCGCGGATCACCCTTTCAACGGCCCTATCCATGTCTTTCATGAGGAAAGGATCGTGGAGTTGCGAAAGTGAAGGACGGAAGAACGTTTTGGCTTCTTCGTAGTTGGTAATTCCGCGTTGGACAAGCAAAGTGGCAAGGTTCTCATCAATATTGAGCACCTTGACAATCTCGGCAACTTGTTGTTTGTCAACCGATTGATTTAAAATCCACTTCGTTTCCATCCACTTATTTTTGAATTTGTAAAAATAAGAAGAAAATCAATTCCACAAAGCGGAAATTTCAATTTATAATCAAAATAGTTATTAATCCATTCTTTTCCAAACATTTAAAATGTAGTTTTTTTCCGATTCTACATAATGAGCCCCTTTTTTTGACCCTTAAAATCTGTTGATAACTTTCCCCAAAAAAATCTCTCTCAGGTATTGCGCTGCTTTCAGTTTTTTCGTAATCTTGCAGTCTTAATTTCGCAAAATTTCACACCTTTGAAAAAAATTAGAACTGCTTTAATATCAGTATTTTATAAAACAGGTATCGACACCATTGTCGACTTGTTGAAACAAAATGGAGTGCAAATCTACTCCACGGGGGGAACATACGACTTCATCAAACCTCTTGACCCCACAGTGAAGACCGTCGAGTCGCTCACGGGCTATCCGTCCATCTTGGGTGGTCGAGTGAAGACGTTGCACCCCAAAGTATTTGGCGGCATCTTAGGTCGCACCCAACTTGAGTCGGACCAGAAGGAGATGCAGGAGTATGACATTCCCGCTTTCGACCTCGTCATCGTCGACCTTTATCCTTTCGAGGAGACCGTGGCCAGCACCGACGATGCCTCGAAAATCATCGAGAAAATCGACATCGGTGGCATCTCGCTCATTCGTGCCGGCGCCAAGAACTTCAATGACGTGCTCATCGTGCCTTCGCAGAAGTATTACGGCGAACTCATCCAGTTGCTCAAAACGCAACAGGGTGAAACCTCCATCGACGACCGCCGTCGTTTTGCCACCTATGCCTTTGGCGTGAGCTCACACTACGACAGCGCCATCATGAACTGGTTTGCAAAAGACGACGAAAACAAGGCTTTGAGAATCTGCGAAGAAGAAGGCACCGCCTTGCGTTATGGCGAAAATCCGCACCAAAAAGGCACTTTCTATGGCGACCTTGAAGCCATGTTCGAGAAGCTGCACGGCAAGGAATTGTCATACAACAACCTGCTCGACCTCGACGCAGGCTTGAACCTCATCCGCGAATTCGACGAGCCCACCTTCGCCATCCTCAAGCACAACAACCCTTGTGGCATCGCCTGCCGCAAGACGGTCAAAGAGGCTTACAACGACGCTTTGGCTGGTGACCCCGTCTCGGCCTTCGGTGGCGTGCTGGTGTGCAACCGCCCCATCGACTTGGCTGCGGCTGAGGACATCAACAAGCTCTTCATCGAAGTTATCGTGGCCCCTGGTTACGAAGACGGCGTGCTCGATCTGCTCTTCTCGAAGAAGAACCGCGTGGTGTTGCGCCTGAAAGCCGACCAATACAGACCTCAGATGGTGAAGACCGCCTTGAACGGCTATCTCGTGCAAGACCGCGACCTTCACACCGAAACCGCTGACGACTTCAAGGTCATCACCACCAAGGCGCCTACCGCTGTGGAAGTGGAAGACATGGTGTTTGCCAATAAGATTGTGAAACACAGCCGTTCCAACGCCATCGTCCTCGCCAAAGGCAAACAACTCTATGCCTCAGGCATTGGGCAGACCTCGCGCGTGGATGCACTGCGTCAAGCCATCGAAAAGGCGCGTTCGTTCAACTTCGACTTAAACGGTGCCGTGTTGGCTTCCGATGCCTTCTTCCCCTTCAAGGACTGCGTCGAGCTAGCCCACGAAGCCGGCATCACGGCCATTGTGCAGCCTGGAGGCTCGGTGCGCGACCAAGAATCCATCGATTGCTGCAACGAAAACGGCATTAGCATGGTGTTTACAGGATTTAGACATTTTAGACATTAGAAAAGACACGGGACTGCGAGACAAAAGACGGAAGACGAAGGACAAAAGACGGAAGACGAAAGACGGAGGACAAAAGACGGAAGACGAGGGGCGGCCCAAGTCCTAAGTCCCAAGTCCTAAGTCCTAAGTCAAAAACTAACAACAATTAAACGATTAAACAATCAACGATTAAACAACAGATAGACATGGGAGTATTATCATTTTTGAATAAAGAAATCGCTATTGACTTGGGTACAGCCAATACGATCATCATATACAACGACAAGGTAGTCGTTGACGAGCCCTCCATTGTGGCCATGCAACGCGACACGAAGAAAATCATCGCCGTCGGCAAACGAGCCATGATGATGCATGGAAAAACCCACGAAAACATCAAGACCATCCGCCCGTTGCGCGACGGTGTCATCGCCGACTTCCAAGCCGCCGAGTACATGATGCGTGAGATGATCAAGATGATTCAATTCAAGAACACGCTGTTCCCGCCCAGCCTGAAGATGGTTATCTGCATCCCTTCGGGTATCACTGAAGTGGAGGAACGCGCCGTTAAAGACTCGGCCGAGCAGGCTGGCGCCAAGGAAGTGCGTCTGATTCACGAGCCTATGGCCGCTGCCATCGGTATCGGCATCGACGTGCTTGAACCGACCGGTAACATGATTATCGACATCGGTGGTGGTACCTCCGAAATCGCCGTCATCGCCTTGGGTGGCATCGTCAACAACAAGTCCATCCGCATCGCTGGTGACGACTTCACCGCCGACATCGAAGAATACATGCGTAAGCAGCACAACATCATCGTGGGTGAGCGTACCGCCGAACGCATCAAGATTGAAGTGGGTGCTGCCATCCCGCAGTTAGACAACCCGCCCGATGACTATGCCGTGCAAGGCCGTGACATGCTGACCGGTATCCCGAAGGAAATCCGCGTCAACTACGCCGAAATCGCCCACTGCCTCGACAAGAGCATCATGAAGATTGAAACCGCCGTGTTGAATGCCTTGGAGCAGACCCCGCCCGAGCTGTCGGCTGATATTTACCGCACGGGTATCTACCTCACCGGTGGTGGTGCCTTGCTGCGTGGCCTCGACAAGCGTCTCAACGCGAAGACCAAACTGCCTATCCATGTGGCCGAAGACCCGTTGCGCGCCGTCGCCCGTGGTACCGGCATCGCCCTGAAGAACTTCGACAGATTTACGTTCCTGATCAAATAATTGACGCGGGACTACGAGACGCGAGACTGCGGGACTTTTTGTCACGTGTCCCGAAGTCCCGTGTCCCGAAGTCCAATAATAACTATGTACAACCTTCAGCGTTTCATACTGAAACACCACTTCGTCATTTTGTTCATTTTGCTCGAGGTGATTTCCATTTTGCTGCTCGCCCGTAGCCAAAACTTCCATCGCAACAGCTTGGTGAACACTTCCAATGCGGTTGTGGGCAAAATCTACGAGTGGAGCAGCGAGGTGGGCAATTATTTCCGCCTCAACACCACCAATGAACAATTGGCCGAAGAAAATGCCATGCTCCGAAGGCAGCTATCCATCGTTTACGACACCGCTTCCTGTGTTTTCGATGTGAACGAAGGCGATACACTGTATGAGTATATTCCCGCTCAAGTCGTCAACAACAGCACCAACCAAACCAACAACTACATCATTATTAACAAAGGTGCAAAGGACGGCATCGAGCGCGACATGAGCGTTATTTCCTCCGACGGCATCGTGGGCGTGGTGACCGACGTGAGCCGTCACTACGCTTCCATCATGAGCCTACTGCACAGCAAGTCGGTGGTGGGTGTGCGATTCAAGAACAACCAGGAAATTGCGGGCTTGAAGTGGCAGACCAACAACTATCGCTACGGCATGGTGGAAGACATCCCGACGCATATCGTTTTGCAAAAAGGCGATACCATCGTGACCAGTTCTCATTCCTATATCTTCCCCGAAGACCTGATGGTGGGCACCGTGGAAGAGTTTTATCCCACCGCCGTCGACGCGCTGAACAAGGCCAAGATACGTTTTGCCACCGACTTCTCCACCTTGAGGCATGTCTATATCATCAAGGATTTGCACAAACCTGAAATCGATTCACTCAAAGCCAAATTCCAATGACATGAACAAGATCTTTTTACAAATCATCCGCTTTGTTGTGCTTGTGCTCTTCCAAGTGCTGGTCATCAACCACATCCGATTGGGCGGGTATGTGCATCCTTATATTTACTTGATTTTCATCATGTTGTTGCCATTCAACACTCCCAAATGGCAACTCTTGGTGTTGGGCTTTTTTTTAGGCATAATCATCGACGTGTTCACAGGAACCCCAGGACTTCATGCAGGTGCCACCACCTTGATGGCTTTTTGCCGACCTTCTATCATCAGCCTTATTTCGGGCAATCAAAAGTTTGATAACATCCAAGAACCCAACCTCGGACAATTGGATGGAATGTGGTTTTTCCGATATGTGCTCTGTTTGGTGTTCATCCATCATTTTGCGCTATTTTTCCTTGAATCGTTCAGTTTCAGGCTCATCGGTCAAGTGCTGTTGCGCATCCTATTGAGCGTGCCCGTATCCGTCTTCCTCATCATGATGATTCTTTATATCTTCAAAACGGAAAGAAAAAGAGAATAATTACTAACAAATATCTGATTTACAATGAAAAAACATCTATTTTTCTTATTTGCAATCGCCCTCGGACTGAGTGCATGCCAACCCAAGGACAACAGCTTTAAGGTCAATGTCAGCTTAGCCAACGGCAACGAAAGGACCGTTTTTCTGCAAAAGTATGTCGACAACGCACCTGTCACCATCGACTCGGCGATCATCACCAACGAAGCAGCGGCATTAAGTGCTGAAAAAGACAATCCGCAAATCCTTTATGCATTGAAAATTAAGGGAATGCGTGGTTCAATGCCATTCTTTGCCGATAACAAAGATGTCACTGTTGTGGGCGACATCAACAACCCTCAAGATGTTGAAATCATGGCTTCGGAGACGCAAGCCGAACTCGATGCCTACAACGAAAAGTTGGAGGGCTTTGACAATCAAATCCGCGACCTCTATGTCGTGATGCAACAAGCCTTCGACGACAATGATTCGATAGCGATGGACTCGCTCAATAAAGTCGGAACCGCACTGATGGAGCAGCAAGACAGCTTCCGCGACGAGTATATTAAGGCTCATCCTGAGAGCTTCGTTACCCATTACATCCTCGATGGCGTGAAGCAAGACTATCCCGTCGACCAACTGAAGGACCTGATGGCAGGCTTCACCACCGAATCCATCTACCGTGACCACCTCAACGAATATGTTACCAAATTGGAACGCCTCGAAGTGGGCCAGCCGTTCATCGACTTCACGCTGCAAACCAAAGACGGTGAGAATGTTACCCTTTCTGAAAAGATTGCCCAAAACAAACTCACTTTGGTTGATTTCTGGGCTTCATGGTGTGGTCCGTGCCGCAAGGAAAACCCTGTCGTGAAAGCCGCTTACGAGCAGTTCCATGAACTTGGTTTCGATGTCGTTGGCGTCAGCGTCGACCAAGACGAAGCCGATTGGCTAAAAGCCGTCGAAGACGATCAGCTGCCTTGGACGCAGGTGCGCGACAGCGAGAACAAAGCCAGTGAGAGTTACATGATTTATTACATCCCGTCCAACTTCCTCTTCGACCAAAACGGCAACATGGTGGCGAAAGGCCTGAGAGGCGAGGAATTGGCGGCGAAACTGGCTGAACTGCTTCAATAATGAGGAATTAGAAATGCTGAATGCTGAATGACCTACCGGCGTCAGCAATTCAGCATTCCGCATTCAGCATTCAACATTCCGCATTCCAAAATAACTCACGCTATGAAAACGAAACTCTTTCTTTTGGGTGCACTTGCGCTGGGATTGTTTGCCTGCACCTCAAAGCCTGAAGTGAAGACCTTTAAGGTCAACGTGAACCTTGCCAATGCCGATGGACAGACCGTCTACCTGCAAAAGGATGGGCAAATGCTCGATTCCGCTGTGATTGCGAATTGGGACGCCGTGTTCAACACACCCGTTTGCGACGACAACGAGATGTACGGCATCATGCTGCCAGGTTGGCGTCGTCCTTTCCCGTTCTTTACTGACAACGCGGACGTGACCCTCGAAGGCGATGCACAAAACCCCAACCTGATTTTGGTAAAAGGCTCAGCCTCGCAAGACCGTCTGAATGCTTTCACCGAAAGCTACAACGAACTTGAAGCCAAGTTGGAGGCCGACAGCACGATGAGCCAAGAAGATGCCGAAGAAATCCTGAAAATGCACTGCTTCGACTTCGTTTGGGACAACCCCACCGACCCCGTGGCGCATTATGTGATGTACCGCTACAAGTGGGCTTTCGGTCCCTGCGAGCTACGCACGATGATTGACAATATCCACGCCGCTGACAGCACACTCAGCACCGCCAATTTGAAGCTGGCCGAGGAATACGTTGAAAAACAAGAACGCGTGCAAGAAGGCCAACCCATCATCGACTTCACCCAAAACGACCCCGACGGCAACCCCGTGACCCTCAGCAAACTCGCCGAGGGTAAACTCTTGCTCGTCGACTTCTGGGCTTCGTGGTGCCCGGACTGCCGAAAAGCCAATCCCGATGTGGTGGCTGCCTATCAGAAATACCACGACCAAGGCTTCGACGTGCTTGGCGTGTCGTTCGACACCAACAAGGAAGCCTGGCTCGCCGCCATCGAAAAAGACGGCTTGACCTGGACCCATGTCTCCGACCTGCAAGGCTGGAGCAATGCCGCTGGAGCTTTGTATGCTATCTCTTTCATCCCGCAAAATGCCTTGATTAAGGACGGTGTGATTGTCGCCCGCAACCTTGAAGGTGAGGCGTTGATGGAAGAAGTGGGGAGACAGCTGCAGAAATAACAAAAGCTGTTGCCTGCCAACAATGTGCCAAGACCTTTCCTAAACAATCGCTTTAAGGATTTCAGGAAGGTCTATCTGTTCATTACGAAGCGTTTCGATTTTTTCTCTCCCAAATGCGGTGAGCGAAAAGAACATTTGGCGTTTGTCTTCTTTACATAAATTCCTGGAAATCAGATTTTTCTTTTCAGCAGACACAATCACTTTCGAGGCATTGGAAGCGGTAAGCCCCAATGCCTCGGCCACGGCACCCGAAGAAAGCTCTCCTTTTTCCTTTAGGGTACATAAAAGCATCGCTTCGTTGATATTCAACTCAAATCGCTGTGAAAACTGATGCTCAAGCTCAGCTATTGCACGGTTGATGTCACGCAGACGGCAAATGATTTGTTTGTCCATACATCATCAGATAAACAGGTTCACACAGGCATCCTCGGCGCGGTTCATATAGGTGGCTACACCGCCAATGGTCACACCGTCAATAAGTTCCTCTTTGCAAACGCCCATCATGTCCATCGACATTTGGCAAGCGATGAATTCCACACCGCTATCCATGGCTTGTTGACGGAGTTCCTCCAACTGGCTGATGTTTTTCTTTCGCATGATATAACGCATCATTTTGTCGCCAATGCCGAACATGCTCAGCTGGGAAAGTTTCAGTTTGCGGGAATCAGACGGCAACATCAACGAGAACATCTTTCCAAAGAAATCCTTCTTGACAGCGGGCTTTTTCACTCTTTTGATGACATTCAGTCCCCAGAAAGTGAAGAAGATAGAGACTTTGTGTCCTGTGGCGGCAGCGCCATTGGCCAACACGAAGGTGGCAAGAGCACGGTCGAGGTCATCGCTGAACATGATAAGGGTCTTGTTCTTCGACATGGCACCTCCCACTGCTGCAACTGCAGGTTGCGTCCCACCTTTCTCAATCACCACCGTACAATAACCGCCTTCGTCATTTCGCGACAGGAAACGGTTGCCCGTGGATTGGCACCATGCTTCGGCATCTCTTGGAAAACCTGGGTCGGTAGCCCTTACCTCGATTCGCTCGCCTTCGGCCATGGTGTCCATGTTTTTCTTCAGTTTCAAAATGGGTCCCGGACACTGAAGACCGCAAGCATCAACAGTGATAACTCTCTTTTCGCTGGAATTTGCATTATATGACTCATTCATCTTTTTTTCGGTTTGATTGGAATTGTTTTCGTGTGTTATAGTTTGTGTAGCTAAAGCGTATGTTTTGTAACCCCCGGATAGGTTGCGCACGTTTTTGAAATTGTGGCCCGTGAGAATCTTCAAAGCAATATAGCCGCGCAGGCCGATGGCACAGAACAAAATGACGGGCTTGTCGGCAGGAATCTCATGGATGCGGTCGCGCAACTCATCTACAGGGATGTTGATGGCATTGCGGATGGTACCTAAATCGTATTCGTCTTTTGTCCTCACATCAATTAACGTTGTACCACTCAAATCCATATCCTTCAGTTCGCGCCAATGGACGACGGGCATAGAGCCGTTGATGATATTGGCTGCGGTGTAGCCCGCAATGGCGATGGGGTCCTTGGCGGAGGAAAATGGTGGCGCATACGCGTGTTCCAACTTAATCAGATCGTAGATGGTGCCACCATTTTTAATCAAAAGCGCTACTTGGTCGATACGCTTGTCCACGCCATCGTTACCCACACATTGCGCACCATAGAGTTTGCCGCTTTGTGGGTCAAAGGTCAATTTCGTGGTCAGTTGGAAAGCCCCTGGATAGTAAGAGGCATGGGCGGCAGAAGAAGTGGTGGATTGTTCAAAAGCAATACCCAACTGCTGCAATCGTTTAGCGGGAAGGCCAGTGGCCCCTACGGTAATATCAAACACTTTGGCGATAGAGGTGCCGATGGCTCCTTCATACTCGGTGTGATTGCCAAACACCATATTGTCGGCCACAATACGACCCTGTCGGTTGGCAGGATTGGCGAGGTAATTCAGCCAAGGTTTGCCAGTGAGCGGATGGACAAACTCGATAGCATCGCCCACCGCATACACATCTGCGACGGAAGTTTGCAGGTATTTGTCCACCTTGATGCCTCTTTCCCCTAATTCGATACCTGCCTTGACAGCCAACTCTGTGTTGGGTCGAACGCCAACGGAAAGGAGTACCATGTCTGCCATGATATGTCCACCATCGGTAAAACAAACCCGCAGTCGACCATCGGTTTTCTCAAAGTGCGAGACACTGGTATTCAACCACAGGTCAACCCCTTTGTCCATCAGATGACGATGTACATGCGAGGCAATGGAAAAATCAACAGGGGCCATCACTTGGTCGACCATTTCAACAACAGAGACCTTGGCACCTGCGTGTTGCAGATTCTCAGCCATTTCGAGACCGATAAAGCCACCGCCCACCACTACTGCATCCTGCACTTTATGTGTGTTCAAGTAGCTTTTGATACGATCTGTATCCGTCACGTTCCGAAGGGTGAAAATACCCTCAAAATCAACCCCTTTCAATGGAGGAACCACCGGATTGGAGCCAGGGGAAAGGAGCAACTTGTCGTAGCTCTCGGTGTAGGAAGTGCCGTCCGCCTTTGTTATGGTCACCCTTTTTGCGCTTGTGTCAATGTTAGTGACCTCGTTTTCAACACGCACATCGATATTGAAGCGCTTGCCAAAGCCTTCTGGGGTTTGCACAAAAAGATTGTCGCGGTCTGAAATCACTCCACCGATATAGTACGGCAGTCCGCAGTTGGCGTATGATATGTATTTCCCTTTTTCCAACAGGATGATTTCTGCCGACTCATCGGCCCTGCGGATACGTGCTGCAGCTGTGGCACCGCCTGCCACACCACCAATAATAACATGTTTCATATTGTGCTTATTGGGTTAATTATAATTGATTTTATAATAATCGAAAGCGCAAAAATAATATTATTTTCCAATATAAAATATTTCCATTAGAAAATAATTATTTTTTTCCTTATCGTTCAGGGGCCCAAGCCACAAAAGGCGGATTAGGATACTCCGTCTTGCTGTATTCCAAAGGCTGTCCATCGCTGATGCGCAGCACCTTGCCCCCCGCGGCGCGGAGAATGGCATCGGCGGCGGCGGTGTCCCATTCCTTGGTCTTGCTATAGCAGACATATACATCGGCGCTTCCCTCGGCCAGACGGGCGAATTTTAGGCTGCTACCTTGAGTGTCGATGACCAAGTCGGGATGGGCGGGACGCAATACCTTATTAATATATTCATCCACCTCTGGCGTGCGGTGCGAACGGCTAACCAAAACGGTGAACGGACGTTCTTGTTTAGTGCTGAATGCTGAATTATGAATGCTGAATGCTGAATGACCTATCGAGGTCAATAATTCAGCATTCCACATTGACTTCGTCGAATACTTCGTATTTCCGCATTCCGCATTCCACATTCTATCCAATACTGGTGCATAGATCACACCCAAAACGGGCTGCTTGTCGTCTATCAACGCAATATTGACCGTAAACTCACCATTGCGATTTACAAATTCCACTGTGCCATCCAAGGGGTCGACGAGCCAATACCGCTTAAATTGTGAGCGGTCGGGCGGCAAGTCCTCCTCGCTGACGAAAGGTAAGCCAGTAGGTTTCAAGATTTCCTTGATGATGTTGCTGGCGCGCAAATCTGCCTGGGTGACAGGCGAATCGTCATCCTTGGTGTAAACTTCAAAAGGTTGGGCATATACCTCCATGATGGCCTTTCCAGCCTCGATTGCAGCTTGTTGGGCAAGTTTCAGTAGTTGTTCCATGTTGCAAAAGTAGTGTTTTTTTGACTATGGCTGACTATGGCCTATAGCTTATGGCTTATGGCTCGTTTCACCCAAGGTATGGACTTCGTACCTTTTGCTGAAGCGAGCCATTGGCCATTTGCCATAAGCTATAGTTATTTTATAGCACTGAAAACCAATGATATAAGAAAAAATTTGCAAAAAAGTTAGCTTTGTCAACTTTTATTCCACTAATTTTGCACGCGAAAAACCGAGGGTTATTGTAACATCCTTAGCGTAAAAATCAGAGACTATATGGCAAAGAATTTAGTTATCGTGGAGTCACCGACCAAGGCCAAAACCATCGAGGGTTTCCTGGGAAAAGAATATACGGTGAAAGCAAGTCAAGGCCATGTGCGTGACCTTAACAAAAACACTTTAAGTGTCGATATTGACAATAACTTTGAACCTGAATACGAAATCCCCGACGACAAGAAAGCACTTGTGGCTGAACTGAGGAAATTGTCGAAAGCGGCCGACACCGTGTGGTTGGCATCCGATGAGGACCGCGAGGGAGAATCCATCTCGTGGCATCTCTACGAAGTGCTCGACTTGAAGAAAAAGGACACCAAACGTATTGTCTTCCACGAAATCACTAAATCGGCCATCACCAACGCCATTGAGAACCCACGCAACATCAACATGGGCCTCGTCAATGCGCAACAGGCTCGCCGCGTGCTCGACCGCCTTGTAGGTTACGAACTTTCGCCCCTTCTGTGGAAGAAGGTGAAACCCGCCCTTTCGGCTGGTCGTGTGCAATCAGTCGCCGTGCGCCTCATCGTCGAACGCGAAGAGGAAATCAAGAACTTTGTGCAAGGTAGTGCCTACCGCGTGACGGCACAGTTTACCTTCACCAAAGACGGACAGGAATACAACCTCTCTGCGGAGCTCCCGCATCGTTTTGAGAACGAAGAGGAAACGAGGAAGTTCTTGGAGTCGTGCATCAACGCTGACTACAAAGTGGACAACATCGAGAAGAAGCCTGCCGTGCGCTACCCTGCCCCACCCTTCACCACTTCAACGCTACAACAAGAGGCCGCTCGCAAATTGGGTTTCTCGGTCGCCAACACCATGCGCATCGCCCAGCAACTTTATGAATCAGGTAAGATTACCTATATGCGTACCGACTCGGTCAACCTGTCAAGCCTCGCCTTGGGCATGGCCAAAAAGGAAATCACGGAAAACTATGGGGCAGAATATGTGAAGACACGCCAATACCACACCAAGTCGAAAGGCGCACAAGAAGCTCACGAAGCTATCCGTCCCACCTATCTCGACCAACATAGCATTAAAGGCACCTCTGATGAACGCCGACTCTACGAACTCATCTGGAAGCGTACCATCGCATCGCAAATGGCTGATGCTCAAGTAGAACGCACCAATGTAAACATTAGCGTATCGACCAACGACAAGCTGTTTGTGGCCACGGGTGAAGCCATCCTCTTCGATGGATTCTTGAAAGTCTACCGTGAGAGCTACGACGACGCCCCGAGCGAAGAAGATGCCGCTATCCTGCCGCCCATCGAAGTGGGTGTTGTCCTCGACATGGACAAGATGGAAGCCCAACAACGCTATACACGCCCGCCATTCCGCTACAACGAAGCCAGCCTGGTCAAGAAGATGGAGGAATTGGGCATCGGTCGTCCTTCCACCTACGCGCCCACTATTTCCACCATCCAGAAACGCGAATACGTTTCGAAAGGTGACGTGAAAGGCGTTTCACAGGAATATCAGATTATCACACTGAAAAACAACAAGATATCAGAAAAGAAAGGCAAGGAAACCATTGGCTCCGAAAAAGGCAAGCTCATGCCGACCGACATAGGTGTGCTCGTCAACAAGTTCTTGTTGCAGTATTTTGAAAGCATCATCGACTACAACTTCACCGCCAATGTGGAGAAAGAGTTTGACCAAATAGAAGAAGGCCAACGCGAATGGAATGCCATGATTCGCGATTTCTACCAAGGCTTCCACAACCAAGTCGTCTCTACAACCGAAAACTCGGGCAAGTTCAGCGGTGAGAAACTTCTTGGCGTCGATCCCGCCACGGGCAAGAATGTGTACGTGAAGGTGGGTCGTTTCGGTCCGGTGGCCCAAATTGGCGACACCGAATCGGAGGAAAAACCTCGTTTTGCCGGCCTCAAGAAAGACATGAGCATCGAGAGTGTCACCTTGGAAGAAGTGCTGAAGTTGTTCGACTTCCCGCGCATCCTTGGTGAGTTCGAAGGCAAAGAAATCACCGTGGCAGTGGGGCGTTTTGGTCCGTACATCCGTCACGACAACAAGTTCTACAGCCTCGCCAAGACCGACAATCCCGCCTTGGTGGAATACGACCGTGCCGTTGAAATCATCAACGAGAAACGTCAAAAAGACTTGGACAACATCATCCTCACCTTCGACCAAGACCCCGACATACGTGTGTTGAACGGCCGTTTCGGTCCTTACATCGCCTACAAGAAGAGCAATTACAAGATCCCGAAAGGCACCGAACCTTCCTCCTTGACTTACGAACAATGTATGGCCATCGTGGAAGACCCGAAAAACGCTCCGAAAAAGAAGGCGACGATGAAGAAGAAATAACCAAACGAAAGCGGTGGAATCAATTCTGCCGCTTTTTTATTGAAATGACGCCGCAATCCAAATAAATCCTTATTTTTGCATTCTTGAAATAAGGTTCGGCCCTTCGACAAGCTCAGGGACCTTAGGCCTGTCAAAACGCCGACAGAATCTTTAAATTTTTGAATTTTAAATTTTAAATCTGAAATCTGAAATACAATGGAAAAGAAAGACCTACTGAAAGACGTTGTCGAACATATCGACATCAAGAAGTATGACTCAACGGAACTCATCAACGCCATGCGTAAGATGTCGTTCACCTCGCGCGACACCGCCCGCGCCGCCGATATCCTCTGCCAGATGATCGCGGAGAAGGACTGCACCAACATCCTCACCATCGCTGGTTCGACCTCGGCCGCCGGCTGCATGCAAGTGTATGTGGAGATGGTCAGAAACAAGATGGTTGACGCCGTGGTCAGCACAGGTGCCAGCATCATCGACATGGACCTCTTCGAAGCCCTCGGCTACAAGCACTACATCGGCACGAAAGAGAACGTCATCCCCGACACCAAGCTGCGCGAACTCTATATCGACCGCATCTATGACACCTTCATCGACGAAGAAGAACTGCAGGCCTGCGACCAAGCCACCTGCGACGTGGCCGACACCTTGGAGTGCCGTCCTTACAGCAGCCGCGAGTTCCTCTATGAGGTCGGAAAATGGTTAGCCAACGGTCACGGCGTGAAGAAAGAAAGCCTCATCCAGACCTGCTACGAATGCGGCGTGCCGATTTTCTGCCCCGCTTTTAGCGACAGCTCGGCTGGCTTCGGCATCGGCAAGCACCAATGGCTCCGCAAGAAAGCCGGTAAGCCTTACGTGAGCATCGACTCAGTGGCCGACTTCCTTGAACTGACCGAAATCAAGATGAACAGCCCACAATCAGGCCTCTTCATGGTTGGTGGCGGCACACCCAAGAACTTCGCACAAGACACCGTCGTCTGCGCTGAAATCCTGGGTCATGAAGTACCCATGCACAAATATGCCATCCAGATCACCGTGGCCGACGTGCGCGATGGCGCCTGCTCGTCGTCGACGTTGCTCGAAGCTGGCTCATGGGGCAAGGTGAGCGAAGAGCTCCAGCAGATGGTCTACGCCGAAGGCACCACCGTCATCCCCGCCATCGTCAGCTACGCTTACCACAACGCACCGTGGCGTGAACGCGAGTATAAGAACTGGCAGAAACTTTATAAGTAAATGCGGAATTAGGAATGAGGAATGCGGAATGGCGCAATGCGCTGCTGGGCTTCGCCCTCATTCAGCATTCCTCATTCAGCATTCATCATTCATCATTCATCATTAAAGAATGGACATCAGCATCTTCCTTGAGCCCGTTGCTGAGAAGTGTTTCAGCAAAAACTTCCGCCCTGGCAAGAAGACCTTGGGCGAAACCTTAACCATCTATCGCTCAGAGGACGACTTCCCGAGCCTCGAAGGCGCAAATTTGGCCCTCTTCGGCGTCAAGGAGGAACGCGGTGCGGTCGACAACAAAGGCTGCGCCGACGGTGTGGATTATATCCGAAAAGCCCTTTATCCGCTTTTCAACCACTGGCCCCAGCTTCGCATCATCGACTTGGGCAACGTCAAGATCGGGAAAGAACTCAATGACACTTATTTTGCCGTCAACCAAGTTCTTACCGAGCTGCTGAAAAACAAAATCGTGCCTATCATCATCGGTGCGGGACAAGACCTCACCTACACGATGTACCAAGTGTATGAGCCCACGGGCAAGCTCATCAACATCGCCGCCGTCGACCCGATGTTCGACATCGGCAACGACAAAGAAGCCCTCAACTCCCATTCTTACTTAAGCCATATCATTCTTCATCAACCCAATTTCCTGTTCAACTTCACCAACATTGGATACCAGTCGTATTATGTTGACACAGAGAATATTGAGCTAATGAAACAGCTGCTTTTCGATGCTTATCGTTTGGGCAGCATCAAGCAAAACATCGAACTGACCGAACCGCTCATCCGCAATGCCAACCTCTTGAGTTTCGACATCGCAGCCATCCGTGCCGCCGACGCCCCAGGCGTGAAGAATGCCTCACCCAACGGTTTCAATGGCGAAGAAGCTTGTCGCATGACACGCTATGCCGGACTGAGCTACAAACTGTCGTCCATCGGTTTCTTCGAATACAACCCGCATTACGACATCAACTCGCGCACGGCCAACCTCATCGCCGAGATGATTTGGTACTTCATCGAAGGCTTCTCCAACCGTCAAGACGACATCCCTACCTTGGAGAGCACCGATTTCAAGCGCTTCAATGTGCAAATCAGTGATAGTCAAGATGTGGTCTTCCTTTGCCATAAGATTACAGGCAAATGGTGGATGGACATGTCGTTCCTGCAAAACGACGACCAACGTTACGAGCGGCACCATTTCATCCCTTGCTCAAAGGAAGACTACGACCAAGCCATGCACAACGAACTGCCCGACAAGTGGTGGCAGTTTTATCAGAAGTTGATGTAAGAACAGCACGGCAATATCAGCCAAAACTCTCGCTATTTCTTAGTTTTGGCCGAAAATTGATAAATTTGTAGCCAAAACCCGTCATTTTTCATAGTTTTGGCTGAAAATAAAAAATTTTTCATAATTTTGTGGCTTCAAATTCATGGAATAAAATGGACAAGGCCCCAAATATCATTGGAAGAGAAAAGGAAATCGCCGAGTTTGAGACATACGTCAAGTCGGGAAAACCGGAATTTATCGCTGTTTATGGTCGCCGCAGGGTTGGGAAGACCTTCCTAATCAACCAACTATTCAATGGACAGATGGCCTTTAGCATGACAGGGGTCCTTGAAGGTAACTTTGACGAACAGATAGAGGCTTTCATGGACGCCATGGACCTTTACAGCTTCGAGACCAAAGAACGACCTGCCACATGGATGCGAGCGTTCACCCTGCTTCGCAAGGCCTTACAGCCCAAGGTGGAAACTGGTGATAAGTGCATCGTGTTCTTGGACGAAATCCCCAGTTTGGACACACATGGGGCTGGATTTGCCAAAGCCTTGGGACATTTTTGGAACAGTTGGGCTTCGCTACACAACAACATGAAACTCATCGTGTGTGGCAGTGCCACCACATGGATGATGAAAAACATCATTGACAGCCACGGTGGACTACACGACCGTATCACACACGAAATGAAGCTGTTACCTTTTACTCTGAAAGAAACAGAGCAATACCTTATCAATAATGGATTCCATTGGAGTCGCCTCTCAATAGTGCAATCTTATATGATGTTTGGCGGCGTAGCGTATTATTTGAGCCTTTTGAATTCCAATTTGAGCCTAACGCAAAACATTGACAACTTGTATTTTGATGTCAATGGTACGTTGCGTCGAGAATACAAGCGCTTGTATAAGACTTTGTTCCGTTTGCCTGAACCTTATACAACCATAGTGGAATTGTTAGCCCGTCACAAAAAAGGACTGACACGCACCGAATTGATGCAGAAGTTGGGGAAAAATTCAGGCGGCAACTTGTCGGAACAGCTCGACAATTTGGTAGAATGTGGACTGATACGAAAATACAAAGTACGCGAAAAACATGTTGTCAAAAACAAAGGCAGCATATACCAGTTGGTGGACATGTTCTCGCTGTTCCATATCCATTTTGCAGATAAGTCAGGTAGCGACAGTCATTATTGGGCCAATCATTTAGGCACATCCGAAATCAACACATGGTTAGGTTTGGCCTACGAGCGTGTCTGTTTGCTTCATGTTCAAAAAATTAAAGAAAGCCTACATATTGACACTATTGCCACCGAACAATACAGTTGGCGAAGCAAGGAAAGCACACCAGCTGCACAAATAGACTTGATTATTGACCGCGCTGACGATGTGGTCAATGTCTGCGAAATAAAATATTCTACGGACGAGTACAGTCTTTCAGCAGAAGAATCCAAAAAGATGGCTTATCGTTTGGAAACATTTCGCCGTGAAACGGGAACAAAACAAAGCCTATACTCCACATTGATTACAGCTGTACCTTTAACCGAAAACGCCTATTCCTATGACATTCCTGTCAAACTTTCGATGAATGCATTATTTGGGTAATGGACCTTCCTCTTTCAAAACAATTTACTACTTTTGTCGCAAATTTTTCGAACTATGAAAAAAGCATTTTCCATTTTTACCCTTTTGCTCCTCGTAGCCGTCACTTTACATGCTCAGGAGAAGCAACCCGACTGGATGAGATGGCATTATCTCTCAGAATCGGAAATGTATAACCCCTCGCGTGGCATGAACTTCGTCGAGACCGACCCGCCAACGGGCGAGCCGCGTTTTGTGGCCGAGTTTGAACCCATGCAAGGCGTGATGATTCGTTACCCATTGGGCATCCCCACCAGCCTCGTCGCACAGCTGTCGAACAACTGTCATGTGTATTGCATCGTTGAGTCCTATCTACAAAACAGCGCCCAATACGATTTCCAAAATGTGGGCGTCAACATGGGTAACCTCTCCTTCGTCAACGCCCCTACCGACTCCTATTGGGTGCGCGACTACGGCCCGTGGTACATCTTCGAAGACCGCCATCCTGCCATTGTTGACAATATTTACAACCGTCCACGTGAATATGATGACGAAATCCCAGGTGTGTTTGCTAACTTTTGGAACATCCCCATGTACGGTATGAGGCTCGAACACACTGGCGGCAACATGATGGAAGACGGTCGCGGCCACGGCGTGAGCGACGACCTCGTGCTACAAGAAAACAACAACAATGAGACCAACGTCCGCAACAAAATGCGTGACTACTTAGGCATCGACCCGTATCATATCACCATCGACCCGCAAGGCGACTACATCGCCCATGTGGACTGCTGGGGAAAGTACCTCGCTCCCGACAAAATCTTGATTGCCCGCATGCCGCAAAACAATCCACGCTACCAGTACTACGAACAAGTGGCTCAGTATTTTGAGACCACGAACTGCTGCTGGGGCTATCCCTACCATGTGTATCGCGTGGACGAACCTGGAGGCAGCAGCCTTGCTCCTTATACTAACAGCTTGATTCTCAACAAAACCGTTTATGTTCCGATTGGCAACAACACCACATACAACAACCAAGCTTTGGCCGTGTATCAGGAAGCCATGCCTGGCTACACCATTGTCGGCGTGAACGGAAGCTGGCAAAACACCGATGCACTGCACTGCCGCACCCGTGGCGTGATGGACTTCGACATGCTCTTCGTCGACCACCGGAACGTGATTTTTGGTGAGCAAGAATGGCAAGATTCCATCCCCGTGGTGAGCAAGTTTATTGCCTACAGCGGCGCCAACTTAAAGCAAGATTCCCTCCTTGTTTATTATAGTATCGATGGCGACACCTACCAAACGGCCCACATGACCGCCACGGGCAACCCTGACGAGTATGTCGGCTACATCAAAGGTTACCAAGGTGAATCGAGTATCAATTATTATGTGTTTGGTGCCGACGAATCGGGACACCGCTACACACAGCCCGTCTTCGCCGATCTCGACCCACACCATTTCACTATTGGCGCACACGAGCCAACGGGCGAATTGGTGATTACTCCAGATACGCTGTGGTTCACCCAAATGGGACAGGAAAGACAGTTCAATATCATCAACGAAACAAACGAAGCTGTCACCATCATCGATGTAGTGCCTGAAGCACCAAGTTTCAATCTTTGGGATAACACTTTCCCGTACACTTTGCAACCTGGGGAAACGCTTGTGGTTACCATTAATTTCCAATCTGCTCCTGGTAAAGACACGTACATCCCCTACGAAATTCTGGTTCAAACCACGTTGGGCGACAGAATTGTGATGGGCATGGTACTGAACACCTCACTTGATAGTGGTTTTGTGATTGTGGGTGCGCCCATTCTGGAATTCAACGACCCAGGCGACAGTCCTCAACAAGCGTGCATGCAAAATCGTTTCTTTGGTAGCCAGATTCCCGTCAAGGTGCTGTCTGTTACCGAAAACGGCACGGACTATTTGAGCTTTGAGCCTCATGGTACCTTGCCTTACACTGTGGAACCAGCGGATTACTTCTACCTTGATGTGTATGTCAATGCCATGGTGAAAGGCTATGTAGTCACCACCTTTACGGTTCAGACCGATCAAAATGACTGCACTTATAGCGTCGCCATCAACGAAGACCTCTTGAGCGTCACCGAACTCTCCGCCGAAGCCAAACTTTACCCCAACCCGACCACAGGCCAATTCACCGTGGAAGGCGCGAATGTAGCCAAAGTGGAGGTCTATAACCTCGTCGGACAGAAAGTGCACGAGGCTGAAGGCCAAGTGGTGAACATCAACGCCGCCGAATGGCATAAGGGCATCTATCTGGTCAATATCATTGAACAGAATGGTGCCGTTGTAACTAAGAAATTGGTGGTGAAATAATTGAATGCGGAATGCAAAATAAATAATTGAATGCGGAATGCGGAATTGTCCAAATCATGGATTTAATTCCGCATTCTGCATTTATAATTCTGCATTTTCTCAAACGTCAAATTTGAATTCGGCATCAAACCAGCCGGTGTCTTCCTTTAAAAGATCGTATTCTTCGCCTGTCTGGTGGTCAACCACGTGCACAGTGCCTTTGATGTCGTCGTAAGTGAATGTAAACTGGGAGTTTACGTCGTCTTTAGGTACGTCCATTTTAGATGTTACTATTGATTTTGGGCTGCAAAACTAATCAATTTTTCTTTTTGGAAACAAATCTGCCACAAATCTAATGCAAATAACATTGTCCATTCCGCCACTTCGCGTCATTGACTACGTCGAATCTTCGATTTGCGAACAGAGTGAAGCAATCCAGAGAAAGAGCTTATTGTCTAGACTGCTTCGTGCCTCGCAGTGACGCAAAGCGCTGCAAAACAATTTACGATAAGATTTATGTAAGATTTGTTTCTATTATCACAAACCTAACCTTTTATTCAATTTCGCCGTCTGCTCCTCAAAGCCTTTCTTTCCCAAAAGAGCAAACATATTCTTCTTATACGCCTCCACGCCAGGCTGGTCGAACGGATTGACGTCCAGCATGTAACCACTGACGGCACAAGCCATCTCGAAGAAATAAATCAGCTCACCGAGCACCTTTTCGGAGACTTCGGGGATGACGATGCGGAGATTCGGCACGCCGCCGTCCTCATGGGCCAACACCGTGCCCAATTCGGCCTTGTGGTTCACTTCGCTAATGCGCTTGCCAGCGATGTAGTTCAGCTGGTCGAGGTCGTCGCTTTCCATCGGGATGCGGAGTTCGTGGTTGGAGTTCTCGACCGAAATCACCGTCTCGAAGAGGTTGCGCAGACCGTCTTGGATGTACTGTCCCATCGAGTGCAGGTCAGTGCTGAAGGTGACCGAAGCAGGGAAGATGCCCTTGTGCTGCTTGCCATGGCTCTCGCCGTAGAGCTGCTTCCACCATTCGCTAAAGTAAACCAAACGCGGCTCATAGTTCACCATGATTTCGTTGGTAAGGCCTTGTGCATAAAGGGCTTGGCGCACCACGGCATATTGCGAAACGGGATTGTCGACAGTTGGGTTGGCCTTGCATTGTTGCTCCATCTCGACGGCACCCTTCACCAAAGCGCGGATGTCGATGCCTGCCATGGCGATAGGCAGCAAGCCCACGGGAGTAAGCACCGAGAAACGTCCACCCACGTCGTCGGGAACGATATAGGTCTTGTAGCCCTTCACATTGGCTAACTGCTTAAGGGCGCCACGGGCTTTGTCGGTGATGGCGATGATGCGCGAAGCGGCTTCCTTTTCACCGTATTTATTTATGATGTGTTGCTTCAGGATGCGGAAGGCTATGGCGGGCTCGGTCGTCGTGCCCGACTTGGAGATGACCGCAAGTGAGTAGTCTTTCTTGTCGAGAACAGCCATCAAGTCGTGGAGGTAGTCTTCACTCATGTTATGGCCGGCATACACGATGAGCGGCTTCTCGCCAGTGAGTGGTGCAAAGTGGTTTTGCAGGGCTTCGATGACGGCACGGGCACCCAAATAGGAGCCTCCGATGCCGATGACGACGAAGATTTCCGACTTTTTGCGAAGGTCGGCAGCCGTTTTCTCGATGTCGGCAAGAAGGGTTTCATCGATTTCGGAAGGCAGATTGACCCATCCGAGGAAGTCGTTGCCAGCACCCGTTTTATGGAAAATGGTGTCATAAACACCCGAAACCTTTGCTTCTAATTCATTCTTGATGTTTGCGTCCAGAAAAGATTGGACATGTGAGAGGTCAATTTTCATGATTTCTGAGTATTAAAGTTGCTGCGAAGATAAGTAAAAAAGCCTATCACAAGGTAAATACGCTCATTTTTAATCAAATATGATATTTTCTTTATTATTTAACAATAAATATAAAAAACTGTAATACAACTTATTACAAAATTGATAGAAAGTTTTTTTAGGGTCAAAAAAGAAAAAAAATGCTTTCGTACACAATTTTTTTGCTGTATTTTTGTTTTATTTCAGTGAAATTCATATTTTTGCACAACTTTAAAAATGCAGCAATACAAGCATAAACACTACCGATTAGGAGTAATTTTTATTTTTTAATTTTTTCATTTTATCGACCATGTCACAAATTAAAGTTTTATTGGCAGAAGACGACAAAAGCTTGGGCATGATTCTCAAGGCTTATTTGGATGCCAACGGTTTTATCACCACATTATGTTCGAACGGACAAGAAGCGTGGAATAAGTTCAGTACCACCGATTTCGATTTTTGCATCACTGACATTGTGATGCCTGTTATGGATGGCTACACCTTAGCCAAGCAAATCAAGACCGTCAATCCGTCGATGCCGTTGATTTTTCTCACTGCCAAAAAGGAGCAGGAAGACATCTTGGAGGGCTTTAGCTTGGGTGCCGACGATTATATCACCAAACCTTTCAGCATGGACGAGTTGCTGGCACGCCTCAAAGCCATCCACCGCAGATGCTCCTACATCCGCTCCCGCCCCTCAACCTTCCAATTGGGCAGTTATCAATTCGACGCACCAAGGCACGAGCTTTCCAAAGATGACGAAGTCAAAAAACTGACGTCCAAGGAATCAGACCTGCTGCTGCTTTTGTGCGAAAACATGGGTAACACGCTGGAGCGCTCAAGTGCTTTGGAACAGATTTGGAAAGAGGACTCCTACCTCAACGCCCGTTCCATGGACGTCTATATCACCAAGCTGCGCAAATACTTCAAGGATGAGCCCAATGTGGACATCCAGAATGTGCATGGTGTGGGATTTAAGCTGGTGGTGAAGTAAGGCTACAGACAAGATTGCCGGAAAGACGGACGCAAAGAATCTCGAAAGGGAGTTTTGCGTCCTTTTTGTTTTTTTATACCTTTGCAGCCATGAAACGTTTCGCTTGGATTGGAATATTGGTTTTGCTGGCCTTTATGTCGGCTTGCGACACCACCACACGTGAGGCACGACGCTTGGTGAAGCGTGCCGAGCTGTTGGTCGACACCCTGCCCGACAGCACCGCACGCCTGATTGACAGCGTGCTGCGCATGCCCGCGAGCTTCAGCGAGCGGGAGCGCATGGACTTGGCATTGCTACAGGCCGAAGCCCTCTTTGGCGACCATGGTCAGGACATCTCTCCCGTGATGGACGACGATTTCTTTGACGAGCACACCAACCTCTCCACCAGCCCCGAATTGAAACATACCACTGCCTATTATGCCAGGAAAAAACAATACGCTAAGGCTGCCCATGCTGCGCTCTACAACGGTTTCGTGCAGCAGCATTACGAGGAAAAGGAGGAAGCCATGCGGTCGCTTAAGGAGGCGGAACAATATGGTGGACTTGCTGGAGATAGCCTTACCATGGCGCAGGCACAATATCGGATGGGTAAAATGCTTCTTGATGATGGTTTGAAGGAAGAGTCTCTTGCCATGCTCCAAACTGCCAGCCTCTACTTTGGTGATCACATTGTTGATAAAGCACTGGTTCTGAATATGATGGGGGTATGTTATATGTTGCAAGGAGATGTTGATGATGCTGAGTCATGCCTAAAACAAGGTTTATTGAAAGTGGGGAAATACCAATCCAATTCCAGCAAAGCAAATCTTAAATTGTTGAATAACTATGCAGTTTTGTATCGCCTACAAGGTGAATACGACAAAGCCGTTAACATCCTGCGTCAAATGTTGGTAAACTCCAATCTTAACGAAAATGAATTCTTCATGCTAAACCTAAATTTGGGCAATGTGTATTTCGACAAAAAAGTATTTGATTCTGCCACATTATACTACAATCGTGTAGTGGAGTTATTGCATTCGGAGAAAATAATGCCTAATACTCAATTGGCTGCTTATACGGCATTATCTTTATTTGCAGTAAGCCAAAACAACGACTCTTTAGCACTATTTTATCGTGAAAAACATGAAGAGTTATTATATACTGTAATAAAGCAGCGACAAGAACAAAATATATATAGGATTCAGCGACAATATGATTATGAAAGCCTTCAAAACGCTATGAATCAAAAGATAATATGGAGACATCGTGTTATTCTAGTCATAAGCGTGGTGGCCATTATGGGATTGATTGCTTTCGCCTTGTCGAGGGTCAAATTGGCACAAACACGAAAAGAAGAAGCTGAGACCAAAGCCAACCTGTTCCACTTCAGGCAGCAAAATAAGGAACTGACGCAAAGAAGTGAAGAGCAAAAGCAAAACCAAATCTATTTGACCCAGAAGCACAAGGAAAGCGAACAGGCTTACGTGGATTTGCTCAAAGAAAAAGAAAAACAAGAACAAAATGCTGCCGAATATGGCGAAAAGCTTTCCGTTGAGCTTAAAAAGGAGCAAGCCATTATGCTTCGACTGCATCTGTTTTTGGGAAACCGAGGAGATGAAGAACTACTTAAAAAACTTGAAAAAACGGTTTTCGGCAAACAAGCACACTTGGATGCAATGATGGAAAACGTGGATCGACTCTATCCGCAATTGCGAGAAATCATCAAGCAAGAGGACTTGGGGCTGGATGAAAACGAGCAATTGGATGTCATCATGTCGTATTTCAACATTTCACGACAAGATGAAGCCTTGTTGCTCAACAAGACCATCGACATGGTGGACAAGATTAGGAACCGCAGCAGAAAAAAGATACAATCGGCTTCCGAAGGAAACAATTTGCCCCAAATAATATAGTATTTGGCCTCTATTTTCCTTTTTTCTACCCCAACAATCATTCAAAAGTTCGGAATAAGGTTCGGAATGAATTGATTTTATTCCATTCATTATCAATAATATGCAGAAAAAATTAGAATTATCGTTCGGAACAAGGTTCGGAATCCATGTTCTTAATTCTATTTTCGCTCCGTGAATTCACAAAATGTCAAACAATAAAAACTACACAAAATGAAGACAAAAGCATTTCTGCATGTTGGCCCTTGTACCAGAATCTTAGTGTTCCTTTTTGCAATACTTTTTAGTGTATCATCATGCAAGAAAAAAGAAGCCGATGTATTTACAATGAATGCTAAACTAAATGGGAAAGATATCAACTTCCAAATGCATTCTTTGGCAATAAAAGGCATCCTCAAAGATAGTGATGGAAATGACATTCGCCAAACATACCAAATATCTGGTTTGGGAGAAATCGGTTTTATCATGAGAGCCGTTGATAGTACAATGACAAAACGTGATTTTGGTCTTATGGATATGGAAGAATGCATGCTTTGGAGAAAAAGTGTTGTTCTTCGTTGCATTGATGCACATTTAAAAATAACCCAAGAGGAAGAAAGGATGCTTACCGGAGAATTTAGTTTTGTTGGAGTTAATGACTCTGAGAATCCCGATACATTATATATCAGCGATGGCTACTTTCAAATGACCATGGATGTAGGTGTTGGGCATAGAACAAACTAATTTAATAAGTAAGTGTTCAAAATTAAACTACAATATCTTTTGACTTCGGGACACGGGACTTCGGGACTTTTTGACCATGACCATTGACCATGACTATGACCGCTTTCACGGGAATGCTGAAATTTCAGCCCTTGACCGAAACAGTCATGGTCATAGTCACAAGTCATAGTCCCGTAGTCTTATCAATATGTAAACTAAATATGCTCATCTACTTACCAAATCAAATGCGAGGGAATCCATTGTGGTTTCCTCGCGTTTTCTTTATGGCTGCCACGACTCTGATGGCGGCAGCATCACCGTGGTATCGCTCACAAAGTCAAATGTAATGTCTTGGGGAATCAGTGTGGTAGTATTGGTCAGAACGGCGAGGAAACGACGATGCGCTGCATCGCGGACGATGAGGCTGCGGTAGCCTTTCCACCAACCAAAATGGAAATAGATATTGGGGTATTGCTTGCTCAAGCGCCAACCGAAACCGTAGTTCTCGTCGTTGTTCCACTCAGGCGAACCCGGCACAAAAGCCTCAGCCTGCAAGCTGTCGGGCAAGATCAGGTTAGCATCCAAAGCCAGGTTATATTTCCATAAATCCTCCACCGTCGAGAACATGATTTTGTCGCCCATCACGCCATTGAGGTAGTCGTTTTGCGTCTTCACCGGACCGCTGCGATACATGTCGTGGCCATGCACGTCGACGGGCATATACATCGAAACTGCGGCATCGTCGCGCATGGAATAGATATAGGAATGCGTCATGCCACAGGGCTCAAAGATGCGCTCTCGCATAAAATCCTCAAAACGCTGTCCGCTCACCCGTTCCACCACCGTTGCCAACAGCGCATAGTTGATGTTGTTGTAGAAAAAGTTAGCATCAGGAGCACCGTAAATGTCAGGCTTTTTCTCGGCCAACATCTTAATCATTGCCTCGTTCGAGAACGGCTTTCTGCGGTCGGGCCAATGCGTATCAGCCATGGCATCATAGCGCGGCAAGCCCGAACGATGGCAGAGCAAATGCCTAACTGTAACCCCTTCGTAAGGCAATTCGGGAATGTATTTCCGCACGTCGTCGTCATAATCAAGCTTACCTTCCGCATTGAGCAACATAATAGCCTCGGCGGTAAACATCTTTGAGTCGGACGAAAGCTGGAAGGCATCATCGATGCGCAACGAGTCCTTTTGTCGTTTGCTCAAGTCACGCCAACCGAAAGCCTTCTCATAAACGACTTCACCTTGTTCGGCATAAAGCACCACGCCATTCAATCCGTTGCGCGACAAATTCGTGAAAACCTTGTCGGCTTGTTTGGCGCGTTGGGCCAACATCTCCTTGTTCAGATCGAAAAACAGGCTGTCGACATTGAGCGTAGGCACTTCGTGGTTGCACCGCCTCCCACACAAGGAAACCGTGACGACCACTATGAGCAGCAGCAAGATTATAAAAAAGGTTCTCCGCTTCATTTACGAGGGGCAAATGTACACAAAAAAGGCCATTAATCGCTGTTTTTTCGGCAAAATCAAACGTAAATACAGCTTAATTCGCTAATTATTACTACTTTTGCAGCCTCATTTAAACACCTTAATTATATTTCATGTCACAATTTACAGATTTTGGATTGAATCCCGCTCTGCTGAGGGCTATTAAGGAGCTGGGGTTCGAGAATCCTATGCCTATCCAGGAGAAAACCATCCCTGTACTCCTTGAAAAAGATGTTGATTTCGTGGGCCTTGCACAGACGGGAACAGGTAAGACTGCCGCATTTGGCTTGCCTCTGTTGAACAAAATCGACGCCGAGCAGCGTTGCGTACAAGCGTTGATTCTTTGTCCGACACGTGAGCTTTGTATGCAGATTACCAGAGACTTGCGCAGCTATGCCAAGTACATTCCAGAAATCCTGATTGTGCCCGTTTACGGCGGTGCCAGCATCGAACTACAGTTTAAAGACTTAGCCAAAAAACCACAAATCATCGTGGCCACCCCGGGTCGTCTGCGCGATATGATCCGCCGCAACCGTGTCGACTTCAGCAACGTGAAGACGATGATTCTCGACGAGGCCGACGAAATGCTCAACATGGGCTTCCAAGAGGAAGTCGACGACATCCTTGAATACATGCCCAAGGAAGGCCGCCACACCATGTTGTTCTCAGCTACCATGCCACAAGAGGTGGAAGCCATCCTCAACAAATACATGACCGACCCCATAAAGGTGGCCGTGGGCGAACGCAACTCAGGCACTGCCAATGTCGACCATAAGTACTACATGATGGCTGCCAAAGACCGCTATTCGGTGTTGAAGCGCATCATCGACTACACGCCTTCCATCTATGGCATCATCTTCTGCCGCACCAAGTTGGAGACTCAAGAGATTGCCGACAACCTCATCCAAGACGGTTACAACGCCGCCGCGCTACATGGCGACCTCTCGCAAGGCATGCGCGACAACGTGATGGACCACTTCCGCAAACGCAGCCTGCAACTTTTAGTGGCTACCGACGTGGCCGCCCGTGGCATCGACGTGAAGGAGTTGACACACATCATCAACTACAACCTGCCTGACGACATCGAGACCTACGTGCACCGTAGCGGTCGTACAGGTCGTGCCGACCAACGCGGCATCTGCCTCAGCCTCATCAACTTGCGTGAAAAGAGTAAAATCAAGCGGATTGAGAAGATTGTGGGAAGACCTTTTGAAAAAGCCATGATTCCTACAGGTAAGGAAGTGTGCGAAAAGCAACTCTTCAACCACATCGACCGCATCGAACATGTCGACATCAACCGCGAGGAGATTGATGACTATCTGCCCGTCGTTTTCCGCAAACTGGAATGGATGAGCCGCGAGGAACTCATCACCCGTATGGTGGCCCTCAACTTCAACCGTTTCTTAGATTACTACAAGGATGCCATCGACCTCAACGTCAACGAACACGATGAGAAGAAAGACAAAAAAGAACGCAAGAAAGAACGTGACCATCAGGACGAGACGATGAAACGCCTCTACTTCGGCATGGGCAAGAACGACCACATTCTGCCGCAGAAGATCATCGGCAAAATCAACGACGTCACCCGTTCGAAGAACATTCCGATTGGCCGCATCGACCTCTATCCCGACTTCTCTTACGTCGACGTGGAAGAAAGCTTCATCCCGCTGATTTTGGAAAGCTTTGCCGACCCGCACAACAACCCACGTGGCATCGTGGTGGAGGTGGCCAAAGAACAGCCCGAACGCAAGAAAGGCGAAAAGAAAGACTTTGGCGAGAAGAAAGAACGCAAGGAACGCCGTGACCGCGACGACTTCCGTGACCGTGGCGACCGCCATGAGAAACGCGAAGAGCGCAAGACCAAATATGAGGAGTTCTCCGAGAAGAAATCGAAGAAGAAAAAGAAAGACTTCGACGACGACAAACCGTATTACAAGTCGGAACGCTCACGCGACGGTCGCGAATGGCTCGACCCCGACTGGAAAGACCATCTGGACGACATCGAAGTCTTCATCGACGATGACGACCGTCCGAGCCGCAAACAACGCAACGCCGAACGAGGCTTTGGTGCCAAGAAGAGCGGCGGTAGCACTTCACGAGGTGGCTCTTCGAGAGGTTCTTCCTCAAGAGGAAGTTCTTCAAGAGGTTCTTCTTCGAGAGATTCTGGCCGTGGTCGCCGTGGTGCCAGCCGTTATGATGACAACGATTACTACTCACCTCGCCGCCGTGGTGGAGGCCGTCGTAGATGATGTTTTATGGGATACACTTCGTGTAGAAATCTATCAAAAATCATAATAAAATCCATTGAAAATCAAGAAAGTATTTTTTTGAAGATTTTTAAATAGATTTTTGAACGATTTCTTGCCGAAGGCAATACCAAATTAATATGGCAAAGATAAAAACTTGGATCAGAGCAGCACGTCCGAGGACGGTGCTGCTCTCTTTTTCGGGAGTGTTGTTGGGAGGATTTCTTGCTATTAAAGCCGGCCCTTCGACAGGCTCAGGGACCTGGTTCTGCCTGTTATTTTGTGCACTCACTGCCGTGCTGCTTCAAGTTCTCTCCAATCTCGCCAACGACTACGGCGACTTCAAGAAAGGTACCGACAGTGCAAAACGTGTAGGTCCGCAGCGTGAGATGCAAAGCGGAGCCATCACGGAGAAGGAAATGAAACATGGGCTGGCCATAACTGCTGGCTTGTGTTTGATTTCAGGTGCCTTGATTTTCGTCTTTGCCCAACTGTCATGGCAGGAACTGGCCGTTTTTGCCGTTTTGGGCATCGGGGCAGTATTGGCCGCCTTGTTTTACACCTTGGGCAAGCATCCATACGGTTATCGTGGCTTAGGCGATTTGTATTGCTTCCTGTTTTTTGGCTGGGCCGCCGTGGCGGGAACCTATTATTTGGCCTCAAAAAACCTTGATTTCAGTGTTTTGCTACCCGCCTCTGCCATGGGCTTTTTCTCCAACGCCGTGCTCAACATCAACAACATGCGCGACTATGAGAACGACAAAGCCTCGGGCAAAAACAGCCTCGTGGTGAAGTTAGGCCAGAAAAATGCTTTCATTTACCATTGCCTGCTCATCGGTGGGGCTTTCGTCTGCCTTACCCTCTTTCTCGCATTGCATCACGCAGCATGGTATTCTTACTTGTTCCTGTTGATTTCCCTGTTGTTTGTCAAAGACATAATCGCTATCAAAAAGACCAAGCCTGAGTTGCTTGACCCGTTTTTGGGAAGACAAGTCAAGCATAGTTTTTTGTTGGTGTTGACTTTCGGGATACTTTTACTTATTTGATGTCAATTTTTATCGAAAAATCATCCTATCTTTCGGAATAGTTTCTATTTTTGCAGCCTAAACACTTAATACTTATCTATATGAAGAAAACCTTACTATTTACGCTTGCCTTGTTTTTGGCAACGGCAATGATGGCACAAAACCGTGCCGTAATCCTTGAAGAGTCGTTCGATGGCAACTCTTTCCCTGAAGGCTGGAGTATTGCGGGACTCGGAACCCAAAACTGGGTCATCTCTGGTACTGACAATGCTGGCGGTCAAGCCAATGAACTTCACTTGAATTGGAGCCCTCAATTCAATGGTATCTCACGTTTAGTCTCCCCTGTCATCGACTTGACGGGCTATAGCAGTGTGATTATTTCCTTCAAGCACTATCTCGACAACTACACTGGTCCCCACACTTTGGGTATCGCCACCACTTCCGATGGCGGCACCACTTGGAACCAAGGTTGGACTCAAAACTATTCAGCTGACGGCGGTTATGTTGTGAATCAGGAAATTAGCACAGACGACATGGGTAGTGCCAACTTCCAGTTCTGCATCTTCTACAGCGGCAGTTCCTACAACTTCGACAACTGGTATTTTGATGACATCTTGGTGTTCAACCTTGAGAACCTCGACCTTGCCGTCACTGGTAGCACGATGCCCGACATTGCTACTATCGGCGACCTTCCCGTAAGCATGAAAGTCATGAATTACGGTGTCACTCCTATCACTTCCATTGAAGCCTCTTACGAGGTTTTGGGCATGGAACCCGTAGCTCAGACCTTTGATGTAAACCTTGCTTCCTTGGCTTCTGCGACTTTGAATTTCACAGTTCCTGTCGTCATCGAAACTCCTGGCACCTATTCTATTGTTTTAAAAATCAACACAGTCAACGGTGTAGAGGATGATTTGGAAAATAACAACACAAAGGCTGTTGAAGTGCACGTTCCCATCGACCAAGTGCAAAGGATTCCCATGATTGAGCATTTCTCTTCCTCAACCTGTCCTCCTTGCGTGGGTGTGAACAACACCATGAACACCTTCTGCAACAACAACCCAGGCCGTTATACCTACACCAAGTATCAGATGAACTGGCCCGGCAACGGTGATCCTTATTACACTGCCGAAGGCGGTGTTCGTAGCACTTATTATGGTGTGAGCGGTGTTCCGGATATTTACCTTGACGGTGTGGGAACCAACAACTCTGCCGTTAACCAAAACACTTTCAACCAACACGCCGACCAACCTGGATATTTTGACGTCAGAGGCTCGTTCACCGTCGAAGGCAACACTATCCATATTCTTGCCGACGTGATGCCTTACTTCGATACTGAGGCCCGTGTGTTCGTCTCCGTCAACGAAAAAGTGACCACAGGCAATGTGGGTACCAACGGCGAGACTTCGTTCCACCACGTTTTCATGAAGATGATGCCCAATGGCCAAGGCTCGCCCATAGCTTTCACGGCTACCGAGTTGCAGCGTTTGGAATTCACCCAAAACATGGGTGCGACCTTTGTCGAGGAAATGAGCGACCTTGAAGTGTCTATCTGGGTACAGAACTACGGCTCGAAATATGTGTATAACAGCCACTTTGCCTACGAATACACCGACGTCCATCCTTATCCTGTCGAAAATCTGACCTTGACCGAAGCTAATGCTCCTAGAGGTTTGCTGGTGGCTGCTTGGGATGCTCCCGCCGAAGGCAATCCTATCGGATACAATGTCTATGTCAACAACGAACTGATAGCTGAAAACATTACTGAAACCGAGTATGCGTTTGAAGGCGATTCTGATGTATTTTACGTGGTCGGTGTAGTTGCTCTGTACCCCGATGAACAAACCTCTGTCAAGGCTGTGGCCGTAGTGATCGAAAACTTGCAAGACATGGGATTGTATATCCCCGGTTCACCTTACATTGATTTGACAGTAGATGAACCTACATTTGATGCCTCTGTAATCAATGGCAATTATGCCTCGCATGAACCCATTGAAATCATTGCTATAACCGAAACCAATCCTATGGGAGAGCAGTATCTGGTTATTGAACCCTCCTTCGAGTTACCTTATACAATCAATGAAGGGGAAGACTTCGTCTTCAATATTAGCCCCAATGATTTCTCTGAAAGAAGTATTGCGGAAACTACCATTAAGGTGGAATCCAGCAATAGAGAGGTGTATTTCAATGTTACGGTTGACGGCGAACTGCTGAAAGTTACAGAGCTTTCATCAACGGCCAAAGTCTATCCGAATCCTGCCAACAACCAAGTGCACATCGAATCGGCCACGAGTATTGAGAGTGTGAAGGTCTATAATATGATGGGTGCCTTGGTGGAAACCATCTCCGCCAACTCCAAGACCGTCAACGTCGACCTGAACGCCTACAGCAATGGCATTTACTTCTTCAACATCCGCCAAAGCGACGGCACGGTCAACAACCAACGCGTTGTGGTCAGTCACTGATAGGAATCAACGCTTCCAAGCGTTGCACTTTTGCGACACTTGGAAGTGTCGACTCCTTAACAACACGAAAGGAACCCCGTTCTCGAGGTTCCTTTCTTTTTTGGAGCCAACGCTTCCAAGCGTTGGTTTAGTGTTGGCTGCGACACTTGGAAGTGTCGTCTCCTTAGTCACCCAGCGTGGCCACCATGACGGCCTTGATGGTGTGCATACGGTTCTCGGCCTCGTCGAAGACGATGCTGTTCTCGCTTTCGAATACGTCCTCGGTGACCTCGATACCGTTCAAGCCGAACTTCTCATAAACGTCGCGGCCGGCCTTGGTCTCCAGATTGTGATACGAAGGAAGGCAGTGCATAAACTTGCACTTGGGGTTGCCTGTCTTTTTCATCAGGTCTGCATTGACCT
>JAEEGK010002594.1_pt1 | contig 45312 bp, 46 predicted proteins | sample 8958771 | NCBI WGS metagenome assembly JAEEGK01 (sample SAMN16246547, study PRJNA631951) | gut metagenome | biome: gut microbiome; feature: rumen; material: SC-attached | host: Bos | place: Iran: Karaj | collected 2018-10
GCATGGGATTATAGAAATTAGGGTAGTGAAGGTGCAAGCACCGGCTCTACAAATAGGTTATTTCCAGTTTTTGTAAGGATTTTTCATCAACATGGAGTTGAAGTACTTGGGGTCGCCGGTGACCTCTTCGCCAAGCCATGCAGGTTTGTCGAAGGGTTCGTTTTCGTCGATAAGCTCCACTTCTGCGACGGTGAGGCCGTCGTTGTCACCGTAGAACTCATCCACTTCCCAAGTGTGTTTACCGTCGGTGTTTTTGACGAGATAACGGGTCTTGTCAATCACACCCGGTTCGCAAATTTCGAGCAAGCTTTGCACTTCCTCGACGGGGATTTCTTTCTCCCATTCAAAGCGGGCGGCGCCAGAGGCATTGCCAATGCCTTTGATGGTGATGAAACCCTTGTCGCCTTTCACACGCACGCGCACAGTACGCTCCGGCACGCTGCTGAGATAACCTTGGGTGATACGCGTGGCCTTGAAAGCTTCGGCCTTGAAGTCGCCCTTCACCAAAAATTTCTTTTCAATTTCCTGTGCCATAGTCTGTTATTCGTTTGCGAGCGGTTTATCGGACATGCCGATAACGCGTTTGATTGCTTGTAAGTAGTTGATGTTCTCCACACCTTCGAGGCCCACCTCTTTGATGGTCTTCTTGATGTCTTCGATCTCCGTTGATTCGGAGTTGATGGTTACGACTTTAGCGCCGTTGATGAGCACTTCACCGAACTCGCAGATGGTGTCGTTGACCATATAGCCGAAGCGGCGTTTGTGCACGCGGACAGCGGCCAGGTCGGGGTTGGCTTTCACCATGGCGATGAACTCGTCATAGGTATAAGTATCTTTGGTCAGTTTTGGCATCTCCACCATGAAGGCAGGGAACACTTCCTTTTCGAGGACCTCGCGGCTGATGGGGAACTCACCTTTCATGAGGGGATTCCACTGCTCGAGGCCGTCAACGGTCTGGACGTAGGTCTTGATGTCCATCTTGCCGTCGCGGATCTTAGTGTTGTTGATGTCGTTCTTGCGGGAGATGATATAGATTTCATCGCTGAGGCGCTCCCACACTTTTTCGGGGACAGGTGCAGAGAGGCGAGCCATGCGTTTATGGGCCTCGCAGAAGCACTGTCCAAAGGAGCGGAACTCAAATCTCGGCTTTGACACTTCGCCGATTTTCATTTCTTCTTTTGCCATTTAAAGATTTAAAATTTAAAGATTTAAAGATTTAAAGATTGGGTAAAAGAGGGCAGACTCGAAGGTCTGCCCTGACTTAACACAAATCATTACGGAATGTCTGTACCGGTTTCAGGATTGGCTGCTCCTGGAGTAGCATCAGCCAACTTCCATTCGCCTGTGCCGTCAGGCGTACGGGCAAACGACTTTGCACCGACATCTTCCGTGTCCTCACCCCATGGGGCAGTGCCTCTTGTGAACACATCAAGTGGAGTGCCGTCAGCAAGATAAAGTGCCATGTGCAATGTCTTTGCTGCCGACAGGCCGCTTTGGAAAATCAATTCCGGAGCCGTTGAACTGGCGTTACTGGCCTTTTTACTCACCAAAACAACATAGCCCTTGGCAGGAACCACAACCGAGGCAACGCCCATCCAAATGGTGTCAGGCTCCTCGTCTTTCTGGAGATAAAGGCCTTCCGTTGAAAGATCCATATCGCCTTTATTGTAGATTTCAATGTATTTGTCGGCACCATTGAGCTCATTGAGTACAAGGTTGGTGAAATCAGGTTCTGGAGTCGGAGGCTCCTCACCACCTTCAAGACCCAAAACCGGATTGGTGCCTTCCACGTTGGCAGCACCCGGAGTGGCAGCGGCATGATACCAATTGCCATCGGCATTACGGCTATAGGAAGCCCCAGCAGGCTCCACACAAGTGACAAGGTTGAAATCGTCAATCTGTTCACCGGTGGGTGAGAACAGTTGGATACGAACGGGTTTTGAAGCGGAAAGACCGCTGCTGAAAATCAAGTTTTCATCATAGCTTCCAGCGGCTTGGGCTTTTTGGCTATAAAGCAGCAAATAGCCGCCCGCTTCAATGGCAACGTTTTCAGCACCAGTCCAAACGGGCTTTGAATCCTCTCCATCCTTAACCAAAACGGCACCCTTAAGACTGATTCTATCCGTGCCGGCATTGTAGATTTCAATGAACTTGTCGTTACCATTCGTCTCGTCATAGTCGTTACCGTTCAACTCGTTGAGGCGAAGCACGCTGTAATCCACAGCAACTGCACCCACCTCATACTCCATAATGGCGGAATTTGCCACCAGCTCACCGATCGCTTCAACATAGAAGCTCACCTTGACACCGTCAGGTTGACCCGGAATAACTGCAGAATAAACATCACTGTCGTTTGCATTTTTCATTTCAACCGAGACAGGTTCTTCCCCTTCGAGGGTATAGATCAAGTTCGCCGTAAAATCAGCAAAGCTGGTAATGCTTGCCGAAACGGTAACATCCTCGTCCGCTTGGACTGCCGTTGGAGCATATTTCACATCAGAAATGGTGACACCAGGATACTTGGGATCCTTGACACAGGAAGCCATCACCACAATAAGGGCCAATGCCGCAAATAATATCTTTTTCATGTCAATTTCATTTTAAGGTTAAACATCGTATGGATTAGAAAGCAACTTGGAAACGGGCCATCAGCATGTGGTAGTTGACACCGGCTTCACCATCGTTTTCAATCGCTTGGGTAAAGTCTTTGGTAGCGATGGGTTTGTTATCGGCGTCAACACCGACGGTACCGATATTCAGATCACCCTTACCATTGGCATAACGGTCGTTATTGACATACTGGTAGTTCAAGGCAATCTTGGTGTTCTTGCCTAAATAGAAGTTGAGGGCTGCACCATAGAGTTCGGCAGAACCACCGAAAACAGCTTGTGTCGTGGTACGGCCTTCGAAATCGTTCAAGTCAATGAACTCATACTTAAGAGCCAGCTCCATATCACCCCATTCACGACCATTGCGGGTACGGTTGAATTTGGCACTGCCTGAATCATAGGTCTGCTTGCCACCAAAGAGCAAATAGCCGCATTCCACGTACCAGCCTTGGAAATGATAAGGCTTGTCAAGGCCAACTTCAGGCTTCATGTAGGTCCAGTCCGCCATCCATGCGCTTTCCATGCGCAATCCTTCATAATGGCCGGCGAGTTCGGCAGTAGCGATCAAGCTGTGGTCACTATCAAAAAGATTGTCCGTATCAATGTATTTCTTGCGGTTGATATTGGTGGCGCTACGGGTGCTGAAACGTGTAGGATACTTATAGCCATATTTGTCAGAGGTCTTGGGCTGGTCATACATGAGGGCACCACCGATATGCAAACCATAATCGGCTTCGTTCACAGGACGTACCACCACCTTGCCAAGATAGGAAAGGCCTTCGCTCATGCCTTCGTCCTTGTTATAATCTTCCACATAGGTACGTGCCTCCTGGCCTTCGATCTCCTGGAACAGGATGCTGGCACTGCCGAAGAAGTACTTGTTGCTGTACTTGGCAAAGAGACCGAGGTGACGGCTGGGAGCAAAAGCGCTGACCACCATCGGGCGTTCCATGAACTCAAGGTAACGTGAAGAGGTGTTGCGCGACAATGAGAAATCGGGTTTCTGGCTACCCACGCTGAATTGCCAGTTTTCTACACCCGTGTAGCGGACGATAGCGTCTTTCAATTCGAAGGAGCCATTGCCGACTTCCATGTCAACCTCACCGTACCAATCGCGATTGATCTGGGTCTTCACTGCGAAACGGGCTCGGCGGATGCTGGCACCGTCACCAATCGGGTCGGCCCATTCCTGAGCACCGAAATAGTGGGCAAAGTCCACCTGCACTCTGGAGTCAAACCAGAATTTGAATTCTTTATCCTTGGATTCGAAGACCAGAATACCATCACGCTCGGTGGTACTCAATTCCTTCACACCCACTTTGTTGCCATACTGGTCAACAGCTTGACTGGGCTGGGCAAAGGCCATCGTTCCTAGGAACAATGCAGCCAGTAAAAACAATGATCTTTTCATTTTTACTTAGTTTAGTTAGTTATTTAGTGAATTGCTATTGTGTTTACTCATTATTACTTAGCCATTCGGAGAAGAACCATTGTAGCACTTCGGTGTAATGGCACTGATACTTTAAGTCATAGCTTTCATAGAAATAGCTATCGCCATTGGAGTAGTCGATCTCAAAGACAAATGGGGTACTTTCCGGATCATCACTTTTTAAACTTCCGTTTTCCTTGAGTCCCTCTACATTGATCATGACTCTCAAGTTTTCGAGCATATCCAAGCCCTTCCGATGGACTTCATGCCTTCCTTCCGATGGATCATCCACCGTCAGCAACGCATGGTCCTCCTTTCTTTCAATCAGATAGGTCGTCGTGCCATAGGAATACTTGAATCGGTTCACCTCATTGACGACTCCGGGCATCTCCTTCCAAGGCTGCAGGCACTGAATCAATGCTTTTTCCGCCTCACGCCAATTATCCGGACCGGCCATATACCCCCCTGAACTGATGGAGGCTCCCGAGGCATACTTCACATAGATACTCCAACTTTCGCCGTCCAAGACATCGAACTTAGGCATGTAGTTTGAGCGATACTTCTCCATCTTGTATTTCCTGATCAACAGGTCCAGGCTATCGAAAACGGAATGATCTTCCAGATAATACTCTTTCTCGTCGGGATAGCCCTCGTTGAACAAGAAATGCACTTTCCCGTCTTTAGTTGCTTCGATGTTATATCTATAGCCACCAAAACGGGCCATTCCTCCCCCTCTGTGGAGCGAGAAATAGACCAAACTATCACCTTCTTTGATGGTGCTTGGCGATGAATTTGAGTTGCATCCAAAGAACGACAAGAAGCCTGCTATGATAACCATGAGCTTTAACATATCAAAAGGTTTGTAGCTTTTCAAATGTTATTTGATTCCCAATTTCTTAGCGATATCTTTCGGAAGGGCATCCTTGTGGACCACGATATTCAGGGTCTTGTAACGGACGAAGGCCTTGCTGACATACCAAACGCCTTTGTAGTTACCGGCTTGGCCCCAGCTGTTCTTCACGATGTAGTAATCGTTACCAATTTGATCCTTGGCAGTGCCATAAATCAGCATACCGTGATCGTCTTGAGTCTCATAGTTGTCATAAGCGATCTGACGTTCTTTTTGGGTGACCCATTTCTGTGGGGTGGGACCATTTTGGGCTTCTTTGGCTCTATCGGCAGCACTCAGGCCCATCCAGTGAGCCATGTCGCTACCTTGAAGGTCAGCGCTCTTAGCTTCAATGTCGGGAAGTACGGCCACGCCAGACATCTTGCCACGGAGCCAGCCTCTCTCGCTGACGTCGCTACCCCAAGCAATAGGATAACCCTTGTCGATGGCGTTGTCCATCACCTCCATGAGCTCATCGATGGGGAGATTCCAGGCACGACCCCAACGCCAGTTGTCCTGAACTTCGATAACGAACTCCTCATAGAAAGGATGATGCGTGAAAGAGGTCAGGTTGACATAGTCATTCATGTTGAGGCCCGTCGATTCGGCAAAGCTCATAGGAGTATATTTCTTGCCATTGTAGGTAAACTCCGTAGGAGGCACACCGAGGTAGGCATCATAGATACCGGCCAAGGCTTTCTTCCACAGGGGGTTGCCCTCTTGGTCCATCTGGATCTTGTTGCTCTTGACGACACCGGCGACAAACGGGTCGGTGATGGCAGAGAGCTCGTTGAAGTTCGACAAGGAGTCACCATGCATGGCACCAGCAGGCATCTCACAGTCAGGAACGAGGCCATAGTGCTTGATGGCGTAGAGCACGTCACCGAAAGAACCTCCTTGGGAGAAGGACACATCACCGTGGGTACGGATGGCGGCTTCGGCACGGTCCCAGTAGGTCTCGTAAACGATGTACATCTCAGAGAAGCCGTACTCAGGCTTGCCCATGCGGAGCAATTCAGCCTCGAAGAAAGCCAATGAGGAATAGCACCAGCAGGTACCTGCTTGGTTTTGGTTTTTCACTGAAGTCACGGGCAATTCTTTGATGGTTTCAAATTTAAAACCTTCACCCTCTTCCTTTGCCTCAGCTTGGGGCTGGGCTTGAGCTACTGTAGCGACACTGAGCATCACAGCGGTAGCAGCGATAAAATGTCTGAATTTCATAACTGTAATGTATTGATTATTAGATATTAAGTTTTCCTCTCATTGCTTTTGAAAGCGCATCTTTATGTAAAGTAAAGAAAATAGTGTATTGACGCAGATACGATTCGGAGCAATACCAATAGCCCTCGTAAGGTCCCCTCTCGGTACCCCAGGAGTTCTTGATCTTGTAATACTTGTTCCCATTTTGGTCTTTGGCGATACCCACTACCAACATACTGTGGTCATCACCAGCATCCCAATTGTCGTAAGCGGTCTGATGATCTTCGTCGGTCACCTTCTTTTCGGCAACAATCTCTTCCCAAAGCGTGGCATCGGGATCTTCGGGGACGATGCCGATACCGGTCTTGCCCGAAAAGCCTTTGTTGCTGACATCCTGAGCCCATCCCAAGGTATAGCCATGGTTCAGCGCATAGTCAACGGCCTCCATCAGCTCATCGAGCTTTAGGTTATAGGCCGGGGTCCATGTCCAGTTGTCGGGAATTTCGACCATGCAAGGTTTATACAGTTCCTCGTTGGTAAAGGAGCAAATCTCGATGTAGTTGGCAGGATCGATGCGATAGGCTTCAGCAAACGACTTGGGGGTATATTTCTTTCCATCGACGACGAAGTCTTCCGGCACGTCGCCAAGGTAAGCATCAAGCACACCTTGTACGGCTTTCGGCCAAGCGGGCGAGATCTTCTTGTTGCCGTTCTTGATGACGGCACGGGCCACGCCAGCGATCACCTCGTTCATTTCACTGTGCATATGGCGCTGTTCTCCGATGACCTTGCCACTATAATCGGCTTCGGGCATCATGCCATACTTGTCGATCATATACAGCACGTCGCACACCTCGCCGCCTTGGCTGAGCGAGCTGCCACCATGCATACGCACGAACTTCGACACCTTCTCCGCCCATGCGTTACGGACGGTAAACATCTCGGAGAGGTTGAACTCCTTCCCATAAATGCGGAGAATCTCTGCCTCAACGAAACCGATGCCAGCGAAGCACCAGCAAGTGCCAGAGCTGCCTTGATTATCGACAGCGGTGTGCGGAACCACCAAGGTTTCGGTAATCTGATACACGGGTTCCTTTTCTTCCTTGGCCTCAGCCTCTTGTGCCATAACGGAAGAGGCCATGCCCATCAACAAGGAAATTGCAATGAATTTAAAGGTCTTTTTCATCGTATTACTTTTTTATTGAAACATCTTGGTTATTGAACCACCGCCTTCACCACGCTGTCACCATTGGACACGAAGTATAGGCCAGGCTTCAGCGAGAACTCATGCCGCAAGGCGTTGGACTTGGAGGCGACCACGCGACCGACCATGTCATATACGACAACATCCGCCGGGGAAAGGCTTTCCACGACAAGCCGACCACCGGAGGCAAACGCTTTGAGCGTATTGGGACGGGTCTCTTCAACGGCGGAAAAGCCGGAATAATACAGGTCAAATTGGGTATCGAGATTGGTGGAAACGATGGCACATGAACGCCATTGGTTATTCATTGCCACCGATGGGCCGAGCACATATCCCATGCCACGGCTCACTGTGGATTCCCACAAGGGCATGAGTCCAAGAATGGATGCGGCCTCTGCTGAAAGGTCAACGGTATTCTCATAGGTGTCACGGACGACCCAATCCTGGCCATTGAAGATGCTGGCCGTCTTGAGCAACAGGTTGCCCCGTTCGTCAAACTGATAGTCTGTCCTATGGTTCAAGCTCATCTCAGCGCTAAACCAGCTGGCGGTATAATAGATCTCGGATTCCAACTGTCCGTCGTTATAGGTAAACTCATACTTGCTGGCGTCTCTCCACTGATTGGCGCCTGGGCCATAGCCTCCCTTGGTACGGGTCAGCATCTCCACACACTGGTGATTCTCATCATAGATCAGCGTGTCGAACGAGCTATCACGCCAGTTGCCATTGCGGATGGTGGAATACAGCTTGGTTAGCAGGGCACCCTGTTCATCGTAACGATAAGTGTATTTGTTGTTAGCCCTCCATCCACCTTCAACTTCCTCGTCATAGACAAAGTTTTGGTTCATGGAGAGTTGGTTCACCGAATCGTATTCATAGCTTGACTTGGTGTTCAAGACCCAGGCGGAGTCAACATAACGCTCCGACACCATGCTGGAGAGCAAACTCTCACTATTGAAAACATCATAATGATAGGTGACCCTGGACTGGTAAGTCCAACTCTCGCCATCCCATTTTGAAATCACGGTTTGCAAGTCCGCACCGTCTCTCAGCGATTCCGTCTTTACGTTCAGTTCCCAGGCATTGTCATTCCAAAGATAGGAAGTCTCGGTCCGAAGTTGGTCACTATATAGCTGTTCGTCATTCTCACCGATGTAGGTGGCGTAGGTGTATTCGTTTTTCCAACGGGTCCAGTCGAAATCGTCCGCTCCAATCACGCTGTCGAGCTTTTGCGAATAACCGGTGATGGCTCTCCATCCGTTATTGGCGTTCATCGTCACCTGATCGGGATGGTCCAGTTGATATTGCACAAATTCCGATTGGTTACGAAACACCCTTGGATTCTGTTTTTCTTGTCCCACAACCATGAGGGTGGAGGCAAGAACCATTATAATGAGCAATGATTTTTTCATGACTTAGGATTTTTCAACGTACAACACTTATTTCATCAATACCAGTTTTTCGAGATGGCTACCTTTGCTAGTGAGCACACGCACCGAATACACACCTGAAGGAAGCCCCGAGAGGTTCAAAGTCACCAAAGGATCGTTGGTTTGGAGCCGTTGGATCTGCTGTCCCGTAAGGTTATATACGACGACTTCCCTGATCGATTCGGCCTCAATGGTGAACCATCCTTGGGTTGGATTAGGATAAAGGGCAACTTCGGCTAATCCGTTCTCTCCAACGGAAGTATTTCCATAACTGACTTTGTTGGAGGGGCTCGATTCCACACCATTCCTCACACCGGTAACGTAATACACGCAATGCGCACGGATCGCGGGGATGGAATCGAAGAATTCCGTTGAGGTTAGGTCTTCGGCGACCAGTTCATCGTTGCGATACACTCGATACGAATCGGCCATCATGGCAGATTCCCAATGGAGATAGATTTGTTCAGGCGACTCCGTCAGCATCAGACGTGACGGCAGGTGGGTGCGGTTGATTTCTGCATAGCGCATATCCTCATAACGAGCCCACAAAGCAGGAGCTGACTCCACGGATCCATGATTATAAATGGACACGATTTTATATTGATAACGTTTACCTTCTTCGAACACCTTTCCGATATTATAACTGGTATTGCCCGCTCCCATGTTTTTCACGGTAAAATACTCTTCTCCTTCGGCACGACGCGAGATGCGATACCCTGCCAATTCTTCGGTGTTCTCAGGAGCCTCCCATGTGAACAGGATTCTGCCATCTTCGAGCACTTCGTAGTCGAAGTTTTGTGGGCACATCTCCTCGACAGCAGCGATGGTTGTGCAAGTGTTGGAAGCTTCAGACTCTCCTTCTTTGGTGAAGGCCGTGATGTAATAGCTGTGAAGCATGGAGGCAGCACCCGTGTCGATGAAACTCGTAGTGTCGGCAACCATCGAGTAGAGGAAACCGTCTCGATAGATATTGTAGCCGTAACCAGGGTCGTTGACGCCATCCCAGTTCAGCACCACATCCTCATCGACCACCTGGGCTTTCAGATTCGTAGGATGAGCCTCGGTGCCTTTTTCCCCACAGGTGTTGACCACCTCGTAGAAAAGCCGTTCAGGCATCAAGGTTGAAGGACCGTCGTAGGTAAACACGGTTAAGCCATCCGCATCCAAGACATCGAATCCGACAGCCATACTATCGGCTGGGGCGGTCCACTGGAAGGAGAGCCAACCCTGCGAGAACGTTGCTGTTTGGGTGGTTTCGGTACCATCAGCGGTGAACACACCTTCAACTGCTCCGGAGGAGTTAAAAACGGTCAGTGCTCCAGAGCCCCATCCGCTTTCATTGTCGCTGCGCATCTGAACGGTCCATTCGCATGTCGGTCCCAACTTGATAGGAGCGAAGGAAGCTTTACGTCCAACGACACCATTTACCACGGCATGTACGGAATAGTTGACCACGACAGGGAGTCCAACGACATCAACGCAAGTCATCGCCTCGCCTGGCGCGACGCTATCGAAGCTTTGCACCACCACACCGTCGCGCAAGAGTTCCATACGGTCGATAATCTCGATCGCCTTCCCCTCAATGGTCGCTGTAGGATTCACCCAGGAGAGGCTGACCGAGAACTGGTCGTCCTCATTCGATGTTGCTTGGAATGCAGCAGGGGTCTTCGCCGTATTGCTGAAAATCATTTCGGGAACGAAGTTGGTAATAACCGCTTGTCCAGAATTCCATGCATAGCCAGAGACATTCAGTGCATCGATGGCATAGAAGCCATTGCCGGACCCGCTCCATCCCCAGTTGAAATGGAACATGTCGTGATCGTCGTAGCCATCGCACACAAAAGCGTGGCCAGAGCCTTCATCCGGGTCCGAGCCCGAATAATAGCACGGCCAACCAAGGTCAAATTGGTCTTTCAGAATGGCTTGGAACTCACTCAAGGAATAGTTGTCGCGAGCGTGATAGCGGCAACGGTTCGAGTAATCGAAATAGTTCATGACCGCTTGAGGTACGTCCTGTGAATAGGCTCCGCTGCCCGTTGTCGAGTAACTCATATTGACGGCGATGCCACATTGGTACATAAACAATGCCACAGCATAAATCCCCTCCTCAGTGGCATTGAACAGCGAAAGGGGCATGATGTCGAAATTATAGTCGGTTGAGGCAAAGTCAGCGGAAAGCTCGCCATAGGTTTGGTGGAAATAGCTATGGTTGCCATAACCATGAGTGGGGTGTTTCCAATAGAACATCACCTGCGACATGGCTGTTGCGACGCATCCTGCATACGAGCGGTTTTCTGCTCCAAAAGGCGGACACAACAAGTTGTATGGACTGCCTTGGTCCCAACGGGTCTGCACCAAATAGAATGACGAGATGCCTCCATTGCGGGAGGGAAGCGGAGCTCCAGAGAGCAGGCAATCCCATTCTTCCCGGACCATCTCATCCTGGGTCAGTGAGGCTCGCATGGCCGCATGACGACCTTCAGAGAGATTGTCGAGATAATAGCTCAACTCGGGAGAGACCGGATCGCCAAAAGGATCCTCTTCAGAGTATCCGATGACGGGACGGAAACGGTCGTCCGCAGAAATAATCACGAAACCCGTCTTGCCAACAGCGAAGACGAAGTAGTCAGGGGTGGCCAAGATCAACGATGGATCCTCTCCCCTGGTAATTTCAGCAAAAGTGTTTTGAGTGAAACTTTTCGCTGCCTTCTGTGCAATGGAAAGGCCAACATTTTCAGCGTGCAAGCCTTCCAATCCGAAAGCAAAAAGCAGTAATACGAGTAGCAGTTTTCGCATGGTCCTTTGTTTTAATTATAATAAGGTGTCAAAAGTAGGAAAAAATTTTGTTTGCCATACAAGCTTTTGCTAAAAAACTTTTCAGGACCCACAAACAAAGTATCGGCATATACAGTACGTATATTTACTATTTTTTATAATTTTGCGGGGTAAAACTACAGGATATGGAAAACTACAAGTTGATGAACGTGGCCACGGGCCGCATTTTTGAGGATCAAGGATGGACATTGGACGACCCTGAAGGCCAGACACCAAGCTTGGTGAGAGCCATCTACGAGCAGAAGCAACTCAAAGTCGCTGAAGATGAGCGATTAGGATTATACAGATTCGCCGACTGGATGCCCATCCGAAGGATCTTGGCCAACCCATCGAGTCCCATCACCTACAAAAGCGAGAAGTTGGCGAGGCATCTTGGATTGAACAACCTTTACATCACCTTCAGCGGGTGGTGGCCGGAGCGCGGAGCGCGGATGACCACTTGTTCATTCAAAGAGACCGAGGCTTATTCCGTGTGCGCGCGTTTGGGTGAGGAGTATAAGGACCAGGTGTTGGTGGTGGCATCGGCAGGCAACACGGCCAGGGCTTTTGCCAAGGTGTGTTCCGACAACGGCATCAAGCTTCTACTCTGCGTTCCTCAAGACAACATCAAGGCCTTGTGGTTCGACAAGCCGTTGAACGACTGCGTGAAGCTGATCACCACGGCATCGGGAAGTGACTATTTCGATGCCATCCAGCTCTCGAACTACGTTTGTGAGATGAAAGGCTTTTTGCCTGAGGGCGGAGCGAAGAACATTGCTCGTCGCGACGGCATGAGTACCACCATGATGTCGGCGGTAACCTTCATCGGCCAGATTCCCGACTATTATTTCCAGGCTGTGGGCAGTGGCACAGGAGCCATCGCCGCATGGGAAGCCAACCTGCGTTTTATCGAAGACGGCCGTTTCGGCAACAAGAAAGCGCATCTCATCGTGTCGCAGAACAAGCCTTTCGTTCCGATGTATGAAGCTTGGGGGCAAGACTCCAGGGCGATGTTGCCCTATGATGCCGACCAGGCCCGTCATGATGCCGCAGAGATTTGCGCCCCGGTGCTCTCCAACCGCAAACCTCCGTATTCATTGGCAGGCGGACTCTACGATGCCCTGAAAGACAGCGAAGGCGACATTCTTGCCGTAAGCAACGAAGAGGCTCAAGCAGCCAAGAAGCTGTTCTTGGAAACTGAAGGGCGCGACATCTACTCTGCAGCAGGCGTGGCTTTGGCATCACTCATCCAAGCGGTCAATAATAATAAGGTGAGCGCCAACGACATCATCATGCTCAACATCACCGGTGGCGGTGAAAAAGAGTTCCAAGAGGAACACCAACTCTACAACCTCAAGCCCAGTCACATCTTCCCCATTGGATTCACTAAGGAAGACGTCTTTGAGGTGGTCGGAAAACTGGTAAAAAATTAATTCTCAAAAAAAATACAGAGAAAAAGTTGTACAATCAAAAAATTGTGTAATTTTGCAGTCCGAAAATTTAGAGACATGTACGCAATTGTAGAAATAGCTGGACAACAGTTCAAGGTGACGAATGGCCAAGAGATCTTCGTCAACAGACTGCAAGGAGAAGAAGGAAGCAAGGTTTCTTTCGACAGAGTTTTATTGATTGATAACGAAGGCGCAACCAAGGTAGGTACTCCTACGATTGCCGGTGCCAACGTCGAGGCGACGATTAAGGAGCACTGCAAAGGCAAGAAAGTCATCGTTTTCAAGAAGAAGAGAAGAAAAGGTTATCAAACCTCCAACGGCCATCGCCAATACCTGAGCAAGGTCGTCATCAACAGCATCACTGAGTAATAACCAGAAAACATTGATAAGATATGGCACACAAGAAAGGCGTCGGTAGTTCCGAGAACGGTCGTGAGTCCGCTAGTAAGCGACTCGGAGTTAAGATTTTCGGTGGACAAGCTGCCATTGCAGGCAACATCATCGTCCGTCAACGCGGTACCAAGCACAACCCTGGCAAGAACGTCGGTATGGGTAAGGACCACACCCTCTATGCCAAGTGCGATGGCATCGTGGAGTTCGTGAAGAAAAAAGACAACAAGTCATTCGTCTCCGTCAATCCTGTCGAAGGCACTATCATCGACTAAAAGATTTTTTTTCATAACATACATTTTTTTACCGACTATCTTACGATAGCCGGTTTTTTTCATTTATTTTTGCGCAAAATTTAAAAATCGCATCAAGCAATGTTAGTATTATCCTACATCCGTGATCACAAAGAAGAAGTGATCGAACGTCTGTCCATCAAAAACTTCACCAACGTCGCCCTCATCGACGAGATCCTGAAGCTGGACGACGAACGCCGCAACACCCAACGCGAATGCGACGACACCTTAGCAGCACTCAACAATAACGCCCGCCTCATCGGCGACCTCTACAAACAAGGCAAAACGGCGGAAGCCAACGAAATAAAAGCCAACAACAACGAGCTGAAGGAACGCTCCAAGAGCCTCGCAGAGCACCTCGAGGAAATCAAGCAGGAGATCCAGACGAAACTCGTCGAGATCCCCAACACCCCGCGCATCGACGTGCCCAGAGGAACCTCTGCCGCTGACAATGTCAACGTGCACCAAGAAGGCGACATGCCCCAGCTTTACGAGGGTGCCAAACCCCACTGGGAGCTGCTCAACGAGTACGGACTGGCCGACTTCGACCTCGGAAACAAGGTCACCGGTGCTGGATTCCCGTTCTACAAAGGCAAAGGCGCCAAGTTGCAACGTGCACTGATTAACTTCTTCCTCGATGAGGCCTCTGCCGACGGATACAACGAGGTCCAACCTCCTGTCGTCGTCAACGAAGCTTCGGCCTATGCCACTGGACAGCTTCCCGACAAAGAAGCCCAGATGTATGCCGTGCCGCTCGACGGCTTCTACCTCATCCCCACTGCTGAAGTACCGCTGACCAACATGTTCCGTGATACCATCGTCAAGGAAGAACAGCTGCCTATCAAGACCGTGGGCTATTCCAACTGTTTCCGTCGCGAGGCCGGCTCCTACGGCAAGAACGTCCGCGGACTGAACCGTCTGCACCAATTCGACAAGGTGGAGATCGTTGAGATTGCCAACCCCGTGGGTTCCTACGACCGCCTTGAGGCCATGAAAGACCATGTGGCTGGACTGCTCCGCAAGCTGGAACTCCCCTTCCGCATCCTGCACCTCTGCGGTGGCGACATGAGCTTCACCTCGGCCACCACTTACGACTTTGAAGTGTGGTCAGCTGCACAGCAACTCTGGCTTGAAGTCAGCTCCGTGTCCAACTTCGAGACCTTCCAAGCCAACCGCCTTAAACTGCGTTTCAAAGACAAGAACGGCAACATCCAACTCGTACACACCCTCAACGGCAGCGCCCTCGCCCTACCTCGTATCGTCGCCGCACTGCTCGAAGACCACCAGACTCCCGAAGGCATCCGCATCCCGAAAGCCCTCCAGAAATACACCGGCTTTGACCTCATCTCCTAATCGGACCATCATGAGGAGACTCACCGGCTTTCTTTGCCTGCTCGTCATGCTGGCCACATCCCCTGTGTTCGCTCAAAACAACCGCGAACTCAACGAACAATTGGCCAGCAAATGCTTCCAAGACAAGGAATACGAGAAGGCAAAAGAGCTTTATCTGCAACTCTATAAAGACAAGTCGCAAGCAAACTATTTCAACCAATACTTGGAATGTTTGCTGCGACTGGGTGACTATGACAACGCCGAACGCGAGCTGAAGAAATTCATCCGCAACAATCCGAACAACTGGAAGTCGAAAGTCGATCTCGTTTACGTCTATTCCAACAGCGGACAAAACGACAAAGCCAACGACATCCTCAAGGAAATCCTCAAAGGCATCCCCAACAACAAGAATAGCATCAACAACATCAGCAGCATGTTTCGAAGCCGCATGTTGTATAACGATGCCCTCGCCGTCCTCGAGAAAGGTGCTGAGAACAACAACGAGGACTACCCTTTCTATGTTGAGCGGGCAAGCCTCTACCACTCCATGAACAACTATCAGCAAGCTTTCGAATACTATTTCCTTGAACTCGAAGCCCGCCCCAACCAATACAACTTGGTGAAAAACCGCTTCCAAACTCTCCTGCTCTACGATGTCAACAAAAGCATCGCCGATGAGATGCGCATCGCCCTCTTGCAAAAGACACAAGAGCATCCCGACAACGTAGAGTTCGCCCAATTGTTGATCTGGTTCTCGCTACAAGAGGAAGACTACGACATCGCCTTGGAACAATGCAAGAGCATCGACCGCCGCCTTAACGACCAAGACGGACAAATCATCAACCTGGCTAACATCTGCCTCGACAACCACCAATACGAAGTGGCTAAGGACGCATTCGACTACGTCATCGACAAAGGCAAGATCAATCCTTATTATGGACAGGCCATCATCGGATCCATCCGCACCGAGAACCAACTCTGCAAAGACCATCATGTCACCGACATCAAGACCTACGAGAAGCTGAGCAAGAAAATCGAGAACGCCTATAGTGACGTCAGCTCCAAAGAATACCCTAGCCTGGTGGAGATCCAAGCCGACATCATGGCTTATCAACTCAACCAGTCAGACCAAGCCATCAGCCTGCTTATGCAAGCCATTGAGCAGACCAACGCCAAGCTGCAACAATGTCAACTGAAACTGAAATTGGCCGACATCTACCTCTATAACGACGAGGTTTGGGAGGCCACCCTGCTCTACAGCCAAGTCGATAAAAGCATGAAAGAGGAGCCTCTTGGTCATGAGGCCCGATTCCGCAATGCCCAGCTGCGCTATTTCATCGGCGAGTTCGCTTGGGCTGAGACCCAACTCAACGTCCTCAAGGCCGCCACCTCCAAACTCATCGCCAACGACGCCATGACCCTCTCCTTGATCATTGGCGACAACCTGGAGTACGACACCACGGGCATTGAACTCTCCCGATTGGCACGAGCCGATTTCAAGATCTACCAGCACAAGGACGATGACGCCCTCGTCATCCTCGACTCCATCGCCCACGACGGCAACGAGATCAGCAAACCCCACGCCATGTACCGCACCGCCGAGATCATGGAACAACGGAAAGAATACTCGGAAGCCGATAGCCTTTACCAACGAATCTTTACCGAGTTCCCCGAAAGCTATATGGCCGACGCAGCCCTGATGCAAGCCGCCTTGATTGAACACAACAACCTCAAAGACAGGGCTTTGGCCAAAAAACACTACGAGAAACTCATCGATGAATACCCCACGAGCCTTTACTCCGCACAGGCAAAGAAGAATTATAGGAAGTTATGAAGGAAGAAGACAGAAGACAGAAAACAGAAGTTAGGCCGAAGAAGAGCTTGGGACAACATTTCCTGACCGACCAAAACATTGCCAAACGCATCGTGGAACAGCTTTCACCCGATGTGGAGACCGTCGTTGAAGTGGGTGCCGGAACCGGAGTGTTGACACAATATTTGGTGACCGACCATCTGGAAAAGTTTTTTGTCGTCGAGATCGACAAAGAGTCTATCGATTACCTGAAGAACCACTTCCCTATGCTTGGCGACCATCTGATCCAAGGCGATTTTCTCCGCACCGACCTCAGCCAACTCGGAAAACAAAACATGGCGATCATCGGCAACTTCCCCTACAATATCAGCAGCCAGATCTTTTTCCAAGTGCTAAAATACAAGGAACAAGTGATGGAAGTTGTGGGCATGGTTCAAAAAGAGATGGCCGAACGCATGGCCGCTAAAGAAGGCAGCAAGACTTACGGGATTCTTAGCGTACTGATGCAGGCTTGGTACAACATTGACTACATTTTCACCGTCCACGAGAACGTATTCAACCCTCCGCCAAAGGTGAAGTCAGCCGTCATCAAGATGCGACGCAATAGTGTCACTAACCTAGGATGCGACGAGAAACTGTTTGTAAATGTGGTGAAACAAGCGTTCAACCAACGGCGCAAGACCATGCGCAACTCCCTGCGTTCCCTGCTCAGTCCTCAGATCATCAACGACGAAATCTTCAACAAACGTCCCGAGCAACTCTCTATTAATGAATTTATTGCATTGACGAATAAGATTGGGGCATCTCCTGCTTCATCGCATGACGAACCGTAAAAAATGAAAAACTTGTTTTTTTCTTTGATTGACGTATTTTTGCTATATTTGCTGAAAATACTCATAACCAATGAAAACCATAGCCTTACTCCATAATGCCTTCCTGCGGACAGCCATGGCACTGTTCGTCATCCTCACCACGACCCTCACGGCCTCGGCCACGGACTTCATCACCGACGTGATGGTCGCTGGCAACAGCAACCAAAGCCAGTTCAACAGCCTGATACAGAACCTGCAAGGGCAGGGCTGGACGGACATCAACTATGACCTAAACAAGGACTGCGGCTCCGGCAGCGCATACATCCACCTGCTTTACAAGAAGCAGAGTAGCTCGGGCAACAGCGGCACACCCATCACCGGTTTCTACATCAGGACGGGTGCCAATCCGCCCGACAACCTGACCTACGAAGGGCGCACCTACTACCTTGCCCCATGCCAAGGAAGCGACAGCTTCGTCAGTGGCCACGGTGACCTGAACGCGGGCTGCGGATCGGGCAGCGCCTACATCTTCCTCTACTACACCAAGGACGTCCTTTCGAACAACCACGGCGTCACCGGCATCACCTTCAACAACACCCAAAACGGTGCGGTAGGCGAAAACGGTGGCAGCACTGGCTACGACCTCAACACAGGCTGCGGCTCCAACTCGGCCTACATCTACATGCACCTCACCACCACCTCGGGGGCCAACGTGGTGACCCTATGCTCGGGTAGTGGAAACGTGCAACTCCTTAATGGCCACATCCTTACTGGAACAGGTGGTGCCAATACCCACGTCACCATCGCCGATGGCGCCACCGTGACCTTAAGCGGTGTGGACATCACTTCCATTGCCAACAACGATAGCCACCAATGGCCGGGTATCAGTTGCTTGGGCGATGCCACCATCACTTTAGGGGAAAGCACGACCAACAACGTGAAGGGAGGATATCAAAGTTCCGGCATCCATGTAGCCGAATACAAGACTCTAACGCTCCAAGGCAACGGTACGCTTAACGCCACTGGAACTCAGTATGCGGCGGGCATCGGCAGCTACAACCTTTCCTCATGTGGCAACATCACCATCAATGGCGGCACCGTCAACGCCACCGGCGGTCAATATGCCGCGGGCATCGGCAGTGGCAGCGATAACTGCTCTTGCGGCTCCATCAGCATCAGGGGTGGCACCGTCAACGCCACGGGCGGTCAATATGCCGCGGGCATCGGCAGTGGCAATAACCATTCCGATTGCTGGTATATCTTCATTCACAATACGGTGACCCGCGTTACCGCCACAAAAGGCACGGGCTGCGACAACGCCATTGGTGCGGGTGGTAATGGTAGCACCTGCCAGAGCATCTACATCAACGGCACCGAGACCGGTTTCATCACACAAAGTCCCTTCGTCACTTTTCCCTACACCGTCGTCTTCAACGCCAACGGTGGCACAGGCTCGATGAACAACCAGAGTTTCATGTACAACGTGACAGATAACCTTTTCATCAACAACTACAGCCGTACGTCGTACTACGCATTCGAAGGATGGGCCACCTCGCCCGACGGGCCGAAAGTCTATGACGACGGGCAGAGCGTCATCAACCTAACCCAAACTCCTAACGCTACCGTGACGCTCTATGCGAAATGGGTATTTGTAGGGTCGATACCTGGAGAGATCGTACTCCATGACGGCGACACCCTCACTGGCATAGGCGGTGCCCACACCCATGTTTTCATTGCCGATGGCGCCACGGTGACCTTCAGCAGCGTGGACATCACCACCATCCTTGAAGACGACAACCACCGGTGGCCAGGCATCACCTGCTTGGGCGATGCCATCATCGTTTTGGCCGAAGGCACGACCAACAGCGTGAAGGGGGGAATGAACAATCCGGGCATTTACGTACCCCAAGGCCATACCCTCACCCTCCAAGGCAACGGCACGCTCAATGCCACTGGCGGTAATAGCTCTGCGGGCATCGGCAGCGGACGGAGTTCCTCTTGCGGCAACATCACCATCAGCGGCGGCAACGTCACGGCCATTGGCGGTCAAAATGCCGCGGGCATCGGCAGCGGACGGAGTTCCTCTTGCGGCACCGTCACCATCAGTGACGGCACCGTCACGGCCACTGGCAGTCAATATGCCGCGGGCATCGGCAGCGGATATTATTATTCTTCTTGCGGCAACATCACCATCAATGGCGGCATCGTCAACGCTACTGGCGGTGAACTTGCCGCGGGCATCGGCAGCGGAAGGGCTTCCTCTTGCGGCAACATCACCATCAGCGGTGGCACCATTACGGCCACTGGTGGGTATAGAGGTGCCGGCATCGGCAGCGGATGGCCTTCCTCTTGCGACAACAGCGCCATTAGCGGCGGCACCGTCATAGCCACTGGTGGACAAGCGGCAGCGGGCATCGGCAGCGGATGTAATTCCTCTTGCGGCAACATCACCATCAGCGGCGGCACCGTCACAGCCACTGGCGGCGACAATGCTGCGGGCATCGGAAGCGGCTACTGGCATTCCTCTTGCGGCGACATCATCATCACCAACGGCGTGACCCGCGTCATCGCCACAGCTGGCCAAGACTACAACAACGCCATTGGTGCAGGAGATTCGGACAGCACCTGCGGCACCGTCACCATCGGCGGGGTGGGGACCGGCTTCATCACCCAAAGTCCCTTCGTCACCTTCCCCTACACTGTCGCCTTCGACGCCAACGGCGGCACCGGCACGATGGACAACCAAAGTTTTATGTATAACGTGGCGCAACACCTCACCGCCAACAGTTTCACCTACTCGGGTCACTCGTTCCAAGGATGGGCCAACACCGCCGAAGGACCAAAGGTGTATGACAACGAGGAAAGCGTGAGCAACCTGGCCGACACCATCGCCAACGTCACGCTCTACGCGAAATGGGAAGCCCTGCCAAGCATCACCCTACCCATAGCGGGTTACGGCACGGACAATGGCGGCTGGCACCTCATCGCCTCCCCACTACTCGACGCCATCGATCCCGCCACAGTCGGCAACATGATTCCCGACAATGCCGCACGCTACGACCTCTACCGATTCAACCCCTCTCACGAAGGAAACGAATGGGAGAACTACAAAGCCGATAGCGTCTTCATGCTCGAAGCAGGCAAAGGCTACCTCTACGCCAATGCTGACAATGTGACACTCACCTTCATCGGCATGCCATATACCGGCAACGGCGAGGTCACACTGATCTATGACTCAACAGACGAAAGGAAATGCTGGAACCTGGTGGGCAACCCGTTCAACAGCGACGCGACCCTCGACAGGGAGTATTATGTAATGAGCTCCAACGGCACAGGCCTCAACCCAGAACCCATCCCGGCCACCACACCCATCCCACCCTGCACCGCCGTGTTCGTGAAGGCCGTGGCTGCTGGAGACAAGGCGGTTTTCACCCAAGTGACACCGACCGCCAAAGTCATGAAAGAATGAATTTATTGCGCTGACGAATAAGATTGGGGCATCTCCTGCTTCATCGCATGACGAACCGTAAGGAAAGCCGAGGTGCATCCCACCACGATGATGGTAGCGAAAATCAGTAACACATCTCGGATTTTCAGCATGACTGGATAAACATCCACAACGTAGTTGCCTCCCGTACCGAATTTCACGAGACCAAATCGCTGTTGGATCAACACCAAAATCACTCCCAACAACAACCCGATAAGGCCTCCTGCCACCGAGATAAGCAAACCTTCATTCATGAAGATACGGTGTATCAATCGTTTGTCAGCACCCATCGACTTTAAAATCTGGGTGTCCTTGCGCTTGTCGATCATCAGTATCGACAACGATCCTACCACATTGAAGGTGGAGAGGATCAAAATGAAGGTAAGAATGATATAGACCGCCCATTTTTCCGAACGCATGACTTTATATAAAGTCTCCTGCTGTTCCTGTTGGTTTTTCACCGTGAACTCCGTTCCGAGTACAGCCTTCACCTCCTTCTTCACCCGACTGGCATCGGCTTTAGAAGTCAGGAAGAGCTCCACATTATTGGCTTTATCCTCATATTCAAGCAGTTCAGAAAGCCAATCAAAGGGAACAAGTACCAGTTTTTCATCTTGTTCCTGCTCGGTGGAGAAAACGCTGCGAACGGTTATCACATCGGAGTTAAAGCCACTTTCAAGGTTCATCAATGAGGCGTTGCCTCGTTTGGGGACATAGACTCGTATCATCGCAAAGGGATCATGTGCGTTCACCCCGAGAAACCATGCCACGCCAGCACCTGGAATCGCAAAATCATGCTCCCCATCGGAGAGCATCAAGGCATCACTATTGAAAACCACCTCCCTGAGACGTCCAACTTGCTCATACTCCAGACCAACCCCTTTCACCTGACCGATATGCTGTTTGTCGTTGGCACGCAAAAGGGCGTCTTCAACCAAAGTGGGCACTACAAATTCAACCCCTTGTATCTCCTTCAACTTTGACACTGGAAAGGAAGTCAAGTCGATGGTCTTCCCCTTGACAGGAGTGATTTGCATGTCAGGAGTGAGCCGATTGTTCATTTCGGAAATCACCTTCTCGAGGCCATTGAAAGCCGAGAGCACCACAATGAGTGCAAATGAAGCCACACTAATACCGATAATGGAAATCCAAGTGATGATATTAATGAGGTTGTGGCTCTTTTTGGCCAACAGGTAACGGTTCGCTATGAACAGGGGCAGTCTCACTTGTCGGGATGCAACAGGTTGTCAATGTTTTCGATATAATCCAAGGAGTCATCCTCGAAGAAGCGCAACTCAGGAACGACCCTCATCTGATGGCGAATGCGGTTGCCCAACAGTCCCCTAATGGCCCTGGCGTTTTGGTTCACCTCTTCCACCACCTTTTTCTTGTCATCAACGCCAAAGATGCTAAGATAAACGTTGGCATAACCAAGATCGGAGGTCACTTTCACATGAGTCACCGTAATCATCAGTGAAGACACCTTAGGCTTGAGTTCTTTTTGGAAAATATCTCCTAACTCTTTGAGTATCAGTTTATTAACTCTATCTAATCGTTTTCCGTCCATAAAAACATGTTATTTGATGGGTGCAAAGATAGCGAATTAATATTTATCACTCCCGTCGTTTCGAGTCCATGATGATGGTGACGGGGCCATCGTTGATAAGTTCGACGGCCATCATGGCGCCAAATTCTCCGCTTTGTACATCACGTCCTGATATTTCGGCAAGTCGTTTTAGGAACAATTCATACAGAGGGATGGCTTGTTCGGGTCGTGCAGCGCGAATAAAACTAGGGCGATTGCCTTTTTTGGTCAGGGCATGAAGGGTAAATTGACTCACCACCAGGAAAGCGCCATCCACTTGGTTGATATCGAAATTCATGGAGTCGTGTTCATCGGCAAAAATGCGCAATTTGTTCAGCTTGCCGCAGAGCCAATCCACATCTTCCTCATTATCAGCTTCTTCAATTCCAAGAAGAATCATCATACCGAGCCCAATGCTCGATTTTACCTTACCTTCGATGGTCACCGAAGCTCGACTTACCCGTTGTGCTACTACTCGCATAAGAAAATTTTTGCGAAGGTAATGAAATATTTTGTAGTTTTGCCGCTCATTTGATTGAAAACGGCATGTTAATTTACGATGGTTCCCCCTTACGGACCTTTGACACCCTTCCGCGATTAGCCGGGGAATTTGGGAAAGAAAAGACCGTCCTCGCTGAAAAAGAAAACGGCGAATGGCGTGTATATACCATCGAAGAGTCTCAATCCATCATCGACAAAATCAGTCTCTCTTTGCTTGCCTTAGGCATCCAGAAGGGCGACCGTGTAGCCATCTCCTCGCGCAATTGTCCTCATTGGAATTTCATCGACTGGGGCATCCAGCAGATTGGTGGCATCACCGTCCCGCTCTACACCACCATCAGCGAGAGTGACTACAAATACAACATCAACCATTCCGAGGCCAAGCTGATCTTCATTTCTGGACAAAGCATCTTCCGCAAGATCGAGAACATCCGTGCAGAGATTCCCACCATTCAGAAAGTCATCTCCATCAAGCCTTTGGAAGGAGCACTTTGCCTTGATGATTTCATGGAAATAGGCGAATCGGTAAGTCGGGAACGGCTAGAGGAAGCCAAGAGACAGGTGGATCGATACGACCTAGCCACGGTGATTTACACCTCTGGCACCACAGGCACGCCCAAAGGCGTGATGCTCACTCACGACAACCTAACCTCCAACACCAAGTGTCTTGACACCTTGTTTGAAGTAAAGCCGGGATGTCGTTTCTTCAGCTACCTTCCCTTGTCGCACATCTTTGAACGTCAGGTAGTCATGGCATATATGAACTTGGGCGCCACTGTTTACTATGCCGAGAACATGGCCACCATCGTCAACGACATCAACGAGGTCAAGCCCCATGTCTTCACGACCATTCCCCGACTTCTTGAGAAGATCCACGCCACCGTGCTTTTGAAAGGAAAGAAGCTCAAAGGCCTCAAGAAGATGATTTTTAACTGGGCCATCAATCTGGGTTATGCGTTCAATGAGAAACACCAGAACACTGGTTTTTACAACTTCAAGCTAAAAATCGCCGACAAACTGGTTTACAAACAGATTCGAGAGACTCTGGGCAACTGCATCGAAGTCATCATCCTTGGCGGGGCAAGCATCCAGCCCAAGATCTCCAAGTTGCTGACTGCCATGAAGATGCCCGTCATGGAAGGTTATGGCTTGACAGAGACCTCGCCCGTCATTGCCGTCAACAGTCCGGTGACGCACAATATCAAAATCGGCTCTGTGGGATTCCCGGTGGCGAATGTCGATGTCAAGATCTCCGACATCGGCGAGATCCTGGTGAAGGGCACCACCGTCATGAAAGGCTACTACAAGGCTCCCGAGTTGACTGCCGAGGTTATCGACAGTGATGGCTATTTCCATACCGGCGACTTGGGTACCATCGATGAAGAAGGCTTCCTTTGCCTGACCGGTCGCGTGAAGGAAATCTTCAAGACCTCCATGGGCAAGTATATCAGTCCAGCATTGGTGGAGAACACCATGATGGAATCTCCCTACATCAGTTCCATCATCGTAGTCGGTGAAGGACAAAAATTCGCTGCCGCCCTGATCATCCCCAACTTTGACCAGCTGAACCTCTGGTGCCGCGAAAACAATCTCTCTTTCATCAACAACGAGCTGATGATCAAAGACAAGGCCATCATCACCTTGATCCGTCAGGAGGTCGATCGACTCAACAAAAACTTAGGCGATTACGAGCGGGTACAACGTTTTGAATTGTTGTCTTCCGACTGGAGTTCCGGCAAGGGTGAAATCACTAGCACCATGAAGATCCGCCGCGACGTCATCCAACGTCACTACAAAGCACAAATCGAGAAACTGTTCCAGTAATCAGACTCGGTTTAGCAATTTGAAGACCATCTCCCGATAGAGATCCTTTTCGGTGGTCTCACCATTGTTATACCCCACCCCTTTCAGATTGAATTCCCGCAACACCGAGATGCAGCGCACACAGTCAGCGATGTTATAGTTACGGGCAGCCATTTGATAGTCACGGACGAAATACGGGTTGACTCCCAACTGGGAAGCCAAGGCATTCTGCGATGGGTCGGAGGCATAATGCACTTTAAGAATCCTGGTGAAATAGTTATAGAGTGCAATGGCTATGACAAGGAGCGGATTTTCCTTGGTGTTGTCACCAAAGTAATTCACAATTTGATAAGCCTTCAGGGCGTCACGTCGTCCCAAGGCGTTTTGCAACTCAGAGATATTGAAGTCTTTGGAGATGCCGATGTTACGTTCCACATCTTCGTCATTCAGAGTTCTCGCCCTCGGCACCGCGATGATCAGTTTCTCGAGTTCATTACGGATCTTATGCAGATCTGTTCCAAGGAAATCCGCTAACATCTGAGCGGCTTTTGGGGTGATGCCGTAGCCTTTTTCTGACAGATAGCCCTGAATCCATCCAGGTATGTTATTGTCATACAGTTTCTTGGACTCAAACAGGACGCCCACCTTGTCAATTTTCTTAGCCAAGGCACGGCGTTTGTCCAGCTTCTTGTATTTATAATCGAAAACCAGAATGGTTGTTGAGGGTATGACATCGATATACTTCTCAAAGTCCTCAATGTTCTTCAGGTCTTGGGCTTCTTTCACGATGACGACCATATAGCCACCCATCATGGAGTAGCTCTTGGCATGGGTGGCCACAGTGTCGATATCCACATCACGGCCATAGACCACGATTTGGTTGAACGCCTTTTCAGTCTCATCAAGGACCTCGTCCTCGATGGTGTCGGAGATCATATCGATGAAATAGGGTTCGTCCCCCATCAGAAAATAGATCGGGGCGTATTTTTTCTTATGGATATCGGAGATAATCTGTTCGAAAGTCATCAGTCAAATCTCAAATGTTTCACGGTCATCCCGTTGTTGATCAGTTGTCGGAGCGAATCCACTCCAATGCGCAGATGTTCTCCAGCGTAGTTACTACTCACTTTTTTGTCGCTTTCGGCGGTCTTGATGCCTTCGGGGGTCATAGGTTCATCGGAGACGAGCAAAAGGGCTCCGGTCGGAATCTCATTGAAGAACCCTACGGTAAACAAGGTGGCTGTCTCCATATCGACGGCCAAGCAGCGAGTTCTACGAAGGTAGTCCTTGAAATCCTCGTCATGTTCCCACACTCGCCGATTGGTGGTGTAAACCGTCCCGGTCCAGTAATCACGCCCATAGTCGCGGATGGTGGTGGAGATGGCTTTCTCGAGGTTAAAGGCAGGCAGTGCTGGAACCTCAGGCGGGAAGTAGTCGTTTGAAGCTCCTTCACCACGGATAGCGGCGATAGGAAGGATAAAGTCGCCCACATGGTTTTTCCGCACCGCGCCACATTTACCCAAGAACAGGACTGCCTTGGGACTGATGGCCCCTAGAAGGTCCATGATGGTAGCGGCATTGGCACTGCCCATGCTGAAGTTGATGATGGTAATCTCGCCATCCGAGGCACAGGGCATGGGTTTCTCACGTCCCACAACCTCTACGCCTTGCCAGGCAGCAAATTTCTCGACGTAATCTTGAAAGTTGGTGAGCAAGATGTATTTCCCAAACTGATCCAAGGGCAAACCCGTGTATCTAGGCAGCCAATTATCAACAATTTCCTTCTTCGTTTTCATCGCCTTTTTACTTTTTTGCAAAGGTAAGAAAATAAAACCACAAAAATTTGTTCTTTCCAAACGAAAAAAATAATACCTTTGCAGCACGTCTGAAAAATCGTCAATAATAAACAGAAAAAAGTATAGAAAATGAAACTGAAGAACATTCTCATCAACATCGTTTTATTTGCCGTTGTTGTCTTCCTAGCAATCAAAGTCATCCAAAGCATCAAGGCTCCTATTGATTTTGGCAATGAAAAGAGCATGCGTGAAGCTCAGGTCGTGCAACGTCTGAAGGACATTCGTGACGCTGAAGTTCAGTACAAACAAGCACACAACAAGTACACCTCCAACTTCGACTCGCTCATCGACTTCTGCACCAACTACAAGATTCCGGTAGTCAACATCATTCCTGACCCGAGCGACACCACCTTCACCAAGACCATCAACGACACCATCGACTTTGTGAATGTCAGCGACTCACTGTTTGGGAAGCGCACCAACTTCAACATCAAGGACCTCAGTATTGTTCCGTTCAGTGATCCTGTCACGACTTTCGAAATCCACGACAGCATCATCAAGCGTGGCGGTATCTCCGTGCCCGTGTTCGAAGTCAAGACTCCTTATGAGGTTTATCTCGCCAACCCGGGTTCCAAATTCAATGAGAAAGAATGGAACACCCGCGTGAACAATGCCAAGGCTGAGCTGGAACAACTTGACAAATATGCCGGCTTGAAAGTCGGTTCGCTGGAGGAAGCTTCTACCGACGGCAACTGGGAGAAACTCTAATGATCGACCCGGCCAAGACCCTATACTACAACTTAACCATCCAATGCTCATTGGATGGTTTTTGTTTTGTTGTCCACCATCAAGAGGAGAACAAAATCATCGACATTGAGCTCTACCAAACCTCCGAATCATCGGATGAAGGGGTTATCATGGAAGCCCTGGAGAAGGCACTTTTCAAGAAAGAACTTCTCGGGAAGAGTTTCCTTTCCACCACTTTCATCGCGAACAACCCATTCAACACACTGGTGCCCACAGCATTGTTTGACGAACAAGAATGTGAGTCCTACCTGCGTTTCAACCACCTCCTTTCCCAAGGCTGCAAGCTGTTTCACGAACCTCTAAAAAACATGGATTCCGTCAACGTGTTTGCCCTACCCGAGAAACAATACGTGCATCTGCGCAACACTTGGCCTGGAATCAAATTCACCCATCAAACTACGGTTTTCATCGACAGCGTCCTTAAGGAAGAACCCTACGAAAGCGAGGATAATGTCTATGTCAACGTCAACAGTCGCTCGTTCGACATGGCGGTGACCCGCAAGGGGAAACTCGATTTCTTCAACAGCTTCCGATTCAACACCAAGGACGACTTCATCTATTTCCTTATGTTTGCCCTCGAGCAGCAACAGCTCACGAACCGTGACGTCCCCGTTTATTTCAGCGGCCTCGTCACCAACAACTCCGAGATCATTCGACTGACTGAGCGTTACATCCGCAGGGTACGTTTTCTCCGCCCCAACGCCAGCGTCAACGTGGATCTCTCCTTGAGCAATACCCCCTTCCAATACTATTATATACCTTACAAATATTTCTCATGCGAATCATAAGAGGACGATACCAACGCCGCCAGATCGTGGCACCCAACAACCTGCCCGTGCGGCCTACCACCGATATGGCCAAAGAGAGCCTGTTCAACATCCTCGAGAACTACATGGACTTCGAGGAGGTCACCGCTCTCGACTTGTTCGCGGGCACGGGTAACATCTCTTACGAGTTGGTCTCCCGAGGCTGTCCCAAAGTGACCAGTGTTGACCAAGACAACGGCTGCATCCGCTTCATTCGCGAGACCGCCAACAAGCTCGAGATGAAAGAGCTTGTCGCCATACGTTCTGATGTATATCGCTTTCTGGCCAACAACAAGATGAAATATGATCTCATCTTTGCCGATCCTCCTTATGACTGCCAGGAGTACAACCAGCTAATCCGTCTTGTCTTCGATAACGAATTGCTTACCGAGGACGGCATGTTTGTATTAGAGCATGACAAATATGTGAGTTTTGGGGAACATCCCCATTTCATGGAGCAACGCCATTACGGTAAGGTGAACTTCAGCTTCTTTGCCCAAACCTTCAACGAATAAGACCTCTCACCTCTCTCCCCAGGTCACGCTCACTCATCTTTCTCCCCAGGTTACGCTCGCTGCGCTCGCTCACCTCTCTCCCCAGGTTACGCTCACTGCGCTCGCTCACCTCTCTCCCCAGGTTACGCTCGCTGCGCTCGCTCACCTGGGGTTATTAAAAGCGCACCTCTTCGAGGTGCTGCCAGGTCAGAGATATCTCTAAATTCTAAATTCTCAATTATACCCAAACCTTTTCCTCACCGCCTGCTGTTCCTCTTCCGAGCCATCTCTGAAGAGAGGCATAACTTCGCTCTCCGGGAAATCGGTGAACGTCAAGAACAATAAGGCATCGAGGGTATCGTTGAAATCGGGATCAACGTTGAAACACAAGAACTTGGCATTCAACTTCAAGTATTTCTTAAACAAGGTAGGCAATCGATATTCGCCATTGCTCAAGCGGAACATGAACTTGTCAAATCGGTCAATCGAGTCCATGTTCTGCCCCATCAAGACATCAGCATCGACTTTCAGGAAGTCGGGAGTAAATGGTGTTGTTGGGCTGGCCACGTTCGCCAAATCGGTGTTCACCGGATGTTTCTCGGTGACATAGCGGACGATCATGCTTTGGTAGAATTTCGGGTACCAGGAGCTGATGCTGACGGGGCCGATGAAATGCTTGATGTCAGGATTCTTGATTACCACCACAGCCAAGCCACGAAGCAGGAGCACCAAGGGAAGGACTTCGCGTTGGTATTCAACGGTGACGAAAGAGCGGCCCAGTTCGATGGTTCTGGTCAAGGTCTCTCCAAAACGATCCTCAAAGCCAAACAAGGTGCTGACATAAAAGCCTTTGATGCCTTTGGTTTTCATGATCTCGTTACCGAAGCCCAGACGATAAGCGCCGACCACCTGCTGTTTCTTGTTGTCCCAAAGGATGAGGTGTTTGTAATGGGGATCAAACCCATCGGTGTCGAGACTTTTCCCTGTTCCCTCTCCGATGAAACGGAAAGCTTCTTCGCGCAAACGGCCCAATTCATGCATCAAGTTAGGAATCTCATCATAGTTGGCCAAATAGCATTCGTAGGTGGATGCGGAGAACAGCAATCCTTTATCGCGAATCGCCTCCAGTTCCTGAATCAGCAGCTGTCGGTCGCGCGGTGGTTCCACTGGAGCCCATTTTTCGTTCACCGTGGGGGCTTGTTCTTTCTTGATGTTGGCCTCCAAGGCATAGGAACGGCTACGCAGGTACGCAGCGAGGTCAACCGGCTTTTCGTAAGTGGCAATCTCCGCTGGAGCGATTGGCTTGCCCACTTGGAAGACGATGGTTTGGTCGTGTTTGTTGGCCAACTCCCTAGTCAGTCGCGCCGTTCCGAGCATGGGATGGATGCGATCGACAGCATAGAACAGCTTGGAGTTGCGTCCTTCCCAAAACACGGGAATCACAGGGACGTTGGCGTTTTTGATGATTCGGGCGATCGACGGTGCCCATGGCAAGTCTTCAGGGAAGTCATGACCATGGTAGCGCGACACCTCCCCTGCCGGGAACACACCGAGACCATGTCCGGCAGCAAGATGTTGGATAGCGCCTTTGATACCTCCGACACTACTCTTCCATTCGGGGTTTTTCTCGAAAGGATTGACGGAGAAAAAGCAATCCTTAAGGTTAGGAATATGCGAGAGGATAAAGTTCGCCATAATCTTGAAATCGGGACGCACCTTGGCGATGGCACTCAGCAACATTACGCCTTCGATGCCTCCGAAAGGATGGTTGCTGACCACCACGAAACCCCCTTCTTTAGGAATACTGGCCAACTGTTCCGGATCCACCTTGATGTTGACATTCATGTTTTCCAACAGATGGTCGGCGAATTCACGATTCTGATAATCAGCCGCTCCATCAAACAGCCGATTGATTTTCCCAAGTTTCAAAAAGCCATAGGCCAATCCAGCCACACAAGTGCCGAAGAAGCCTTTCAGCCCCAGAGCTTTTTTCAAATCCGCATTTGTTACTACTTTTCTCATAGTCGTTTCCGACTGCAAAGATATAATTTTTAATGATTGGTTTTACAAAGCGGAAAAAATGAAGAAGAAATGTTAAAAAAAGAATCTTTGTTAATGAAAACATCCCTCTGGCAAGAGGTGACACCACCATCGGCTCATAGTGAAATAAGCCCAAAAGCGGTTGGTCATAAAACAAAAACAGGGGGTCGTTTTCTGCTTGCAAAGCTACGTATCGACTTTGTAGTTTGTCAAGAGGTTAACGGGAATTTATTTATCAACAAAAACAGATTATCGCCATAACCAGCCAAAAAGGGACTGCCACACTACAGTTCCTCATCTATGCTTATGGTTTAATTGAATCTTGTTCCAAAAAATCCAAACAAGCCCGCTGAGCTGTGAAAGGCCGTACTTTCGTATTGGCCACCGCCAAATGCTCGGGATGCTGGGCATATACTTTCAACGCCTCTGGATTTTCCAAAGTACAATCCAACATCAAGTCGGCCGTTGACGACGCCAACCGCCCGTCAACTTGGACCTTCACATCGATCAGTCCTGGTATCTTGCCCACCAGACCTTCCAATCCTTCCTTGATGCCAACCTTAACGGTTTGCTTTTCCTCCTCTGACAACTCAGGGTTCAGTGTCCAAAGGATGATATGCTTTACCATGACAGCATCAATTATTTTGCAGGCTCCCACTTGCAGCGGACGGGCGACACGATGGCGCCTTCCTTTTTCAGTGCGTCAAAAGCTTTGTCAACGACTTTGCGGTCGAGGCCGGTTATTTCAGCGATCTTACCAGCGTTTACAGGTTCTCCGATTTCACGCATGGCTTTCAGTACTTGTTCTTTTGCTTCCATGATCTATAGTGTTTAAGTGAATTTCAATACGACAAAGATAATCATTTTTTTGATTTTCTTTGTATATTTGCATTTTTAAACCAATTAAACCCATTAACAATGAAAAAGTTTATAGCTGTAATAACGATGCTGTTGTTTGCCGGCTTGGCTGCAATGGCGCAAGCAACCTCTTATAATAAAACAGACTTCGTCCCTGGCGATGAAATCATCTTTGACGACAGTTTTGAAAGGGAGAAACTTGGCGAGTTTCCGATGAGCTGGGATTTGTTGGATGGATATGCAGAGACGGCTCAGCAGAAGGGACGCAATGTGCTGGCGTTCACTGACAACGGACTTGGACAGGTGATGCCGCTGATGAAAGAGAAATGGGATTGGCTGCCGGAGGTTTTCACGGTGGAGTTCGACCTCTATGTGGCTCCGATGAATACAACAGACGAGGAGGAGACATCGCTTGACATGAGTATTTATTTCGGCGACCGCGGCGACGACAGCTACTACAATGCCTCAAGCCATGTGCAATTCTGGTACAGAGAAGACGGGTCGTGCAACCTTAGGTGGGACCTGCTGAAACCAGACGGGAGCAATCAGTCGAGTGGAGAGAAAATGCTAGGGCTGAACTCGGGCACCAGCGATTACCTGGAAAAGGACAACCCCGTGGTTGCCGGAGAGTGGAACCACTTCGCTTTCTCGTTCAACCAGCGGGCTTTCAAGGGCTATGTGAATGGCGTACGTTTGATCAACGTTCCGGCTATGAAGGCCCCGGGCTACCTCTTTTTCGCCAGCGGAGCATTTTACCGCTACACGGGTCTGAGCAATGTGCGCATCGCCCAGGGTGCTGTCCCGCTTTACGACCGTCTTTCCACCGACGGCAAAATCGTCTCCTACGCCATTACTTTCGAGACCGGCAAAGCCGACCTGAGACCGGAATCCGTTATCGAGATCAACCGTGTTGCAAAACTGATGCAGGAGCATCCCGAACTTGAATTTGAAGTTCAAGGCCATTGCGATAACACCGGCACCGATGCCGTAAACGACCCGTTGAGCCAACAAAGGGCAGAGGCTATCGTGAACGCCCTTGTGAAGCAAGGTATCGAACAATCACGCCTTACACCCGTAGGAAAGGGCTCTCATTCCCCCATTGCTTCTAACGACACAGCCGAAGGACGCTCAAGAAACCGCCGAGTGGAATTCGTTAAAAAATAAATTGGATAACTATCTTCTGGGTCTTCACGTCGTCGCCGTTGATCAAGCGCAACACATACACGCCAGCGGAGGTGAAAGGAGGAACAACGTCTCGGTTTTGTCAAGAACTGAATAATTATTCGTCTCGGTTTTATCAAAAAAAGCATCTTTTTCGTCTCTGTTTTATCAAAAAGTGCTATGTTTTGCCAACATAATCATCTATTAAACCCTTTGAAATGTATATAGAAAGACCAATAGACACATTGCTTCTAGAATGGAAGAACAGCTGCCTGGATAACAACTCATGATTACCGCAAGTGTCAAGCTGAACTTGACGACATCCAGCTGACCTATTACGACGACTTCCCAAAATACGCCGACAAAGTTGATCCGACGTTGCTTCGCAACACGTTGCAAAGTGTAGTCAACAATAAATTCAACAAATACATCTATCTTGACAGCGGTTTGTTGCTACGGATTCTCGACATGGACTTAGGCGGAGCACGACAGCTGACCGAGCAGATATTAGCCGGCACCGCCGAGGATTTGGTGAATAAAGGTGGTTTGGCAGAGATGATGCTGGGCTGGGAATTGGTGAAGTACAACAATCCGCGTTCGCAGCACGAGTTATACTATTGGGAAAACACCGCCGAGGGCACACGGTCAGAAATGGATTACATCATTACTCGAGACCTGAAGGTGTTGCCCATCGAATGCAAGGCGGGTGTAAGCGGCAAGATGAAGAGTTTGTATGAGTTTATGCGCCAGAAGCACCTGACGGATGCCACCCGTTGTTCGTTGGAGAACTTTGCCGAGTTAGAATACATAGACAAGAAGGATAATGATGCCGTGCGTCATGTCCAGATTTGTCCACTGTTTGCGATTTCCAATCTTTATTCTTCAACCTCAGCAAAGCAACTAAAGACAGACGATGGCGCCTTGTAAAAATACGTATTTTGGACCATACAGCGAAATAATATGCCAAAAACCAGCAACATCCGTCTTCTATTTTGTCATTTCACCGGTTTTTGGCGGGCAATGTATGTTAGTTATTTTTCTCGAAATGCTGATAGTCCTTCACACTGCGCCAGTGGCCGCCCCAATGGAAGCCGAAGGACTCGAAAACCTGCTTGCAGAAGTCGGTTTCGTCGATTTTGTGGGGGAAATCTTTAGTTCGGTCCACATAGTCGGTGGCAGTTGCTGGTTGAACGGAGGAACCTCTGACGCAGGGGTTTTGCAAGGGGTTGATGTCGATAGCCATGCCGAAGGCGTGTCTCGACAAGGTTCTGGATCCCGCAATGGTGCGGTAATTGAAGCATGAGGTGTTGTTAGCCTGCATGGAGGCCTATTTTGGGGCAATAACCCTATGATTATTTTTTTATTAATATTTATATTGAGTTTATTTCAGACAATTATTCCAAATGGCACACAATCGTTCCTATCTTCAGTGGTCCTCTTCTGATATAGCAACCATCGATGTTATAAAGGATTTCGCCATAATTGGCTTGACCCTTGCGGATAAAGTTGCCGTCGATATTGTAAACGATTTCACCGTACGAGGTATGGCCGCGACGGATCCAATTGCCATCAATATTATAGCAAATGGTGCCGTATGAGGGTATGCCTTCTCTGATAAATCGCCCATCGATGTTATAAAGGATTCTTCCGTAGCTTGCTTGGCCTTCGCGAATGTATTTATAGCGCATTTTTATTGGTTTTTTGTCTGATTAATTTCAAATTTTAAATTTCTCAATGTCAAAGCCGTATTCAAAGAAAAGATTGTCGAGTTGTTTGAAATCGACAGGCTCATTGAGGCAACCTGCGATATAGTTGATAATCTGATAAGTTTGTATCACTTCCCTATCATATAGGTTGCACACATGCCGCTCATAGTCGGCTTGGGTGTAAGGATAATTCGGCGTGCGGCACAATTCAAAGTCAAGAAGTTCCAGTGCCCAAGTATAATTTTGTTCGTGGATGGCATTGTGCAGAACCTCGTGGTCGTGCATGATGCGCAGATTGTGGATGAGTACATTAGCTGCAATGAGATAATCCTTGTCAAAACCTTTGTCGTTCATCCGTTCCCATTTGCTGACTTCGTAAGAGATTTGTTCCCGTGTCATAAACGGCGCATCGCTGATACGATAGGGACTTTCCACATTGTATTGCAGCAGAACGGGGTTTCTGTCCACATTGGTTTTGGCGATATGGATGGGATAATCCAGTTCCAGCACACACTCCATTTGGTTCGTCTTGATTCCCAACGCTTGCACTTCTTGTCCACAATGGAAATCGCGCAAGGCATCTTCCTTGAGCAATAATCCCCAGACATCCGATGGCATTTCGGGTGTATAAACGAAATTGTATTGCGTATAGCCCAAACCATTACCCTTGCTCACCACATAGCGGCCTTCGTCAGTCCTGTCCACCACAAAACTGCGGCCATGGATAGGACTGACTTGCCACATGGTTTTGTCGCCGTACTCAGAGCGGAGATAAGGAAAAGGGATAGCATTTTCACACCATGCAAGAATGGTATAGTCTATTGTTCTGGATAAAACGGGTATCATTAGCATTATTTTCCTTGTGGGCACATATCGCCATCAATTGAGAACAACTCTTCTACACTTGCAGAATTAATGTTATAAGTAATGCCTTGCTCGGTATATTTTAAAGCGTATTCTTCTTGCATGTTATTTCTTCTCAACAGGTTTTCGCGCATCTTACCGATGATATCTGCTTCGTCTTTTTTGAGACAAGACCACTGTCTTTTTAATTCTTGAAATTCTTTATTTGGCATTTTTACAATATGATTAATTATTACTGATTCAAAACTTTCTCAATTTTAATAAACCCATTCATCCATTGGCTTCCATTGACAAACTTCCGTTCGTCGTTTTCATCAGTAACCTCATAAGTCAAATCTTTGCCTCCGATTAGTTTAAAGTTGAGAATTTTTCCATCCTCATAAGTTACTCTATATATAGGACCTAATTCAAATATCATTTCCATTTTTCTATTGTTTGATTGTTAAACATTAGTTGTTAAGAAAAGGGGAGTGCGGATAAAGCCCCCCCCTTGACATAGCATTTTAAATTTGTCTCACGTTAATACCGCAAACGCCGTTGCTATTATTAGCGCAGTGACCAGGGGTCATGACGTTGGAGACGTTGCTGATAACTAATTCTACTTTCATCGTCGTATGATTTAGTCGGTTATAGGTGTACTGCGGGAGACACCATTTATCCCTTTTGTATCAAAAATGCGTCGCAAGTCCACCTTGGTCTTCGGTAGGGCTTTCAACGCGGTTACAAAATCTTGATCTTGCAAGGAATCCAAGCCTTGCTTAAGTTTTCTCGCCAAACCCGCACGAATTTTTGCCATATAGCAATTGGTCTCTGCTGGTTTAAGATAATTGCCATGTTCACCATAATTGTTTCCAGCGCATAGGTTACAATAACCACAATAGTCATGTTTCCCACACTCTTCATATTGTTTTAAAGTAACTGAACGCCATTCCTTTAGCAATTGACTCTCATTAAAAACGCTACCGATGGATTGTTTCTTTAAATTGCCAAAAGACATAGGGAAAGCACAACATGGCTGAAGCTCTCCGTCGGGTGTAATTGAAAAGGTAGTAGCCGCCGCACTGCATCCATTTACTACATCTGAAATAGAATTGCCTTCATAGATAGGCGTGTCTTTGTCAACATGGTATGCAATATGATCATCTCTGAGTACCACCTGCAATTGTTCTTCAGTCAACCTTAATTGTCTGGAACACAAGTCGCCGTCAATGGAATCGTTGATGTTAATTTCAAACTGAGGCTCAGCACCATATTTCTTTGCCAAGTCTGCCACCATATAATAACTATGCAGGTTAGGCTGCATGATGCAGCATTTCAGGTTCATGGGAACGGCAAGGTTGGCAAGTTGCTCCACCACTTTCATTGAGCGTTCCCAAGAGCCTTTCACACGGGTGATGGCATCGTGGTCTTCGGCAATGCCGCTGTAGATGCTCACACCCACCAAGCGGGGGAAGTAGTTGGCCAGGCGTTCCACCTTATCCACTATGCGCTGCCCGTTGGTGAAGACATCAAAAGCGATTTCCTTTTCGTAAAGATAATCAATAATGTCCCATACAATAGGCTTTGAAAATGGGTCACCACCCGAAAGGCAGACTTTCACCAAACCATGTTCGCAAAGGTCGTCGATGATGCGTTTGTAATCGTTTAAATCGAGTTCTTCGCGGTCGGCTCGGTGGCTGATTTCATTGTCATTGCGGGTGGCACCAGGATTGTAGCAATGGATGCATTGCTCGCTACAGTTGTAGGTCAACTCAAACATAACGGAAGTCACCGTCATGCCATCGTCAACGGCATTGTAATAATCCTGCTCCGCCGAGGAGGTGTCGAAAGGCAGTTTTTCCTTGGTGGTTTTCACTTTGGTCATCGAAGTGTTGCGTTTGGCTTCGGCCAATTGCGTGCGCAGCCTTTTGATGTCGTCTGCTGTTGGAACAAAATCCGTCAACAGACCTACATTAATTAAGGTATCGAAAAACATTTTGATGGACTCCTCTGCAATGCCTGTTGCAGATGCTATCTTTCCCACTTCAACCTTGCCATTGCGCGGTACGGCAAGCAAATGTCCGATGACATCCGCCGAATACGATTCAAAGAAATAGCTGTAGCCAGCCAAAAGGTTGTACATCAGTGCCACGTGCTTTTCTGCATTGTAGCGTCCGCAGGTCCAAACAGGCCTATACTTCGTGTTGCTCATAATAATGATCCCAATGTTTTTCCTATTCTTTATTTGTTGCCTCATTTCTTTTGGCAAGTCCTCTTGTTTTGAATTGCAAAAATACAAAAAAATCAAAAAACAAACAAGTTAATTTACTGACTATCAGTATTTTAATTATCCAAATAAGATACGAAACTATATCCAAAATGGATAATCTGAGATAAAAATGGATGAAATGGATGAAAAAAGCAGCACCAAAAGCATCATGAATAGAACTGTTACCGCTTCGTTAGGTCCCCATTATGAGGAATTCATCAAAAAATGCATCCTCGGGGGCAGATACAATAATGCCAGTGAGGTGATCCGCGCTGGACTACGACGTTTGGAGGAAGATGAAGCACATTTGGAAGTGCTCAAAGCCGCCCTTGAAGAAGGTGAAGCCAGTCCCGATGTCACTGATTTTGATTCAAAGTGTTTTCTTCAGGAACTGAAAGCCAAACATCAAGCCAATGTCTGAATACATCATCTCCAAGAAGGTACTGGAAGATCTTCGTGACATTTGGATTAATACGCTGGATACCTAGTCGGATCTCTATTTTTTAGGGCGATTCCGACTATACCATTGATTTGAGACGGTGGAAAAGACTGTTATCCAGAGATGGATATTATCTTGGAGGGCTTCATTCCGGGTTCTACCGAGATTGAATGCCTACGGCATAAACCACAAAAGATGATTATAGCAAAATTACTCATAACCCGTCAATTTCATTTAAAATGTTTACTTTTGCACTCAAATACATACGAGCATGGCCATATCCACACTATATAGCGCACAACCCATCAAGCAACAGTTCCACACAGGCGAGGAACCCGTTATTGTAATGTGTTCTGACGTAAACATATACGTCTGCAAATACATGCGCTCAATGGCTTCTGCTTATAAGCTTGCATGTGAGTTCATAGGAGCAAAGCTGGCAATGGCATGGCACCTATTTACCCCTGATATTGCCTTGGTTAACATTCGTCCTGCTCATTGGGAAAGAATGAATCTTTCGCATAGTCTTTCTGCCCCGTCAATTGGCTTCCGATGGCTCGATGGCGTCGTTGACATTACACCCTCCACTTATGCCAAAGTTCCTGCCACGAAAAAAACGTTAGATCAACTGTTGAAAATCGCCTTGTTCGACTTTTGGATAGCTAATGAAGACCGCAATGCGAATAATGCTAATCTGATGTACGATGTGGCTCGCGCGCAGTTGGTATCAATCGACTACGGCTGTATCTTCAACACGGCAACCTTCGATTCCCCAATCTCGCAACTCACTTCAACCGACACCATTCTGTGGTCAGATCTATTTAAGCATCTCATCCAAAACATCGACCGCAAGACCGTTTTTGCCCTTGCCAACAGCCTAAAGGCTGATTATGAAGAATGCCTCCGCCAAAGTAAAGACATCATCACGGAGGTGTTGGCCGAAATGCCACCAGAATGGAAAGTCACAACCGAAACTGTCAGCGAGAAGTTGCGTCAGTTATTTGATGAGCATTGGACGGCTGAGGTATGGAATAATTTCACAAATTGTCTTAACGAAAATATTGGATAATATGAAATACAGTATCATATATGCGGTTATCCGCCCTGAAATTGCCGAGCGTGTCAGCCTCGGATTGATATTCGTCGATGGCGATGAGGTGGACGTGCGCTACTCACAGCAAAAACTTGAAGCAGTGCGGGGGCTTTTTTCTCCAAAAGAATACGAATTCCTTTCGCAGGTGGTTCGTTCCATGCCCACCGATGGCAGCGTCAACAGCGTTGAGGCCATCAACTATCTCTCGCGCTATTCCAACAACCTAATAGCCTTCTCACCCCTCCAGAGCATCGACATCGAAGCCACCGAACAGAGTAAAGCCCGTCTGTTCAGCAACTATATTTATGAGGCCGCATAATTCGCCAGTCAAAACATGACCACGAAGACGATAGTAGTCGGAATCTTAATTTTTTTTGGAGATTCCGACTACGATCTATTTTATTATTAGAACTCTAAAATTTCAAATTCATCAGGTACACAAAAGAATAAAATTGTCATTTCAATTTGAATTTAATAGGAAGGATGTAACTGACCCTCACAGCAGTTCCCCTTTGTTTACCCGGTTTCCAATTTGGCATGGAAGTCACGAGTCGGATAGCTTCCTCATCACAGCCGCTCCCAAGGGAACGCAAGACTTTAACGTTTGAAAGATGACCATCCGGTTCCACAATAAAGTTCACGAACACACTCCCCTGGACACCGCTCTCGAGAGCTTCGGGGGGATAGTTTAGATTGTTTTCAAGAAACAACACCAATTCTGATGTTCCTCCGGGAAAATCAGGCATTTCTTCCACAATTTGAAAGATTTCGCCTTCTTCGTTTGAAGAAGAACCATCTTGACCAGAGACATCCTGAGCAACACCGCTGAAGGAAAAAAGTAAACTTACAAGAAGTAAGAGAAATAGTTTTAATTTCATGATTCTAAAAATTTGTAAGGTGTCAAAAATACAAAATAATGGTTATAGTTTGATTAAATTTTTAAAATTTTTATAAAATTATACAGAACAGATATAAAATCTTTATCTATTTTAGATAATTCAGCTTGAAAATGGATGAAAAAAAATTCAGTTATAAGAAATATTCTTACATTTGCAAGGTTAAAACCACAAGTATCATGAATAGAACTGTTACCGCTTCGTTAGGTCCCCATTATGAGGAATTCATCAAAAAATGCATCCCCGGGGGCAGATACAATAATGCCAGTGAGGTGATCCGCGCTGGACTACGACGTTTGGAGGAAGATGAAGCACATTTGGAAGTGCTCAGAGCCGCCCTTGAAGAGGGTGAAGCCAGTCCCGATGTCACTGATTTTGATTCAAAGCGTTTTCTTCAGGAACTGAAAGCCAAACACCAAGGCAATGTCTGAATATATCATCTCCAAGAAGTTACTGGAAGATCTTCGTGATATCTGGATTTATACGCTGGATACCTGGTCGGATCTCGATTTTTTGGAGATTCCGACTATGATGAAAAAATGAAATCAAACACGTCCGGTTACAGCACCCCTTTGTATTTCATCCACAAAACAAAAAATTGGTCGTATGCCATATACATGCCCTTATCCAATGTGATAAAATCCTTTTCCAACAGGCCCTTAACCGCCGAAGAAACACTGCTAGCTGAAGGAAGTCGGTGTTTCTTTAAAAAAGCGGCACTGGTCACTTCTTTTGCCTTGCCTTCCGCTGCAATGGCGATAAAAACCGCACGTTGTTTCTCGGGCATCCGAAAAAGCAACGCCTCGTAGGTATCGGATGACATCCTCAAGATATATTCAATCGCCAAGTCAACCATGTCAACAGTACAGCGTTCGACAGGTTGAGTCTTGGAAAACAACACGTTCAACACCCGATGCATATAACTGGTAACTGCTTCAAATCGAGCATATAGCTCACCGACATTACCATAAAGTGATAATCATAAAATAATAATCATTTTATGAGAATCTGAATCAAAAACCGGTTGATTGATTATAGGTAAAAACAACGATCATGGTCGGAATCTCGATTTTTTTTGGCGATTCCGACTATAATGAAAGAACGAAGTGATCATCATAAAAAATAATCACTCCGTGATTGTTGGGACTACATTGATTTTAAGGTCTTTGTTGTTTCCAAAAATTCGATCTCCCACCCATAATCTGGATGGATCTCCAAAAATCTCTACACGGGTCAATGAGTCGCATTGGAAGGCATCATCGTCGATTAATTGAACATTTTGGGGAATGGTGACGTGTGTCAAGGGACATCTCTCAAAACAGGAAGGTCCGATGCTTAGCAATGAATCGGGAAGCGTGATGTTGGTGAGGGGACAGTCAAAGAAGCATCTTGCTCCCAACACAAGCAATGAAGAGGGTAACGCTACGGAAGTCAAATTCTCGCAGCTTGAAAACGCATTGTTTTCAATGGTGTCGATACTGGAAGGCAGGGAGATGCTGAACAGCCCAGACTTATCAAAGGCAAAAGTTCCTATCTTGGTGATGGTATTGGGTATTGAAATGGATATAAGATCTTTGCAACCGCAAAAAAGTCCACTGGGAATTGTGGTAAGCGACGGGGGAAAAGTGATGCTGGTGAGTCCTGAATTACGGAACGCAGAGATGCCGACTTCTTCAATGGTAGTGGGCAGGTTTACACCTTTAATCTCTGCACATTGATCAAAAGCTCCTGCATTGATAATGGTGACGATGTATTTTTCATCATAAGGTCCATCGGTGATCTCGATAATGTCGGAAATGATGATATTGCCTCTCGCATCTTTTCCTTCGCTCACAAGCAGAAGTCCATATTGCTCTTTTCCGCTGGGGTATTGAATGGGGGAATACGAAATGCCGTCAATCTTGAATTGGATCCTTCCATTCCAGGGTTTGAAAAAATCCAAGTCGATGTATTTGACGGATTTCTTGGTGAGTTTTGAATGGTTGTTCGCAACATACTTCTCGCGGATGGCTTGCTTCCTGTTAGCGCCAAAGTTGGTTTCTGTTCCGGTGACATATTGAATATGTGAGTATTTCGATTCATCGTCTAAACGGTCAAACTCCTCTTCAATGGCTGTTTTCTGATTTTCACTGAAAAGTTCATAGAATCCTTCTCCGTAATTGATGTTGGTTATTGTGGCAGTAGAAGGGATAATCAGGGTATCCATATCACAATTGTCGAAAGCGGATTGGTCGATGGACAACTGCTTGTCATGCAGGCGGATGGTTCTGATCAAGGAACCCGCAAAACAGTATTTCTTTATCTCTTTGACGGTCTCTGGAATGGTGATGTCGATAATGCCTGAAGCGGCAAAGGCTTTTTCCCCAATCATTTTCAAACCCTTGGGCAAATCAAGACTACGCAAACGGAAACAACACGAGAAAGCCTCGTCTCCTATGTATTTCAAATTCTTGCTTAACGTCACGCTATGGAGCAGGATGCAGTCGCTAAAGGCATTGTTCCCAATGGTTCTGAGTGATTCGGGGAAAACCAAGGTCGTTATACTACTATGGGTAAAAGCACCTTTGCCAATGCTTTCGACCCCCTTGCCGAACGAAACAGATTCCAATTGGTAACAGTTTTGGAACGCCTGGTCGCCGATCATCTTTACCGAAGAGGGTATCTCCACGGTGATAAGCTGCGTGGAGCCAAACGCACCATCGCTGATGGCGGTCAAGCTCCCCATAGGGATGGTGATGGACGACAACGAAGAGTACCTGAATGCGTCCACGCCTATGGTTTTGATGGATTCGGGAAGTGTTACAGATCCCAAATGCTTCGCGTTATAAAACGCTTCATCATCGATTCCAACGACTTGATAGGTGTCAAAATCATCATCTTCCGATTCATTGACGTATTCGCTAACGTATTTGGGAATGACGATATCATCTTCATATTCCCCAAATTCAGGCTTGGCGACTGAAACCGTTCCGTAGGTCGGGGCATCGTCGGCTTCTACGACAACGCGGTAACGGATATTATCTGCCTCAAAATAACGTTGCGCCGACATCTCACACGACATCAGGAGAAGGAATAGAATGATGAGGTAAAAATGGATGTTATTTTTCATAAAAGGGATTGTTCATCTGCTTGTTTTGCAAATATAATCATTTTGTGAGAATCTCGATTTTTTTTCGGCGATTCCGACTACCATCTATTCGTCAACTTCAGCAAACAGGTCTTTGGCGGTGATTTCACTATGAACCCAGGAGGATCGTGAGCCCTTGGACAGTCCTCTTGGGGTGACGAAAGTGAGAACTACACCTCTTGTAATACCTGTAATCTCCATAAACAGCGTTTTTCGCTCCAATAGACGCTGCTCATAATTCTTAGTGATGACAAATGGGGTCTCCGAAAACTTCATTTCCACTAAATGGATGATTTTATCCGCCCGTTGGATGACCAAATCAATTTGTGCGCCTTTCCGCAAGTCGTCTTGTTTGGGGATAAAACGCCATGAGGAAGCTGCCGTCGCCATGCCTGAGATGCCCAAACCTTTCTTGATATGCGGAAGATGACGCAGACAGACTTCCTCGAAAGTGAAGCCCTCCCATGAAGCCACACCCCGATCCGCAAAATGATGTTGCCAATAATGCTCATCACGAGAGCGGTTGCTTATCCTCCAGTTTTTCCTTCATCCAGCTGGTGGCACTGCCGCAGACCACAAACACGATGTCGTCACGATCCTGCACCCAGTTGGCCCAAAAATATTCTAACTCATCAACGAATTCACTCCCACATTCTTGTCCAAATCAACTAAAAAAAGTGAGATTTGGACGGAAATCAAACGAATTTTGTCCAAATGTATATCAAAAACCATGGATTTGGACGGAAAATTATTTCCTTTCGAAGCACTTATTCCAACACTCTATTTAATATGTATTTTGGACCATACAGCGAAATAATATGCCAAAAACCAGCAACATCCGTCTTCTATTTTGTCATTTCACCGGTTTTTGGCGGGCAATGTATGTTAGTTATTTTTCTCGAAATGCTGATAGTCTTTCACGCTGCGCCAGTGTCCTCCCCAACGGAAGCCGAATGACTCGAAAACCTGCATACAGAAGTCGGTTTCGTCGATTTTGTGGGGAAAGGCTTTGGAGCGATCCACGCAGTCGGTGGCCGTTGCCGGTTGAACAGAAGAACCTCTGATGCAAGGGTTTTGCAAAGGATTGATGTCGATAGCCATGCCGAAAGCATGTTTCGACAAAGTTCTAACAATCGAATAGCTTTCTCGCCACTCCAGAGCATCGAAATCGAAGCCCACGAACAGAGTAAAGCCCGTCTGTTCAGCAACTATATTTACGAGGCTGGATGGACTGGTGGATACCATTAAAAAGGTCGGATTCCAACCGGATGAATCAAAAACAGTCGGATTTTGGTTGGATTGAACGAAACCGATTGGATGAAAAAGACGAATGTCAATTCAATTTGAATTTAACAGGAAGGATAGTTCAGATTGTTTTCAAGAAACAATGACAATTCTTTTGTCCCTCCTGGAAAATCAGGCATTTCTTCAACAACTTGAATGAGCTCATCTTCTTCGTCTAAAATAAATGAGGTTTTCGATAACTTCTGTCGGCAACTTCTTCTATCTCAGATGGGATAAAAAGAAAAATATTAACTTTGCAACGGAAAAACTGTTTCGCCATGCTACCAATGAGACTCTACACCGCCGGCATCGCCGATTTTGAACGCATCCGTCAAGACGGACGCATCTACATTGACAAGACAGACCTTATCTTTAAACTGACGCGCGAATCGCAATTCGTATTCCTCAGCCGTCCTCGAAGATTCGGGAAGTCGTTGCTTTGCAGCACCTTGAAATACTACTTCCAAGGCCGCAAAGACTTGTTCGAGGGTCTTGCCATCGCCGAATTGGAAAAGGACTGGAAGCAATACCCGGTGCTGCATTTCGACATCAGTGCCTGCAAGAACAAGTGGGAAATGAAACAGATTATCGAAGAACTTCACAGCCAGTTGGATATGTACGAGCGACGCTACAAATGGGATAAGACCGAAG
>JAEEGK010002596.1_pt1 | contig 45298 bp, 30 predicted proteins | sample 8958771 | NCBI WGS metagenome assembly JAEEGK01 (sample SAMN16246547, study PRJNA631951) | gut metagenome | biome: gut microbiome; feature: rumen; material: SC-attached | host: Bos | place: Iran: Karaj | collected 2018-10
CTCAGCCGCATCTCGATGGCCAAGAGCAACCTGCTCAGCCCCGAGGACTACGCCAACAATCCCGAAAGCCAACAGACCGACAAGGACTCGCACCGTCCCATGATAGGCGAGATATACAAACAATACAACCACCGCCTGCGCACGGCTATGGCGATGGACTTCGACGACCTGCTCTTCAACATGAACGTGCTGCTGCGCGACTTCCCCGACGTGTTGCTCAAATATCAGAACCGCTTCAAATACATCATGGTCGACGAGTACCAGGACACCAACTACTCGCAATACCTTATCGTCAAAAAACTCGCCGCCCGCTACCAAAACATCTGCGTCGTGGGCGACGACGCACAAAGCATCTACGCCTTCCGCGGTGCCAACATACAGAACATCTTCAACTTCCGCCGCGACTACCCCAACCTCCACCTCTACAAACTCGAGCAAAACTACCGCTCCACCAAGATGATAGTCGAAGCAGCCAACTCCGTCATCAAAAAGAACGTAGAGCAGATAGAAAAATCCGTATGGACCGACAACGCTGAAGGCAACCGGCTGCGTCTGCTGCGCGCCAACGACGAGCGCGACGAGGGTCGCCAAGTGGCCGAATCCATCCAGCAGGCACACCTCGGCGAAGACCTCGACTACCGTTCTTTCGCCATACTCTACCGCACCAACGTCCAGTCGCGCGCCATCGAAGAAGCCCTGCGCCGCGCCGACATCCCCTACCGCATCTACCAAGGCATCTCCTTCTACGGCCGTAAGGAAATCAAGGACGTGCTAGCCTACATGCGGCTGGTGGTCAACAACTACGACGAAGAGTCGCTCATCCGCATCATCAACTATCCCGCCCGCGGCATCGGGCAGACAACCCTCGACCGCGTCCGCGTGGCGGCAGCCGACAACGATGTGGCCGTATGGACCGTGCTCGAAAACATCGCCACCTTCGGCCTAGGGTTTAATGGCGGCACCATCCAGCGCATCACCGACTTTGTGATGATGATTAAGCGCTTCACTTCCCTCCTGCCCACCACCAATGCCTACGAACTGGCCAAACAAATCGTCTACAGCTCCGGCATCATCACCCTCCTGCGCGACGACGACGACCCCGACAACCCCAACCGCATCGAGAACATCGAAGAGCTCCTCAACGGCATCCAAGAATTCTGCGAGAAAGAAGACCAATTCTCTGTAGGGGCTGACTCCCGTGTCAGCCCTATAGACAGCGGGCAGACACTGGAGTCTGCCCCTACGGATGAGACCAATCAGATAAAGACCCTCGACCAATTTCTCCAGCAAGTGCTGTTGCTCACCTCCGAAGACAAGGGCGAGGACAAGGATGCAGACAAGGTGGCCATGATGACCATCCACTCCGCCAAGGGGTTGGAATTCCCATACGTCTACGTCGTAGGCATGGAAGAGAACCTCTTCCCCTCCATCATGTCCATCTCGTCAAGACAGGAGCTGGAAGAAGAGCGGCGGCTCTTCTACGTCGCCATCACCCGCGCCGAACGACAGGTGACACTCACCTACGCCGTCACCCGCTACCAGTATGGCAACTCGTCGTGTCAGGAACTGAGCCGCTTCGTCGAAGACATCGACCCGCGCTACATCGAACTCCCCCGCCGCCAGAAGAGTTTCCCCAACGTCGGCGAACTGCCTTCTGCCTTCAGAAAAGTGGAAAGTGGAAAGGACATACCCCGGCCTTACGGCCACCCCTCTCAAGAGGGGACGGGGACGGCTAACGCAGCAAGAAAGACTCAACTTAAAAAACTCTCAACTCTCAACTCTCAACATTCAACTGCCAAGGGACCTACCGCCCAAAACACAATGGAAGACATCAATGCCATCCAACCTGGCATGACCGTCAGCCATGCCAAATTCGGCACTGGCAAAGTGCTCAGTTGCGAAGGCACCGACAACAACCGTAAAGCAACAGTATTCTTCGAAGGCATCGGTCAGAAAACTCTAATCCTGGCCTTTGCCAAATTGAAAATAATTTCAAATTAAAAAATATAAATCGGCTGCCATAAATAATCTTCATTACTAATTTTCAATTTTCACCATGAGAGTTGTCATCCAACGTTGTACCCAGGCCTCCGTCAGCATTGGAGGCGTTGTAAAGGGAGCCATCGGCTCCGGCATGATGATACTGTTGGGCATAGAAGATGCCGATAGCGACAAAGACATCGACTACCTCTGTCGCAAAATAGTCGCCCTACGCATCTTCGACGATGCCGACGGAGTCATGAACCTGCCCATCACCGCAGTAGAGGGCAGCGGCATACTGCTGGTCAGCCAGTTCACCCTCATGGCAAGCACCCGCAAAGGTAACCGCCCCAGCTACATCCGCGCTTCGAAGCCCGACATCGCCATACCCATGTACGAGAAATTCATCGCCCGCCTGCAGCAGGAGTTTGGCAAACCCATCGCCACCGGACAATTCGGTGCCGACATGCAGGTTGCTTTGGTCAACGACGGTCCCGTCACCATCATCATTGACAGTACCAATCCTTAAACTCCCCTACCCTCGCCTTGGGCAGCACGATACGCTCGGGCGTGTCCACCACCAAGCGTATAGAGTACTTGCCCAGCAGCCACACCGAAATGACCTTAATGGCATCGTGTGCCACAATATACTGGCGGTTGACGCGAAAGAACCTGCGGGGGTCAAGCTGGGCAGCAATCTGTTCAAGGGGCTTGTCCAACGGGTGGGTATGCCCGTCCACCGTCAATGCCACCGAACTCTTATTGTCCAAATAGATGCAGGCAATCTGATCCACCGCTAGCGGCACCAACTTGTCGCGGACGGGTATGAGGAAAAAACGCTTGTATTGGCGATAATGTTGGCTAAGCATCTCCAGGGCCCGACTCAAGTCGTCGGACGAAGGTGTCGCGGTGCGCTGCTTCAGTTTGTCGAGGGCACGGTGCAAATCGTCAATATTGATTGGCTTGAGCAGATAGTCGATGCTATTCACTTGGAAAGCCTGTAGGGCATACTGGTCGTAGGCGGTAGTGAAGATGATGGGATAGGGAACCTTCACTTGGTCGAAAATGCGGAACGCCAGTCCGTCGGCCAAATGGATATCCATAAACACCACGTCAGGACAATCATCTTGGCTGTCACCAGCGACACGCCCCTCTTTATTGTCACCGGCGACACGCCGGCGGAACCACTCCACCGACTCCTCCACCGTCTGCAGCACCCCTGCCACCTGCATGTCGGGAGCTGCCGCTGACAATAGTCGCACCAAATGCTGTGCCGCCATATTCTCGTCTTCAATAATCAGAGCTGTACTCATGAGTTATAAAATTGAAAATTGAAAGGTGAAAATTGAAACTTCGCGGCGGCGGGATATGGGTCGCTCCGGCGAGATTTCAATTTTCATTTTTCACCTTTCACTTTAATTAATTCTACTGGTATTTCCACCTCGAAAACAGTGTCTGTCTGCCTAATAACGATATCTCTGTGCAGCACCAACTGACAACGCTGGCTTAGATTGTTGAGACCTATACTGCCGTGAGCACCCTCCTCAGCATCGCTCCTTGGCTGCAAAGGATTCGACACCATTATGCCCAACAGTTCACTGCCATCCTCGCCACTCCGACACACAGTCGTTATCGTGACCGTGAGCGGATAGCGGTCGCTCACCACATTGTGCTGCAAAGCATTCTCCACCAGCAGCTGCACGCTGATAGGCACCACCATGGCTGAAAGGCATTGCTCCTGGATGTGTTTCTCCACGCGCAGGTTGTCGCCATAGCGTATCTGCATCATGGCGATGAAATTGTCAGTGAAACGCATCTCGTCCGCCAGCGTCACCAGCCGCTGCTGCTGCATGATATAGCGGTACGAGAGAGCCAACTGGTGCAGGTAGTCGTGCGCGCGACCGTCGTCGAAGCCTATCAGCCCGTCGAGCGTGTTCAGCGAGTTGAACAGGAAGTGCGGGTCTATCTGCTTCTCCAGCGCGTCGTAGCGGGTTTGGATACTCTCGGTGTGCGTCCGCTCCTCTTCCAGCACCTGCTGTTGGTGGCGGGTAAGGTTGTATAGCAATATTGTTATCAATATCACATTCAATGCCACAAACCCATCCTTAATCAGGCTGATGTCGATACGTGCGTCAATACCCAGCGACGGAAACACATGCCTCCCCACCCACATAGAAGCGATGCTGAACACAAAGGCGATGACCAGTGTCCCCACAATCGCCCACACCGTTGTCCGCGAAGACGAGCGGAGTGCCTCCTCTCCCGTCAGTTTCCGAAACAGATAGAAACAATAAAAATATAGCAACAGCGTCAGCAGCAACAGATGCACAAACGTAAAGAGCGTGTGCGACGCAGAGAAAGGGGCATACTGGCTGAAACGGAGGTCATCGATATGGATGATACCCGTCAGCAGGACACTGGTGACCACTGCCAGCAACGTGGCATTGCCCGGCTTAAACGGATGCGCCATGCGCAGGGAAACCCGTAGGGGCAGACCCCCGTGTCGACCCGTATGCTGACCCCCGTGTCGGCCCATACTTTGAATTGAGAATTGAGACATGTTTCCTGAATGCGTGAATCTAGATTAACGAATTAATACATTAACGAATTAACGAATTCATTATTGTTCATCCAATCCTGAATTTCTTTGCCACCCGCAGACAGAGGCAGCTCGTGGCGAAATACAATGCCACCTGCAGCCACAGCATCAAGTATTCGAACTTCACCTGCTCCAGCGTGGCGCCCATCGTGTTGATGCGGATATAGCCCTGTATGCCGTGGGTGGAGGGGAACAAATAGGAAAAACACCGCCAGAAACGAGGCATGTTGCACGCCGGCCAGATGGCACCCGACAGGAACAGCAGCACCACGCTGAAAAAGATGCAGGTGACAATGCCCGTGTCCCTCGCGCGCACAAAGCTGCACACCGTCATGCAGAAGAACACCGTAGACAACATAAACGGCAGCAGAAACAGACAGAGCGTGTCCAGCCGTCCGATATGGGGCAGACCAAACAGGCGCGGCATCAACACCAAGTCCACCGCCACCACCGGCAGATAGAGGCACAAATATGCCACCGCACGACCCATCACCACGCGAGGTCGGCCCTCGTTGCGCAGATGTGGCGGGATGACGCGCATCGTCCGCCTATCCTCGCGGGTAGTGCCAAACAAGATGCCTATACCCAGAAACAGTGTCTGATGTATTACCAGCACCAACAAGGCCGGCACTAAGAAACTCGTGAATCCGCCAGCGGGCGAAAAGAGCTTCACATCGTCATACGGGATAGGCTGCACCAGTTCGTCAGCCCCCTCCCCTGTGATGCCTGCCAACGCATAACGCTCCAGCTGCACCTGCTCCATCTCGTCAACCAGCACCGCACTGGCACCCGACAGCACACTACGGTAATACAAGAAACTGCTCATATCGCAAAATAGGCATACGCGGGCAGTCTCCTTGCGCGCCAGCCTGTAGTCGTAATCGCGCGGGAAAAGCACGATGCCGTTGATGCGTCGCTGCTGCATCAGGCGGCGCGCCTCCGCCATATTGCAGCAATGATACATCACATTCATCTCCGGCGTGGCATCCAGTTTATGAATGAATCGTTTGCTGGCTTCGCTGCGCGACTCGTCCACCACCGCCACCGGCACACTCCTCACCAACTCATTCTTATATATCGCACCAAATATCAGCGGATAGATAAGCGTAGCAATAAAAAAAATAAGTATCACGCCCTTGTCGTGCATCACACGGCGCACCTCGATGACAAAAATATCCCAAATATCCTTCAGCAATTTCATACTTCTTGTTTCTTAAGTCTATAGATTCCTATCACCCCCGCTATCCAAAACAGCGACAACGCGCATACCTGCACCCAGCACATCTCCAGCCCGTTACCAAACAGCGACACCCCCGACACAGCCTTATAGTAGTGCCGCAAAGGGAACAGCTGGCTCAACGCCTGCAACGCGGGCGGCATACTGGTGACGGGATATGAGAACCCCGCCATGGTGAATGCCAGAGTGCCATAGATGGCGCCAAAGCAGGTCGACAGATGCGCTTCAGGTATCATCCCCGCAAGGAACACGCCAGTCGACTGCATCGCCAGCACCAGCAGCAATGTGAACAATGCTACCAGCCAAAAGCTGCCGTGCAGTTCGAAATGGCACCAGCCAAACAAGACGATATTCCCCAACACTCCTAGCAAGGTGAACCAAATTGTATAAGGCATCAACTTGCCTAACACGGAGGCGTAAGGCGAATCTCCAAGCCACTCAGCTAGCGTGTCAGACTCCTGATTGTCTCCGGCGACACGCAGGCGTTCTTTGCCTATCATATAGATTGTCAGCAGCAACACCGACAACCCTAGCATCCCGGGCAGCATGGTGGTGAGGACGTACGGCTGGTAGTTGGCCGTAGGATTGCTAATCAGGTGGGTATCCAATTCGATGGGCTGTATCAGTCCCATTATCTGCCTTTCGCCATAGCCCTTCTTGCGCAACACCTCGCGCTCCACCGCGCCCGACGCCAGCTTGCTTATCGTCGCCAACGAACGGTAGCTCAGCGAGCCGCTGAGCAGATAGGCATTATTGCTATACAGCACTATATGTGGGCGGGTGAACGAAAGCAACTCATCGTACGTGCCTTCGGGGATTTCGAGGAATGCGTATATCTCCTGGCGCTGCATGGCTCGGCGGGCTTCCGCATGGCTGCCATACACCGCCACCACCCTTACACCTTGCGTAGCTTCAATCTCATGGCAGAGCCGACGCGAAAGATAGCTGCCATCCTGATCCACTATGGCAATGGGCAACCTCTGCGGCTGCCCCTCATCCATCAGCGTGAGAAAAAAAACGTAGCAAAACACCACGCCCAACGTGGTCAGAATCAAGTATCGACTCTGACCTTCATAACAAACACGATGCTGCTCACGCTTCAAAGTACTATAAAAGGCGTTCATAATTGTGGATCTGTTAATCGAACTAACGAAATAACGTATTAACGTATTTACTCATTCACAACTATTGCCGTCATGCCAGGACGCAAACCGTCAATGGGCTCCTGGGGCACCAATTTCACGTCGAAACTCTTCACATCGTACTGCCCATTGATTTTGGTGGCACGCCATACGGCATACGTTGCCATTGCCCTGAGATAGGTGACACGGGCAGTGTACGTCTGGTCGCCCAAGGCTGGAATCTTTATCTCAGCCAACGAACCCACTCGCAAGTCGCCCAACATATCTTCACGCACACTGACCGAAATCCACACATTGCTCATGTCGAGGATAGACATCACGGGCGAACCCGTGCCAATCAAGTCGCTACGCTTGGCGTAAATCTCAGCCACCTCCCCATCGCAAGGAGCCAACAGATAGCGGTCTTGCACATAGGCTTCGACCTCCGACACGGCACCTTGTGCCTGTTGCACTAATGCGTTGGCTGCCTCCTTATCCTCGTTCTGCGCCCCCTCGCGAGCCATCTCATACTGCAACTTGGCTGCATTCGAAGTCGCCACAGCGGCCTTGTATTGTGCCTCCGCCTCATCGCGTTTCTGGGCCGACACCACTTTCTTGTCATACAATTGCTGCACACGGTCGTACGACTTCTTGGCAATATCAACGCCCACCTCTGCCTTCTGCCACATCTCGTAGGCGGATGCCACCTGTTGCTGTCGGGCACCGTTCTGTGCCTTGCTGCTCTGCGCGGTAGCGGCAGCACGGGCGGCTCGCGCCTGCTGCATCTTGGCATCCACCTCAGGGCTGCTGATATAGGCCAGCGTATCGCCAGCGCGCACCTGCTGTCCCTCCTCCACAAAGAGGGTACTCAAACGTCCTGGCACCTTATTGGCAACACGATATTCGTCGGCGCACACTTCGCCAGTAATCATTTCGGGTTCGGGCTGGAGGGCAAAGATGCCTATTATAGCCACCACCGCCACAACAGCGATGACCACTCCTATTCCCAGCCATAGACTTTTTTGTTCCTTATTCATGGTTTAAAATGTTTTTCAATTATCAACTTTCTATTTTCAATTATTACCTTTCCCCATAGCCTGCATCAAATAGAGATGGTCGAGCCGCAACTCTATCTCAGCATCCAGCACTTCGGTCTTCGCCTTCATCCATGCAGTCTGCGCCGCCATCAGGTCGGTACTGCTGACCACCCCGGCTTCAAACGACTCGTCTGCCAACCTCAAATTCTCCTCAGCATTGTCAAGGTCGCTCTCGGCCTGCTGTAGTTTGAGGTTTGCCACCTTCAGCTGATGATTCAGGCGATTCACCTCAAGACGGATGAGGTTCTTCGACTCCTCAACCTGATAGGCAGCTTCGGCGCGCTTGTGTTTGGCAGCTTTGAGGGCATAGATGTCACCCGGATGCCCTAGCGGGATGTTTACCGCCACGCCGGCTGTGAACATACCGCCAAAGCTGTTCTGAAAACCATTGTATAGGTTGGGGTTGCTCACCACGTAGGAGCCTGTCGCCACCACGTTGGGCAACAGACCCGCACGGGCTAACCGCACGCTCTGGTCGGCTATTCCTTCCGCATCGCAAAGCGCACGAAAATCATCGCGGGCGGCACAAATCTTCTCTACATCAATATGCTCGACAGGACTGTAGGTGACTATTGTGCTGTCCTCAACAAATACATAACCGCCATTAGGGTCTAGTCCGCATATCTGGCACAGAGCCAGCCGTGCCAATTCCAGCCCGCAGTCAGCCTTGGTAAGGTTCATGCGTGCTTCGTTGAGTTTGACACGCACCTTGGTAACGTCGCCACGGGTTGCAACATCGGCATCGACCATTGCCACCACGTCGCTGTCGAGATTCTGCAACAGGTCGTAGTACTGCTGTGCCAGTTGCTGCTTATGCAGGAGCGAAATATACTGCCAATAGGCAGCATCGACGGCAATCAGCAGTCCGTCGTATACCTTGTTGCCCAACGCCTGCTGCATGTCGCGACTATACTGAGCCGAACGGTAGAGTGCCGACAGGCGGCCTCCAAGGTAGAGAGGCTGTGCCACGGTGACGCTGCCCGCCACGATGTTGTGCATGTCGATATTCATGGCGTCGGTCACCTTCTGACCCATGTTGTTAAGGTTCTCTTCGAGGCGCATGCCGCCAAGATTCTGCACCACGTTCTGTGCCAGCGTGGGGCTGGTGACACCTAGCGAAGCCAGAAAGTCGTTGATGCTGCCCTCGATGTCGTGTTCGACTGTGGTGCCAATGTGGTTGATGTCGTATGCCTGCTCGTCGCTGAGAAGGTGTATGTTCTTCTGGTTCCACACATAGGTGCCGAGGGCATCCACTTTGGGGAGAAACTGGCAGAAAGCCATATCCAGCAGGGCGTCGGCGGCATCGATGCGTTCCTGTGCCGCCTTGAGCGTGGGGTTGCTCTGCGTGGCAAGGTAGTGGCACTGCGACAGGGTAAGTTGCTGCGCTGTCGTCGACAGTGACATAAGCAATAGGATTGTGATAATGAATGTACGTCTCATATTCTTCAGATTTGCGAATGCAAAAGTACGCACATTCCCCGACAAGGGAGTGTCTCTCCTCTCCGAAACTGACAAAACGGGTGCCGAAATGTCGACATCCGCCCCTGTAACAAATCGAAAGTTGGAAATTGAAAAACGAAAATTCGGCTGAACGTGCTGTAGTCTTATAAAAAATGGACTGTCACAAGGGAGGCATTGTCACGAAAAGATTCCACCACGCTACTCATAAGAACGGCTAACCAAGGTAGAACGTTTTCGATAAGCCGAATGCAGAGGGCAAACACTGCGTGATTTGCCCTCTGCTGAGGCGAGAAAACGCCTGTCGCAAGAGAAACTTTTGTTTTAGAGAAACAAAAAAAACGCTGAAAAGCGGCTTATATCTCAACAAAAAATACAATATCACTCAAGGCGTTGGCTGCATCGCTTTCCATTTGTCAGGAATTCGTATGCAGTAGCCGTTGGCCTGCATAACCTCATCGGGCATTACGGCTTGCTTGAAAAGACGCTCGTAACGTTCCATTCGCATCTCAGAGAAATTGCTATTCGCGCCATCCGTGTTCATAATAAAAACTGGAGGCTACCTTGATGTATTGTCGATAACAGGCCTCCTTATGCTATGGAAGGCCGCAGTTTTCTTTCATTGTGGTGTCCTCATTTATCTTATATTTAGTTTACATTTTGTTTAGATTTTATTTACATTTTGTTTAGGTAATATAAACAAAGAAAAAAATAAATAAGGACAAAATAGAAATGAAATAGAAAATAAATGAGGGAGCATCAAGGATGCTGCGGAGAGTCCTGTGAGAGGGGTTGGCTTGGAGGATTGGATGGGGGAATTGAGAATTAAGAATTGAAAACTGAGAACTGAGAATTGAGAATTGGTTGGACACATGAAGCGTTAAATAATGCTAAACGCACATTCCCCTGTAACAAAAGCACCATTTCCGACTACTTATAGCACAAAGAGAATTCAAAAAATACTAATCCACTATGCATGGATGGAAAAAAGTTTGTATCTTTGCAATGCGGTTCGGTTACGCATTATTTGACGGGGGGGGTGATATGATTGATTTATAGGTAATTATAAATATAACTATATAAAAATTCGCTTGTTTGGATATATCAATTTAGATAAAAAACAGCTTCTAAAACGGCTATATAATGAAAAAAGTACTACTTGGGATAGTGTGCGTGCTGTTGCTGCATGGCGGCGTCGAAGCACAAAAGATGATTGATTCGTGGGCGTTCACTACTGGAGTGGACACCACGGCTTGGATTGACATCGACGGGGTGGACTCGGTGCTGATTGCCCCGCCCGCCTCGGGTCAAACGATTATTTCTGCCAATACGGGCTTGGTCGACATCGGATTCACGTTTACGCTTGGCAACGCAAGCCACACCAGTTTTTCGACCAACATCAACGGTACCATAGGGTTGGACACCGCATTGTCAGCCAGCGGCTATTATCAGCAGCCTTTGGGAACCACCCGCAACAATTCGCCCAAGATAGAGCCGTTCGGTGCTAGAGGCAGGTTTGCGCATGACAGCTACACGCGCAAAGCTGTGGTGGGTGCTGTCGGCAGCCGTGTGCTGGTGATAGAGACCTGTATGTGGAGCTACAGCTATAGTAAGCGGGTGACATTCCAAGTGCAGTTGTTTGAGGATGGGAGCGGCATCCGCATCGTATACGGTGCCAGCAATGATATTGCTATGAATGGGACTACGCAGCCCGGTATTGTCGCCGACGCGAGCGACGTGGACATCCTCTTTCTGGACATGGCCGCGCACCAGGTGTCGCGAATCGACGGCAGCACGTGCACGCTGACCAATGCCGCAGGCGTGTGGCCTGACGAGGGCCGCTGGTATCGGCTTGCCTACGACAGCAACTATTGCCCCACACCTCCATCGGTGACAACGACGGGCAGCGACCCCACCGGCATCTGGCTTGCGAACAGCAACGGCGGAGTGGTGGATATGCGTGTGCGGATACCAGACATGGGCATCGACACCATTTGGCCGCAAGAGGAGAGCTATCTGTACCTTGGGGGCGGTTTCAACCCCTCGACCATATATAACGGCACTGTGCAGGGCGCGTGCGACAGCGGAAGGGCCAGTTTCCGCACACGCTCGTTCTCGTTCACCACGAGCTGCGGCCCGGTGGAGTATCTGCCGTGGGAGGTTCCGTTTTCACGGTCGAACACCTGTTGGAATACGGCACAGAACACCGGCTCGGCCAAGTATTGGCGCTATGTCGCCCCCGCGATGCGTTGTGGTATTTCGGGGTCGCAAAACTACAACGAGTGGCTGGTTTCGCCGCTTGTGAACCTCCCCGACAGCGAGGGTATCTCGCTGCAATGGGACTATCGGTCGACAATGAGCAACAATGTTGCTCCGACAGTGGACCTGCGTGTTGCGATATGCGACAGCACCGGCACCCCTGTCGGCACATGGGATACATTGCTGACAATCAACACACACATCCAGCAGACTACAAGGCAGTATCTGCAACTCGATGCCTACCGTGGCGAGCGGGTGAAAGTGGCGTTTGTACGCACGGGTACGGGCGGCTACTATGCCTACGTGGAGAATGTCGCCCTGGTGTGGCAGCGGCAGCCGATGTTCACTCTGTCGGCTCCCTCTCGGGCACACGCCGGCGACACCTGCCTGATGGTATGCAATATGCAGGCGGGAGTAACTGCCAATCTGTCGTATGCCTGGCACTCCTCGATGCTGGGCGACCTCACCGCAGCCGACACCCTCAGTATAGTATATCCCCATGCCGGGATTGACACGGTGAGTCTGGTGCTCGCCAACAGCTATGGTGGCGACACGTTAGCGGCCATAGTGGACGTTGTGGACTGCCGCACAGTGACATCTTTTCCTTGGAACGAGGGATTTGAACACGGTATCGACTGCTGGGAGAGGCCTAGGAGCGGACAGACCGTGTGGACTGTGCGCACGACTGGCGCCCACAGCGGGCAGACCGCCATGGGGGTTTCAGTAATCAACTCGGCGACGACACCTTACGACACCTTGGTATCGCAACCCATAGCCATACCGACCGATGCCCACGGGCTGACCCTGATATGGTGGATGAAGCGCGATGCCAATACGGCCCCCAACAGGGCAGGCCGACAGATGATTGTGAAGGCTATTGGCGCAGGCGGACAGACTTGGAACGAGGCGGACACGCTGTCGTATACTAGTTTCGAACAGTTTACCACCACATACAGCCGCTATACTGCCGACCTGGAGCCCTACGCGGGCGACACCGTGAGGATAGCCTTTGTGGGTGGGAGCTATGAGAGCAGCAGGTATATCCTAGTGGACGATATAGAGATTCGCTACACCCGAGAGCCGATTGCCCACATCGAGACGGACGGCCGCACCTGCGTGGGCGACACCCTCACCGCCCAAGCCCTGCTGGAGGAGGGCGACACCGCCGGCCTCACCTACACTTGGAACAGCACAATGGCCGACAGAGGGCTTGCCCAAATGACAAGTCTCAGCTCGGCGCAGACTGAAATTGTATACACCACAGGAGGGACTGACACGCTGACCGTGGCTGCCGCCAATGGCTACGGCGTAAGTTACGATACGGTGGTGGTGGAGATATGCCCCATAGTGACAGTGGTGCCTTGGGTGGAGGATTTCGACGGCTACGACACTGCCCGCTACAACGTCTGCTGGACGTTGGGCGGTTGGCAGCACATTGCCGCCAACTCAGGAACTTCGGCATACGACGAGGCGGGCATCCTGCAACAATACAAACAAGGCACAATGTATGCCAACCACGTAGGCGACTATATGCTTACGCCTCCCATCGTGATTCCCGAAACAGATGTCAGCAATTTGGACTTGTGGATAGAATGTGATGCCCCGCTGCAGGTGCGTGTAAGCACAAATGCCAGTTTGGACACGGCTGACTACACCGACACGCTACTGACGGTCCCCATTGTCAGTAGCAGCCGCAACGACATGTGGTGGAGGACGGCAAACATTTCGGCATACGCCGGACAGACCGTCCGCTTTGGTATCTTTAAGACGGCGGGCAACTATGCCCTTGTCAACACCGTGAAGGTGGACTACGACACCCTGCCGGTTCTTGCCGCCATCAGCGGGCCGAGCAGTACGCTGACCGACACTTCGGTTGTCCTTACGACATCGCTTCGCAGAGGCAGCACCGACGGGTTGCACTACAGCTGGACGTCGCTGCTGGGCGGCATCATCACACCAAACAGCGATGGCGACACGATAACTGTGTTCTATCCTTCGGGCATCGGCACCGCGAACGACACAATCACCGTGGTGGCAGCCAACCTCTACGGTGCCGACACTGGGCGGCTGGTGCTGCATGTGATAGACTGTTCGCCCGCCGACACCCTGCCATGGATAGAGACTTTTGACGACGGAATCGTCTGCTGGTACAAACCCGAAGGGAGCAAGTGGCGTGCCAATCAGCAAAACCTGTACATCGATGCCCAATACGACACGTTGGGCAGCTGGATCATGTCGAAGCCGATAGCCATCCCCGCCGACACAAACGGGGTGGCGTGCCTGACATGGAAGGTGGCGTCATCCGTGAGTACGTATCGGCACGTATACAGCGTGCTCGCCACTACAGATAGCATAGGTATTGACACAATGAACTATTCCCTGCTCTACACCGATACTGCCCAGCACACTTCTTATAGCAACTACAATACCCGCAGTGTGCGGTTGGACCAATATGCCGGGCAGTACATACGGATTGCGTTCCACAACCAGTCGCTCCCTTTGGGGGTTACCAATACAACAGGTTTGTATATCGACAATGTGGCGGTGAAGATGACATACGCACCAAATGTGGAGCTGGCCGCATCGTCGCCGACCTATTACTATGACGATACCGTTGCCATATTCACCGCCAGACTGGCAGAAGGCGGCAGGAACGGCCTCACCTTTCTCTTCCATTCGACCCTGCTGGACAGCACGATGACGATGGTGACGAATGCCGATACCGTAACGTGGACGCTGCACTATCCCGCATCGGGCGTCACAACCGACACGGTGACCGTCATAGCCACCACTGTCTATGGGAGCGACACTGCCCGTGTGGTGGTCACCGTCAACCAGTGCGGTCCAACGGAGGCTGCAAGGTGGAGCGAAAACTTCACCAGCGTTATCGCATACAATCAGGCGGAACAGCTGCCACTGTGCTGGCGCCGCTACTGGAATGGGAACAATGCCGCATACGCGCCGCGTGTGGTTAGCAGCTACAACTATGGCAGCATAAGCGGATATTACGACTACCCCTTGCTGATGCTGGCAGGATTGATGTCGTCGCTTGACACCGTGAGCGTGGTTGAAACACCCCTCTTTGCCGACACGTTGAACAGGCTGCTCCTCTCGCTATGGTATCTGCACGAGAACGCGAACCGCGGGCAGATGTCGGTAGGCTATATGCAGGACAACACCTTTGTGTCGGTCGACGATTTGGCTCCCCAATCTGCCGGACTCACCGACACGGTGAGCCTTGCAAGCATTCCCGCCGATGTACATCGATTGGCCATCCAATGGAAACTGACCAACGACTATAAATATGGCGTTGCGATAGACAATCTGCTCATCTTTGAGCGCGACACGATGCCCAAGGTGCGGCTCCTGGCACCCTCTTCGACCTATATGGGCGACACCACCGCCTTCACAGCCGAATTGCGGGACGGTGTGACGGACAGCCTCCACTATATCTGGCACAGCACACTGATGGACAGCACATGGACTACCCATGGAACGGACGGGGTGACCGAAATAGTCTATACTGTCGGCGGTACCGACACACTGTCTGTTGTTGCCACTAACGCCTTTGGGAGCGATACGGCTCGGGCAATAGTGAATGTAAACATCTACCCGCTACCGCAGATAACATTGACGGCATCTGATACAATAGCCTGGTTTTATAATCTGCCAAGCGTGACGGTGGCGTATACCACAACTGTCAACGGCTGCTCCCGCAACGGGCTTACTTTTACATGGCACAGTACGCTGCTGGACAGCAGCTATACACACTCGTGGGAGTCGTCGGCACCGAGTTGGACGCTCAACTACTATGCCGCCGGTATCGATACCGTGACACTTATAGCAAGCAATGTGCATGGCAGCGATACGGCACAGGTGATAGTGCGTGTGTTCAACTGCGGAGCAACTGCGCTGCCCTACTATGAGGACTTTGAAGATGTCGCACCTACCTCCTGGATGGAGAACGAGGGCAATATGCCGACATGTTGGCTTATGGGATGGACCGGTTCTAGTACGAATGCCCGCCTGCCTTATATTGTCAGCAGCTACCATTCCATTAGCCTAACTAGTAATGCGCTGCTGATGATGGCGGGACGTGATGCCAACTGCCGCAATTGGGTGCAGGTCAAACTGCCTCGATTTGCGCAGCCGCTGAACGAGTTGATACTCGCGTTAGACTACTGCCAAGAGAATGCCACGAATGGCATCCTCTCGGTGGGATATTTTGACGAGACCCTTCTCACATACACGCCTGTCGACACGCTGGAGGCGCACACGGGCAGCTATCTGCGCGATACGGTCCGTTTCCTAGGCCTTACCCCACCGGAGGGGGCGCTGATTACCCTGCGTTTCTACAACACGGTGTCGCACTATGGTGTTGCCATCGACAATGTGGCGGTGTTCGTCAACGATGCACCGACCAATCTGACGGTGGACAGCATCGGGGCATCGTGCGTCAGCCTCAGCTGGTCGCCGTCGGCGAGTGCCTCAGCCTACGTGGTGTCGGTGGATGGTGTGGGCGACACTATTGTTATTGACACCAATGTCACGCTATGCGGGCTGTACGACAACACCGACTATGAGGTGCGAGTTGCGGCCCTGATGGGCGGCGACACCAGCAACTATGTTTCTGCCACGTTCCATACCTTGCTGCTATGTGCGCCTGTGGTGAATACTCATGCCACAATTGTGGGCGACAGTCTGGTGGTCGGATGGCAATACGACACCACGGGCAGTGCTGATCCGACGGGCGCAAGGGTTGTCATCAGCGACCTGACGCTGGGCGGAACAGAGCGTGTCGACACGATAATGGGGACAGATACCACATGGACGGTATCATTTATTGCAGGCCACAGCTATGCCGTCAGCGTGCATGCCTTGTGTGACAGTGCCACCGCCCACGAGTCGGACACCGTAGTCGTGCATGTCGCAGCGAGCGTATGCGACGAGATGCGCGGCACCTATACCGACAACAGCAATTTCTTCTACACTTGGGCTCTCCGCTATTACAGTCAGGTGCTCTATCCCGCCTCGTTTGTAGCGACGGTCGACACCCTGTTCGGTATTGCCTTCCGTGTTGCCACCTCGACCAATCGTGCCAGTCGTGTATGGGATGTTTATCTTGGACACACATCGCTGTCCACGCTCACTACCCCCATCGGAGCCGACAGCCTTACACTTGTGGCGAACGACTACGTATTCCCAGTTGGCGACACAGGCTGGGTGCGCATCATGTTCGACACCCCGTTTGCATACGACGGAAGCAGCAACCTCGTCGTAACCATCGACGACAACACCGGCGCATACAGCAACGGCCTGTCGTTTGGCGCGAACAATGCCATCGGGGGAAACCTCCTCTCGATAAGTTCTTTCAGCATGAGCACCGTGAGCGACCCCAACCCCTATACCCTGAACTTTGAGACGGAAAGCAACTTGCGCAAACCCGACATCCAACTGCTAGGCGGCTGCCAAGATACGGCGTGCCTGTCGCCCATGGTCTCGACAGAGGGCACCACAGCGGGTAGCATCACTCTCGGTTGGGTCCGACGGGGCGTCGAAAGCCTTTGGCAGATTGAATACAGGTCTTCTGCCGATGCACCATGGGTTGTTGCCGACACCACACGTGCCACCACCTATACCATCGGTGGGCTCATGCCCTCGACACTCTATCAGGTGCGTGTTGCCGCCCTCTGCTCGGGCGATACGCTCTACGGCGACCCCCTGTCCGTCAGCACCTCATGTGACACTGTCGGCCTACCCTACCGTACCGACTTCACCCTCGGACACCAGCCCTGCTGGATTGAGGGCGGCTACTATGGCGGTGACTTCACGGGAATACGCATAAGCGGGCGTGAGGCATATTACCCGCTCGACAGCATTGTTTCACCAGTGGTTTCCGCCTCCCTGTCGGATGCAATGGTGACAATCTGGGTCGTCAACCCACGCGACGACAGCCCTACTACCAGCTATGCCTCCAGCTTGGCGGTAGGTGTTGCCAATGCAGAAGGCAGCGGAGCCGTGTGGATTGACACAGTTCCTATCTTGTCTCGCCATGTGGTGGAGGAGCACACCGTCTACCTCGCAGGGTATACTGGAAGTGCCCACAACGTCATCATACGTGTCATTGGAGGATTGGCGGACGTGCAGAGCGTCACTATCGACTATCACAGCAGCTGCTTACCGCCAAGCCACTTGGGTGTAGCCCAATTCACCGACACTTCAACCACGATACAATGGACATCCGACGATAGTATAGGCTCGTTCGCAGTGTATCTCGACAACACGTTGTGGAGCATCACGTCGGCATCGAGCTATACCTTTGCACCGCTGCTGCCCGACACACAGTACACCGCGTCGGTGCGCAAGATATGCTCGCCAGGAGACACCTCCGAGGCCGTTTGGTATTTATTCCGCACACCCTGTGCAGTGCAAAACCTACCCCTGTTCGAAGATTTCAACTATGCCCTCAACGACGACCATTCGGGTTTGCCCGACTGTTGGTATCAGCAGTTCTTCGACAACAATGCAATTGCCTACGGCCTTTCCACCTTGGACTACACGCTTCTGATGCTCGAGTGCACAAGCAATGCCGACAGCACGGTGGGCAACTATGCCATTTCGCCGATGCTGAATGTCGGCGCGCGTGGTGCCATAATTCGATTCAAAGGCCAAGCCTCGTTCCATGGGGATGTGACGGTGGGGGTGATGACTGATATCGGTGACACTACAACGTTCATCCCATGCGTCAGCGTCTCGCAATCCAGTACTGGGTTACGGTGGTACCAGTTTAGCACCGAGAACATGGCTCTCCCTGATGTATGGTCTTTGGCGATCCGCTTCGGTGGAAACCGCACGGGTATATTCGACTCCCTTTATGTCGACGCCATCCCGGTGCCGGAATACCGCGTGACGCTCTCGACCAACGATACCGCTATGGGGACAGTGACCGGCGACGGCATTTACCAAGAGGGTGCAGTCGCCACCATCGCTGCAGTGCCCTACACGGGGTATCGATTTGACGTATGGAGCGACAGCGATACCACCAATCCGCGTACACTTTTGGTAACATCCGATACGGTCTTGGTCGCCTACTTCAGCATCATAGATGATAGTTTAGACATCGACTATCCGCAAACAACAGACGACCTGCTGCGTCTCTACCCCAATCCCACCACAGGAATGGTGACCATCGAAAGCAGCCGGGCGACAGCTATTACGCTGATTGACATCTATGGGCGCAAAGTGGTGCAGATGCGTGTGGACACCGGTCACACGTCCCTTGACCTCAGCCGACTGCCCCGAGGCATCTACTTCGTTCGCATGGACGGAAGCTCGATAGTGAAGAAGCTGGTGCTGGGGGCAATTGAGAATTGAAACTTCGCGGCGGCGGTTGGTCGCTCCCGCGAGATTTCATTTTTCAATTTACGATAATCTCGTCGGTAAAAATCCAGGAGGGGTTGCCTGTGGCACGGTGCCAGACGGGGATGGTGGGCAGGGGGATGGCCTGTACACGCACGTAGCGGGCACGGCGACTGAAGCGTGGTGAGGCAAAGGTCTTTATTTCGGGTACTGCAAGGCGTTCGGGGTTGTCGGGATGGTGTGTGCCGACAAGCTGCCAGCGTTTTCCGTCCTTAGAGATATAATAGTTAATGGTTTGCGGGAAGAAAATCCACGAGAGGGGGAAATAGAAAAAGTCGAGTTGGATTTGATGCACACGCTTACGATGGCCGAGGTCGATGACGGCATCGAGGGTGTCGCCATAGAAGCCTAGCCATGAGTGGCGGTAGTCGAGTATGCCGGCACGACCGTCAGTAAGCCCCTGCGCACCGCCGGCAAAGTATTGGCTGTCGGGCTGGTGAAGGAGGGTTACAGGACAATGGCGGGCTAGGTTGGGCTGGGAGGTCTTGGCAAGGTAGTTGTCGATGTCGGCGCGGTATTCTTGTAGGGTGTAGCCCATCTCGTGGAGGATGTTGAGGCCGAGTCGTTGCCCATCGACGACAAGGCGGTCGGCACGGGAGACGAAGGTGCTGTCCATGGGGAGGCGGCCCGCCATGGTGAGCTCGAGGACGGCGTAGTCGAGGGAGAGTTCGAGGAATCGAATGCGGTCGCGCACCACTTGGTCGGTGAAGAGGGCGTATGGGTAGTGGTATATGTTGTTGGTGGGGGTGTAGCGGCTCAGGCTGTCGTAGGCGGCAGCGATAAGGGCTTGGTATTTGGCAATTTGCCCTGGGGCAAGATAACCCGTGGCGGCATCGACGGGATAACCGTAGATGTCAAGTCGTTGACCTGATGCGATGAGGGAGTGATGCATCTCACGGTATAGCTGTTCGACAGGCTGGGCGGCCATCCCATAATAATGGATGCAGAAGTCGTGGAGCAGCGAGTCGGGGTTGGCATCGACGTTCCAGAGCAGTTTGGCAAGGAGGTATTCGCGGAGTTCCATCCACGAGGTCACGTTGTTGGCACCCGTGCCTTGCTCGAACATGAGACGCACGCCGTGGTCGTGGAAGTATTTGAGGTTGGGCTGCAGCACATGGAGGTTGGGGAAGGGGTCCCACATGTTGCGGAACTGCACCACATAGTCCCAGACATAGATGTTGGAGGTGAGGGCTGCCCAGTCGTCCATATCTTTGCGAAACGAGGCCTCGGCAGGGGCAGTGGCAATGGCTTCCTCGCGCCCGCATTCGATGGAGCAGAACATGATGTTGACGTTGCTGTCGGGCTTCTCAATATGTCCGTTCACGGATGTTGGTGCCTGGCGGGTGAACTGATAGGCAAGGGTGGAGATGGTCTTGTCGGGGAAACGGCGCGCTACCTGATTGATGAAATGGATGAGTGTGCCGGAGGGGCCGCCATAGAGGGAGTCCATGTGGCGGCAACGGGGGCACTGGCAGACGTTGTAGTTGTCGTTGTTGGAGACCGACCATATCTGAGCGTCGGGCTGGTCGGCCATCATCATGGCAAGGTTGGCGCAGAGGGTGTCGAGCACTTCAGGGTTGGAGAGGCATAGCTGCCCGTCGCGCACCCGCCGGCCATCGGTCTCAGTAAACCACTCGGGGTGGCGGTCGAAGTATTTCTGCGGCGGGATGAGTTTTTGGAAAGTGTGTACATACATGCCTTCTGACCAACGGAGGGGACCTGAGAAGCGGCTGTCCCAGATGTATTGGCCCGTGTCGCCGACGCGGACGCGATGGTGCAGGGCGTGCCAGTCGGCATAGTCCTGGCTGTGGTGAGGGGTGTAGTACCATATCTCGCGGTAGGCGAAGGAGGGGTTGTTCACCTCATCGACTATGGGCAGACCCAGTTGGATGTTGGGGGCAACGTCAGGAATCTGGTGGTGCGTCATGCGATAGCCTTTCAGCTCCAACAGACGGCAGGCACCGTAATATACAGCCTTGTCCTGCAGACCGTAGATGACAGCCAGCCGTCCGTCGCTTTTGAGGATGAAGCCGTCATCGCGTAATTCGTCCTTGCGGGTGAGGCACTTGTCGGCCAGTCGTGTCTTGCCGACAAAGATGGTGGGCCGCATATTGCCGTAATCGGGATTGAAGAGCGAGTAGAGCGAGTCGGAATGGGCAGGCTCTGGGATGATTACATAGTTTCTTAAGTGTCTGTGCAGCAGACGCGCCGTGAGGAGCTCGATGGAATCGGCATCGGCGGGCACGACTATCTGCCCTTGGATGGAGAGTGGTTTCGGCTCAGTGGAATAGTTCACGAAACCTTGCCTCTCCGGCCAGTTCTGAGCATAGAGAATATTACCTACCAACAGTAGGAACAGAAGTTCAATCTTGCGTAGAATCGTTTTAATTGATAGCATGTTGTATTAGTCAATCATGATGCAAAAGTACACTTTTTTTGTCATCCGAAGAAAAAAAGTTGCCAAATAGATTATTTTTTGTATTTTTGCAGCGTTGTTTTCTGTTATACCAATATCGAATTGTTTGTGATGAGACGTTTTGTAGTGTATCTGATGGTGATTGCGGGGGTGCTGCTATCAGCCATGTCGGCTGGGGCACAGTCGAATGTGGCGTATGGCTATGAGTTTTCGTATGGGACAGATTCAACGAGATGGATTGACATAGATTCCGTTAGCACAAACGAGAATTTGATGTACAGTTCGCAGATTGTGCAACTGCCTTTTGATTTCACGCTTTATAACCGAACCGTCTCGACCGTGACGCTATGCCGCGGAGGGACGATGTTGTTCGGTTCCTTTCAACATATGGATTTTCCACCATTCCCATCTGGGATGGATGTGGCAGGGATATGGGGGTTGGGAACCAATCGTTGGTGTCGTATTCATCGCAGGTGGTGCTCACCCCCTGACTCGACAGGAGGAAGGATTTATGTGTTCCAATTTGAAATAATATCTGGGACTTTCAGTTCTATGGGAACCGAATACTATTGTTGGCAGGTGCAACTGCATGAGAACGACAATTCGATTACGTTGGTTTATAAAAGGAGGAACCCCGCGTTTTCATCCAACACACAAGGGTTGGTGGGCCTGCAGTTGGGTTATGGCCGCTATATAGTGGTATCACCCAGCTACAGCCCGCTATGGAACAGGGTGTGGACTTCGTTTCAGGATAACGTGGTTTATACAGGATGGCCAGGTGAGTACCGATACTATCGTTTTGTGCCGATCGACACGGTGTGTCCGCCGCCTGCCGTGATTGGTGCTTCCGGTTCATGGCAAAACCTAGGGACGGTGCAGTTGTTGTGGCATCGGTGCGACCGACATGGCACGTATAGGGTGGAGTACGGCCCTGCGGGCTTTGATTCAGGCACGGGTACGGTAATAAACACTGCTGATACCCATTTGACGATAACTGGCCTCGCTGCAGGAACAGACTATGAGGCACGCATCAGTGCCGCCTGCACCGACAGCCTGTTTTCGCATGAGGCGACTATAGAGTTCCGTGCGCCATGCCCTCCGTCGTCGGACAACCAGATACCGTTTTATGACCTTAATGCGGGCGGTGTGGTTTGCTATACGGGCACCACGTCTTCTCCGTCAAACAGCATCGGCGTAGTTGATTCGGGTAGTCTGTCGCCCTTGTCACGCCACACGGTGCATTGCAATCCGCTGGAGCGCGACTTCCACACGGCGTGGAATCTCTACACCGTTCCCGACGGACACTGTGCCTCGGTGCGGCTGGGCAACTGGAATAACGGAGCGGAGCAGGAGTCGGTCACCTACACACTCTATGTGGACACGGACGATTACGACCTACTGGTGCTACGCTATGCGTTGGTGGAGGAGGATCCCAGCCATGTGGCGGCTAACCAGCCCCAATTTGAGTTCGATATTACCGACATCTACGGTGGCAGCATCAGCAGCTGCTATCATAGTAGTTTCGTCTCAGGCGACCTTTCAGGCTGGCAGCACGAGGTTGGAAATATCCTGTGGCGTGACTGGGACGCGGTGGGTGTCGACCTCGCTCCGATGCACGGACATACTATCCACGTCACCCTCTCCAATCGCGACTGCGCCCAGTCGGGTCATTTCGGCTACGGCTATTTCACCCTCGAGAGCGCACATAAGCATTTCCGATCCACCTCGTGTGGCGAGATGGACGAAAACACGTTCCGCGCCCCGGAGGGCTTTGCCTATCGCTGGTACAACGCTGCCGACACGGCGGTCACCCTCTCCACTGCCGACACACTCCGTGTAACGGACACAGGAATGTACTGCTGCCGCGTGAGCCACCACCTTTCTAGTCAGGAGTGCAGTTTTGTGATGACCACCTATATGGGGTCGCGCTACCCGATGGCGTCGTTCACATACGATAGCGGGGACTCCTGCGGTGTGTTGGTGAGATTTCACAACCACAGCGTCATCGCCCGCGATAGCGCCCATACCCAACTCACCACTTACCCTTGCGAACGGTACTTATGGCGTTTCGACGATGGAAGCACCTCAACTGACCCCAACCCCGTGCATCTCTACCATAGTGACGGTCTCCATACGGTGACCCTATATGCCATGTTGGCTGACAGTGCCTGCGTGGACTCGGTGAGCAGCACTTTCTATCTCGACCTGGCGCGCGACACGGTATACGACACCGTCTGTGCAGGCCAGCCCTATATGTTCTACGGCGTTGAAATTGACCAGCCTGGCATCCACTCCATTCTCGATAGCTGCCAAGTACATGTCCTCTTTCTGCACCACCTACCCAAGTACGATCACCACATTTTTGACACCCTCACGGTGGGTGAGACATACACTTTCGACGACCACGACTTCACCACACCCGCAAAATACCAACGAAGATACACCTCGACCGATGGCTGCGACAGCGTAGTAACACTACACCTATGCAGTCGTGAGGAGCGTTACCATACCATTTGCAGTTCATCGCTACCCTATACTTGGGAGGGTGTCACCTTTACCCAAGGAGGCTGCGATACCGTTCACTTCGTGCCCCTAGCCGGCACCGACAGCATTATCATCCTACACCTTGGCGTGAGGCAGCCGCCAGTCGCCTCGTTCGATGTCGAACATTTCTGCAACGATTCTACGGGTTATTTCCTACTACTGGCGGACACTCTCTGTTACAGCGTTTCCTCCGTCCCACCAGACGGTGTGTTACAATTCGGCAGCACAATACTCTTGCAACCGAGTGTCACCACCACCTACATTGTTGCCACCGACTATTGCGATACCGTTTCCTGCCCACGGGTGGACAGCCTCGAACTCGAGCCCATTCACCAAGTGGATGCCCATCTGTTCGTAGAGCCATCTTTCTTGACCGAGAATGTTCGCGACATCACTGCCTTCGACTTCAGTACTGCGGCTACAGGGCGACAATGGTATGTCAATACCGAGCTACAGGGTGACGACTCTGTTCTACATTATTGTCTAATTGATGATGCGGATAGCGTATGCATCATGCTTGTGGCAAACAACGACTACTGCACCGACACTGTTGAAGTCTCGATACCCGTTAAGATTCAAAGCCTGTGGTTCCCCAACGTCTTTACCCCCGACGAGCCCACCAACAACATTTTCAAGGGTTATGGCACAAACGTGAAAGACTATGATCTCTGGGTCTACACACGTTGGGGACATCCTATATTCCACACCACCGACATCAACGAGGGTTGGGACGGCACCTTCCATGGTATCAAGAGCCCTGTGTCAGCCTACGTATACCTTTGCCACTACACCACGCTAGAAGGCGAACCTCGAACCGTCGCCGGCACGGTGTCGTTGGTAAGATAGTTTAGTAACGACTAAAGGCGGGAGGAGTTTACCCTCAATAGCCCCATATTCTCTATGTGGGGCTAATAGGATAAGAATACACCATTTCGTACTTGTGATATTCTGTAAAAATCCAAAGTGGAAAACATATCAATCCGCTAGAAATTAGATATTAAGATATTCTGAACTTCTTACAACAGCTATGGGACGGCAAGTTGTTCTGAAAACGAAAGAGGATGACATTGTGTGCCATCCTATTTCATTCGTACATTATGATTACTTATTTCTCGTAATCTATAGGTGCTTCTGCTGCAACGGGTAAACCATTTTCATCGTCTACTAGTTCGCCATGTTCGAAGATGTATTCAGGAGCGATGTCTATTGTGCCGTTGCACCATTCAAGTGTGTCTGAGATATGGAATTGTTTCAACGTATCCTTGTCTTTCAGCGGTGCGAAGACAGCGTAGCGATCAACGATAGTGGCAAAATCAAACAAACGTCTTTCACCATTATTGAAAGAGACAATCATTTTATCCCTTCAAGACACTGGGCATTGATGATCTCAATCATGGGTAGTTCTCTTACAAAAAGGTGACCTCACAGAAGTGAAGTCACCTTTTGCTTTTTTTAATGCTTTAATTACTTTGCGTCGCGGCCGGCGCGGATGGCCTTGATGTTGGTCTCGACAACGGCGTCGCCCTTGCGGCCGAAGATGGCCTTGATGGCTTTCTCCAGTTCGTCGAACTCAATCTCAAGGTAGGGGGCAGCGGCACCCAGCAGCACCATGTTGCCGCGGGCGTTGAGCTCCTTGGCGATGGCGTTGGCGTTGAAGCTGACGCATTTCTTAAGCTTGGCCAGCTCGGCGTTCACCTTCTCAATGTCGGGATAGTTCTTGATATTGATAAAGGGGTCGCTGTTGGTGATGACCACGCCGTCGGGAGCCAGGAAAGGCAGGTAGCGCAGAGCCTCCATGGGCTCGGAGCTGAGGATAATGTCGGCCTTGCCTTCGGGAATCACGTCGGCAAAGATGGGGTCGCTGCTGATGCGGAGGTGGCTGAACACCGAGCCGCCACGCTGCGACATACCGTGGATTTCGCTCTGCTTGACATTCATGCCCAGGTTGAGGGCAGCATCGCTGATGATTTTGGCTACGGAGACGATACCGTCGCCGCCTACGCCACAAAGTATGATGTCTTTTTTCATTGTTTCTACAATTTCATTATTTCGTTATAACGTTATTCCGTTATTTATGACAATTTATTTCTTGGCTGCAATGCGCTTTTTGTTCTCAACGATGCAGACGCGCTGCGGGATGATGACGCTCACGCCGTCGTAGGCAATCTCCTCTTCCAGAATCTTGACAAACTCGTCGTGGTTCTTGGGCAGGGGGACGATATGGCGGATGTGGTCGGGGTCGACACCGAGGCCCTTGCAGATGTTGAACAGCTTCATGTTCGCGCTCGAGGGCTGGCCGCCAGTCATGGCGGTGATGTCGTTGTCGAGAATCATCACGATGACGTTGGCCTTCTCGTTCACGCAGTCGAGCAGGCCGGTCATGCCGCTGTGTCCAAACGTACCGTCGCCGATAACTGCCACCGAGGGGAAGATGCCCATTTCGGCAGCACCCTTTGCCATGGTGATGGAAGCACCCATGCAGACGGTGGTGTTCAAAGCACCCATGTTGAAGCCGAGGGTGTAGCAGCCGATGTCGCCAAACACGCGGCCATGCTCGTACTTCTTCATCACGTCGACCAATGCGGTGTAGCTGTCGATATGGGGGCAGCCGACGCACAGGGCGGGAGGACGGTTGGTGACCACCTCGGGCACTGCGGGACCGTTGGCAACAGCCATACCCAGAGCCTTCGCCACCTTCTCGGCGTTCAGCTCACCGTCGCGACGAATCACCTCGTCCAAACGACCATGTACGGGTTTGCCCTTGCCCAGGCAACCCTTAATCTGCTCCTCGACGAAAGGCTGGCCGTCTTCGAGCACCAAAATCTCGTCGCACTCGTCATACAGCTTGCCGAGCATAGCGGTGGGCAGAGGATACTGGGTAATCTTCACCACAGGATAGGGGCACTTGCCGCCGGGGAAGTTCTCCAGCAGGTAGTTGTAGGCAATACCGGTGGTGACAATACCACGGCTCTTGTCGGTGCCGGGAATATACTGGTTGAAACCGCTCTTCTCGGAGGACTCCTCAAACTTGGGCTGCTTGTCAATCAGGTCGCGATACAGCACCTTGGCATTGGCGGGCAGCAACACGAAAGTCTTGGGGTCGGTGGGGTAGCTGATGGGGTTCTGGGGCAGCGGCTCGCGACGTTCCACGCCGGCGCGGCTGTGGGCCAGACGGGTGGGGATGCGCATGAGGATGGGGGTACCCATTTTCTCGCTCAACTCATAACCGAAGAAGACCATATCGTAGGCCTCCTGCTGGTTGCTGGGCTCCAACATAGGAATCATGGCCCAGTGGCCGTAGAAGCGGCTGTCCTGCTCGTCCTGCGAAGAGAACATGCTGGGGTCGTCGGCCACCACGATGATGACGCCCTTGGTGCCGATGATAGAGGCATTCATAAAGGGGTCGCCACACACATTCAAACCCACATGTTTCATGCAGGTCATGGCACGTTTGCCAGCGTATGCCACGCCAATCGAGGCCTCAAGGGCGGTCTTCTCGTTGGCGCACCAGTTGGCGCGGATGCCCTTCTGGGCAGCCTCTTTTGATTTTATCACATATTCTGTAATCTGAGTGGAGGGGGTGCCGGGGTAGCTGTTGATGGCACTGCCACCCGCATCGATAAAGGCTTGAGCAATTGCCTCGTCGCCTAAAAGAAGTAACTTCGACATATCCAATATTTTAATTATTAATATATTACTTTTTGAATTTGCAAAGATAGGGAAAATAATTGATATAGACAAATTTATTTTCTAGCATCGAAGCCAATCATCTGTGCCATAGCCAATAAACACATGGGCTACTCTTGCTCGCCTTTGTCGCGTCCGCTAAGGGAGTCGAGCCATGGCAGCAGATTTTCCAGCACCTTGTTGTCGGGAGCCTGACCGAGAGTGGGGTACTCATCCACGGCTCCAGTTTTGCACACCTGACCGAGGTGGTTGACATCGTCCAGCAGGAGGACCTGATAGGGGACGTTGTGCTGCTCACAGACGTCGGCGATGGCCTTGAGGTTGCTCTTGCTCGGCACCTGACAGTCCTTGTCGCCACCGATAGCGAGCAGAGGGCAGCGCAGTTGGGCGATGTATTTCGCCGGGTCGAGGGTGAGAAAGGTGCTCATCCACGGTGTCGCCATGGTCAGTGCCCAACCGTAGCATTCTCCTCCAGTCAGTCCTATTATTTGCTTCTGCTCCTTGGTGAGGCCTTCGGAGTGTTTCTTGAACAGCGGGCGGAATGCGAGGTTCAACGTTTTAACCGTGTCGGTATCCTTGCCCAAAAAGAGGGTGTCGCAGACATTAAAGAGGTCGCGCATACAGGCCAGCCGCCTCTCGACTAGGCTGTCCGCCACCCCTCTCAGACGGAACAATTCCTCGTTCTGCTGCAACAATATCTGCCTGCCATCGACGGCTGTGCCGCCCAACATAGCCACACCCGCCAAAGGATGTAGGGTTTTGCCATTCTCAGCAGCCACAATCGCCGCCACCGTAGCCCCTTCGCTATGGCCAAAGAGGAAGATGCGGTCGGGGTCGATACTGAGGTTCGACCTAGGTGACTGCAGGTATTGTAATTGGTGCTGCACATCTTGGGCAAAATCGAGCGTGGTGGCGTGCACCATGTCTCCCGTGGAGCCGCCCACTCCCCTATCGTCGCACCGCAGCACGGCATAGCCATGTGTCGACAGGTATTCGGCTATGACTTTGAAGGGCTTGTGCCCCCTTAGTTCCTCGTCGCGGTTCTGAGCACCAGAGCCAGTGATAAGGATTACGGCCGGCACCTTGCCTTTTGCGTTCGTGGGCATGGTCAGCGTGCCCGCCAGCTGCATGGTGTCGTGGTCAGGCTCTTTCACAATTTGCAGGTGCACATCCTGTTCGGTGAACGACTGAGCCTGCAGGCCATTTGCCAGCAGCAGGAGTGCCGCCATGATAATGAAATGCCTTATCTCCATCGCACAGATTCAATCAAATGGTCCATATCCTCCTGTATGTAGGTGAGTACTGGCGAGAGGGAGTCGTTGTTGGGGGTACAGTCGATATACATTGCCCCGCGGAGGAAGTGGCTGACGCTGTCGGTGAGCCAGAACTGATAGGTGCTGGCCACATTCTGTCCCTTCAAATGATAGGTGGTTCCATACAGCCTGTGTGGCCTATCCACAAACTTGTTCTCGTCGATGCCGGAGGAGAAGGAGAAATGCCCTTCGACAAACTTATAGGAGGTGTCTATTTGCTCGCGCAATTCCTTCACTCCCTTGATATGCTTGTAGGTGAGGAAGACATATCCCTTGTAGTTGGGGTACTTGATAGTGAACCACTGCTCGCCGGGCTTCGACTTCTTCCACTCAATCTGCGAGAGGGCCGACTTCTCGAAGCTGAACGGCAGCCCCGTGGTGTCGCACACGGTATAGGCATGTGGGGGCAGGTCTATACGTAGGTAGGCCTGCGGCTTGGGGGTCTCGTCGTTGCGATGCCCGCAGCCTGCCAGCATCAGTCCGCAACAAATGACAATAATCAGTTTTTTATACATATCTTTTGAGTTTTCACCTTAATACAAAATGCTGCCTGTGCATCTTGGGATTATTAAAAAGCACCCCCACGTCATAAAGGTCAATACTGACATTATACTTAGCGTTGCCTTGCTGCGCCATCCAACGCAGTTCCCTTGCGCGGAAGCGATGTGGACGGCACACCACCTTCACATACGTCAGCACTTCGCCCTCCATCACAGCCTCGTCCATGTCAAAACAGAGCATTCGCAGACCATAGTAGTCCTGCATCTTGTACACTATTTCCAAATACCGCCAATCCCTCCTGTCCATGCTCCCGTCTGCCGGCAACTGGGACTTGAAGGCATCCAAAGCCTCTTTATCAACACCGGCAAACAACACCTTACGGTACATCTCAAACACAAATGGCGAGTGTACACGATACTGAGTCTGTGCCTTTATCCAATACTCCAAGCGGTTCATAATTGCCTGCAAAGATACACACTTTTTTTGTAATATCGTAAAAACTCTTCTCGCCATGCAGCCCATATCAATCAAAATGACCATGACATCCCTGCCCATTCCCTCATAAAAATGTAGTCACGCATATTTATTCCCTCATAAAAATGTATTTTATTTTGCATATTCCCTCATAAAAGTGTATCTTTGCAAATTAATTGATATATTCACAACACCATGAAAAGATTGATATACAGCAATCTGCTGCAATGGAAAGATAATCTGGTCCGCAAACCACTTGTTGCTTGGGGCAAGACAAGTAGGAAAGACATACATTATTAACCAATTTGGCGAACATGAGTTCGACAATATGGTGTATACCAATTGTCAAAACAATCCTTTTGCCAACTCGCTGTTCAGGGATTTCAATATCGACAGAATACTGTATGATATAGAGCAGCAATACGAGACAAAGGTTTTGGCTGGCAAGACGTTGCTGTTTTTCGATGAGATACAGGAGGTTCACAATGGTCTTTCATCGCTCAAATATTTTTGCGAGGAGAGACGCGACCTGCATGTCGTGGTGGCTGGCTCACTATTAGGCATCTCATTGCGTAGCGACGAGAGCTATCCTGTGGGGAAGATTGACACATTGCGGATGTATCCGATGACATTTGCCGAGTTTTTGTTGGCCAACGACAGGGAAAAGCTGTACGAAAGCCTAGTAGAGTGCCGATGGGACAATCTGACCACATCACATGAAACATTGATTGAATATTTGCGACAGTACTATTTTTGTGGTGGCATGCCCGAAGCCGTGCAGGCTTGGGTGAACAACAAAGACTCGCGGCAGGTCAGAAGGATACAAGCTGAAATATTGGATGCCTACGAACGCGACATTGCCAAGCATACCTCGACACTGGCACAACGCATACATCAGGTTTGGAACAGCATTCCGGCACAATTGGCAAAAGAGAATAAGAAATTCATCTTCGGGATGTTGAAAAAAGGTGCTCGTGCAGCAAATTTCGAATTGGCTCTGCAATGGTTGGTAGATGCAGGATTGGTCTATCGGGTCGAACGCTGCAAGGTGCCACAACTGCCACTAAAATTTTATGCTGACAGTTCCACTTTCAAAATCTATCTACTTGATGTGGGACTGCTAGCTGCTATGGCAGAGACCGCACCACAGGACATTCTGTTGGGAAATAGTGTGTTCTCTGAATTTAAAGGAGCTTTCTCTGAGAACTACGTCTTAGAACAGATAAAGGCGGTCGAAGGTGTGAATGCCTATTATTTTGCCAAAGATAATTCTCAACTTGAAATTGATTTTCTGCTACAAACAGATGGTCGTATTATCCCGACAGAAGTCAAGGCTGAAGAGAATGTAAAGAGCAAGTCGCTTCGAACCTTTGTGCAGGAGCATCAAGGGCTGAAAGGTTTGCGATTCTCCATGAAGCCGTATTTAGACCAAGGTTGGATGGAGAACGTGCCACTGTATGCCTGTTGCACCATGAAAAGTAGGCGCAGAATGGTAGAAAAAATGTAAGTTTTATCTCATTATATGGCAGAAAAAATGTAATTTTGCAGTCGGAATACGGTAGAAAAAATGTATTAGCACAATATGAAAAGATTGTTATATAATAAGTTGTGTGAATGGAAGGAAAAAGAACACCGCAAGCCACTTATTCTGAATGGGGCGCGACAGGTGGGAAAAACTTGGTTGTTGAAGTCTTTTGGAGAGAATGAATATGCCAAAATGGCGTACATCAGTTGCGAGAGGGTGAAGAATCTCGATGCCCTTTTTTCCGACTTCGACACGAAGCGCATTGTGCGGGCTTTATCGGCAATGTGCAAGGTTGACATCACACCCGGCGATACCTTGATTATTATTGACGAGGCTCAAGAATACCCTCGCGCACTTACGGCATTGAAATATTTCTGCGAAGACGCTTCCGAATATCACGTGGCTGTAGCCGGGTCGCTACTGGGTCTGACGCTTCACCGAGGAGTCTCGTTCCCTGTGGGCAAGGTGGATATTCTTCAACTTTACCCTATGACCTTTCTAGAGTTTGTGGCCGCCGTTCATGGGGAGCAGATGGCGGAAGTACTCCAAAGCAAAGACTGGAGCATGATTAATGCCCTGCACAGCCAGTTTGTTGAATTGCTCAGGCAGTATTACTATGTGGGAGGTATGCCGGGTGCCGTGTCTGCATATATAGGTGGTGCGGGTCCTGTGGCAGTGAGGGAGATACATCAACAGATACTACAGGGCTATACCGACGACTTCTCCAAACACGCGGAGAACCGCGAAGTTCCGCGCATCAAACTCATCTGGAATGGCATCCCTCACAGCTTAGCGAAAGAGAACAAGAAGTTCCAATATAGCGACATCAAACCTGGCGGACGAGCATCGCAGTTTGAGATGGCTTTGCAGTGGCTGATGGACACCGGGCTGGTCTATAGAGTCAACCGAATCACCTCTCCCGTAATGCCCCTACGCTTCTATGAGGAAACCAACATATACAAACTATTCATCCTCGATGTCGGACTTCTCGGTGCTACAATGCAGGTGACTGCCGAGAGTGTATTGATTGGCGACAATATCTTCTCTGAATACAAAGGTGCCTTTACTGAACTGTTTGTCTATACCCAGCTGGTTCCTCTGGGGATGCCTATTTGTTATTTTAGCAGTAATGACTCAAAGATAGAGGTAGATTTTGTTGTTCAAGATGGCGGAAAAATCATTCCCGTTGAAGTCAAGGCAGAAGAAAACGTCCGTTCCAAGTCGTTACGCACCTTTGTCGAAAAGTACTCCAATCTCAAAGGTCTGAGATTCTCAATGAAGCCGTATGTAGACCAAGGGTGGATGGAGAATGTGCCGCTGTACGTCTGCGGGGAGGTGTTTCGCTCTTGAATAAAAGGAAGTCCCCGCCGTGGTGGCGGGGACTCTTTTTGTCAGAGTTACAGGCGATAGGGCTGCCTGTAACGGGGTATGACAATCTAACTTTGCCTAACAGTTATTGAACGTCTCTGACCAAGCGGACGGCTTCGCCCCAGTGTCTAGAATTGCCAGTGTTGGTAATTCCTACATAATCGCCTGCGACACAGAGTACATACGAACCTAGTTCTCCCCAATCATTAAGATCGCTAGCAGCAGTCGTCGTCCAATATCTTCCATCTCCATATTGCCACCTTACTAATAAAATTACAGCACCTGCGGCTTCCATCTGAGCCCATTGTTCAATGCTATAACTGTTTAAACTAAACTCACCTTCAAGTCCTAGTCCTTCGTTAAAAATAAGACCTTCGGGAAGGTTAAATCTATCAGGCAGGATTACCAGTCCACTAAGATCCCATCCTCCAGCTTCAGCAACACCCCATTTCACCGAATGTCCTGGTCGTTGGTTGAGCAGATAGTCCCATTCTTCTGCCGACAATGTGCGCCACAGCCCAGGTTGGTTACCACCATTGAAAATGGCGTTGTACACGCCCCAGTCGGCATACGCATAAGGTCCTATCAGACTGTTACTAACATCTCCTCCAGGTATATAGCTATAAGAATCAGCGTCAGCATGTGCTTGATAGGGCATATACTTGGCCGCGCCACTGTTCCAGCCGCTCGTTCCCCAAGCAAACACACCTATCCACCTCGAAGAATAGACATCGCCTTCATTATTATTCCACCCGTCACCAAACATCCACGTGCCTTCGGCTGTGCCGCCCGTTGCTACTGCATGAGTGCCAAAACCAGTGTACATGAGATTGCCCTGTGAGAAACGCACCTTCCGAGTCGGACTTACTGAGAACTCCCCGCTCAGCAATCCCGCATTGGGTTCGACTTGTAAATTGTCGTTGTTCAGCGTAATGGTGAAGATACCATTACGCACGATGGTGAAGCTATGTCCCTCGGTGATTGTCTTTGTACATACGCTGCCGTCGCTGGCATAGATTCTGATGGTGAAGCCCTCGCCGTAGGTTGCGGGAGGCAGGGCAATGTAGAAATCCTTTGCCTGAATAGAGATGCTTTGCGGTGTAGCGATGGAGAGCAATAGCTGGTTGCTACCATTGGTGTAATGGCTCAATATGGGATTGCCACTGTTGTAGTCGATGCGGTACGAGCCCCAAAGGTTTTGATTGGCAACTACCTCAATACCCGTGATGCTCTTGCCGCTGGCTTGGAGCCGCAGCCGGAGAATTCCACACAGATTCTTGAACACCAGTTCGCTGGTACTGGACTTTGCCATCATTGGGAATGTTTCCAGCTGTCCGTCATGGCTGGTCTGTACAGGAGGTAGGAACACTATTGCCTGCCGTTGTGCCCAACTGGCGGGATAGATGGCGGTGTAGTTGGGGTCGCCGGGGTCTTCGCCGTCGGTAAAGGTGAACGTGGTGACATACGTCCCCGTGTTGTGGGTGGTGTAGATACCCATCCCGTCAGTACCCCAGACAGCAATCTGGTCGCCGTCGGTCCAGCGCAGCACGTTGCCATCCTGCATCACCTTTCCGTTCTCGTCGTTGCAGTTCTCCATCGTGGCGGTGAACTCCGTGATGGTTATTTTGTCCTTCTGGCACGACACAGTCGCAACCGAGACAATCGTGGCCAAAACCACTCCCAAAAGTGTAATCTTCTTCATAGGGCTTGCTGTTAGATTAAGTGAATAATGCATTGTCTGCAGAGCCAGTCTCAGTAACTGCCTCACCTGTTCCTTCTCCAATGATGGGGCTGGTGCCACTCGGTTGGAACCCCTTTTCGACACGGGCCTCAATCAGTTCTACCATAGGAGTGTCGTACTCCCGTTTGCGGTTCAAATTCTCTTTCATTGTTTTGTTAGAGTTTTTGTTGCTGGCGGATACCTGCACCAGAAAAAGTTTGTTAATCAAGGGGCATATAAAAAAGAAGCGCGGGTATCTAAACTCATCGTTTATCCCGCGTACGAGGCTCTCGCATGCCTTCCAACCGAGGATAAACAATGCCGAGCCCACGCTGTGACAATATACAAGAAATGTATATATCACACCAATAGGCGCCGACTTTGTCTTATCGTGCGGTTGGATTTGAATTTGCGAGATTCGTACGCCGCAGATAAAACGCCGTTTCAGCGTCTTTTTGTTATGTCCTGTCGCCCACCCGCTTACCCGCCAAAGGGTTCGGGTGATTGACGATGCAAAGATACATAAAAAAAATTGAAAATTGAAAATTGAAAATTGAAATTCTATTTTTTTTTGTATTTTTGCAGGCGAAAAAAGACACACCAATAATACGTATAACACCTATAAACCAATGGATAACAACATAAAAATAAAGATTGACGAGATAGTTGCTGAGATTTCGAAAATCAACGACCTGCACCAGCGCATCGACATATTGAACTATATGGAGCAGCAGTCGTCCTATATGCTGTGGCTGCTGGAAGACGAGCTGCATATCGACAACGACTCACAGAATGTGTAATATGAACGTGTTAATGTGTAAACGTGTTAATTCGTGAATCTTTGAATATGCGACGGCTGTTATACATACCTCTGTTGTTGCTGCTGGCTGGCTGCACGGGAGGCTATTCTTTCACGGGTGCCTCTATACCGGCGGAGGCGAAGACGATTTCCATCAAGCAGTTTCCCAACTATGCCTCCACGGTGAATCCACAGTTGAGCCAGAACCTGTACGACGAACTGCAGAAGATGTTCTCGTCGCAGACAAGTCTCAACGTCATATCTGACGACGGCGACCTACAAATCACTGGCGAAATAACCGACTACAGCACCCGCGCCTCATCCATCGGCAGCGACGACAACGTGGCTACCAACCGTTTCACTATCACCATCAAGGTGAGTTTCACCAACCGTTTCGACCCCAAGACCGACTTCGAGCAGAGTTTTTCGCGTTTCAAGGACTATAGTGCCGAGCGCGACTTCTCGTCGGTGGAGCAGGGACTGGTGAGCGAGATTGTGACCGAGCTATGCGAGGATATCTTCAACAAATCCGTCGTCAACTGGTAACCCACGCCGACCGTTGGATTGGCTGGCTGCTGGCAGTGGCTGGCACCACAGTCTATCTGCTCACCTTGGAACCCACAACCAGTTTCTGGGACTGTGGCGAATTTATCGCGGTATCATACTATCTACAGGTCGGCCACCCCCCCGGAGCCCCCTTCTACCAACTGCTGGCACACCTGTTCACACTCTTGTCCGGAGGCAATGCGGCCATGGTGGCATGTTGGAGCAACGCCCTCTCCGCCGTCAGCGGGGGACTCACCGTCATGTTCCTCTATTGGACCTTACGCCTGCTTCAAGAAAAGGGAGTTCAAGAGGGAGTTAGAATGGACGATAGTAAAGGCGCGGACACTCCCAATTCTCAATTCTCAATTCTCAATTCTCAATTAAACAAGATTCTCGCTGCCGTGGTGGGCAGCCTCTGCTACCTCTTCTGCGACACAGCCTGGTTTTCCGCCGTCGAGAGCGAGGTGTACAGCCTTGCCATGCTCATCGCCTCCGTCATCCTCTGGGCAATGCTGCGCTGGTATCGCCAGCCCGACCACACTCAGGCGCAGCGGTGGCTCATGCTCATCGCCCTGCTGCTCGGGCTGGGCGTATGCACACACCTGCTCACCCTGCTCACCCTGCCCGCACTGCTGCTACTCTTCATTTTTAAAAGCAAGAAGTATGGACTAAAGCTGCGAAGCCACACCTTAGTTCTTAGTTTTCACCTCCTGATTTTCTTCCTCGTCGGACTCACCCCCTATCTCCTCATCCCCATCCGCGCCGCTGCCGACACCCCCATCAACGAGGGACACCCCTCTACAGCGGCCGACTTCAAAAGTTATCTTACGCGCGACCAATATGAGAAGGCTCCGCTCTACCCCCGCATGTGGCGGCACCGCGCGCACGATGCCGAATACGCCGCCAGCTGGTGTGGCGGCGACACCACGTTGGTGGGCAATATGCGCTACTACTTCTCCTATCAGCTCAGTTATATGTACCTGCGCTACCTGATGTGGAACTTCTCGGGCCGCTACAACGACCGCCAAGGTTACGGCTCGCCACAGAACGGACAGTTCCTCACCGGCATCCCCCCCGTCGACCGCCTGCTTGTGGGCACCTCGGCAAAACTGCCCCCCAGCCTGCCCACACGCGGACACAATGTCTACTACCTGCTGCCCCTACTGCTGGGAATAATAGGATTGGTGGCATTGACCCGTCGCAAAAAAGCCTTCTGGACAGTCCTCACCCTCTTCCTCATGGGCGGCATTGTGCTCAACCTCTACCTCAACCACCCCTGCTACGAACCCCGCGAGCGCGACTACGCCTATATCCTCAGCTTCTACGCCTTCTGCATCTTCATCGCTTTCGGGGTTGAAAAAATCGAGGAGCTTCTGGTATGCCCAAGAAAGCGGCAGCCAATTCTCAATTCTCAATTCTCAATTCTCATTTTCTTACTCCTCGCCATCCCCTTCCTCATGGCATGGCAAAACTGGGACGACCACGACCGTAGCCATCGCCACATTGCCCGCGACACAGCCGCCAACATACTCAACTCGTGCGACCGCGACCGACGCGGCACAGTGCTCTTCACCTACGGCGACAACGACACCTTCCCCCTTTGGTACATCCAGACAGTCGAAAAAGAACGCACCGACATCCTCGTCGAAAACATCAACCTCATGGGTGCCCAAAACTTTGTCAGCCTCCTGAGCGAGAGCATCGACCTCGGACGTCCCGTCTACTTCACCCACTACGCCTACGACCACTACCGCCACCTATTCCCCGACCGCCTGCAGCTGGAAGGCAACGCCTACCGCCTCACGGACGAACCATGCGACAGTGTGGCACTCGATCCCTTCTACCGCCACGCCATGCAGTCACTGCGCTGGCATCCGTTAGACGGCGTATACATCGACGAGGTAGGCTGCAAATTCCTCGAACAATACTGGCGCGACATACTGCTACTCGCCGAGGGGCTCTGCGCCCACGACATGGCAGACCGCGCCGACAGCCTGCTCGACAAGACCCTCACCGAGATACCCCTCACAGCCCTGCAAGATCCCACGCTGGTCATGTCTGTCGTCCAAGCCCTCGACCATGCGGGCAACCGACAGCAGGCACAGGAAGCCGAGACATACCTGCGCCACATACTCCAGGAGCAACTCCGCTACTACCACACCCTGCCGCCCCACCTCCAAGCCGTCATGCCCTACACCGTGGGCCTCCGCGAGAATTTGGCAAACCTAATTGGTTTAAGGTTTTAGCGTCCTCCACACCCTACTAACTCTCAGTTATCCACCCTCCATCAAGGATTCATCATCGATACTTCTTCGCTATAGCAGCGACAAACAGCCCTCCTTTTAGCAGCCCAAAATCCCGGTTTGTCGGGAGTAAGGAGGGGGGAAACAGGGTCGCAGTGGATGCTCAGTAGAGATGATACGCACGACACCACACAAGACGGAAACGACAAATAGCGCCAACCCGAACACAAAAGAAACACCAAACATTAACATGTCAAGAAAAAGTTGTATCTTTGCAGTTTGATTAAATAGGTCCGTAATGTCCAATCAGTACAGCAATCGCAGTGGAATAGTGAAGGTTATCTTTCTCGCCATCGGAGTGCTCTTTGTGCTCCGACTGTCGATGCTGCAGCTGTTTGACAAAGAATATAAGGAAAAGGCGAAAAACCAGTCGCTACGCAACGTCACCCAGTACCCCGCACGCGGACTGATGTACGACCGCAACGGCGAGCTGCTCGTATACAACGAGGCCGTCTACGACCTCATGGTCATACCCCGCATGGTGAAGGACCTCGACACCGCCTATTTCTGCCGCGCGGTGGGCATCACGCGCGAGTCGTTCGACGAGCGGATGGAAAAAGCCTACAAGTACTCCCCCTACTCGGCATCGATATTCATGAAACAGATATCGAAAGAAGACTTCGGACGGTGGGAAAACCTGCTCTACAAGTTCAAAGGCTTCTACGTGTCCAAGCGCACGCTGCGCCTCTACGGCAAACCCATCGCCGCCCATGTGCTGGGATACGTGGGCGAGGTGAACGAGAAGGACCTCGAGTCGGACCCCTACTACAAGCGTGGCGACTATATCGGCAAGAGCGGGCTGGAGAAAAGCTACGAGCAAGAGCTGCGCGGCCTCAAGGGCAAGAAGATTATGCACGTCGACGTGCACAACCGCGAGATAGGCCCCTACATGCACGGACAGATGGACACCATGCCGCTCGAAGGCATGAACCTCTACACCACCATCGACGCCAACCTTCAGGAATACGCAGAACAGGTGATGGCCAACAAGCGCGGCTGCATCGTCGCCATCGAGCCCTCCACGGGCGAGGTGCTCACCCTCCTCTCCGCCCCCTGCTATGACCCCAACCTGCTTGTGGGCCGCATCCGCGGCGAGAACTTCAAACGCCTCAACGACGACATCGCCAAACCCCTATTCAACCGTGCCCTGCAGGCGCAATACCCGCCCGGCTCCATCTTCAAGGTGGCGCAGGCTATGATAGCCCTGCACCTGGGCGTGATAACCCCCACCACGGGCTTCGTGTGCGACAAGATAATCGGCTGCCACGGCCATCCCAGCGCGCGCAGTGTGCAGGAAGCCATCAAAATGTCGTGCAATCCCTATTTCTACTACACCTACCGACGCGTCATACAGCAAGGCAAATACAAAAACGCCGCCAAAGACAGCCAGTACGGCCTCACCGTGTGGCACGACTACATGATGCGATTCGGTTTCGGGCAGCGGCTGGCCATAGACCTGCCCGACGTCAAAGGTGGCAACATTCCCGACACCTCGTTCTACAACAAGTGGTACGGCAAAAACCGCTGGTCGTTCATCACCATCTATTCCAATAGCATCGGGCAGGGCGAGGTGGAAGTGGTGCCGCTGCAGATGGCCAACCTCGCCTGCATCGTGGCCAACCGGGGCTATTACTACACGCCCCACTTGGTGCGGTACTACGGTCCCGACTCTACGAAAAACCCCGACTTCTACGAAAAGCACGAAACGGGTATAGAACGACAGTATTTCGACATTGCTGCGCGAGGGATGTACGACGTGGTGCACGGAGCCGGCGGCACCGCCCATAAGGCCGACGTGCCGGGACTCGACGTGTGCGGCAAGACCGGCACCGCCGAGAACTACGGCAACGACCACTCCGTGTTTATTGCCTTCGCCCCACGCGACAACCCGAAGATAGCGGTGGCCGTCTATGTCGAAAACGCGCAAGGCGGCGGCGGCACATGGGCCGCCCCCATCGCCAGCCTGATAATAGAGAAATATATCAACGGCGAGGTGAAACGCAAAGAGTTCGAGAAGTACTACATGGAAGTGAACCCCTGCCAGAAACTCCCCCTCACCCACCGCGTGAAGAAGCCAAGAAAAAAAAGATGATAAAGAACACATGATTTACTCTAAACACTAATATTGTGGCAACGATAGCAACTACTGAGAAGAAACGTTTCGACTGGCTGGCCATAGGGCTGTATATCGGGCTGGTGGTATTTGGATGGGTGAACATCTATGCCGCCTGCTACAACGAGATGCACGCCTCCATCTTCGACTTTGCCGCCCAGCACGGCAAGCAGCTGCTGTGGATCGGCATCGCCGTCGTGGTGGCGGTGTGCGTGCTGTTCATACAGCCGAGGTTCTTCTCCAATGCGTCGTATATCATATACGGCGTGGTGTTGCTGCTATTGGTGGCGACGCTGTTTATCGGCACCGTGACCAACGGAGGGCAGTCGTGGATAGACTTTGGTGCATTCAAGCTGCAACCGTCTGAGTTTGCCAAGTTTGCCACTGCGCTGGTGCTAGCCAAGTATATCAGTGCCATCGACCTCGACATCACACTGTGGCGCACCAAGATGACCCTGCTGCTGCTGACAGCGGTGCCCGCCGGGCTGATATTGCTGCAACACGACACGGGATCGGCACTGGTGTTCCTCGCCTTCCTGCTGGCGTTCTACCGCGAGGGACTGTCACAATATTTTTTGCTCATCGGGGTGCTGGCCATAGCCCTGTTTGTAGCGGCACTGCTGGTAAACCCCTATCTGCTAATGGGCATCGTGCTGGCGGTGTGCCTGCTATACCTGTTTGTGTGGCTGTCGAAACGGTCGTCGAAAAACTACTGGCACACGCTATGGTTCTTTTTGGCGTGCTGTTTCTTCATCTCGTTGGTAGACTTTGCCTTCAACCACGTGCTGGAGTCGCACCAGCGCGACCGCATCTACGTGCTGCTGGGCAAGGTGGAAGACCCGCAGGGAGTGGGCTACAATGTGGATCAGGCCAAGATAGCCATCGGGTCGGGCGGACTGGTGGGAAAGGGATTCTTGAACGGCACCATCACCAAGGCCGACTTTGTGCCCGAACAGGAGACCGACTTCATCTTCTGCACCGTCGGCGAGGAATGGGGCTTCGTGGGCTGCATTGCCCTGTTGGCGGCATATGTGATATTGCTGATACACCTCGTCACCATGGCCGAACGGCAGCGTTCCACCTTTGCGCGGTTCTACGGCTACTCGGTGGCATCGATATTGTTCTTCCACTTCTTCGTCAATGTAGGCATGGTGCTGGGGCTGGTGCCCGTCATCGGCATCCCCCTGCCCTTCTTCAGCTACGGAGGGTCGTCGCTCATAGCCTTCACTCTGCTATTGTTTATCTTTATCCGGCAAGATGCCGACCGTAATGCACTAATTTAAAAAATGATGATACGTTGGCTGTAGCCAATTTCCAATTTCTCGATATTCAATTCTCAATTCACCCAAAATGGCTAAAAAAACCACTACCGAAAACCATTGCAGTTTCTGCGGTCGGCGCGAATCCGAAACCCGGCTGCTGCTGACGGGTATGAACGGATTTATCTGCGATGCCTGCGTGGAACAGGCCTCACAGATAGTCGCCGAACATCTTGGCAACAGCCCAGTGCCCCCCAACTGGAACATGAAGGACTCGAGCCGCATTCCCCAGCCGCAAGAGATAAAGGACTACCTCGACCAATACGTCATCGGGCAGGAAGATGCCAAACGCGTCCTTGCCGTAGCCGTCTACAACCACTATAAACGCCTGCGCTACAGTGCCGAGCACAACGACACTAACGATGTGGAAATTGAGAAGTCCAACATCATCATCGTCGGCGAGACTGGTACCGGCAAGACCCTGCTGGCGCGCACCATCGCACGCCTGCTCGACGTGCCCTTCTGCATAGCCGATGCCACCACCCTCACCGAGGCGGGATATGTGGGCGACGACGTGGAGAACGTGCTCGTGCGCCTGCTGCAGGCCGCCGACTACGATGTGGCCGCCGCCGAGCGGGGCATCGTCTTCATCGACGAGATTGACAAGATAGCCCGCAAGGGCGACAACCCCTCCATCACCCGCGACGTGTCGGGCGAAGGCGTGCAGCAGGCCCTGCTCAAGCTGTTGGAAGGCGCAGTGGTCAACGTGCCGCCCAACGGAGGCCGCAAGCACCCCGAGCAGAAGATGATACAGGTCGACACCCGCAACATCCTCTTCATCGCCGGAGGTGCCTTCGACGGCATCGACCGCAACATCGCCTCGCGTCTCAAGAGCAACGCCATCGGCTACAACGGCACCCGCACCCGCGAGAATCTCGACCGCGATAACATGCTGCGCTATGTCCTTCCGATGGACCTTAAGCACTTCGGCCTCATTCCCGAGCTGGTGGGCCGCTTCCCACGCCTCACCTATCTCAACCCCCTCGACCACGACGCGCTGCGCCGCATCCTCTCCGAACCTAAGAACGCCCTCACCAAGCAGTATCAGGAGCTCTTCAAGATGGACGACGTGGAACTGGTCTACGACAGCAGTGCCCTCGACACCATTGTCGACACCGCTGTGGCCTACAAACTGGGAGCCCGCGGGCTGCGTTCCATCATGGAAAACGTGATGACCGACCTCATGTTCGACCTCCCCACCCTTGCCAAAGGCAGCAAGGTGCGCATCACCAAGGAACTGGTACAGGAAAAAATCAACAAGTCAAACATAAATCCCTCATTAAAATGAAAAAGATCCTCATCCTCACCCTCGTGGTGGCCTTCTCCTTCTGTGGAGCACAGGCACAGAAAAAGAACACCGGTAAGAACACCGCTAAAAACACCGTCACCAACCGCCTGCCCTCGGACGATGGCACCTTCGACGACAAAGCCATATCGCTCGAAACATTGGAGACCATCGAACTGCCCATGTCGTTCGAAGGCCTTCATACCCCGCTTATCGAGGCAATGAAAGAGCGCCGCACCATCCGTAACCTAAAAGAGGAAGACCTCCCAATGGAGCTCATCTCCTGCCTCCTTTGGAGTGCCTACGGCTACAACCGCCCCGACGAGCAAAAACGCGTAGTCCCTTCCGCTGTGAACGTGCAGGAATTCGACATCTACCTCTTCACCCGCGAAGGCATCTATCTCTACGACGCTGAAAAGAACGCCATCCACCTCGTCGTCAAAGGCGACCACCGCAAGGAAATCAGTCAGCAGAAGCACTTTGCCATCGCCCCCGTCTCCATCGTCATGGTCGCCAACTACGACCGCATGGGCGTGTTCAAGAAAGTTGAGGACCGCGACTTCTACGCCGCCGTCGATGCCGGCTACATCAGCCAAAACATCTACCTCTTCTGCTCCTCCGCCAAACTCGGCACCGTGGCATGTGGCGGCATCGACCGCGACACCATCCACAAACTGCTCCAAATCAAAAACGGTCGTGCCATCCTCGCACACCCCGTCGGAATGCAATAAGCCATGCTGCTGCGACTCACCAAACGTTTCACATTCGAAATGGCACACGCACTGCCCTCCTACCAGGGCAAGTGCCATAACATCCACGGCCATTCCTATAAGCTATACGTCACCGTCGAAGGAGAGCCTTCTACAACAGATGGCTCTCCCGACGGCATGGTCATTGACTTCGGTAGCATCAAGGAAATCGTACAGCAACGCATCGTTGACCGTTTCGACCACGCGCTGGTGCTCCCACGGCAGGCAGCCCAAGCCACACCCTCCGAGCAAGAGCTGGGAGGCTTCGCAGCCAAAATCATCTGGGCCGACTTCACCCCCACCACCGAGAACCTCCTCATGCACTTCGCCCACCTTCTCGAGCACTCCTTCCCCGAAGGCACACGCCTCCACTCCCTCAAACTGTACGAAACCGAATCATCCTGCGCCGAACTCATCTTGTGAGAATTAAGATGCGCCAGCCGTCCCCTCTCTAGAGGGGTGGCCGTAAGGCCGAGGTATGTCTTTCAATATCAATAGTTGCTGATATAGAGCGTACGACCATCGTAATGGGTGCCGTATTGGTAGAGGTAACACGGTGTCTTACTGGTAGACAACGGCGCGCCGTCGTCGAAGGTGTTGAACTGCGAGTGGCAGCGGGGACATTCGAGAACGATGTTGCCATAGTTCGATGCCATCTCCAGCCTACCGCTGTCGGCAGGGCATGTGCGCTCGTAGGCAGCAAAGTCGTTCCATCCCGTGCGCACCACCACAATACCCTGATAGCCGCCCACCAGATACTCGTAGCCGTCGCAATTGTTGATGCCTGGGTAGAGAGGGGAATTGGGGTCCAGCTGACAAGTGGCTTCGCCAAACGGCACACGGCACATATTCTCTTTGCCGCACGACACAAGAACGACAAACACTGCAAGGCAGAACGCCAGCCTTAATATACTATTGACTATAGCCTTTTTCAATTTCCAATTATCAGTTTTCGTTGTTAGTCTTAGGCGACACGCCAGCATAGTCGCCATACAGCATCTTCAGCAACACCTCGCCAATAACCTTGAGGCTGTTGCGGTCCACGTGCTCCATATTGTCGCCCATCGTATGCCAATGCTTGAAGAAACTGACGCCACGGCTGTTCTGCACCACGTCGATCATCGGCACACCTGCCAAACGGTTGACATAGTAGTGGTCGTCAAGAATCGGGTCGGTCTCGCTGTTGACAAAGATGCTGCCATAGCCGATAGCATCCGCCACCGTCCACATCTTGTTCATGATGCCCGCCGCATACTGGCGGCTGACCTCCTCCTTGGTGTAACGCGGCTGCTCCGTACCCACCATGTCGAGCAATACCCCATACACTGCTGTGTAGTATGGTGTGTGCGGATGGCGGCTCCAATACTGCGACCCCAAGCACCAGCTGTCCTCCTTATAGGTATCCGCCCAGTCGGGAACACCCTGGTCTTCCACGTCGAAGAAGATAAAGTCCACCGCCACATCCA
>JAEEGK010002597.1_pt1 | contig 45290 bp, 47 predicted proteins | sample 8958771 | NCBI WGS metagenome assembly JAEEGK01 (sample SAMN16246547, study PRJNA631951) | gut metagenome | biome: gut microbiome; feature: rumen; material: SC-attached | host: Bos | place: Iran: Karaj | collected 2018-10
AAGTACTTTTCCTTTTGCCATATCGAGGGCTTTCCTTTCGATCTCTGGCATAGCCTCGTATTTTCGGAAAAGAGTGGTCAAAGGTATCTCGTCCTCCTCAAACATCGGAGAGAATACCCTGAGCCTGTCTGCCTTCTTGGTTTTCCAGTAGTCGGCAATGGCTCTGCCCATCGGATCCATCTTACTGTTCATGCCTCTTTCTCTTTTGGATAGTTCTTTGTAATATACAAACCGCATCGATATGGAACTTTCAGGAGCTTGGGTTTCTCCTGCATCCACAATGGATCAAACCATATTTCAGTTACATCTATCACTCTCAATATTCTGTCGTCACTGCCTTTCAGCAGATACTCACGGCCTTTAACGCATACTTTCTTGCCTTCTTGGATGTAGTCTGCAACTTGTTCGCCATAGAGGAATGTGTCATTCTGAGTCCATTCGTGGGTTGTCCCTTCCTTCAGCACCCATGCCCAACCATTAGACTGTATTCTATTGAGAGTATAACCTGGGGGGATGAAAGATGCTACATTTTTCTTTTCTATGTTGATTTCTAAACTGCAATGAAACCAAGCGTGGTTGTTATTATATACGTCGTCAATACCGTTTATCTGCACGCTGTCCTCTACCACATCAAAGAGGATGATATTATTCTTCTTCCCCTCGACGATAGTATGCCCACCTTCAGCTATCCAACCATTAACGCTAACGTCTGCCATTTTCTATAAATTCTCTTAAATGATTCGGCGAAGTTAGCCATTTTTGCTCAATTATGGCTAATTTTGTCCAATCATTTATAGAACTTTAGGAGATTATGGACTATAGGAAGATTGGCGATAACTACTATATTCGTATGGATCGAGGGGACGAAATCATAGGAAACATCCTTGAAATCTGTAAAAAGGAAAACATATCATCTGCCGTTTTCTCTGGTATAGGTGGTTGTCAGAGTGCAGACCTTCAAGTGTTCATCCCTGAAACTGGCAGTTTTGAGAATGAACGGTTAGAGGGGATGCTGGAACTTGTATCTATCAACGGCAACGTTGTAAGAGACAATGACGGTCAACTCTTCCACCATACTCACGCTTTGTTTTCATTTAAGAAAGATGGTCAGCATGGAATGGCAGGAGGACATCTGAAAGCGACAACCGTCCTTTATACAGCAGAGATTGAGTTGCGTCCTACTATTGGCGGCGCTATTTATAGGAAGTTCGACCCTGAGACAGGTACGGGATTTTGGGAATTTAAAAATTTAACAGTATGAAGAAGATTGTAATAATATCATTGTTGTCAGTATTCTGTGCTCTGACTTTGTATGCGACTGACCGGGAAGGAAATAATGTTGTTAATAATACGTCGCAGCAACTTGTTTTTTCGATAGTTGGCATACCTATAGGCGGTAATATATCAAACTTCGTTTCTAGACTACAGTCAGAAGGTTTTAGGAATGTCCCGAAAAAAAGCAGACCTGGATGTAAAGTGTTGTCTGGTCAGTTTATGGGAGAAAAGGACATTCCTATTTCCGTATACTTCGATAGCAATACAAACCAAGTGTATAAAGTAACTGCGGTAATATTCCAGAATAGAACACTTAGTTCGCCTGGGTGTCCACTCTATAATAAAATCACCAGCCAAGCTGATAATAAGTATGGGGATTATTATGTTCCAAGTCGTTCTAAGGATGGTGTTACACATGCATACAAAGCCTATACTGACGGAAAATCCACCTTTATTGCCGCTGTAAATGCAGAAGATGCTGGCTACTATATTGAACTTGCCTACTTTAACATTCCTAATTTGAAGAAGAAATTCAGGAATGACTTTTATATACCTGAATTAACGACCACAAACAAATTACTTGCGTCATTTCGGACTAAAGGGGTAAATGTTAAAAGAATAAGCGAAAAGCATTACGAAAAAGAATGCATGGGATCAACTGCGGATATAGACATTTCTGATGATGGGTTAGGTAGACTACTTGATGTCGAAATTTCCTTTTATCCGACCACTCCCAATTGGCATTGGGATGATAGTCCTTCTTGGAGGGAGTTCAATGAATTTGCAATACAGCAATTTATAGAGCTTTATGGAACGGAAGGAATAAGAAACGGCAATTATTACACCATAACCAAAAACAATCTTAAAATAGAATTCCATCTGTCATCAGGAAAACAAAAAATAGAAGTAAAATACATCAAAGAAAGCTCACAAAGACCTGGTGGGGACATATAAACAAGCGACAGCTGTTATAAATAGACGTGATAATAACGTAGTAATAAAAAAAAGAGACTGTACCACCCCAAAATGAGGTAATACAGTCTTCACCGATTGAACTATCATTAGCAAGATAGGAAAGCTTTCACTTACTATTCGGGCTTTGTTTCCTTGATATTTCATGGCTTTGGACTCATTTCATATCTATAGCCTCTTTTCGTGGTGCTACCATGTTCAACGCTATACTTGACAGAACCAGTTCCATCACCAGTTTTCTTTGAAGCATCAAGCATCGTTGGGAAATCCTCAATATGCCCATCTGGGAAATACACACGAACCGCAGTGCCTCTGGCTTGTTGAGCAGCTTTAGATTTAGCTTTGGCTTCTTCGGGCATTTGTTTGCCTTTCCAATAACCGCCGCCGTTCTGTTTTACCCATTCCTTTGCTGCCTCAGTAGCAGCTGTAGGAACTTTACCTTTCATTCTATCGCTTTGAGCCTTTCTCATTTCGGGGGTACGTTTCTTACCCTTGTTGGCTTTGGATATTTTATCTTTTTCCTCTTGCGACTTCTTTCGTTTGGAACTGGCCAGACTTATCTTACGTTTCGCCTCGTCTGACTGTTTGAAGCCATTGATCCTTCGTCTCCTATTCCGGCGGTCTATCTCATTTTGACTAATCTTCTGTCCTCTTCTGCCTGTTCCTCCCCTACAGGCATTGAAACCATTCTTAACAGTGTCAAAACGATTAATATAAGCTGTTTCCCTCTCTTCCAACTTCTCAACTAATTTGTCTATATTGGGATCATGGTGTCTCTCTAATACAATGAATGAGAAACTTCCCGTACCATATTTCTTTCTCGCATCGGCAATCTTCTTTCCTGCATACTTATTACCAGTTCTGCTCCAGGACTGATGCCTGATTCTCTCTTCTGGCGTACATCCGATATACATCCAGCCATTTTTCTTGTCATTAGGGGCATCGAGTACATAAGCGTAAACAATGCCCTCCCATCCTTTATCTTCAACCCATGTTAGGTTTTTCACTAACCAATGGCGTTTACCAATTCTTTTATCCATCAATAATCCTTTTAAGTTACCATCCAGGCTTTAAGCCCATCCTTCTTCGCAAGCTTACAGTCAATGTAGACTGGTAGATCGCTTGCCTTTGCCGTCTTTTTGATACCCATTATGTCGAATACCTCTTGCAGCATAGCTTTTGTCTCTTTCTTGCTGTATCTCTGGCCACTCTCGAATTTTGAAGCCACAACAGTCCTAATGTCGTTTGTACTTCTCGCAAGCTCTATCTCCTTCTGCATCTTCCAAGGATCTGCACCATTGGCAATTATCCTGTCAAGTGAAAGCCAGTGGAAATAGTAGGCAATATCGTTAAATCCCTCCTTACAAAGCATTTCAAATATCTCGTCGCTATACTCTGGATAACTGTAGAACCCATCTAATGCTATCTTTATCCTGGACTGGGCAGATTTACCGCTATAAGGTTTCCCAAGATTGGAAAGAATCTCGCTGACACAGGGACTATACTCATGTTTCCTTGCTCCTGGAGTGGAAACGATATACCATTTCTGCTGATTCTTCAATACGTCCCTGCAATACCGTTCGGATATGATTAGGAGCTTATTTATCTCTGGAATACCGTTGACAGTCTTGATATAATACCTGTTAGGGTCATTGTCTACAATTATCCCTAGGTTCTCTAATGCCATTTCCTTCCGTTGGGGGTTAGCATCTTCCCAAAGCAGGATTTGATCTTCACTTTCCTTTAGCTTGTTCTGCTGGTAAGCATAGAAATCAATATCGTTGACTTCATGCAGGTTGTTGGTATAATAGATATTCAAGATATGCCTGAATACATTGCTTTTTAACCGCTGCCGACCTATTATCTGGGGTATGTCTGATGCTATATCTATCGACATACAGGCAACGTTATAGTTGGCAATAACAAAAGAACTGGCACACGTACTCTTGAAGTCAACACCCTCAAAAGCCGTTCTCGTCACGAAAGTCCATGTTGTATGCCTTTCTCCCTCCTGTGGTATGGACTTCATTATAGTCAGGCCTTTATGAGTCTTGTGTAGGTTGTCATAGTTCTCCTTGGTCTTGGCACACATGACACTTACATCAGCAACATCTATCAGGTGTTCCCTGTTCACATACTTCTCGATGATACGCCTTATGTCGAGGACGCTGTTCAAGAAGATAACGGCTTCATAACTGTAATAGGCCTTCCTACCGCCTAAATACATATCATCGAAACAATGTCGGCCATAGTCATCAACGTGGCTCATATACCTGGCATATATCTTATCAAAGGCATCTGTCGCATTCTTGCAACTGTTTGGCTTGATAATTATAGGCTCCACATTAGACCACTGTAGTTCGATATAGTCCACCTCGTACTCCTGGAACTCAGGAACCTCTTTGAGATATTCAATGATTGGGGTGGCCGATATGAACAATAGCTTCTCATACTGGAATAGGCGTTGCAAGAAAGATGACAGGACACATCTGTTATTGTATTCCTTCAGTTTCACGTCCTTTATAATGGTGTGAGCCTCGTCTATTGCTATCCTGAACATGCTATTCACATCGAGCCATAAGAACTCTTCAAGCATATCCACTAGGTTTGAGAAAGAATCATAAGTGACTAGGATCTTCATCGGTTTACCTTCCTGCCGACACTTCTCACAATAGCGGAAAAGGCCTTGTTGCAATTCTTCTACAGTCATTGCTTCCCTCTCCTTTCCGTCTCTTATCTTCTTCTCTCTATCGAAATAGAATATCACTTCCTCATGTTTGTTGAACTCATCGAGCTTGTTGTTTATCAGCCATAGCCTTGGTGAGATAAGTATCGTATGCTCATTATTACACAGGCTATAAGTAGTAAAACCGCATCCTGTCACGGATTTGTTTACGATGAGTCGCCTCTGAGATAGGTACTGGTCAAATTTGTAGTTCCCATTTGTGTCTTTCCAATCAGTAATGAACTCTATTCCATTGTCTACTTCTACATTCTGTTTTTCAAAAATCATGGTGTCATTTTTAATTTTTATCCGATTTTCTGTACAAGGATAAGTCTTTGAAGGGGTCATTTTTTGGAGTAAATCCCGGAATCGCCTATATAATATGTTTTTTCTCTAAAAAAAGACCCCTTTTGTTTTTCTGGTTTCGGAAGGTTGACTGAGTGTAAACGAAAGTCAGCCTTCAAGAATCTAATAATAAGATCAAGGTTCCGCCGACCCTCGGCCATTCCGCTTCGCTTCATCCCCGGAACCTTTCTTTTCTTCAACCGCTTCGCTTCATTGAAGAAAATCCAATCAAGTATCTCATTGGTTTCTTTCAATTTGAAATTCGATTGAGGGTTTCTCGTAAGTGGTAGTTGGGAAATATTCATATTTTCCAAGTACCAGTTATTTGTTTTGATTGGGATGTTTTTCCTTCTTTCTGGAAATTATTGATAGTACAATTCCTTTCTCATTCAGAAATGAAATCAATCTATTGTACAGTTGTTTCTTTTGAGATTTCCTTGGGCAAATCTCAAATAGAATACTCAATTTAATGGAAAATTCATACTCCTCTCCATTGTCATAAGCATTTTCGAATCCTTCATCATATTCCTTCAGGGACTTTATATCTTCTGAAAAGAATCTCTCTTCAACAATCATATCATGTACCATAGTAGTCACTTAGTTGTGTTTAAAGTGAAGCCCCAATATCATAATTAGGAATTATCCATTAAAAATGAAATCGGGGCTTCGTGTTAATACTTGATCCTCAATGTCAATGATTCCACTCCACTGTTGGCATACACTTTCTTAATCTTCTGGCCTGTATAGTATTCAAAATTCTCTTTGTAAGCCTTTGCAAACTCATAGGCCTCGATAAAGTAGTTTATCCCAGGGAAGTGAGCAAAACAGCCATAGGCACTATAAATAGGCATAAAACCATTATATCCTTCGCCCGTCAAGAGCCAAGTTTCCTGTTCAAGCATCATGCCCTTTGATACTTTGGCATCAATTCGTCTGTTTATTGATGTGACTGTATAGTCATCAGACAAGCCAATCTTCACTCTCATCTTGGACTTTGTGTAGTCAAAAATTCTCGCTTCTACGTCCTTTTCAACTTCATCAACTGCGGTTTCAGACAGGTCATACACCTTGCCCATCAACCATATCATTCTTCCTTTTTCCATAGACTACAATTCTCTAATAGTAGGTGATATTTTCGCGAGTAAGGCATTAATTGTCTTTGGATTCTTTCGATAGTTTATGTCCGACTTAATCATATTCGTTGCAGATTTAACTAATGCCGTGAAATCATAGGCGGCAATAAGTTCCATATAATATTGGGCGAAGTCCTCATCCAATACATCCATCAGGTCGCTATCAAAATGGAACCCGTAATATGCCGCCAGTTTCTCGGAATATAGCAAGAAAGGGGAACCGAGCAGGTCAGATGTCATAGTATCGTCTATATCTGTAGCCAAGGCCAAATACAATTCCTTGTCTGATATACTGCCTCTTAAATAATCACCAATATAGTTTACCGCATTAAATACAATATAATCGGGAAAACTATCGTCATCAAATATCCCGAAGTCCCCATGATCCTCTGTATGGAAGATCCCTCCCATATATCGGAAAGCATCTTCTGGGGTATCAAACTTCATTAATACGCAATGGTTTTTCATTTCGTTTTTCTACTCTTAATTATAAGGGTCACTTCATACTCGGCAGCAATGTGCTCGATTAACTTCAAATAAGCATCTATCCTAGGCCTCTTCCTGGGACATATCAACAGCAGATCCTGGAGCTTTGCCTCAATGCAGAGTCCAGTTGTAAATTTTCCATACTTTGCTTGTATGGCTTCAACATCGGCTGAGAAATCATCGGGTACTCTTTTGGAGGCCTTTGGTTTTGGTGCCGATGGGCTGCTCTTTTCCACGACAGGAGCAGCCATAACCTGTTTCTCTTCGTTCAAGTCAGGCCTGGCATTCGTGCCAAATAGAGCCTGAAGGAAATTGTAAATCATAATTCAAAAATTTTTGTTATTCTTTCACCTGTTAGGTTTATATGGCGTTTTGAACGCAAAAAATGCGTTTCAGAAGGGCTAAAAAATGGAGGGGGAACGAACGCACCTGAAACCCTTATTTAGAGAAGAATAACAAGTGGTTCAGCCACTAACGGCTCTCGTTGTATGAGAGCAGTAGAATTGTTAGATTTGGCTGAATATTATATATTGGATAATAGGACTTGCATCGAAGAGGTGTAAGATACCGTTATCCCTCCCGATGACCCTATGTATGGCAAATAGACTCATGTTCTATGAAACCATGCATGGGCGAGGGTAAACCTTTAAGCAGTGGGATCCTACTCGAAGAGAGTCTGGAACTCGCTGCTTTATTTTTGTAAGAATGAAAAAACGAGAATAAATAACAGAATTAATAACTTAAAAACAAAAGGAGAATATAATTATGAAAGAAACATTATTAGCAGCCAAAGAAAAGGTTGCACAATTTAGCGATTGTTTGATGGTCGTGGTGCTTGTGGCAAATGCCTATCTGCTGTACCATGAGTTTGTCAAACCCAAATTAAGTAAGAAAAATAACGAGATCATTATCAAGGATGCAGAAGCAGAAGAAGTGACTACAGAGTAGTTTTCGTTTCGCACCTCACAATATGGAACAATGGAATAACATTTCATTGCTCCTTTTTTATTAACAATAAACAAAGTAGAGTATGATTAACAGTAAAGCATTTATCATGTTCCGTAGCACGGTGAGCATATTATCGCTTATCGTGTCGCTAGTTCAGATAACAGAATTTGGTCTGGACTTCTATCAGCGTAAAATTAAAAAATCGAACAAGGCGAATGGTATCAGCACCTTTGCGTCTGCTAATTAAGGAAAGGAGGTCAAACTATGAAAGATAACGAAGTTATAGACCTTGTAATAGCGTTTCGCAGAGGGCATTGCATATCTGGCCAAGGGAATAAAAAAGATCAGGAGTGTTATCAATAAAACACCTAGTAAAAAATCATCATAAAAAAATTATCATTATGACAAAGAAAACAAAACAAACAGAGACGATGACCGTAGAACCCATCGAAGGAACTGTGTCATCACCCCTTGTCATCGTAGCAGATGACGTTGAGGAAGCAGTGGTTATGGAAGAAGAAATTGATCCAAACAACCATCCTAATTTCATCGAGAGCAATACATCGGCTATCAGTCTGGAAGACCTCTCGGAGAAATGTATTGTGCCAACCTTTGCAGACAACACACTTACAGTAAGCCATCAAAGCTTCATCAATAGTGTTGTAGAGGCCGGTTGCACCGTTTTCGGTGAACTAACCCCCGTAGAGATCAGGGTAAGCCATCAGGTAAATGGCCGTGTACCCTCCGCTCTACACAAGAAAGCAAATGAATTGACGGACAATGAAAAGACAGTATATTACCAACGTATGGCGTTTGTTTGCCACGTTGCCGCACTGTCTCGTTCCATCAATGGGCAAATCGTACATCTGTGTATTGGCGGTGTGAGAGCATATAATGAAGATAAGCTCTATGGCCGTCAAAGCGCGATGCACTACCGCATCTTTTGCGGCTGGCAGGTGAGAGTCTGTAGCAACCTTATGTTGACATGCTCAGGCTTCACTGGCAATATTGAGTGCATGACAACCTCCGACATCAAGGAGAAAGCACTGGAACTTTTCAATGGTTTCGATCCCGTGAAGGAAGACAACCTGCGAACTCTGGAGGCACTGGAGAACACCAGTATCACAGAAGAACAATTCTGTAAGGCTGTTGGCCGTCTGAGACTTTATCAGGCACTGCCCAACAATACAAAAGCAGAACTTGGACTGCCAAACATATCTTTAGGCGATCAAGCAGTTAACGCTGTCGTGCGTGGATATGTCGATAACCCTAACTTCAAGAAAGAAGATGGTAGCGACACTATCACACTCTGGCAACTACTCCAGCTATTCAATGAAGCCGTCAAACAGACATACATTGATCGTTGGCTGGAGAGAAACCAGAACTGTACCGACCTTGTATTTGGTCTTGAAAAGGCATTGAATGGCGAGAGCCAGGAATATGCGTGGTTCCTGTCATAAGGAATAGGCGAATAGCCAACCGTTCATCGGAGAGGTGGTCTGCTACTGTAAAAGGTGGCGGTTCGCCTTTCTTCCTTTATAATAATAAACTTTTAAAAACAATATTATGTGTAAAATTCAAATTCCAGAGGGTGCAACCCTCGACGAGAAAAGAAGTTTGTGCTTCGATGCACTCTACAACATGAACCTTTCAGACAAGGTTGAGAAGAAGGAAAATCTTACGTACCTCACATGGAGCGAGGCTTGGAAAGCATTCAGAGAAGTCTATCCATCGGCTACTTTCAAGGTTATCACCAACCCCGATACGAAATTACCGTATTTCGTTGATCCTCAGATCGGCCTCATGGTCTTTACGGAAGTGACCGCAGACGATCTTACTCTCACGATGTTCCTGCCAGTGATGAACAGCAGCAACAGAGCTATGAAGCTTGAACCCTATACCTATCAGGTGTGGGATAAGCAGAACCGCCGCTATATTGAAAAGACATGTGAAGCGGCTAATATGTTCGACATCAATAAGACGATCATGCGTTGTCTTGTAAAGAACCTCGCTCTTTTTGGTCTCGGCTTGAAGCTGTACCAGGGTGAAGACATTCCATCCGACAATTCTGACGATGCAGCAACAAACGATGCAGCCGACCAAAAGAAAACAACTGTACGACGTGCTAAAACTGCCCCAACAACACAGCAGCCAACAGCACCCGTAGATCGCTTTGCTCCTATCAAGAACGCCATCAACAGCGCGACTAGTACGGACGCACTTCTTGACCTTTACCTTCAGCATCAAAATGAGGTAGAGGGTAATCCATCTATAAAGCAACTCTTTACTGAGAGGAAACTTCAACTTAAACAAGCAGCATAAGCAATGGCAAAAACAAAAAGAATCGAACTGAAAGATAGTGGAGTTATCTTCAATGAGGATGAACACACCTATCTTCTTGGCGACAAGTATCTGTCTGGTATAACAGGGATGCTACAGAGGCAGTTTTTCCCAACTGAATTTGAGGGAATACCCAAAGATGTACTAGATGCAGCAGCTCAATATGGAACAGACGTACATAAAAGCTGTGAAGATTTTGATATGAATTGGACTAACGACGGCACTGTTGAGGTTGCCGACTATATCCAAATCTGCAAAGATAACGAACTGACACATGAATGCTCAGAATATTGTGTGACAGACAAGAAAGACTGGGCTACAAAAATTGATAAAGTGTACCGTATTTCGGATGACACTTTTGATATTGGTGACATCAAGACCTATGGCGTTATGACTTCTGACAAATTGGAGAAGGCCAAATGGCAACTTTCAATAATGGCCATGCTCCTAGAAAATCAGTGTAAATGCAAGGTTAGGCGATTGTTTATAATTCACCTTCGAAACAGAGAAACCAAATCAGGTGAGTTTGACCATATAGCCAACATTATCTTTGTAAGTAGAGTGCCTGCCGAAATATGTCAGGAACTACTTGATACCGACCTCAGAGGGGAACAGTTCAAAAACCCCTTTGAAATTCCAGATGATATTAGCTCACAGGAGGCAGAAATCCGTGAGTTGATGGAAACAAAAACATCTGTTGAGGAAAGACTGGCAACCATCAAAGCCAATATCCTTAGCAAAATGGAATCTCTCGACATTCGGACTTGGGCGACAAATACAATGCGCCTGACCCGAAAATTGCCATCGACAAGGGCATCATTCAATAGCTCTTTGTTCAAGGCGGATCATCCTGATATGGACTTTAGTCGCTATGAGAAGCTTTCTCAGGTGGCTGGCAGTCTTGTTATAACAGTGTAGGCAGTACCATCTGCAAACACTATCCTACCGAGGAGGGGGAGCCGTATATAAAGCGGTTTCTCCTCTTTTTTATTATAACGCACACTTATGGAAAGAAGAAATTATCACATCAGAAAGACAATCGACATTGTGGTATCAGCCCCTTGGGATGAACTGCAAGACGATACGGAGCGTTGGGCAACTAACAATATTATACCCGACTGCATCATCAAGAATGAAAGCGATCTCCACAAGATAAGTGATGTCCGATTGGTTAACAACGACAATGACCAGGACAGCTTTGTAGTGGTTTCCTGGCCAGAGAGCCAGACACTCTGTGAATATGAAAACTACACTGACTACTGCACCTTTATCATGGGTGATGACCTGCCATGCTGTAGTTATCTTGTAAATAAGGAATGGTACTCACGCCTTTGCAATGGCGAATTGAGACGGATTGAAGAACTTTATGAAGAAGCCGTATGAAAACAATAATAGCCAAAGCTTACTTTGGAGTATGGAATATGTTCATTAACCATCCCGATTTCTTTTTTGTGGTACTTTAAAAACGATAGAACAATGAATATCAACGAGTTTATTTTCAGTAGGACTCAGCCTCAGAAGAAAATTGATACTATCAATGCTCTTACCAAGGAGGAGTTGTTATCCGTCCGTGAAGCAACGGTTAAGCGTATCATCAAAGAAACTGGCCGTCGGATGGGCAAAACCAGAGACAAGGAACTGCGTATTAGTTATGAAAGACGTAATGGCAACGCATGGGACTCTACTATCGAGTGTGTGGATCTTATAAAGAGTAAGCTATACATTGACCTGTACGTTCAATTTTCCAATACAGATACAACCCATTGCGAGGACTATGACGAGTTCTTCGCGCATGGAAACTATCGAGGTGAGATACACAGAAGCGACCGCTACGGCAACCCTCGCACATGGTATTTTATCTATGACATGGAGGCTAAGGCAAACGTAATGAAGTCTATCCTCCTGGAGTATGTCTACACCAAATATGCAGCTAAACTCACACAACAAGTAGCATGAAACAGGTGAAGATTGGCGACAAGGTGCTTTATGTACCCTACAATGGCTCTCAAAAGACTGCTATCGTGATGAATATCGAGATTTGCAGGATAGGTGAAAAGTACGGCAACAGTGTAGGTAGTTGTGATATAGACCAGCATAGCAATGGCACAATAACACTCAGCAACCATCACTGGTGCTACTTTGATCAGGTAAAACAAGTAATAACTAAATAAGAAATGGCGAAAACAAAAAAAATGACCCTCAAATACTGGGATAGTCTCAGCGAGGGTAGCAAACGGCGAGCATTGACATACTGTTTTCCTTTGCATAAGGCAACAGTTGATATGCTTATGAACGACAAGCCCAACCCGAAAGATGATGCTTGGTGGGGCTTGGTATGGCGAAAGGTGCGAATCCCCGAAGCTGATGCTAATGGGTACAGGCACTATAAGACTGTGGTAAATAATACTTATATCCCATAGATTCAATGGAAATAATTAATATCAACAACGAAGAAACGGCACAATACATTTGGAACAATGCCTTGCAGCGTTCATGTAAGCCGTTTTCGTGGGGCTTGGACTTTAGCAGCATAACGACTATCGAAGGTGGTACAACCTTCCGAGTGAAAGGTGCATTAGTTAAAATCCAACTGGAAAAGATGGGGCTGTTTACGGTCATCATCATTCCCGATGACAAGCAGAAAAATCAAATTGTATGCGAAGGGCTAATATTAGGTAGCCTTGTTTCTGCAATAGATGAAGCTGTGATGTATGGCACAATATCAGAAGTACCGCAATATAGGATAATACCACCTATGGCAGAACGTGTAGCCGTATAAAACTCTCATTATGTGGGAGTGGAGAATTTGTTAAGACTCGAATTTTGACATATCCTTCACTCCCAATTTTTATATCATCAAAAATGTGTTCAATCCGTTTTGTGTTCAAATAATAGCGCATGTCCTATCTTGAACACAGATTTTTGTATTCACAATATTCAAAGAATTAAATGAATGAAACAGCTGTGATTTATGCGAGAGTGTCCTCAGTCGGTGACAGGCAGGACACAAGCCGACAGATAAGAGATTTGGAAATCTTAGCGAAAGAAAAATCTCTCAAAGTCGTGAAATCCTACGAAGAACATATTTCAGGTGCAAAGAAAACTCAGGAAAGACCAATTCTGACCGAGTGCCTGCAATACTGTATCATAAATCATGTCAGCGTTCTACTTCTCTCAGAATTATCACGTCTGGGAAGGAATGTTGATGATGTACTCTCTAACGTGAAGCTCTGCAAGGAAAACCACCTCAACGTGTACTTCCAGAAAGAGCAACTATCAATTTTCAATGCGGACGGCAAAGAGCATCCCTTTTTGACCATCTTTATTGCCGTGCTGGGAACGTGTGCCGAAATGGAGCGTGAAAACATCAAATTCAGGCTCAACTCAGGTAAAGCACAGTTCATAGCCAAAGGCGGTAAGGTTGGCCGTAAGGAAGGCTACAAGAAGTCCGACGAGAAATTTCAAGAAGAATATGCTGCCGTCATCAAACAGCTAAGAAAAGGCTATCCCATCAGGATGATAGCTGTTAACTGCGGTGTCGGCATAAGTACAGTACAAAGAATAAAGAAAAAATTTATAGACAATGAAAACGACTGAAAACATCAACAACCAAGGGGGAGCCACTATAAAAACACTCAACCCTAACCCTGTAGCACAAGCTTTTATCTATTGTGGTGAACAACGTGCTAAGATAGTTCAGCTTATCAGACATGGCTTCCTGCCACACCATACGAGTGTTGGTAAGGGGTTATCTGGTAAAAAACACTGGCGACTGGAGAAGTACAGAGGCAAATTCGGACGTGGGTTCAAAATGATAACCACAAGTCCATTCTCCAGCAACTTCAATCATCTGACATACTTCACAATTGCATAAGGCTATGGCAAACTGGTGTGACACTACATACAAATGCGTAGGCGATCTGAAGGAAGTAGGAGCGCTCTACAAGGCCATTAAGGCAAATGATAAGAGAAAAACATCTCGCATCAAAAATGGCTTTGGTACTATGTGGATCGGAAACATTATCGACGCTCTCGGTGAAGATTGGGAGAAGTTAAGATGCAGAGGTGAAATTATCGACTACGAACTAGATGGCAATGTACTGACGATCTACCAAAACACTGCATGGTGTGAACAGGAGGGATTCAGAGAGTGTATTGAGAAGAAATTTCCATCCATCAAAGTCTACTACCGTGAAGAAGAACCTGGCTGTGATGTATTCTTCACTAACGATGCTAATGGCGACTATTTCCCTGAACGCTATTTTCTCGACTGCTATGATGAACCGCTGTATTTCCAAACTATCGAGGAGGCTGCAAATAGCGTATCAAGTATTGTCGGGTACGAAGTGAGCGCAACTGTACAAGCCATCGAAAAAGCATTAAATGACTATGAAGAAGAACATGAGGACGAAGATATATTCTATTCATTCCATGAATTCCAGATCAGCGAAAACTAATGGAGAGGTGTACCAAATGGTACACTTTTCTTTTGTTTTTAGCAGTTTGAAGTTAATTTTTCATATAATTTAACCATTCTGGAACAAAAAACGTACTTATATCAAAAGTATTTCGTACTTTTACACTCGCTAACTGCATCCTCTGTTGTAGAGAGGCGAAGTTGCATACATATATTGGGGCGTTTACAAACGCTTGACATACTGACCCACTAAAACTCGCAACTTTAGAAGGGACGTAAAAGGCAACTGCCGATGAAGTTCCGAAGTAGGTTCAAGCAAATGTAGATGCTATGTTGTATGATAATACCCGATGGGGCGCTTTCATGTGGCTCTATTTGGTTATCATATAGGCATAGTACACTCTTGCATTTGCTGTCCTGACACTTCGGAAAGGCAAATGCGAGTTGCCTGTGGGTCGAAACGGACAGCGGATTGTTATGATGTCTATGCCTTTTTTGTATGTATTACCAATAACTTTAGTTGAATCCGCTGGTTTGGACATCGCTGGCATGAAGAATGTAAGCGTATGGGCAGTACCGTACTTCTCTTTTGGGTGGTTTCAACTATTCTAGCAGTAGCAGGCTACATATTTCTGAAAAAGAATTATCTCAGCCAGCATCCAGAACATGAGCAATTTGGTGTTGGCGTTCTATTTGGACTCCCAATTTTCCAAATTTGGATAACGGCAAATATCTGTCTGCCATTCGTATTCGTGCTTCCTGCCCAAGATGATATTGTTGGTCAATTGACTTCTGACTTTGATATGATCAACATGACCCATGAACAATGGGAAGGCCTGTATACCGTAAGGGATTTTATGGTAATTATATTCCTTGTCCTGGCAGCTTTCTCAGCATACGCTCTATACGGTGCTTACAAAAGAGAAGGATTTACAGCCAAGAAACTGAAAACAGCGACCCTGATAATTTCGTGTTTATACATTATACCAATAATCGGTTTGATTATTTTCGGATTCACCATTGGTCAGTATTTCCCTATTAACCTAATCTTGGTTATTGCTGCAATGATACTACTCCAAAAGAAATATAATACAGTTGTCGAAAACGTATTCTCTGTTATCCAACCATCAACACCTATTCAACCCAAGCCTGAAAAAACTACACCTACACCAATAAAGAATGAGAAATCACCAGAACCAACAAAACGCTGTCCCTACTGTGGCGAGGAAATCTTAGCGGTGGCGAAAAAGTGTAAGCATTGCGGCGAGTGGTTGGATAAGGAACCTGTAAATGTCGAGGCAACTGAACCAGTAGAAACAGCACCAGAAGTCAAGAAGCCTGTGGAGGTAAAAGAAAGTAAACCAAAGAACTTCAAACCTCTTCTGCTTGTCGCCTGTTTGGTAATAGCCCTTTTGCTGGCAGCTCCAAGCATATATGAGTATATCAATGATAAAATTACTAATGCTCAGTATGATCAAACGGAAGCTCAGATAAGGCAGAACCTTGGCAAAGATGCCGAAGAATATAAAAAGGAGAAGGCCGAGAAAGATCAGCAAGAAGCAGAAGAAGCTACTAAGAGAGCCGAGGAACAAAAGGAAAAACGTGAGAACCGAGAGAAGATCATTAGTGAGGTCTCTAAAAAATATGCCCTGATCGGCTCTACAGATGATCACGTCTTTTATTTGAAGGGACGTAAGGGTAAATACGAGCCGAAGCTTTACAGCCAGTCCGTTTACAGCTCTTCTGAATCCTCATACAGCATTGATCAGTTCTATGATGGCAGTATGCAGATCCAGGACTTTGCTATGAATAAAGATAATGTTGTTCTTATCGTTAATGAAACAGACCGCAATAGCACTGGTTTCCTGGTTGCAACGTTAGTTCTCTCTCTAAATGCAACCACAAGTAATTGGACAGACTTGACCGATGGAGGATGTGTTAAGGCTGAGTTTACTGCTGATAAGAAGAAAGTCAAGATGACCTATGGCGAAATAGCCAACCCTGATGCTGAATACACTTTGGACTACAAATACAACTACACCACAAAAGAAATCGAGATATAATTCATAACCATCGTTCATCGCTCGTATGCCTTATATGTATATGAGAAATAATGTTGAACTAATAAAAAGAGAACGATTATGAAAAGGATTTTATTATTTATAGTTATGGTGATGGCTGCAATGACAGCTATGTCACAAACAAAGAGTCAAAACAGTGTAATGCCAGGTTATAGCGACCTGGTCTCTGGACTTACAATCTACAAATTGGATGAAAAAACACCCAATTATGTGAATGGGTATGTGTCCACGTATGATTATCCTGCTTTTAATAAGTTTATTAAGGCGATAGAAAAGAATGAGACAGACGGTAAGATAGCGGTTCTTATGAGAATCTATGACGAAGATAGCAGAATGCCCAAGCCAATGGCTCAATTAACGGCAACTGGTTTCAATTTCGTGAATCTATACACATCTAACCAAAAAGTCCCAAAAGCATTAATAAACAAAAATCTTTCTATCTACAACGTCTTGATACCAATGAGGAATATTGATCATACACAAGACGGAAACGATAACAGCGTCTATTCCATTAAATGCAGCAAGGAAAAAGCACAAGAGATAGTATCTCACAAGGAAAGCATGTATCTTTTATTGATAATGAAACCATCTTTTGTCATTGGACTAAATGAAATAAAGGGCTATAATGCATTTAATTGCGTTAACCTTTTAGGGATGTATATTGTAAATCTAAGCGAGAATAAAACAATTCTCAATCTTAATTCATGCATCCGCAAACTAGCACCAACAGAGAAAAGACAGATCATTACCGTGTTGAATCAGGAGTATGCAAGAGAACAGGCAGGAAGTAAGCCCCTACAGCCAAAAGGCAGACGTAGATGTCCGGCTTGCAACGGAGCTGGCAAACAAATTGGCGACTGGAGTTGCAACAGTTGTGGAGGTAAAGGATATGTACCCGTATATTAATTGAACTTGCCCATCATGTCATTGTGGTGGGCTTTAATTCTATTTCAAAAGCATGTATAAAGTACCAAAAACATACACCTGTCCGAAATGTGGCAAGGACTTTGTAAGGCTTGTTGGCTGCGTCATTGTAGAAGGTGATTTGGTGCCAACTTGTCCTAATTGTGGCCACACAGACTATGTATATAAATTTAAAGTATCGTAAGGAGTCAGCCCATCATTTAGGTGGGCCTTCTTTTTCCTCCCAAACGACGAGACTCCTATCCAATTCGATTTTCCTTGCTTCGCCCTTAATGCCACTGATGATATAGGCCTTTGCCGTCTCAGCATCCATAACCTTCAGGAATGCTGCTTTGATCCTGGCACATTTCTCAATAATGGAGTGGTTCAGTGGATCGGTCACATCGAGAACGCTTTTTTCCACCTTTTTCTTTGCCGCCGTTGATAGCTTCATCGAAAGGTAGATCTTTCGAAGCTCATTACGATAGTCTGGCAGTTCCTTAAAGCGGATGCCCTCTGGATGCCGTAGAAATAGCAAGTAGACGGCTTTGGCAATAGGTCTGAGGTCAACTTCCTCATTGCCATACAGGATTCTCATGCTTTTTGTCACTGTCAGGGGAACCAAGGGCTTCTTGTCAGCCTCGAAGAGTTCCCTGATTTCTTCTTCACTCACTCCATTCTCACGGAGCATTTTCACAAGTCGTTTGACTTCTTCTTTTACTTTTTGCATAGAACATAATGGTTTTAGTCCCAGCCCTGGGGGTGGGAGAATTACTACTATGCTCTGCTGTATTACTGCGAGTTGCTTCAAAGGTGATAACGTCGCAGAGCCTATATAAAATAAGACATCCTGCAACGGTTGCAATCTTGCTATGTCACTGAAATTTCCGTACTTTGCACCGAATATTTCTAATTTAAACGAAGAGAATTATGAAGAAAGTTTTACGCTATTTGAGTTTATGGCTGCTTGTAATGGCAGCAGTGCCGACGTTTGGTCAAAGTGATATAGACCAAGTGTTCACGTTATATGAATACAGCTTTGAGAATGGCAAGGGGAATTGGACTTCGTCTTATGAAGTTGATATGATGTATGATCCAGCAGACTATCCTGATGTTTGGTCATACAACGAAGATTTGAAATGTATGGTCGCAACTTTCAATTATGCATATATGTTTTGGTCTCTAAGATGTCCAGATGAAATTAATTTGTCAGATCCGTATTATTATGATATTACAGTTTCAGTTAAAGGATTTAATATGAGCAATAGACAGAGCCTGAAACTTACCGTAAGCGGGGAAACCCCACAGTATTTTGACATTTTAAATCCTGATGGTTATACCAAACCGACCGGCGATGAAATAGTATTTGTAGATTGTAAAGACATAAACATTGATGCGTTGTCGGGAAAGAAATTTCAGTTAGACCTTTACCAAACAAACAATTCTACAATACCTTGGTATGTAAAAAGCATTAAGATAACTGCAAAGCATAAATTTGGGAAACAGCCATTTACTTTAGCAAGGAGCATTGCGGAAGTTAAAGCGCTACCAGAACTTACGCCTGTCAAATTAATAAACCCGAAAGTAGTTCTACTTGATGACTTCAATCCACGGTTCATACGGGATGATACAGGTGCATTGATGATGAGCGATTTTAATACCTATGCTTATTTCGGAACGCTTTTATCAGATACAATATATGGACTCTACACACGAGAAAATGGTGTCCCCGAAATAAAAAGGACATATTATTATGGTGATCCATTCGAAAGTGGTACAGGTAATACTAGCCCAATTGCGATAAGCGAAGATCAGTATTGGAATTATGAGTGCAATTATATCACTATGCCAATCACAGAGAAAATCTTCTTGTCTAATAAATTTGGTGTAATGTTTTCCAACTACGGATGGTATACACCACATAATACGAATACTGTTGTATCGGGGTTTGCATATCCTACAGAAGACAACAAAAAAGGTCTAATAGCATCCACAGGAACAGAACCAATCGTTGTGACCTTGTCTGAAAATGGCAACAACCAATTTACAGCAGAAGATGAGAGCTATAGAGTAAAATTTATCGTAGAACGTGGATTTAAGAAAGACCAGTGGTACACAATAACATTACCCTTTGGTTTAAGCAACTGGTGGGTACAGGCGAACTGTACATTAGCCGAATTTGTTTCTTGTGAAAATGGAGTTCTTTCCTTTAAGGAAGCGACAACATTCGAAGCAGGTAAGCCATACCTTATAAAATTCAACTCAGATCAAAACTCATTTACATCGACAATTTCTGTTAGTAGTGCAGTTCCTCAAACCATACTGGGCGGTGAATATAATTTTGTTGGAACACTAAACCCAGTACAACCATCTGACGGGTCTTACTACCTTAGTGCCAACAATACAATCAGGCCGCTTGCGTCAGGAGGAACTATCAATGCGTTTCGGGCATACTTTGAGCCTGCTTCGCCAAGTGTAGCACCAGCCAGAGCCATTAGCATAGATGGTGAAGTGACCGCCATTGAAGATATTTTGTTGCCAGGTAATAGCAATGCAACTATCTATAACCTCAGTGGCCAGCGTGTAAACAATGCTTCGAAAAAAGGTCTTTATATACAAAACGGTAAAAAAGTGGTAAAATGAAAAAACGGTTATATCAAAAGCCTCAGATGACAGTGTATCAAATTAAGAATGCGCAGCATCTTTTGGCAGGAAGTGCAAATCTTAGAGTGTCTGGTGCTGGTGATAACTGGCAGTATAGCGATACCCCTGGAGATGGTAGTGACGCTTATTAAAAAGCTGGGAGAAAGACAAAAACATGGTTAATCCGTATAAAAATGGAATAAACAGATTCTTTTGATATTAAAAAATCCTAAATCTTTCGGGGTACCCTTTGGGGGTACTCCTGTTTGATAAAAACAACGAAACCCGCTGAAAATCAGCGGGTTCCTAATTTATAGAAGCGGAGAGAACAGGATTCGAACCTGCGAACCGGTTTTGCCGGTTACACGCTTTCCAGGCGTGCCTCTTCAACCACTCGAGCACCTCTCCTTGCGATTTGCGACTGCAAAGGTAATAATTAAATCTGAATTCCGAAAACTTTTTGCACATTTTCGTTCGTTTGATGGCATATTTCTTCTTCACTAACACCATAAGTCTCGGCCAGACGGGTGATGACGTGAGGAATGAAAGCCGACTCGTTGCGTTGTCCACGCATGGGTACTGGTGCCATATAGGGGGCATCGGTCTCAAGGACAATGCGGTTTAACGGAACGACGGCAGCAAGGGTTTCAGGCAGATGTGACTTCTTAAACGTCAGCACGCCACCAATGCCCAGCACAAACTGAGGGAACTCCAGGAGTTGGCGGGCCTCCTGTTCGTTACCAGTAAAACAATGGAACACGCCACCAACCAAGTCTTTCGCATATTTCTTGATAATAGCTACCATCTCGTTTTGTGCCTTCCGACAATGAATCATCAGGGGCAATTGTAACTCGACAGCCCAACGCACCTGTTCCTCAAAAGCCTCTAATTGTTCCTTTTCAAACTCACGGCTCCAATAGTAGTCAAGACCGACTTCGCCGATACAGCCTCCCCTCACCCCCTCCAAAAGCCGGGGGAGTAATGTCTTGATAACTGCAAGCTGGTCGCGCCAGTCAGCACGGACTTCCTCGGGGTGCAGACCCAGCATGGGATAGCAATAGTCGGGATATTGCATACAGACGTCAAGAACGGTGTGGCACGACTTGACATCGATGGCAGGCAAAAAGATTGCTCTACAGCCTGCCTCACGGGCTCGCTGCACGACGGCATCACGATCCTCAGCAAACTCTTCACCGTCCAAATGACAATGAGTATCGATGAACGTTGAACGTTGAACGTTAGACATTGAACTTTTATGATTACTTGTTGCGATGCAGGAGTTCGTCCATATAAGCACTGAGGGCCTGCTTTTTTTCAGCGGGCACACTAACTTCGCTAAGCGTCTTGCGAGCCAAATCAAAGTAATAGTTGATTTTATCCTCGCAAAGCTGACGGATGCCTATCTCGTCGTAGAGGCGTGTTACCTCGGCTACCTTCACCTCACGATTAAATGTCTTGGCATTAATCCAACGCGACAATTCGGCACGCTGTTTCGTATTAGCACGGTTGAAGGCGTTAATGAGCATATAGGTCTTCTTATTGCTGGCTATGTCGCCACCAACTGCTTTGCCAAACAGTTTGGGGTCACCATAGACGTCCAACAGGTCATCCTGCAACTGGAAAGCCAAACCGATCTGTTCACCCAGACGATAAAGACGTTCCACATCGTCTTGTGGAGCATCGGCCAGAATGGCACCCATCTTTAGTGCACATGCCAGTAGTACGGAGGTTTTAAGGCGTATCATCTCGATATATTCGTCCTCAGTCACGTCATTGCGTGTCTCGAACGACATGTCGTACTCCTGTCCCTCACCAATTTCAAGTGCTGTGACGGTAAAGAGGTCGAGCACCTGCTGGAGTTTCTCTGCAGGCACCTGCGCCACACGCTGGTAAGCCAACACAAGCATCGAGTCACCCGAGAGAATGGCCTTGTTAGCGTTCCAACGGCGATGCACGGTTTCGTGACCACGACGCACATCGGCATTGTCCATGAGGTCGTCATGCAGTAGCGTGTAGTTATGATAGGTTTCCAAACCAATGGCAGGCATCAGTATGTCTTCAGGTTGTTCACGCCACAGGTTGTAGCCTAACAGGGCCAGCACGGGACGAATGCGCTTACCACCAATAGCAAGTACATACTGTACGGGTTCATAGAGCGATGCGGGCTTGCGGTCGTAAGGCAGACCAGCGAGGTAGTCGTTGACCTTTTTCAGGATTTCGTCGGATGAGAGTTGTTTCATATATTAAGAATTTTACGAATTTACAATGATTACAATTTAAACACAATAGGAATGCAAACCTTGGTACGACAGGGTTGGTCGTTCTGAATGCCAGGTTCCCAATTGGGCATTTTATTCAATACACGCAGTGCCTCACGGTCACATTCAGGCGACAGCGACTTGGTAATGCTGATACCAGTGATGTGACCATCCTTCTCGACGTAGAAGACTGCCACCACCTTGCCTTGTGTCTTACGACTGCGGGCAACGGCAGGATACTGCAGGTTACGCGTGAGCCACTTCATGAATTCGACTGCGCCACCAGGATATTTGGGCAAATCCTCAACAACATGGAAGTTGAGAGGATTATTAGGGTCAACATTGAGGGGTGCCAATGCTTTGTCTTCCTCCTGCAACTCTGCCAGCAACTGCTCGTCATCATCGCCCTCACCTTCGACAGCCGGCTCTACGTCGTCGGGCTGCAATTCCACCTGATCGTCCACCACATGCAGTTGTTCAGTCTTGGGAGCCTCTTGTTTTTCCTCAATACGAGACGTGAGTTCCTCGTTGGACATGGGCACCAGTTCGCTTTCGTGCATCAGTTCGTCAAGGTCGATGGGAGAGATATCGTCACCAGAATCAATGGTATTCCACTCCAAGGCAACATAGAAAAAGGACAGAACAAATATTAACCCCAGGAGGAATCCTGTGGTGCGACGCTGGTCAACATCAGCCCGTTGAGTCTTCTTTTGTTCCATATCCAGTGCAATAAAATACGCAAGGCTGCGTTTATTAATTGTGCAAGGCTGTGCAAGCTGTCTCGCCAATTTTTCCGCAAAGGTACAAAATTAATTGAGAATTGAGAGTTGAAAATTGAAAATTATTAGTATTTTTGCAGGACTTTAGAGATTATTAGATGAAAAAGAGTGTTTTTGTCGTTGTTTTCATCCTTTCAGCCCTCATGGTGAGAGCTCAGGAGAGTCAGGAAGTTTACAGCTTCCTGCGACTGCCCGTGAGTGCCCACGTGGCAGCTTTGGGTGGTGACAACATCACGATAAACGACGACGACCCTACCCTCATATTCCACAATCCTGCACTGATTGCGGGTGTGACGGACAAGAGTCTGAACCTGAACTACATGACCTACATGGAAGGCTGCAAGACGGCCTCTGCCTCCTTTGTCAAGGCATGGAAGGAACGTGCTACCTGGGGCGTATCAGCCCAATATATGGACTACGGCAAGATGAAGCAGACTACTGCCGCAAACATAGAGCAGGGTGACTTCTCAGCCAAGGATATTGCGCTGGCAGGCACGTTCACCTATCTGCTGGGCAACAACTTCAGTGGTGGCATCACAGCACGCTTCATTTCGTCAACCATCGGCAGTTACTCGTCGGCAGCAGTGGCTGTGGACTTAGGTGCAAACTATCTGAACGAAGAGACGGGATGGTCGCTATCAGCTGTAGCCAAGAACTTAGGTGGACAAATCAAGGCTTATGATGACGACTTCGAACGCATACCACTCGACCTACAAGTTGGTGTCACGAAACGGCTTATCGGTTCGCCATTACGAATATCAGCCACACTGTCAAGACTGAACAACTGGGACCAAGGCTTCATCAAGCACCTCGCCATTGGTGGCGACCTGCTGCTGGGCACGCAGTTCTATGTGTCAGCTGGTTACAACTTCCGTCGCGCTAGCGAGATGAAGATTACTGACAGTGAAGGTTCGTCGAGTCATGGTGCAGGGCTGTCGTTAGGTGGCGGCATCCAATTGCAACGCTTCAAGCTGAATGTAGGCTATGCCAAATACCACGTATCAGCCTCGTCACTATTAATAAACGCAACGTATGTTTTATGAATTAAGAGTTAAGAAAATATGAAAAAGATTACAATAGCTATTGACGGCCACAGTTCGTGCGGCAAAAGCACAATGGCCAAGGACTTGGCCCGCGAAGTGGGCTATGTATATGTTGACACAGGAGCCATGTATCGCAGCGTCACGTTCTACGCCCTGCGCAATGGCCTGTTTACCGACGACGGCATCAAGGAGGACGAGTTGCGCCGCCAGATGCCCAACATCCAGATATCCTTTAAATTCAATGCTGAGACTGGTCGTCCTGACACCTACCTGAATGGCGAACTGGTAGAGGACAAGATACGTACGATGGAGGTATCGAGCCACGTCAGTCCTATTGCCACGCTGGGATTCGTACGCGAGGCTATGGTAGCACAGCAACAGCAGATGGGCAAGGATAAAGGCGTCGTGATGGATGGTCGCGACATTGGTACGGTAGTATTTCCAGATGCTGAACTGAAAATCTTCGTCACCGCCAGCGCAGAGGTACGTGCCCAGCGCCGCTATGACGAGCTGAAGGGCAAGGGCATGGAAGCCGACTACAACGACATCCTGAAGAATGTACAGGAGCGCGACTACATCGACTCACACCGTGAGGTATCACCTCTGAAAAAGGCCGACGATGCCATCGAGTTAGACAACTCACACATGACCATTCCAGAACAGAAGGAATGGCTTATGCAGCGTTTCAACGAAGCGGTAAGCAAGTAAATCCCTACATTTCCAAGAGGGCATCACGGCATTGTTCCATGAGCCACTTGGGAGTGGAGGTAGCTCCACAGATGCCAACGGTCTGAATGCCGTCGAGCCATTGGCGGTCTATCTCTTCAGGACCTTCTATCAGGTGGGTATTGGGATTGACGCGCAAACACTCGTTGTAAAGCACCTTGCCATTCGAACTTTTGCGTCCGCAGACAAAAAGGATGAGGTCGTGCTTAGTGGCAAACTGCGAGATGTTTGGCATACGATTGGCTACAGAACGGCAGATGGTGTCGAACGAGCGGAAAGTGGCATCAGGCGAGATATGTTGCTGAATATATTCGATGATGCGATGAAACTCGTCGAGCGACTTGGTGGTTTGCGAATAGAGATAGATGTCACGCGAGAAGTCCAACTGGCTGACCTCGTCAAAATGCTCAATGACGATGGCGTTGGAATGGGTCTGTCCCACTAGTCCCAATACCTCGGCATGACCTCGTTTGCCGAAGATGACAATCTGGGAATTACGAATTCCTAAGTCAGAATTTCGAGTTTGTGCCTCTTCGTCATTTGCCATTTGTAATTCGTAATTCTTTCGTATCCGCTTCTGCAACTGAAGTACCACAGGGCAAGTGGCATCGATAATCTCGATGTTGTTACGACGAGCCAGTTCGTAGGTTTCAGGGGGTTCGCCATGGGCACGCAGCAACACTTTGGCATTGTGCAACTGCGCCATTTCGTCGTGGTTAATGGTTATCAGCCCCATCTCACGCAGGCGTTCACACTCCATACCATTGTGCACAATATCTCCCAGACAATAGAGTTGATTGCCCTTAGCCAGTTCCTCTTCGGCCTTTTGTATTGCAGTGGTCACACCAAAGCAGAAACCACTGCCGTTGTCAATCTCAATATTAAGCATTTTTCAACTGTTCAAAATAGGCATCAAGCAAATCTTGGGCTGCCGTAAAACTTGTTTGCTGACCAGCTAAGACGGACTGTTCAGACTGTTGTAAACGCTGTTTAATCAGCTGATTATTGTAGAAATTGAGTCGCAGGTGTTCGTTGATACTCTCGTACATCCAATACTTGGATTGCTCGTTACGACGATAGTCGAAATAACCATTCTGCCTGACGAAATCGAAGTACTGGTAAATCATGTCCCAGACTTCCTTGACACCCGTGCCATAAAAGCCACTGTAGCACAGCACCTTAGGCATCCAACCGCTTTCGGGCATGGGAAAGAAATGCAGGGCGTTACGAAAGTTGGTGGCTGCCATCTGACAACGGTCCACATTATCGCCATCGCACTTGTTGATGACGATGCCATCGGAGATTTCCATGATACCACGCTTGATGCCTTGTAGCTCGTCGCCAGTACCTGCCACCTGGATGAGCAGGAAGAAATCGACCATCGAGTGACAAGCCGTCTCACTCTGCCCCACTCCCACTGTCTCAACGAATATCTTGTCGAAACCTGCTGCCTCGCAAAGGATGATGGTTTCACGCGTCTTACGGGCTACACCACCTAAGGAGCCTGCCGTTGGACTAGGGCGGATGAACGAATCAGGATGGACTGAAAGTTTCTCCATACGCGTCTTATCGCCCAGAATACTGCCCTTGGAACGCTCGCTGCTGGGGTCAATGGCCAGCACGGCCAACTTGCCACCCTTCTCTTTCAGCACGTGGACGCCAAACTCATCGATGCTGGTAGACTTACCTGCACCAGGCACACCACTGATTCCAATACGTACTGAGTTGCCGCTATAGGGCAGACATTTGTTGATAACCTCCTGCGCCTTGGTTTGATGGTCAGGATTGACGCTTTCCACTAACGTGACAGCCTGCGACAGGATAGTAACATCGCCCTTGACGATGCCCTCGACCATTTCAGCAGGAGTGAGTTCCCGACGACGCACACGCTGACGTCTCAGATAGGGATTGACGATACTGGGCTGCTCGACGCCACTATTGACCTGCAGTCCTGCATATTCAGAACTATTCTCTGGATGTTCCATTTTTTATAGCTTTTGGCTATTGGCCATCGGCTATTGGCTAAAAGCTAACAGCTAATGGCTAACAGCATATTTATTTTGCATTGATATCAATAACTATTTTTCCTTTGTCAGGATCATTGGTTATCATGAGGATACGTGGACGTCGCTTAACTTTGCGCAATTCGTCGCGCATAGCCGTCACCTTCAGTTTGGTAGATTGACCAGGAGCCAGTTTACTCTTACCCAATGAAACCGTCATGCCTCCAGTGAACATCTGTAGCGAAGATATGTCAAGTTCCGTCTTTCCCTGATTGGTCAGTTCAATGATATCCGTCTTTTTCTTCTTACCCTCAAAGGCAATATCGATGGTCTGCTTCGACATCTGTAGTTTAGGTGCTCGCATACGCTGGTCTGCCCTCATCTCGGCAATGGCAGGCAATAGAACTGCCGACACATTGATTTCATGGTCAGGACTTACTTTGTCGCCTGGATTGCCAGCTAGATAGACTGAGGTCTGTGTCAGTCCATAATCGTGCAACTTGTCAGAGTGCAGGGTCACAGTAATCTTACCAGCCCTGTTGGGTGCTAATCGTTCAGGCACCACGACGGCAGAAAGATAGGACGGCAGATGCATCAAGTTAGGTTGGTAGATGCTCGTACCATTATTATAGACATGCAACTCTTGTATCTGCTCGAAGCCTTTATTGACGTCATCAAACTCCAGGGCATCCTTGTCCAATCGAAGATCACCCATCTCTACAGGATAGGTACCACTAACATCCTGATAGTCGGCCTGCACAACACCCTTCATACGGATGTAGAGCGGTTTGCCAGAAGCATTACTGATGATGGCTGCCTGATGGTCGAAATGTCCCAACTGACGGGCATCGTAGGTCATCTTAATCTGAAAATTGTCACCTGAGCCAATCTGCTCCTTGGGATATTCAATACTGGTACAACGACAGTCAGGACGTACCTCCGAAATCTTCAGATGGCGATGACTCTTGTTCTTAAACTCGAAAGTAGCAGTAATAGGCATCTGATAGCCTGTTCGTCCCACATCAATAGTAGTCTTTTCTGCCACCAGTTTTTGGGCTGTGGCAGTAAGAGGGAATAGGGTAAGAAGGAATAAAGGGAAAATCTTTCTTATCATCGTTATTTATTATTTTTTACTTTTAATGTTATTGACGGTGTCATAGCCCTATACTCAGGTGCATAGGCACAGCCTACTGTGCAGGTGCCCGTCTCGTAAGTACCAGCACGATCAATGTAATATTCTGTCTCAATCACGTGTTTACCTTTTGAAATGCCATAGTAGAAATAGTGAGTGGCATTATCCTTAGGCGAGCAGTAGGCACCATTGCGATAGCCTGACAACTGGCGCACAGGTTCCATACATGCAGCACGACGGTCGACCACCTGAACGAAGTCCAGATCGCGTTCGCTTTCAATTGTCAGGCGAATCTTGATACGGTCGCCGACCTTCAGGCTGTTAGCTGTCAGCTTTTGGCCATTGGCCATCCTTATCTCTCGTGTAATCTTAATACCACTCTGTGAGGCCTCAATGTCAGAAGTCTTCTGGAAGAACTGAGCATAGACAGCACCCCATGAAGTTCCTTCCGATGTCTTGGTAGCTGTAAACGTCTTACCCTGAGGCTCACTGATGGCTGTCTTCACGTAGCCCACACCTGCTGTGGCCTTAGGCGTCTTGACAGGCATGCCATCGATAGCGAGGACTGTTGGGGCTCCCTTAGTTTCCAAAGAATTCTGACCGTTCAGGAAGGCATAGATGGCATTGACACTGTTGATAGGTGTATCCCACGCCTGGGTACGCTTCTCCTGCAACAGCCAGCGGCGCATCTCGTCAATCGTCTGCTTATCCTGAGGTCTGACCATCTGGATAGCCTCGATAGCGGCCACCTCTGTTGGTATCTTGTAATCGTACCACGAATAGCCCGCACGAGGTGTATCATAATAACGTCCCATCTCTTCAGTAAAGACGGTCCACTCCTTCAAGCTCTGTACATATTGTGCCGCCAGCTTGGTATCGCCACGCTTTGAAAGGATAATAGTTGTCAGGGCCTTTTCATAGATAGTCTGACGCTTGATATCCTTTTTCAGTAACTTGTAGAGATAATCGTTAGCATTCTGCACACTCTTCGACAGTTGACGACCATCGAGGGCACAGATATAGAGCCAGCGCAGGGCAGTGAACGATGGAAAGGTGGGCTTGATGCCCTTTTTCTCACGTTTCTTCATCTCCTTCACAAGATCTACCATTTCCTTGCCAATATAATCGAAGGCCTTATCAACCATCTGCTTCACTTCTTTCCGTTCGCCAGTCATCACACGCAGACGCGTCAGCATTTCCTCGACAGTGACAGTGACCATCGTGCTGCCAGGCATTTCAGGATACCATGAGAAGGATCCGTCAGCTTTCTGTAGCTTCTTCAACTTCTCTACAGCCATATCCAAGCGGTTCTTGATGAGGTTCTCGTCGAAGAAGTCGCCTAAGCGTTGCTTCTGCTCGTTCTCACGATCGGCAGCGCGCACCCAAGGAGTCTCGCTCAACACAATATCCTTCAGTTCCTGGTTCTTCTCTAATTGGGAATCGAGTGTTTTCTGGTCAGAAGCAGCAGACTCACGTTTCCACTGTTCGAAGATGCCCTTTACCTGCGGACTCTGGTCTAATAGTGATTTAGCCAACAGGTTGCTATAGTAAGAGGCAGCCTGGTCAATGGCACTATGTTCCCAAGGTTGCCCGACAGTGGCCATCGACTGTACCATGAGCCAAGCTGGATTGTTAGTGTACTCAATGGTCAACTTCTGCTGTTTAGTACCAACAGGAAACAGTTTTGTCAGGTCTACCGTCTTCACGCCAGCCTCATGCTGCGTAAACGGAACGGTCTTTGTGACATATTCGCTATTGGGCAGAATGGGCAGATAATGCTGCTCTCCATCTGAGAAGCCTTCACCAACTGCAACGACCTTGCAAATCAGCAAAGAATATCCGTCCTGAGGCTGATAATTGAAGGTGACACTGGCAGTCTTTTCTGACTCTACAGCAAACGGTTGTTGCTGTTCAAAGACAGTATTGTTTGTTTCTGGGTCAATCAGCATCAGCTTGGCTTGACCACTGACAACATGGTCAGAGGTATTGAAAATACGGGCAGACAACTCGGCTTCGTCACCCATGCGGATAAAGCGAGGCACGTTGGGTTGAATCATCACGTCCTTTTTGGCCACAGCCTCGGCACCGATATAGCCGTACAACATGTCCACCGTGTTAGAAATACCCATAAAGCGCCAAGTTGTCAGACATTCAGGCAGCGTAAACTTCAATACCACCTGACCATCTTGGTCTGTCTGTAAGGTGGGATAGCAGAAAGCAGTCTCCTGCAGGTTCTCGCGTACCTGCACCTCTTCCTGTTTTTCCTCACTGTCCTCACCTTTTGCATCTTGTGCACCTGCAGCAACTTCTGCTTTCGCTACCTGCACTTCCTTAGCCTCGACTGCAGACGTTTCAGCAACTGCCATAACAGCATTGCCTACTCCATCTTCCATGACCATCGGTGCAGAAGCCTTTGCCAAGGCACGCGTATTGTATATTCCCCTACGCGAAAAATAGACATAATGCGGATAAACGCTACTATCGAAGCGGCTGAACTGGAGACTGGGAACCATCAATCCCTGATAACTCTGATAACCACTTGCATTGATGCTGCCCCATGTGGTCCACTGCCACGAAGTAGAGGGTTGTGGCAGATAGCTACTGGGATAGAATGACCAGTAATGAGAAGCTATCTGGTCGAGACTCTTATCGTAGAGCACAGCCAACAACGAGGCATCAGCTGGTGTTCCGTCAGGCTTGGTAATCTTCAACTGCCACTCCTCCTGCTGGCCAGGTGTCAGGCGGTCACGGAAGGTCTGCCACGTCATCTTCAGACGCTTGTCAGGCATCGGTCGCCTGATGGTATGCTGATGTATATGGCACTGGCCGTTCTTCACCCATGCATAGGTCAGCAGCAAGCCATTACCGTATTCTTCCTCATAGGTAAACTTACGATTAATCAGTTCACCGTTCTTCTTAACGCTACCACTTTCCAGCAACTCTTCGCCAGAATAGATAGAATAGACGATGTGCAGGTCAGGATCGCTGGCACCCACCTGGATTACAACGGGCTTGCCATCGCTGGGGAACTCGCTATTCGACGCATAGAACCAGTCATCCGTCTGCAAGGCAGGTTTCTTGTCGTCAAGGCCGAACACGACAAACTTGACATCCACTTTATCGTCTCCACATTCTGCTTCCAGGCGATGTTGGCCCGACTTCAGCTGTCCCTTGGACAATGACACTGGGCTATTGGCATCACACTGTTGCCACTTGCCTCCGTCCAGACGATACTTGACTTGACCAGCAATAGGCTGACCAGCAGCATTACAACGGGTAAAGGTCACATTGGGCATCTGGTCGCTACGCACCTTTTGGGGGATGTCGCACGTCAATGCCGTAGGCTTAGTACCCAACGGCAACGTCATGGTGCCGCTATGTGTCTCACCTGCCACATCCGTGACGTCAGCCTCAACGACAAAACTATAGTACATCGGACGTTTGTTCATGCTCTTAGGCACCGTAAGAGGTATCTTTACCTTAAAGGTTCCATCATCAGCAGTTACAGCCTCACCTTCATAGAGTACGTCATTCTGCTCTCCACTACCGATATAGCCCGTTTCCCAATACCACGAGTACGACATCCACCAAAAGGCAATCTTACGACGTACCGTGTACTTTACCTTGGCATCCTGCACAGGCACACCGGCATAACTCAGCGCCTTTCCCTCTGCGCGAACAGTATCGCCTGCCTGATACGACTCCTTGTATTCTGCAAACTCTATCTGGAACGTTGGACGCTTATACTCCTCAACTCTGATGCTCGTACTACCGCCATTATTGGCACGAATAGTGAAACGACCGTTCAATAGTCCTTGCGGCAATGTAAACTGTACGCCACACTTGCCGAAACGGTCAGTCACGGCTGACTGTTCTGCCACAAGCTTGCCATTGGCATCGCGCAGTTCCATCCGAATCTGATTGTTGGCAACAGCCTGATTGTCGAGTTCCGATACTTCCTTCCAAACGATGGCTGACACAAAAACGGTCTGTCCAGGACGATAGATGCTGCGATCCGTAAACAGGTTAGTATGTACTTGGTTATACTGTCGCTCATAATAAGTATAGCGTCCGTAACTGTTCGATTCAGGACAATAGCAATCTGTCTTGGTAAAGGCAAACGCGCTGTTAGGCTGTTTATCATCTTCAACACGATAGACAACCTCGCCCTTGCTGTCAGACGTGAAGTTCTTGAAAGTCTTGGGCTTACGCCACCCGTTGCTGAAACCCAGTCGAAGGGTTGCTCCTTTAACAGGCTGACCCGTCGTGGCATCAACCACCACATAACGTATCGTACGGTCTGGCTGGTGCTGCATGATAATACGCATACCCGACACGAAATACAAAGAACGCGACACCTTCGTGTCTGGCTGCGACTGAAATTCCACCATATACACACCAGCAGGCAGTCCATCAAGCAGTATTGAATCCTCAAAGTTCTCATAGTCCTCATGACCTGAGAAGGTCAGCGTACGACGCAACTCTGTCAGTTCCGTGAGTTCGCTCTTCAAAGACTTATAATCCTCTTCAATATTAGGATTCAGTTCCGTATCCCCCTTTTGCTTAGTACGATAGACACGCATGGTAATCGACTGCAAATGGCGCAACAAAGGCAGAGTGACGGTTTGCTGCTTGCCTACCTCAGACACTTTATCAGGTACCTCAGCCTCATAGTAAGGATTAATCAGTTCCTGCCACAAATTACGCAACTGATTAGTCCTTGGCCATGAGCTCCAGCGACGTATAGACTCCTGCAACCAAGCTGCTTTCTCAGCTCTGGTAGCATCCGTTTTCGTACTCATGTAGCCATAGCGTTCCATGGCGATCTCGCCAGCCTCAGAAAGGTCGCCATAGATAGCAATCAACGAGTCAAGACTCTTGATAAACTTAGACTTGGCATAGGACTCAACACCAACGTCCTCACGCTCTTCCATCAGCATACGCAACGATGTATAACAAGCTGCTTGACGCTTGCCCGCCTTCTGATAGTAGTCAGCAAGCTGTCGCCAGGCATTCAGCTCAATCCCCACCACACTCAGCAGGTCATCATTGAACATCACACTGTGTTTGCTCTTGATGACAAATGGGTCGTATGTCTCTGCCTTGGTCTGTGCCAGCAAGTCTGGATGCGACAAGGCTTTCGCGCGATAGTTGTCACTATGTATCTTCCAGTCTTCAGACAACTGGTGGTTACGTAAGTATATCTGCGAAAGCACCGCATCATACACAGCCTGCAACACAAGGTCGTCCTTAGATTGTTGCTCTTGCTGTTCCAATCTGGCTACAGCAGGAGCCAATGAGTCTGGTGCCACCTCTGCCATCAGCTTGGCATGCATCAATGTGGAACGCAACAGCTGGCCATAGACCTTTTCTGCCCTTGCTTTCGTCTCTATCGTTTCCAAATGAGAGATGGCAGTCTTGGGTAAGTCCTTGTACTCAGCCTGTTCAACCTGCTTCCACAACTCTTTATATGTCTGACCAAACGTTCCAATTGGCATAAGCAATAATATTGCCACGATAATGAATAATTTCTGTTTCATATTTCGCGTACATTAGATTATAATATGCAAAGATAAGAGATTTTTGCCAAACCACCAATTAATTTAACGAGTTTTCAAAATAATTTCGTAACTTTGCAGCACGAATATGCTATATAAGGCTCTTGTGTTGTTAGGCCTTGTTTGTCTGCTGACAGGATGTCAAAATGACGGGGTAGTTCCCTCTTCTCATGTGGAGAAAGGGGATAGTGCCTCTGTTTATCAGGATATGGCTTATCGTGCGATGTTTGTCGACTCGTTGGCTCAAGCAGAAGCATACGCCTACCGTTCGCTGATGCTGAGTACGGATTCAACACTCGAATGCGGAGCCCTGTCGTTGCTTTGCTACATCTATTATCGTGAGGGGAAGCAAGATAAACTACAGATGATGATGCAGATACTTTCGCCAGAGGTTTACATGAACGTGATGGATGTTCAGTTGTTGGTTGAACAGGAAAAATCTGGTCGACAACAGCAATATTACATGTTGGCTATCATCCTCCTGCTATTTCTGTCGGGTGGTATCGCATGGTGGTATCTTCACAGGATGAAGTCGCTACGAGGACTCTATCAACAGCGAATTGCGCTGACTCGACAGCTATTGGGAGATCATGGGGACGGAGATTCTGAAAATGGTTCTCCGCTGAAGCAGAATGAGTCCCGTGATACCAATCCCTTGGACATCGCAGAAACCAAATTAGGTTTCGATGTGCTCTATGCTATCATCAACGACCAGAATATCAGTCAGATGGGCAAACGTGAAGAACAGGCTCTGCTGAAGGTCTTACCAATGGTTGATACCACGCTCTGCACTATTCTCGCCAAAGCCTCATCACCACTCACGCCTAAGGAGACTTTCTTCTGCCTGATGGAATATTATGGAAAAAGCGACCACCAGAAAGCCCTTTCCTTCTGTTGTTCTGATCAGGCCATCCGCAGTACAAAGAGCCGTCTCAACAAGAAACTTGATATCGAAAAACTGCGTCCTATATAGTGATTTCACCAGAGCCGTAGCAGCGGTGGTGCTCAGCATCGTAGACGACACAGAACTGACCAGGAGCTACGCCATGGATGGGAGCCTGAGCGTGAACCATATAGCGACCTTCGCCTAAGTCTTCTAACTTGGCAGGCAGATACTCAGGCGTATGACGAATCTTTAGCGTGATATCTGTTGGGGGCAGTTGTCCGTTGATGCTATGAAAAGCATGAATGGGGAAATCTTGTTTATAAGCACTCTCTGGGTCGTAGCCGTGCGACACATAGATGATGTTCTGTTCGATGTCTTTCTTGATGACAAACCACGGACCGCCACCCAGTCCCATGCCCTTACGCTGGCCTATGGTATGAAACCAGTGTCCTTTGTGCTGACCAATCTTCTTGCCAGTCTCCAACTCTATCACGTCGCCAGGCCATTCGCCCAAATAGCGACGGATATAGTCATTGTAGTTTATCTTACCCAAAAAGCAAATGCCTTGTGAGTCACGACGATGGGCTGGTGCCAAGTGTTCACGTTCGGCAATCTCGCGCACCTCATCCTTCATCATGTGGCCAATGGGAAACATCGCTTTCTCCAATTGCCAGTCGTATATCTGAGCCAGAAAGTCCGTCTGATCCTTCACGGGGTCAGGACTGGTACAAAGCCATTTTAGCTTTTGGCTTTTGGCTTTTGGCTTTTGGCCAACAGCTAACGGCCAATTGCCAATGGCCTCTTCCTCCGTCTGTGCATAATGCCCAGTAGCAATGAGGTCGTAGTCCTTGCCTCTTTTTTCATGAAAAGCGCCAAACTTAATCAGCCTGTTGCACATGACGTCAGGATTAGGCGTCAGACCTGCCTTCACCTTGTCCATCGTATATTTGGTGACTTGATCCCAATACTCCCGATGGCAGTCGATGACCTCCAACTTACAGTCATATTTATGGCTAACGGCTGTTGCCATCTCCAAATCCTCTTCGCTGGAACAGTCCCATTCTTCTTCCTCCTCAGGTCCTATCTTAATATAGAAACAATCAGGCTGAAGGCCTTGACGCACCAGTTCGTAGAGCACCACACTGGAGTCGACGCCCCCAGAAAGCAGTACAGCGATTTTCTTATCTTTCATATTCATGCTGCAAAGGTAGTGCAAATCGAGCGAAATACAAACTATTTTAATCGGAAAATTATGGGGATATAACATTTCACTCTGACAGTTATACCATTTTGTCTGCCTGGAATCCATCTGGGCATCAGCTTGACGATGCGAAGTGCCTCCTTGTCCAAAACAGGATGCACGCTTTTCACCACTTTTACATTCGACAGTTTACCATTTCTCTCCACAATGAAACGTACTATCACGCGTCCTTGTACGCAACTTTCTTCTAACTCTTTGGGATAGCGAAGATTCTCCTCGATGAATTCTTTCAATTTCTGAGTTCCACCAGGAAAGGACGGCATCTGTTCAACACAATCGTACACATTAATAGTGTCCTTCCTTTCTGCCAGATACTGGTCTACTTTATCCGGGTCAATGATTAACGGCACATTTTGTGCACATGCAATGTTCCCAACAGTCATCATCAACAAGACGACAATCATCATCACAAATTTTTCTCTTTTCATAGTCATATCGTTGTATTACATCTTTCTTAAAAATAACAGGGTCGTCAGCTGCCTGTCATTGCGCCCTTAGACACCAACTGGCGACCCCGTTCCAGCCTGAGGATTAACACTCTGATTGATAAGTATGTCGATGCAAAGATACAATAGAAAAGGCCCTTTGTCAAGAGCCTTCATATAGTTGACACATTTACAAATGTGTAACTAACTTATATTCAGAAAGATGCTTTATACGATACAGATGCCTTTGACACAACCATCTATTCGCCCATAAGGCTGTTGAGGTAGACTTCGAGGGCTGTATAGCCAATCTTTGAGATGATCTTATTGCGGTCCTCGGGGTCGTTAGGATTCAGGCCGTTGGCACGTTCCCACTCGTCTGCCATTCCGTCGTGGTCGTTATCCAAAACGGGTTGAGCTGAAGCGTATTGGGGCCAGCCATCAGCATCGGCAGGACTATCGATAATGCCAGGTTTGTTGGCTGACAGACCTTGATACTTGGGGTGTCCACTACGCACATCCTCCACGATACGAAGCTCCACGGCATCACGATGAATGGTGCCTGCCTTATCTAAAACATGCCGATAGGCTTTCTTGGCAGACTCGGGTTTAACAAGATAATCCTGATAGCCAGTAGCTTGCAAGCGCTTACCTGACTTCTGCTGTTCTATAGTAAATGGCGTCTGATTGCTGACAAGCGACCAATTGTCCTTTGCCTTGACGCCTTCCATCACGTTGCCGTCAAAATACCAGATACTGGGTGACGTGAGCTGCTTGCCCTTACGAGCCTGCGACAGCTCGATAAAGACATTATCCTCTGGGTGTGCCGGTCCTGGCTTATAGTAGTTGCCCACGAAGTTACACTCATGGGTACTCCCCTCACCGGCTTCGTTTTCGCCTCCATAGCAAGAATTCCTGCGCCCCCAGTTAAAGTTTACATTATTGACGTACTCTAGGAAAACGTTTTTATCGCCACTGGGATTTGAGGCACCATTGATTCTTGGACTGCGACTGTCGTTATGTGCCAGCAAGTTATGATGGAACGTGGCTGGTGAACCACCCCACTGGGCACCATAGCCACGGACACCCTTCTTGTGGCCGGCATCGTGCAGACCTTCGTGGATGATACACCATTGCAAGGTGGTATAGTGGTTGTCATACATCGTCACATTCTCTTCCCCACTCCAGCCAAAGCAGCAGTGGTCAATGATGATGTTGCGTGCATTCTCAATGCCAATGGCACCTCCTTCGATGAAGTTCTCCTTTTTCGACTTCAAAGGGTCACCCAAGGTACCCAGTCTTGAACGGATATTTCGAATGATGACATTCTCAGAACCGCCCAAATTCAGCTTGCCACCACGTAGCAGAATACCCTCGCCAGGTGCTGTCTGTCCGGCAATAGTGACATTCTTCAGCTTGGCACGGATGGAACGTTCGTTCTTACGCTGTGTATTAGGGCCAATATCAATGATGCCACTCACACGAAAAACGATGGTGGCATTCTCGCGACCAGCCTCCGTCAGTGCCCAACGTAAAGAGCCTTCGCCAGAATCGTTGAGGTTAGTCACTTCAACCACCTTTCCCCCACGTCCACCAGAGGCATACTTGCCAAAGCCCTCAGCCGTTGGGAAGGCCAATGTTTGAGCCCAAGAACTTACAGCTAACAGCCATAAGCCAAATGCCAATAACGTTTCCTTCATACCTTTGAAAAAAGTGGCGGCCCCAAAGGAGTCGCCACCTTATTATTATTTTTTACTTACAATTACTTCTGAATCATCTTACGACCATCCTTAATCACAAGACCCTTGAAGCCATTGTTTACCTTCTGACCAGCGAGGTTGTAAGCAGGAGTGTTCACATTGTTAATCTTAACAACGCTGATACCATCGGGCTCCTCATCTTTTTCAGCATAGTAGGCCTCCATATCCGTTTCACCAACATCAGCCTTCATCTGAGCAGCAATCTCACCAGCCGTCATTTTGCTGTTCTTGATGAGCAGACGGGCAAAGTCGAATGGAGCGTCGTTGTCGTTCCAGTCCCAAGCCTGATTACCACCGAGGCAGACATACTTCAGCTCAGCACCGTTAGAGAACAGGCCTTTCTGGGTATTATCAGCAACCTTGGTTACATCCCACTCGTTCTTCAGAACACCATCAATGAAAACCTTGGCATTCTCACCCTCGAAGACGGCTGCATAGTGGTGCCACTTATGATCCTTCAACCAGTCTGTATCACCATGATACAAAGTATTCTTACCAGCCACATTCTGCGCATCAGTATAGTCTGTCCAGCCTGCGCAATTCACCTGCAGCACGCCACGGTACTGACAAGCCATCATAGGCCATGAATTTACGCCATTGACAGGTGCAGCAGCGTATGCTGTAAACAACGGAGCCCACATATAATCAGCAGACTTCGTCTCCTTCTGAGCACGTACCCATACAGCGATGGTCAACTCCTGAGTCTTGTCAGAGTGAGCCAGAACATCCTCGGGCAGCAGGCAATAGCTGGCACGCTTAGCGCTACCATCGTTGCTGAAGAAGTCACCGAATGGAACGATATTGAGAGGCTTTTCGTTGTCATCCAGTTTAGGCTCTTCGCTGGCAAATTTACCATTGCCGAATGCTTTCTCGCCCTTCCAAGAGACACGTTCGCCCGTAGTCTCATCTTCGTATGTCGAGAAATTGGTTGTGAAGACGAATGGAACAATAATATCGTTAATCAGATCGTCAGCAGTCTTGCCCTCGTGGAATTCAAATCCACCAAAGCCAATCTGAGATGAATGCTGGAACACCCAGTATTCCTCGCCAGCCTCAACATCGAAAGTCAGCCAACCAAAGAATGGCTGATTTCCACGACCAATAACATATTGGTATTCTTTATCATTAGCCTCAGCCTGAGCCTTCAGGTCGGCAAGTTTGGTTTCAAAGTCCTCCTGAGTCTGATCGTCTGCCTTGCCTGCAGCCACGGCCTTGTCGTAGTTTTCCCAAATCCATACGTGATGAACAGAGTCTACTTGTTCGATGGTCAGCATTTTCTTTTTACCAGCAGCATCGTTCACACCATTGATATAACCAGAAGCCAACAGACGCTCAGCCTGCATAGTCTTTGCGTTTACCACGAACGTCTTACGGTTACCCTTGTTGGCCCATACCTTCACCTTGAAAGCACCTGCAGCAGAGGCAGTAAACTTGTAGTACAGACCAGTGATAGGCAAACCAACAGAACCATCAGGCTCATAGTACACGTAGTCAGCTTTGTAATTACCCTGCCATTCGTCATCTTTGGAGTTCTCAACGGCATTCATTTTCACGTAGGGATTACCCGTACCTGCAATATACCAGAAATCGATATCACCTTGATTCTTTCTATCCCATTTGATATCATTCCAAGCTTCAACAGATGCTACCTCATAGATATGTTTCTCAGCATCAAGAACGGCACCTGGCGTAATTTGCTGACCGCCTCCATCAGCATTGGCAGGTGTTGTACCACCTACAGCAGTCACAGTTGCCTTACCTGCAGTGATAGTAATAATCGACTTACCATCTGCCGTATTATTAGCCGCACCACCATCTTCACCTGCTATAGCAGCAAACTCAGGGGCCAGTTTACCGTCGACAATAGCATTGTAGACGTCCTGTGCATTTGCACTCATGGCTAAGAAAGCCATACTAATTAGAGTAAAAATTTTCTTCATAACGTTATCAATTTGAATTAGTAATTAAGTTTGTGGGTGCAAAGATACGATTTAGCGAGCAAAAAACAAAAGAATTTTTCTTTTTTTTTTCGAGCGTTAGTATTTTCACCATTTTATTTGGCAAATATAGGGGTTTTATTCGAATTCTCCAAATTTTTAGCGCATTAAGTTTATTTCATAGCATTTTCTTTTGGCTATTTGCAGCAAAATGTGTAATTTTGCTGCATGAAAGAAACAAAATGGGAAGAGAATGTAATACTTGTCGACGCTGACTACGTCGACAAGGTTGCGTTTGACTTGACCGTAAACTTTGAGCGCATGATAGGACGTCGCATCCCCAAGGCAGATATGGCACAGTGGTTGGAATGCGTGGCACTGGATGGAGGATTGAGACCTCAGCCTTCAGACCTCAGCCTTCAGACCTCTATCCAAGTCGTTTTGCTGTATAAGCAACCCAAAATGGAGAATTTCAACCCTGGAATACCAGAAGAATTAGACGGAAAGGCCTTCAAGGGTCGCTTGGGCGAAATCCTTATCAGTTGTGTCAAAGTGGAAAACCTGACAACGATGGACGACCTTTTTATAGACTCTATGCAGATTATTGCCAACGCAAAGGAAGTAAAGCGCCTCATTATTGTACCTAATGCAGAGCAAATATATAATAAGGTACGCGAAGGACTTCGCCATGCTGACGATGAGAAGCGCATCACCGTGCTTTCAATGCAGCCTATGGAGGGTGGCAACTTCCGTCAGGAAATCCTTGGCTACTCGCTGATGGCGGCTCTCGGCATCAGGTCGGAGGAACTCAATGGCATATCATGATAACAAAAAAAATAAAACTATGGCAAGAGTATTAATGATTGGCGCCGGTGGCGTCGCAACAGTAGCAGCATTCAAAATTGCTCAGAATGCTGACGTGTTTACTGAGTTTATGATTGCAAGTCGCCGTAAGGCGAAATGCGACAAAATAGTAGAGGACATCCGTAAGGCTGGCTACAAACTGGACATCAAAACTGCACAGGTGGATGCTGACGATGTGGAGCAGTTGAAGGCGCTCTTCAACGACTACAAGCCTGAGCTGGTCATCAACCTTGCCCTGCCCTATCAGGACCTGACCATCATGGATGCCTGTCTGGCTTGTGGATGCTCATACCTCGATACAGCCAACTACGAACCCAAGGACGAAGCACATTTCGAGTACTCCTGGCAGTGGGCCTATCGCGAGCGCTTCGAGAAGGCAGGGCTCACAGCCATCCTCGGTTGTGGCTTCGACCCAGGTGTAACCAGCATCTTTACTGCATACGCAGCCAAACATCATTTTAAGGAGATTCAGTATTTGGACATCGTCGACTGCAACGCTGGCGACCACCACAAGGCCTTCGCCACCAACTTCAACCCAGAAATCAATATCCGCGAGATTACACAGAAGGGGTTGTATTGGGAGAATGGCAAATGGATAGAGACGGAGCCTCTGGAGATTCACAAAGACTTGAACTATCCTAACATCGGACCTCGCGACAGCTATCTGTTGCACCACGAGGAGATTGAGTCGCTGGTCATCAACTACCCAACCATCAAGCGTGCCCGCTTCTGGATGACCTTTGGTCAGCAGTACCTGAAGCACCTTGAAGTGATTCAGAACATTGGCATGAGCCGTATTGACGAGGTTGAATATGAAGCGCCTTTAGCAGACGGAACAGGTACGGCAAAGGTCAAGATTGTTCCTCTGCAGTTCCTGAAGGCCGTATTGCCTAACCCACAGGATTTGGGCGAGAACTACGAGGGAGAGACCTCTATCGGATGTCGCATCCGTGGTATCGGTAATGACGGCAAGGAGCACACCTATTATGTTTATAACAACTGTAGCCATCGTGCGGCCTACGAGGAGACTGGCATGCAAGGCGTCAGCTACACGACGGGTGTGCCAGCTATGATTGGTGCCATGATGTTCTGCAAGGGACTGTGGAAGAAGCCAGGCGTTTACAATGTTGAGGAGTTTGATCCCGATCCCTTCATGGAACAACTGAACAAGCAGGGGTTGCCTTGGCACGAAATCCACGATGGCGACCTGGAGTTATAATTGATAATTGATAATTGATAATTGAAAACTATGGCAAAAAAGGAAAAAGAAGAGGAGCAGTTGACTCCGCAAGAACAGAAAATGAAAGCCCTGCAGGCTGCTATGGCGAAGATTGAAAAGGACTTTGGCAAAGGTAGCATCATGAAGATGGGCGACGAAAAGATAGAGAATGTTGAAGTAATCCCCACAGGTTCGATAGGTCTCAACGCAGCCTTAGGCGTTGGTGGCTATCCCAAAGGACGTATCATCGAGATTTATGGTCCTGAATCATCAGGTAAGACCACCTTGGCCATTCACGCCATTGCCGAGTGCCAGAAAGCAGGAGGTGTGGCAGCCTTCATCGACGCCGAGCATGCCTTTGACCGTTTCTATGCTGAGAAACTGGGTGTCGATATTAACAACCTACTGATTTCTCAGCCCGACAATGGTGAGCAGGCTCTTGAGATTGCCGACCAGCTAATCCGTTCGAGTGCTGTTGACATCCTCGTTGTTGACTCAGTGGCTGCGCTGACACCCAAGAAGGAGATTGAAGGTGACATGGGCGATTCAGCTGTTGGTTTGCACGCCCGTCTGATGAGCCAGGCACTGCGCAAGTTGACAGGTACTATTGCCAAGACTAAGACTACTTGTATCTTCATCAACCAGTTACGAGAGAAGATCGGTATCATGTTCGGCAATCCTGAAACCACCACTGGCGGTAACGCACTGAAGTTCTATGCTTCTGTTCGTTTAGACATCCGTAAGTCGCAGGCTATCAAGGATGGTGACAACGTCATTGGCAACCAGGTCAAGGTGAAAGTCGTCAAGAACAAGGTGGCTCCTCCCTTCCGCAAGGCAGAGTTTGAGATTATGTTTGGCGAAGGTATCTCGAAGATTGGTGAGATTATTGACTTGGGCACCGAGTACGGCTTTATCAACAAGAGCGGCTCATGGTTCTCGTATGCCGGCACCAAACTGGGTCAGGGACGTGATGCCGTAAAGGACATGCTTAAGGATAACCCAGAACTTTGCCAAGAACTCGAAGCCAAGATTATGCAGGCTATCAATGAAAAAGCATAAGAAGTGTCCATAAAAATAAAAGGTTGAGATTCTCAACCTTTTATAATGCTTAGAACTTAAAGCCCATTGACAATCCCATATGTGGAGAATAGACATCCAAGTCTGAATTGTATTTATCCTTATACTTTTGATATATATACTGGAAAGCCAATTCGAAAGAGCCAAAGCTATAGCCTATCGATGGAGCAACCATCACGCCACCCTTTAAAGCACTATCGTGAACCTCCATACTGCCTCCAATCTTGAAATCTACAAAGAATGCACTCTTGGCAGGAGAAAAGAAGTAACGTGCATCGCCAAAGATAGGAACTAACTGTGTCTTATTATCCCAGCCATATATCCAGCCAGACCCAATACCCAAGAATAACTGCGGCGAGGTTTGAACACCAATGGTACCCAAAACGCCTAAATAACCTTTGCCTTTACTGGTATCTTTATTGCCATGATACTTAACCGTAGTCGTTTCCTTTCCACCAACAAAGTTTACATAGAAAGTCGTTCCTGTTCTGCGGAATCCACTTTCATCCTGCACCTTCATCTCTGACTTGTCACTCTTGCCTAGCCCTAACTTAGCGCCAATGGCGCCCAAGACACCACCACGCTTAGCTGGAGCCATAAAACTCTTATTACCAGAAGCAGCCACCATCTTAGGCTGACCATAGAAACCTGGCGTAGCCCAGACAGAGTCATTCAGTGTGCGAAAATTCTGATAATAGGCTGGACGACCAGTCACTGTAATAGATGTAACCTCTTTGCCAAAAATGAAATTATTCTTCATGCTGATGACAAACTCTGGTTCAACCATTACGTCGGCATTACCATTCTTGGTAAGTGCCTCCTGCAGGGCAGCCTGTTTCACGTTGTTCAATCCTGCACGCTGAATCTCCTTTGATGGTGTCATCGTATATGTGATACGATGATCAGTCACCTTCAAGTCAGCCACTGTGGCATTCTTGATAGACGAACTGGTCTCTGCCGTGCGTGCTGTCTTCACTGTAGTAATACACGATGACAGCAAGACAAGGGCAGAGAGTGCCACAAAACTAATCGTATATTTCATCGTCTATTGACATTAAAAGGATTACTTCTTAAACAGGCCACCACCTGACGGACGACCTACGCCGTTTGAATAACCTGCACGGAATACAGGATCGGTCCATACATTATCACCTAGAGAATGATAGCCTTTGTAACGGGCAGGATGTCCACTGACAGTAATACTGGTGATGCTCTTACCGAAAATCCAACGGCTCTCTTGTTCGATAATAAATTCAGGATCTACCAGCACATCGCCATTACCATTCTTTATCAGGCACTCCTGAATGACAGCTTGCTTTACATTGTTCAAACCAGCACGCTGAATTTCCTTCGAAGGTGTCATCGTATAAGTGACACGAATAGGAGAAACCTCCAAATCTGCGACAGTAGCTGACAGTAGCTGTCCTTTAGTGTCTGCCACCTTAGCAGTCTTCACCGTTGTAACACAAGACGTCAGCCCAAAGGCGACACAAGCTAATAATAGAAACTTTTTCATTTAATAGTAATATTAGTTATTAGGGACTCATTATTATCACATCACGGGTGGGGAGTCCATTAACCAGCCCATGCGTCATATATCATTTAAAGAGTGTGCCAGCAATATGACAATTTGTCACAAGCATGACATGTTCTATTCATTCAACTGGCGTAGCATTCTTCATCGTGGCACCAGCTTTGTCATCAATCTTCTTTGCCGTATTCACTGCTTTCGAGGCTTTCGTCTTGGTAGCCTTTGTAGCACGACCGCCAGCCTTGCTGACCTTACCCTTTGAGTTAAACTGTACGACCAGCAGCACACCATTTGAACGCTGGTATAACCACTCGCGAACGCCCTTGTTAGTCACCTTCTGGAAAGGTTCACCCACAGCCATCAACACTTCGTCTTCCGACATGCCGGGGATTACACGACCCTCACGGATAGCAGTACGTGTTTCAAGACTGGTTTTATGCAATGCGCCCTCGCCCATTCCGAAGATATGACCGAAATAATCATCTTCTTTGGCATCACGAATACTCATCAGGTCTTCTTCTTTAAACAGCACATCTTTATAATAGATACGACGAGTATCCGTC
>JAEEGK010002599.1_pt1 | contig 45243 bp, 52 predicted proteins | sample 8958771 | NCBI WGS metagenome assembly JAEEGK01 (sample SAMN16246547, study PRJNA631951) | gut metagenome | biome: gut microbiome; feature: rumen; material: SC-attached | host: Bos | place: Iran: Karaj | collected 2018-10
CTGTCGCCGATTTTCTTGATGGGCTGGTGGCGCGCTGGCTGCATGCCGTCAGCGCCATCGGCAAGGAACTGGATTCGCTGGCCGACCTGGTGAGCTTTGGACTTGCGCCGGCACTGATCTTGCATAGCATGATGCCCAACGATGGTCCATGGGCGTTCTTTGCCCTGTTGCTGCCCGTGTTCGGCGCCCTGCGACTGGCCCGTTTCAATGTCGACACCAACCAAGCCACTACCTTCACCGGCCTGCCCATCCCGGCCAATGCCATCTTCTGGATCGGCTTCACCGACTGGTATTACCACCATAATGATTGCCCCGTCTGGATCGTGGTGCTGCTCATCGTCGTGATGTCACTGCTCATGGTGTGCAACCTGCGCATGTTCTCATTGAAGATGCACAACCTCTCGTCGCTCAAGCAGAATTGGGCACAATATTTGCAGATAGTGGCTACGGTGGTATTTGTCGTATTGCTGGGCCTGCCCGGCCTTGCCGCCGCCATAGCACTTTATGTACTGCTGTCTATCATTAAACATGAGAAATAAATGAGCTTTTTACTGTTCATATTGCTGGTGTTGTTCCTCATGGTGGGAATACCCTTGTTGCGCGGCTTTTTCTACATGCAAAACCTGCGCCGACGCGTGAATGAATCCTTCCGCGGACGCCAACAGCACGAGCGTCCCCGCCGCGAGCGACAAGAAGAGGAGGAAGAATACACCGAAACCGGTGAGCGCAAAATCTTCACCAGTGGCGAGGGCGAATATGCCGACTTTGAGGAAGTGCGCGGCACCGTCATCGAGGAAACCACCTCCGATGGCGACACCCGCACCATCATCGAAGAACAAGTCACCGACGCCGAATACGAAGAAATCCCATAAGTAACAACACTATCAGGCTAAGGGGCACTCCACATGAATTCTCAAAAAGGCTCGATAATAAGCTATCTTGTTATCAGGAATTCACATCACCCAACAGCCCCCTTATGTCTTGATCGAAATCCGAGTCAATGCGTTGAGTTGGATTAAAGAGTTTGTATTCCTGTTCTGCCTTTTGATCCGCCTGGTTTCTACTGATCCTGCCCTTGTCTGGCAATAAAGCATATCGACGAAACGAGAGGAATTCATTGACCGACGCAGCAAACTGTTCCATGCTGAAGGCATTTTCCCTTTCAATCAAGTCCTCAATGTAATCAAAATAGCCCGATACCGCCCTTTCTAACTGACGAATCTCTTTCTCAGGCAGATAGTTCTTGGCCACCTTTGTATCGCTTAATAGCACTCTACCATTGGGGGCGTTTTTCCATGTCATTAAACCCATGTGATCTTTAGTATGATCAGCGCGGGTGTATATGATTTCAGGTGCGGTCTGTCCCGTAATCGCATAGTGAAAACGATTCTGGATCATTTGGTAGAACTCCCGTGTAGTGGGCGAGTTGCGGTCGTAATCATAGGAACACTCTGCGTAAATGTCGGTAATTTTCTGCCAGATGCGACGTTCACTAGCACGAATGCTACGCACCCTCTCCAACAGCTCGCGGAAATAATCTTTACCAAACAGTGTAGTTCCTTGCTTCAAGCGATCATCATCCAGCACAAACCCCTTGCGGATATATTCATTGAGAATCCTAGTAGCCCAAATTCGGAACTTCGTTGCACGGGCCGAAGACACACGGTAGCCTACTGCTATTATAGCATCCAGCGAGTAAAACGCGGTTTCACTTTTTTGTGTTTTACCTTCTATTGCCCCGTGTTGAGTGGTTATTTCCATTTTGGAAACAACCACGTTTGCATCCAACTCTTTTTCTTCAAAGATTCTTTTCAGATGTTTACTTATGGCTGGAACGCCAACACCAAACAACTGGGCCATCGCCTTCTGTGTAGCCCATATCGTCTCATCTTTAACAACGACCTGTACCTTACCATCCTCATCAGGTAATTGATAAAGTATGAATTGTATCTCGTTAGGCATTTTTTAGTGATTGTGGGCTACAGCTTCAGGTCGTCCTCATTCTTGGGTTGAGGGGGATAATCGATGGTGTAATGCAGGCCGCGCGATTCCTTGCGGTCCTTGGCCTGGCGGGTGATCAGGTAAGCCACATTGATGATGTTACGCAACTCGCAGATGCGGCGCGACACCTTGCTGGTCTTGAAGAGTTTCTCGGTCTCCTCATACAGGATGTCCAGACGGTTCCAGGCGCGGTCAAGACGCAGATTGCTGCGCACGATGCCCACATAGGCGCTCATGATCTCGCCCACTTCCTTCTCGCTCTGGCTGATGAGCACCATCTCCTCGGGATGGGTGGTGCCGGCATCGTCCCAAGCGGGGATATCCTCGCGCCAAGAGTACTCGTTGATGTGCTCAATGGCATGCTTGGCAGCAGCGTCGGCATACACCACCGCCTCGATGAGCGAATTGCTCGCCAGACGGTTGCCGCCGTGCAGACCCGTGCAGGAGCACTCGCCCACGGCATACAGACGCTTGATGCTGGAGCAGGCGTTGAGATCCACCTTGATACCGCCACACAGATAGTGCGCAGCAGGCACCACGGGGATATATTCCTTGGTGATGTCGATGCCCAAGTCCAGGCAGTGCTTATAGATGTTGGGGAAGTGATGCTTGGTCTCCTCGGGATCCTTGTGCGTCACGTCAAGATAGACGTGGTCCTCGCCTCGTTGCTTCATCTCGCTGTCGATGGCGCGGGCCACCACGTCGCGCGGTGCGAGCGACAGGCGCGGGTCATACTTCTGCATGAACTCCTCGCCGCCCAGGTTACGCAACACACCGCCGTAGCCGCGCATCGCCTCGGTGATGAGAAAGGCGGGGCGGTCGCCGGGATGGTAAAGCGCTGTGGGGTGGAACTGCACAAACTCCATGTCCTGCACGGTGCCCTTGGCACGATAGACCATGGCGATGCCGTCGCCCGTGGCGATGACGGGGTTCGAGGTGGTCAGGTAGACGGCGCCGCAGCCGCCCGTGCACATCACGGTGATCTTGCTCAGATAGGTGTCCACCTTCTCCGTCTCAGGGTTGAGGACGTAGGCACCGTAGCACTTGATGTTGGGCGAGCGGCGGGTGACGCGGACGCCCATGTGGTGCTGGGTGATAATCTCCACGGCGAAGTGGTTCTCCTTCACGGTGATGTCGGGATTGCTTCTCACGGCCTCCATCAGCCCGCGCTGTATCTCGGCGCCCGTGTCGTCGGCATGGTGGAGGATGCGGAACTCTGAGTGTCCGCCCTCGCGGTGCAGGTCGTAGGTGCCGTCGTCTTTCTTGTCGAAGTTCACGCCCCACTGCACCAGCTCCTTGATTTGCTCAGGCGCCATGCGCACCACCTGTTCCACGGCAGCACGGTCGCTGATGTAGTCGCCGGCTATCATCGTGTCCTCTATGTGTTTGTCGAAGTTGTCGACGGCCAGGTTGGTGACCGATGCCACGCCGCCCTGTGCAAAGCTGGTGTTGGCCTCGTCGAGGCTTGTCTTGCAGATAAGGCACACCGTGCCCTTCTTCTCGCGGGCCACCTTGAGTGCGTAGCTCATGCCGGCCACGCCCGCTCCTATAATCAGGAAATCATATTTGTAGACCATTGTTGGAGTTTTGGAGTTTTGGAGTTTTGGAGTAAGGAGTTTTGGAGTAAGGAGTTAATAGATATAGACCTTGAAGGACTTGAGTCCGCCGGGGACGCCCTGTTCGGCACGTGGGAGATATTCGAGGGCGGTGACGGTCTGTTCGCTGCCCAGGTCGATGACCAGCAGGTGGGGCATTGAGCTGCCGCGCTCCGTCTGCCAGTAGGTGCTCTCCTGCAGGTCGAACACCTTGTCGCCGGTGTGGTTGCCGTTCAGCTCCTCGCTATCGGCGTATTTCGTGGTCCACGGCTCGCGGCTGATGCGCTTGCCGTCGGTGCCCTTCAGGTAGATTTCGGCAATGGCGGCCTGGTCGCCGTCCTTCAGGGTGGAGAGCACCTCGATGGCGAGGTAGCGTCCCTTGTGCGGCGCGGGGAAGCGGAAGTCACACCAGCCGCTGACGGGCTCAAGGGTCAACACGTCGCTGACGCCGCCCGGCACAGTGAACGCCACGGGCACCATGCTGTTCAGGTCGGGCTTGTCGCCGATGTTGTTGTGCTTGTTGCTCTGTTCCAGCTGGAGCTTGTTCAGTTCAGGCTCGGCTTGTCCCCAGACAACGGCCTCACGAGGGCCAACGACGTCGAGGACGATAATCTCATTCTTGCCCTTCTTCAGCCAGCAGCCGGGGATGTACAAGGTCTGCTGCGGGCCAATCGACCAGATGCGGCCCATGGCGTGGCCGTTCACCCATACTTGTCCCTTGCCCCACGTTTCGAAGTTCAGGAACGTGTCGCCCACCTTCTTCAGGTTGAAGTAGCCACGATAGTAACCGCGCTTGCTCACTAAGTCAAGTCCGTCAACGTTCATTTGTGGCTTCTTGCCCAGTCGCTGACCTTCATTTTCAGCTTTTGTGTAATCATTGTTGTGTACAAAAGCGTCAGCGGCTTTCTCATAAGAGTCCGGCAATCCGAATTTAACCCAGTTTTGCGGTTTCCATGTGGTTTCGATGCCTTCCACTTCTGCTGTGATGGCTACTTCGCCCACAATGCCTTTGAAGTCTTTGATGGCGCGACCAAAGTTGATGCGTCCCATCGCTTCAACAAGGATTTCCAATTCATCGCCTTTCTTTACAGGGGGCAAAGTGAGGCTCTTCTCATTCTTCACACGGTCCACCTTTCCGATGTATTTGCCATTGATGAACACTTGCGCAAAGTCGTGGAAATCAGCCGTAATAACGCTCTGTGCAGGAATCTCTGGCATGGTGGCAGTGTAGAGCATCGAACCCCAACCCATGTCCATCTCTTCAAAGGTCATCAAGCCACCATCTTTTCGAATGGGCAATTTTAATTTTGAATCTGTGCCGTTGAATATGGAAGAGAACTCTTTCAACTCGAACTTAGGCACGGTGATGATAGGCATCGGAGCCTTGGGTACGGCGGGCATCTTTTTGCCGTCGTTGTACTTCTCCATCATCTTGCGCAGCTCCCAGAACTTCGGGGTGGCGAGGCCCCATTCGTTGATAGGCGCATCGTAGTCGTACGAGGTCACATCGGGCGCAAAGCCGGGAGAGTTGGCGCCGGCCCAGTGGCCGAAGCTGGTGCCGCCGTGGGTCATGTAGAGCGAGAAGCTGATGCCCTTGGAGAGCATTTCGTCCATGCCCTCCACCATGTCCTTGGCCGGGCGTGTCTCGTGGCGGGCACCCCACTTGTCGAACCAGCCGCTCCAGAACTCGGAGCACATCTTCGGGGCATCGGGGCGCAGCTCACCCAGGCGGCGGAACTGCTGGTCGATGTTGGCACCGGTGCCGAAGTTCATCGTCCATGTGAGGTCGTCAAGGCCGTTCTTCTCGAAGTTGCTCGACCAGTCGCACTGGAAGAGCGACAGTTCCTTGCCATAAATGCCGCGCAGGCAGTCGCGAATCTCCGACACGTAGGGCTTGTCCTCGCCATACGAGCCATACTCGTTCTCCACCTGAATCATGATAATCGGACCGCCGTTCTGGATGGTCAGCGGTTTCAGCTGCTCACCCACCTTTTCCTCGAAGATTTTCACACGCTCCATGAAATAAGGATCGCGCTCGCGCAGACGGATATCCTTCTTCTTCAGCAGCCACCAGGGCAGACCGCCCATTTCCCACTCAGCGCAGACATAGGGACCGGGACGCACGATGACATAGAGGCCGTTCTTCTGTGCCAGGCGGCAGAACTCTGCCACGTCGTTGTTGCCCGTGAAGTCGAACTGACCTTCCTTTTGCTCATGGATATTCCAGAAGATGTAGATGCACACGGCATTCATGCCCAGCGCCTTGCACATCTGGATGCGATGCTCCCAGTAGGGGCGAGGGATGCGAGGGTAGTGGACTTCGGCAGCCTTCACGATGAACGGTTCGCCGTTGAGCAGGAATGTGCCCTTGCCCACGGTGAACGTGCCGGGCTTGCCTTTCGGTGCTGCCGTCGTAGCAGCGTTCGCCATTGCAGGAACAGCCAGCAGTAGCGCTGCCAGCGATAGGATGGAAATGACTTTTCTCAGTTTCATAATAATAATAGAAGTTAGATTTTGCCTGCGAAGTTACAAAAAGTCAAGGGTAAAACCAAATAATCGCACCACATTTTCCATGCCGATTGTTAATTTTCCACAATTCCTTGACTGTTTATAAAGAAATCACTACCTTTGCATAAAATATTACGAAACAAATAATAGAACAACAATGGACAACAACCAGAAACCACAACAGCAGCAACTGCAGCTGAATCTCAGACCTGAGATTGCAAGAGGTGAGTACTCGAACCTCGCCCTGATCACTCATTCACACACCGATTTCATCCTCGACTTCGCACGCCAACTGCCTGGCATGCAGCAGCCCGAGGTTTGCAGCCGTGTCATCATGGCTCCCGAACATGCTAAGCGTCTGCTGGGCGCCCTGCAGGAGAACATCTACAAGTATGAGCAGCAGTTCGGAAAGATAGAGATTCCCGGTCAGCCACAGCGCACCATCGCTCCGTTTGGCACAGGTCGCGGCGATGCCTAATGCATCGATCGGCATAGGGTTTTTCTCTATGAAGAATGCGAGTGTGACACGTGAATAATCCCTCGAAGTGATGGATTGTTCGCGTGTCATTCACATATATTCGCTTTTTCAATGCTGTGCAGCCTTTCTATATAATTAAAAGAGGTGTAGGCACAGTCCTGCGCTTCATTTGGCATACTTGTCTTCATCAGGTAAAACAGGATAACTCCCGCAATCGCATCCAATAGTTGCTGACCAACGAGATTTTGCATGATGCACACTCGGCAACGTCGCTTCTTATGAAGTGTGAATTGTTATTTTTCGTTAAATAATTAAGATTGCGAAAAAATAATCGTGCATTTATTAATGTATTTGTGGAAAAGTTCGTAACTTTGCAGCCCGAAATGCCGTATTGTGTCCTTTCGTAAGGAATAGGGGAGATATGTGCTTTCGTAAAATGTTGATAACAAACGAAATAAATATATATAAATCAAAAAAAGTAAAATTATGCCTACTATTTCACAATTAGTAAGAAAAGGCAGAAAGGTGCTCGTAGACAAGAGCAAGTCGCCCGCTCTGGACTCATGTCCTCAGCGTCGTGGCGTGTGCGTGCGCGTCTACACAACGACACCTAAGAAGCCTAATTCGGCAATGCGTAAGGTTGCCCGTGTTCGTCTGACAAATCAGAAGGAAGTGAACTCCTACATCCCCGGTGAGGGCCACAACCTTCAGGAGCACAGCATCGTGCTGGTGCGCGGTGGTCGTGTGAAGGATCTCCCCGGTGTGCGTTATCACATCGTTCGCGGTACTCTTGATACCGCCGGTGTTGCCAACCGCACCCAGCGCCGTTCGAAGTATGGTGCCAAGCGTCCGAAGCAGAAGAAGTAAGACGACGCGCTAAACGCTGATGGTGGTCGGCGGTTTATAAGATTCAAGTTGAGGAGTTGGTAAGCATGCGTGACGCAGAACTTCGGAACTCGATTCAGTTGGGAGGAAAGCTGAAAAGACTTGGACTTTAACGCTTGAAAGCTCATAGGCCGCCGAGCACCATTTTCAACAGAAACAATTCAAACAACATTTTATTTATCGTTTTGCTGGAGAAAGCCGAGGAAAATCGGCAGTTGTATAAAGGTTGAGTAAATGTCCGGGTGCGGACGTTGAAGAACATGATGACAGCCCCATGCAGAATTAATTTTTCAAAACAAAATGAGAAAAGCAAAACCCAAAAAGCGTCTGGTATTGCCAGATCCAATTTTCAATGACACTAAAGTGTCGAAGTTTGTGAACCATCTGATGTATGACGGCAAGAAGAACACGTCGTACGAGATTTTCTACAAAGCTCTTGATATCGTGAAGGCCAAGATGGCCAAGGAAGAGAAGTCGCCCCTGGAGATTTGGAAGCAGGGTCTCGACAATATCACTCCGCAGGTGGAGGTGAAGAGCCGCCGTATTGGTGGTGCTACCTTCCAGGTGCCTACTGAGATTCGTCCCGATCGTAAGGAGAGCGTTTCGATGAAGAACATGATCAACTACGCTCGCAAGCGTGGTGGCAAGGGTATGGCTGAGAAGCTGGCTGCTGAGATCATGGACGCCTATAACAACCAGGGTGGTGCCTTCAAGCGTAAGGAAGACATGCACCGCATGGCCGAGGCTAACCGCGCATTTGCTCATTTCAGATTCTAATTTGCGTTGCAGGTAAGTAGTTTAGGTAAGAAGATTCAGGAAGAAGTATTAAGTAAACAGATTAGAATAAACAATGGCAAATCGCGACTTACATTTGACTCGCAACATCGGTATCATGGCTCACATCGATGCCGGTAAGACAACAACTTCAGAGCGCATTCTGTTCTACACAGGTAAGACTCACAAGATTGGTGAGGTGCACGATGGTGCAGCAACCATGGACTGGATGGCTCAGGAGCAGGAGCGTGGTATCACCATCACTTCTGCGGCAACAACATGTAACTGGAATTACGACAATAAGCAATTCAAGATCAACCTGATCGACACTCCGGGACACGTAGACTTCACCGCTGAGGTGGAGCGCTCGCTCCGTGTGCTCGATGGTGCTGTGGCTACCTATTCGGCAGCTGACGGCGTACAGCCGCAGTCGGAGACCGTGTGGCGCCAGGCTGACAAGTACAACGTTCCCCGTATCGGCTATGTGAACAAGATGGACCGTTCGGGTGCTGACTTCTTTGAGACTGTTCAGCAGATGAAGGACATCCTCGGTGCCAATCCCTGCCCCGTGCAGATTCCTATCGGTGCTGAAGAGAACTTCAAGGGCGTTATTGACCTTATCAAGATGAAGGCCATCCTGTGGCACGACGAGACCATGGGTGCTGAGTACGACATTGAAGAGATTCCTGCCGACCTCGTTGACGAAGCTAACGAGTGGCGCGAGAAGATGATCGAGACTGCTGCTAACTTCGACGACGACCTGATGGAGAAGTATCTCGAGGGTCAGGAGATTCCCGAGGCACAGATCATCGCTGCCCTGCGTAAGGGCTGCTGCTCGATGGAGGTTACGCCGATGGTGCTTGGTTCTTCATACAAGAACAAGGGTGTTCAGCCGCTGCTCGACTACGTGTGCGCATTCCTGCCCTCACCCCTCGACACCGAGGCTGTGATGGGTGTGAATCCCAACACCGACGAGGAGGAAGGTCGCAAGCCTAGCGACAACGAGCCCACTGCTGCCCTGGCATTCAAGATAGCCACCGATCCCTACATGGGTCGCCTGGTATTCTTCCGTGTCTATTCGGGTAGCGTGAAGGCTGGTAGCTACGTCTACAACCCCCGTTCTGGTAAGAAGGAGCGCATCAGTCGTCTGTTCCAGATGAACTCTAACAAGGAGATTCCCATGGAGTCGATCGACGCTGGCGACATTGGCGCAGGCGTTGGCTTCAAGGACATCCGCACGGGTGACACCCTCTGCGACGAGGAGCATCCCATCGTGCTGGAGTCGATGACCTTCCCCGACACGGTGATCTCGATTGCCGTGGAGCCGAAGAGCCAGGCTGACATTGCCAAGCTCGACAACGGACTTGCCAAGCTGGCTGAGGAAGACCCGACGTTCACCGTACGTACCGACGAGCAGAGTGGCCAGACCATTATCTCCGGTATGGGTGAGCTGCACCTCGATATCATCATCGACCGCCTGAAGCGTGAGTTCAAGGTGGAGTGCAATCAGGGTAAGCCTCAGGTGAACTACAAGGAAGCCATCACGAAGACCGTTGAGAACCATCGCGAGGTCTACAAGAAGCAGTCTGGTGGTCGCGGTAAGTTCGCTGACATCATCGTGAATGTTGGTCCGAAGGATCCCGACTACACTGAGGGCGACCTGCAGTTCATCAACGAAGTGAAGGGTGGTAACATTCCTAAGGAATACATTCCTTCCATCCAGAAGGGCTTTGAGACTGCCATGAAGAATGGTATCCTCGGTGGCTATCCCATGACAGGTCTGAAGGTGACCGTCGTCGATGGCTCGTTCCACCCCGTGGACTCCGACCAGCTGTCGTTCGAGCTCGCTGCCATCAACGCCTATAAGAACATCTGCCCGAAGGCCGGTCCTGCTCTGATGGAGCCGATCATGAAGGTGGAGGTTGTGACTCCTGAGGAGAACATGGGTGACGTGATCGGTGACCTGAACAAGCGTCGCGGTCAGGTGGAAGGCATGGACGAGGCTCGCTCCGGTGCCCGCATCATCAAGGCTATGGTTCCCCTGGCAGAGATGTTCGGCTATGTCACCGCTCTGCGCACCATCACCTCTGGTCGTGCCACCAGCTCTATGGAGTACGATCACCACGCACCGCTCTCAAGCTCTATTGCCAAGGCTGTGCTCGAGGAGGTGAAGGGTCGTGCCGACCTGGTGTAAGGAGCCTACCCCTAACCCCTCCCAAAAAGGAGGGGGGACTTGGGAAAGGCAACAAGACCAAAACCAATTGCCGTTGAGCAAATGACTCTTTAGCGGCAAAAAAATAATAAACAATAAATCATTAAATCGTAAATTAAACAATGAGTCAGAAAATTCGTATCAAGCTGAAGAGCTACGACCACAAATTGGTCGACAAGTCAGCAGAGAAGATTGTGAAGGCAGTGAAGGCTACGGGTGCCGTCGTGAGCGGTCCGATTCCCCTCCCCACACACAAGCGCATCTTCACCGTGAACCGCAGTACGTTCGTTAACAAGAAGGCCCGCGAGCAGTTCCAGCTCTCGAACTACAAGCGCCTTATCGACATCTACAGCTCGACTGCCAAGACTGTCGACGCTCTGATGAAGCTCGAACTCCCCAGCGGTGTTGAGGTGGAAATCAAGGTTTAATACCTCTTTGTAGATTTCAAGAATCTTATCATAAAGCGGTGTGTCCATCATGGATGCACCGCTTTTGTTTTTTTTAACGTTTCACGATGCAAGGATTTGAAGTGCTTAGCGTTTTATTGGCAGAACGAAACAAAATGAAGTTTATAAGTATATGAAGATGAAAAAGCTAGCGGCCTACCTGTTGCCTTTGCTCATGGCTGTGATGGTGGCAGGGTGTAGCGACGATGAGAAAGATGTCGTCGTGAGTGATAAGAGCATCGTCGGAGAGTGGATGGCGAGCCATCATAGTATGAATCCCAACTATGGTGATACCGCCGACATGTGGAATTTCACCTTTCGTGCTGACGGCACAGGCACGGGCAGCCCATTTCCTGCAACGGGAGCTTTCAAGTATGAAATAGATGGGAATCACATCACTATGCGTCTCATGAACACCGAAGCCTACTATGGCCGGATTGTTTTTGAGTTCAAGGTGGTGAGTATGTCGAAAGACATGATGGAATGGGAGGAGATTCCAGATAAAGACTGGGGCGACAATAGCTTGTACTTGATATTTAGACGCAAATAAATTTATGAAAAAGAATCTTTTTTTATTTGCAGCCGTCGTGCTGAGTGGCGGGCTGCTCTCATGTTCTTCATCAGAAGAAATGAGCGAAGACCTTGGTGAGGCCAAGAGAGTGGTGGACATGCTGGAGAAGACGCAGCCTATCGAGCTGACACAGGAGCAAAAGCAGTTTGCTACAGACAACAACCGGTTCACACTGAACTTCCTGAAGACGGTGAACGAGGCTGATCGCCGTGGCAAGAGTTTTATATACTCGCCGCTCAGCATCACCTATGTGTTAGGAATGGTGAACGATGCTGCTGTGGGAGAGACCGAACGGGAGTTGGAGCAGACACTGGGCTTCCACGAGGGAGGCATACAGGCGGTGAACGACTACTGCAAGAACCTCATCGACAACCTGTCGAAGGTGGATGCGAAGGTGACGCTCGACATTGCCAATGCCCTGTTCGTGAATAAGAACAAAGCTACGCTGAAGACTCAGTTCCAGCAGGACATGCTGACATACTACAATGCCAAGGCCGAAGCCCTCGACTTCAAGTCGCCAACGACGCTCGACCATATCAACAACTGGTGTAAAGAGAAGACAAACGGCATGATTCCCTCCATTCTTGAGGAGGTCAAGCCTGATGTGGTGACCTATCTGCTCAATGCCATCTACTTCAAAGCCGACTGGGCATCGAAGTTCGAAACGAAGAATACCAAGACTGAGACGTTCACTACCAATAAGGGAAAGACGCAGCTGCCCATGATGCATCAGAACGTGCTCATCAGCTATCTGAAGAACAGCACCTATTCGGCTGTGATCATCCCCTATGGCTCAGGCTTGTGGAACATGACGGTGCTGCTGCCAGAGGAAGGAAAGACTACCGATGACGTCATTAACGAAGTGACGAACAGTTACATCCTGAACAACCCTGGCTGGTGCGACGCTGGAGGGAACACTTTCCAAGGCTATGAGGTGGATTTAAAGCTGCCTCGTTTTGAAACGGCATCGGATACCGACGAAGCAGGCGGGCTCATCCCTCTGATGAAGAAAATGGGCATCCGTCTGGCTTTTGACACAGACTTTGCAGAGATACCCAACATGTGTGAAAAGGGGAGTGTCTATATCAGCATGATGAGGCAGAAAGCCAAGGTGAAGGTCAACGAGGAAGGATCAGAAGCTGCGGCCGTCACCATTGCTGGGGCAAACTTTACAACGGCAGTATGTCCCACTCCTTCCTATCCCAAGGCTGAGTTCCACGCCAATCGCCCCTTTGTCTACGTCATCAGGGAAGCCTCCTCTGGCGTCATCCTTTTTGTTGGCAAGTATACGGGCGACTAGTAAGACATTTCGTATCGCAGTCATAAGCGGCACGTCAGACATCACATCTGGCGTGCCGCTTATCTATGTGTGACCTCAGGAGAGGTCGCATAGAATGTCACCTCTTCTTGATGCGTTTTGTCAGACCGATGGCAGAAGAGGGGCATACGAGGCGGCAGAGGTGACAGCCTACGCACTTCGTGCCGATGATTCGGGGTTGGCGCGTTTCCTCGTTGAAAACAATCGCTTGGTGACCGCCATCTTGACAAGAAATGTAGCAGCGTCCGCATCCGATGCAGCGTTCGTAGTCGATCTTCGGAAATACGATGGTATCGCGATCCAAGTTTGAAGGCAGAAAGAACTTGGGCAGGAGTTCTCCCACAAGGTCTTCCACATGTTCGATGCCGCGTTCTGCCATGTAGGTCTGCAAACCCAAGATCAGATCGTCGATGATGCGATAGCCATATTGCATGACGGCTGTGCAAATCTGCACATTACGGCATCCCAGTTGGATGAACTCAAGTTCCACAGAACCAGGTTTTATGCAGCATTGTGCCACATTTTACGCAGCATTGTGGCACAAGTTAGGCAGCATTGCTGCACAAGTTAGGCAGTATTGCTGCACAAGTTAGGCAGCATAGCTGCGCAAATGTGGCAATACTGCTGCGCAAATGTGGCAGCATAGTTGCGCAAATGTGGCAGCATGGCTTTCTAATTGCAATTCCATAGCTTTTGTCGTGAGACGCTATTGCTCTATACTTACGATTTTATTGCTCTATGCTTACAATTCCATCGCTTTTTGTTTGAGACAGAAATGCTCCGCAACTGCTAAATATGTTAAAAATCCGTAAATCTGCATTTTTGGAGATAGTAAGGCTTGGTGGAATGGTAAAAAAGTTGTACCTTTGCACCCGCAAAAAGCGTATTGCGCTGGCTCAAAAGCTATCAATACCCTGAAAGAGAGCGACTTAGCCTTCAATTGCGAAGAAGCGAGCGTTTCTTTTTAAGCGGGTTTGTGTGTGCGAGAAAGTGCGACGCTTAAAAAGAAACAGAATATAATTCACATTTTATTATTTAATTTTTAACTGAAATGCCAGGATTAATTGGAAGAAAAATCGGAATGACTTCCGTTTTCAGTGCCGACGGTAAGAATGTACCGTGTACTGTTATCGAAGCTGGTCCTTGTGTTGTTACTCAGGTGAAGACCGTCGAGAAGGATGGTTATGCAGCCCTGCAGTTGGCTTATGGTGAGAAGAAGGAAAAGAACACCACGAAGCCTATGATGGGTGTGTTCAAGAAGGCTGGTACGACACCAAAGGCCCACTTGGCCGAGTTCAAGTTTGACGAGGAGTACAACCTCGGTGACACAATCACCGTCGATCTGTTCGGCGATGCTGAGTTTGTCGACGTTGTTGGTACCTCGAAAGGTAAAGGTTTCCAGGGTGTTGTGAAGCGCCATGGATTCGGTGGTGTAGGTCAGGCTACTCACGGTCAGGACGACCGTGCCCGCAAGCCGGGTTCTATCGGTGCCTGCTCGTACCCCGCTAAGGTGTTTAAGGGCATGCGCATGGGCGGCCAGATGGGTGGCGACCGTGTGACGACCCAGAATCTCAGAGTGTTAAAGGTGATTCCGGAGCACAACCTGCTTCTCGTGAAGGGCAGCTGTGCCGGATGCAATGGTTCAACCGTATTAATTCAGAAGTAAGATGGAAGTTAGTGTATTGAACATCAACGGTCAGGAGACCGGGAGAAAGGTAACTCTGAACGAGGCCATCTTTGGAATCGAACCTAATGACCACGTTCTGTATCTCGCTGTGAAGCAGTATCTTGCCAACCAGCGTCAGGGTACGGCTAAATCGAAGGAAAGAAGTGAAATCACCGGTTCGACCCGCAAGCTCATCCGTCAGAAGGGTGGTGGCGGTGCCCGTCGTGGTGACATCAAGTCGCCCGTGCTGAAGGGTGGTGGCCGCGTGTTTGGCCCGACGCCCCGCGACTACAGCCAGAAGCTGAACAAGAAGGTGAAGGTGCTGGCTCGCAAGTCTGCTCTCTCGTACAAGGCACAGGAGAACGCAATCATCGTTGTCGAGGACTTCAACTTCGAGGCCCCGAAGACTAAAGAATTCGTAAACTTTGCTAAAAATCTGAAAATCGAGAATGCAAAGTCTCTCCTTCTTTTGCCGGAAGTGAATAAAAACGTATATTTGTCGGCTCGTAACTTGCAGCGCGCTGAAGTTATGACTGCGTCGGCACTCAATGCTTATAAGGTTTTGAATGCTGATGTGCTTGTTGTGACTGAAAAGTCGCTGGAGTCAATCGACGGAATCTTAAACAAGTAAAAAGGAGAATTGAGATATGAAGTTTATCATTAAGCCCCTGGTCACTGAGAAGATGACCAAAATCACTGAGAAGCAGGAAAACCGTTTCGGTTTCGTGGTGCGTCCCGAGGCTAACAAGCTCCAGATTAAGAAAGAGGTCGAGGACACCTATAAAGTTACAGTGATGGACGTGAACACGGCTCGCTACGCTGGTAAGCGTTCAAGTCGCTATACGAAGGCAGGTCTTGTGAAAGGCCAGAAGCCCGCGTTCAAGAAAGCAATCGTCACTCTGAAGGAGGGCGAGACAATTGATTTTTACAGCAATATTTAATAAGAAATGGCAGTACGTAAATTAAAACCGGTTACTCCGGGACAAAGACACAAGGTTATTGGCACGTTCGAGGATATTACTGCATCCGTGCCAGAGAAGTCTCTCGTTTTCGGCAAGCGTTCTACCGGCGGTCGTAACAACACCGGTAAGATGACTGTCCGCTACATGGGCGGCGGCCACAAGAGAAAGTATCGTCTGATCGACTTCAAACGTGAGAAAGATGGTGTTCCAGCAGTAGTGAAGACAATCGAGTACGATCCGAACCGTTCGGCTCGCATCGCTCTTCTGTACTACGCTGATGGTGAAAAACGTTACATTATTGCTCCTAACGGACTGCAGGTAGGTACAACCCTGATGTCGGGCGCAGAGGCTGCCCCTGAGGTTGGTAACGCCCTGCCGCTGGCAAACATCCCCGTTGGTACCGTGATCCACAACATCGAGTTGCGTCCGGGCCAGGGTGCTCTGCTCGTTCGTTCGGCTGGTAATTTTGCTCAGTTGACTTCTCGTGAAGGCAGTTACTGTGTGATTAAGCTCCCTTCGGGTGAAACCCGCAAGGTGCTCTCTGCTTGTAAGGCTACTGTAGGTAGTGTTGGCAACTCCGACCACGCCCTTGAGCAGTCGGGTAAGGCAGGCCGCTCTCGCTGGCTGGGCCGTCGTCCTCACAACCGTGGTGTTGTCATGAACCCGCACGATCACCCGATGGGTGGTGGTGAAGGCCGTCAGTCTGGTGGACATCCGCGTTCACGTAAGGGTCTGTATGCAAAGGGCCTGAAGACTCGTGCACCGAAGAAGGCTTCGAACAAGTACATCATCGAAAGAGCTAACAAGAAGTAAACAAGTTAACAAGAGTAAATTATGAGTCGTTCACTTAAAAAAGGCCCGTACATCAACGTTTCGCTCGAGAAGAAGATTCTCGCCATGAACGAAAGCGGCAAGAAGACAGTTGTCAAGACATGGGCCAGAGCATCAATGATCTCCCCGGATTTCGTGGGACACACTGTTGCAGTTCATAACGGAAACAAATTTATCCCTGTTTACATTACCGAGAATATGGTTGGCCACAAGCTGGGAGAGTTCTCACCGACACGTAAGTTCGGCGGCCATGCTGGTAACAAGAAATAATCGGCAGGGTAGAACCATTTAAAACAAGAAGCAATAATGGGAAATAGAAAGAAACTTGCTGCCGAAGCAAGAAAGGCAGCTCTTAGAACACAATATTTCGCCAAGCTGAAAGGTGTTCCTTCCTCGCCCCGCAAGATGCGCTACGTTGTAGACATGATTCGCGGCATGGAGGTTGACCGTGCCCTTGGCGTGCTGAGATTCTCGAAGAAGCAGGCTGCTGCAGACGTTGAGAAACTGCTGCGTTCGGCCATTGCCAACTGGGAAGCAAAGAATGACCGCAAGGCTGAGGCCGGCGAGCTCTATGTGAGCCGCGTCTTTGTTGACGAAGGTGTTACGATGAAGCGCATGCGTCCCGCCCCCCAGGGCCGCGGCTACCGCATCCGCAAGCGCTCGAACCACGTGACGCTGTTTGTAGATACCAAAACTAATGACGAAAAATAATTAAGCAGAATGGGACAGAAAGTTAATCCGATCAGCAACCGTCTGGGTATTATCCGTGGTTGGGATTCAAATTGGTACGGTGGCAAGAACTTCGGTGACAACCTCGTTGAGGACATGAAGATCCGTAAGTATCTGAACGAGCGCCTGGCAAAGGCCAGCGTTTCGAAGATTGTCATCGAGCGCACGCTGAAACTCGTCACCATTACGATCTGCACTGCCCGTCCGGGTATTGTCATTGGTAAAGGTGGACAGGATGTCGACAAACTGAAGGAAGAGCTGAAGAAGCTCTATAAGAAGGATATTCAGATCAATATCTTTGAAGTCAAGAAACCCGAGCTCGACGCTACTATCGTGGCTAATAACATCGCTCGCCAGGTGGAGGGTAAGATTGCTTACCGCCGTGCCATCAAGATGGCTATTCAGAACACGATGCGTGCCGGTGCAGAGGGTATCAAGGTGCAGATCAGCGGTCGTCTGAACGGCGCAGAAATCGCACGCAGCGAGATGTACAAGGAAGGACGTACTCCCCTGCACACATTCCGCGCTGACATCGACTACTGCCCGACGGAAGCACTCACAAAGGTTGGCCTGCTCGGCATCAAGGTATGGATCTGCCGTGGCGAAGTCTATGGTGAGCGTGACCTCACTCCCAACTTCTCGCAGGAGAAGCAGGGTGGCAGCCGTGGCAACGGCCGTGGCGAGCGCCGCGGACGTGGTGACCGTAAGAGAAACAATAACCGTTAAAAAAGGAAGTTATCATGTTACAGCCAAAAAGAGTAAGATATAGAAGACCTCAGGATGGTCGTGGCAACAAAGGCAACGCCCACAGAGGTACACAGCTGGCTTTCGGCTCCTTCGGAATCAAGACACTTGAAGCCAAGTGGATTGACAGCCGCCAGATCGAGGCCGCTCGTGTTGCCATCAACCGTTATATGAACCGTGAAGGTCAGGTGTGGATCCGCATCTTCCCGGACAAACCTATCACCCGCAAGCCTGCCGACGTGCGTATGGGTAAGGGTAAAGGTGACCCCGCAGGATGGGTGGCTCCCGTAACTCCCGGCCGCATCCTCTTCGAAGTAGAAGGTGTAAGCTTCGACATCGCCAAGGAGGCTCTCCGCCTCGGTGCCCAGAAGCTGCCCGTGAAGACTAAGTTTGTTGTAAGACGTGACTACGATAAAAACGCATAAGCTATGAAGATGAATGAATTGAAAGACCTCGAGTTGAAAGACCTGCTCGAGAAAGTGGAGAACGCTGAGGAAAAGCTCCAGCAGATGAAACTGAACCATTCGATTGCTCCGCTCGAGAATCCCTCACAGATCAAGGCTGTGCGTCGTGACATCGCCCGTATGAAGACTGAGCTTCGCCAGAGAGAACTTAACAAATAACAATGGTCCAGATGGAAACAAGAAATTTAAGAAAAACAAGACAGGGTGTCGTGATCAGCAACAAAATGGATAAAACCATCGTTATTGCCGCTAAGTTCAAGGAGAAGCACCCGATCTATGGTAAGTTCGTCCAGAAGACGAAGAAGTACCATGCACATGATGAGAAGAATGAGTGCAACATCGGTGATACCGTGCTCATTATGGAGACCCGTCCTCTCTCTAAGACAAAGAGATGGAGATTAGTACAAATCGTAGAAAAAGCTAAGTAATTATGATACAAGCAGAATCAAGACTTACAGTATGTGATAACAGCGGCGCCCGTGAGGCTCTCTGCATCCGTGTCCTCGGTGGCACGCGCCGTCGTTACGCCAGCGTGGGCGACGTGATTGTCGTCACCGTGAAGAATGCCATTCCCACGTCAGACGTGAAGAAGGGCACCGTATCAAAGGCTTTGATCGTTCGCACGAAGAAAGAGATCCGTCGCGCCGACGGCTCGTACATCCGCTTCGACGACAATGCTTGTGTGCTGCTGAACAACGCAGGCGAGCTCCGCGGTAGCCGTATCTTCGGCCCGGTCGCCCGTGAGCTGCGTGCCGTCAACATGAAGGTCGTTTCACTGGCACCTGAGGTTCTTTAATCTTTTAAACAAAGTACAGTAATGAGTAAGTTACACATTAGGAAAAACGATACAGTCATGGTCCTGGCCGGTGAGGACAAGGGCAAGACTGGAAAGGTGCTCAAGGTGCTGGTTAAAGAGAACCGTGCCATCGTCGAGGGTGTGAACATCGTCTCGAAGAGTGCCAAGCCTTCAGCCAAGCACCCCCAGGGTGGCATCATCAAGCAGGAGGCTCCGATTCATATCTCAAATTTGAGTCTGATCGACCCGAAGAGTGGCAAGCCCACCCGCATCGCCGTCAAGCGCGAAGGCAAGAACGTGGTTCGTATCGCTAAAAAGTCAGGGGAGGAGATTAAGTAATGGATACAGCACAGTTAAAGAAAGTTTACAAGGAGCAGATCGCTCCCGAACTTCAGAAGCAGTTCAACTATTCTTCAGCAATGCAGGTACCTGTCCTGAAGAAGATTGTGATCAACCAGGGTCTTGGCGACGCTACGCAGGATAAGAAGATTATCGACGTAGCCATGAACGAGATCACTGCCATTGCCGGTCAGAAGGCCGTTACCACTTATTCGAAGAAGGATATCGCCAACTTCAAGCTTCGTAAGAAGATGCCTATCGGCGTGATGGTTACCCTCCGCCGTGAGCGCATGTATGAGTTCCTTGAGAAGCTCGTCCGCATCGCCCTGCCCCGTATCCGCGACTTCAAGGGTATCGAGAGCAAGTTTGACGGACGTGGCAACTACACGCTCGGCGTGCAGGAGCAGATCATCTTCCCCGAGATCAACATCGACCAGATCGATCGCATCCAGGGTATGAACATCACCTTCGTCACCTCGGCTCAGACCGATGAAGAGGGCTACGCTCTGCTCAAGGCATTCGGACTTCCATTCAAGAACGCTAAAAACGATTAAGAGATATGGCAAAAGAATCAATGAAAGCTCGCGAGGTGAAGCGTGCAAAGCTCGTCGCCCAATACGCTGAGAAGCGCGCAGCTCTGAAGAAGATTATCGCTACCGCTGAGGATCCCGCCGAAGCTTACGAGGCTGCTCGCAAGCTGCAGGCTATCCCCAAGAACGCTAACCCCATCCGTCTGCACAACCGCTGCAAGATCACGGGTCGTCCGAAGGGATACATCCGCCAGTTCGGCCTTTCGCGTATTCAGTTCCGTGAGATGGCCTCTGCAGGTCTCATCCCCGGTGTGAAGAAGGCAAGCTGGTAATCAACCCGAACACAGCAAGAGTTATTTTTTTAATATTGTCGGGGGAGTCCCGATTAATTAAACATCAATTTTTTATGACAGATCCAATAGCAGATTATCTGACCAGGCTCAGAAACGCAATCATGGCTCATCACCGTGTTGTAGAGATTCCTGCGTCGAACTTGAAGAAGGAAATCACCAAGATCCTCTTCGAGAAGGGCTACATCCTGAACTACAAGTTCGTAGAGGACGGCCCTCAGGGTACCATCAAGGTTGCCTTGAAGTACGACCCTGTAACAAGAACCAGCGCTATCAAGCATTTGAAGCGCGTGTCCACTCCAGGTCTTCGCAAGTACACTGGCTACAAGGACATGCCGAGAGTTATTAACGGACTGGGTATTGCCATTATATCCACTTCCCAAGGTGTCATGACGAACAAAGAGGCTTCCGACCTGAAGATTGGCGGCGAGGTGCTTTGCTACGTTTATTAATTGGAGGATTGAATATGTCTAGAATAGGAAAAATGCCAATTAGTATTCCTGCAGGCGTGACCGTATCGCAGGATAAGGACGGAGTCGTCACCGTGAAGGGCCCGAAGGGCGAACTCTCGCAGAAAGTAGACCGCGCCATCGATATGAAGATGGAAGATGGTCATATTACATTTGAGATTAATGAGAACAGCCCCGTGAACATCAAGCAGAAGCAGGCTTTCCACGGACTCTATCGCGCACTCATCAATAATATGGTTGTTGGCGTCAGCGAGGGTTACAAGAAGGAGCTCGAGCTTGTTGGTGTTGGCTACCGTGTTTCTAACCAGGGTAACATCATTGAGTTCTCCCTCGGTTATACACACCCCATCTTCCTCCAGCTTCCCAAGGAAGTGAAGGTTGAGACAAAGATGGAGCGTAACCAGAACCCCCAGATCATTCTGGAGAGCTGCGACAAGCAGCTGCTGGGTCTCATCTGTGCAAAGATCCGTTCTTTCCGTATGCCTGAGCCTTATAAGGGTAAGGGTATCTTGTTCAAGGGCGAGGTTATCCGTCGCAAGTCGGGTAAGTCAGCCGCAGCTAAATAATAATTAGAAGATTAACGACATTAAGCATTAATTATTATGACAACAAAGAAAGTTGAAAGACGAATCAAGATAAAGTACAGAATTCGTAAGAGCGTAAACGGAACCGCAGAGCGTCCCCGCCTGAGCGTCTTCCGCAGCAATAAGCAGATTTACGCACAAGTTATTAACGATTTGACCGGTATGACCCTTGCCTCCGCATCGTCGCTCGGACTCGAGAAGATGCCGAAGAAGGAGCAGGCTGCCAAGGTCGGCGAACTCGTTGCTGAGAAGGCACAGGCTGCCGGTGTGACGACCGTTGTTTTCGACCGTAACGGCTATCTCTACCACGGACGTGTGAAGGAGCTCGCTGATGGTGCTCGTAAGGGTGGTCTTAAATTTTAAACGATTATGGCAATGAATAAAGTAAAAGTAAATAGTGACGTTGAGTTGAAAGACCGTCTGGTAGCCATCAACCGTGTTACGAAAGTGACCAAGGGTGGACGTACCTTCACATTCGCTGCTATCGTCGTTGTTGGTGACGGTAAGGGCGTGATCGGCTGGGGCCTCGGCAAGGCCGGTGAAGTCACCGCTGCCATCGCCAAGGGCGTTGAGTCTGCTAAGAAGAACCTCGTCAAGGTTCCCATCCTGAAGGGCACCATTCCCCACGAGGTGGAGTATTCTTTCGGTGGTGCACAGGTGCTCCTCCGTCCCGCTGCCCCTGGTACGGGTGTGAAGGCCGGTGGTGCTATGCGTGCCGTTCTCGAGAGCATCGGTATCACTGACGTGATTGCAAAGTCGAAGGGTTCCTCGAACCCCCACAACCTGGTAAAGGCCACCATCGCTGCTCTCTCTGAGACGCGCGATGCCTTCACCGTTGCAGCCAACCGTGGTGTGTCGCTCGATAAAGTGTTTAACGGATAAATTAGGGAGAATAAAACAATGGCAACAATTAAAGTCAAGCAAATCAAGAGTAAGATTGGCTATCCAATCGATCAGAAGCGCACGCTTCAGGCACTTGGTCTCCACAAGATTTCACAGGTTGTTGAAGTTGAGGATAATCCCAGTGTCCGTGGCATGATTGCAAAGGTGCATCATCTGGTGACCGTAGTTGAGTAATTTTCACAAATTTGACAACACGTAATCAATTAAAAAGAACTATTATGAAGTTAAATAATTTGAAACCGGCAGCTGGCTCAACTCATTCACGTCGTCGTATCGGTCGTGGTCCCGGTTCGGGACTCGGCGGTACCTCTACCCGTGGTCACAAAGGTGCAAAGGCTCGTTCTGGTTATAAGAAGAAGGTAGGATTCGAAGGTGGTCAGATGCCTCTGCAGCGCCGCCTGCCGAAGTCCGGATTCAAGAACATCAACCACAAGGAATACTTCGCTGTGAACCTGGATGCTCTCCAGGCTGTTGCAGAGAAGATGAACATCACGAAGGTTGGTATTGCTGAAATGAAGGCAGCCGGACTGTTCAGCGGCAAGAAGCTCGTCAAGGTTCTTGGCAACGGTGAACTGAAGGCCAAGCTCGAAGTTGAGGCTCATGCATTCTCAAAAACTGCCGAGGAGGCTATCAAGGCAGTAGGTGGTAACACAACTATTATCTAAGAAAAATGAAGAAGTTAATTGAGTACCTGAAGAACTGTTGGAAGGTTGAGGATCTGCGTCAGCGCCTCCTCATCACCCTTCTGTTCGTCGCCATTTACCGTTTCGGATCGTTTGTGGTACTTCCCGGTATCAATCCGAGTAGTTTGAGCAACCTGCATTCGCAGACAGAGGGTGGACTGATGTCCCTGCTCGACATGTTCTCTGGTGGTGCATTCTCCAATGCGTCTATCTTCGCACTGGGAATCATGCCGTACATCTCAGCTTCTATCGTCATGCAGCTCCTTGCTGTTGCTGTACCTTACTTCCAGAAGATGCAGCGCGAGGGTGAGAGCGGACGCAAGAAGATCAACATGTATACTCGCTATCTCACAGTAGCCATCCTGTTCTTCCAGGCTCCGTCTTACCTGCTGAACCTGAAGATGCAGGCAAGCCAGGCTCTGTCGACGGGTATCTCATGGACGGTCTTCATGTTCCCCGCCACCATCATCCTCGCAGCAGGTAGCATGTTCATCCTTTGGCTGGGTGAGCGCATTACCGATAAGGGTGTGGGAAATGGTATCTCGCTGATCATTATGATCGGTATCATCGCACGTCTGCCGCAGGCATTCTTCCAGGAGTTCACCTCCCGTCTGCAGGCCATCTCCGGTGGTGGTATCATCATGTTCATCGCTGAGCTGCTCATTCTCTACGCTGTGATTTGTGCAGCAATTCTTCTTACGCAAGGCGTCCGCAAGGTTCCCGTGCAGTATGCGAAGCGTCTCGTCGGCAACAAGCAGTATGGTGGTGCACGCCAGTACATCCCCCTGAAGCTCTTCGCCGCCAACGTGATGCCTATCATCTTCGCTCAGGCCCTGATGTTCATCCCCCTCGCTTTCGTCCGCTATCAGTCGGAGAATGCAAGCTGGGTGGTGCGCTCCCTGCTCGACAACCGTAGCTTGCTGTATAACATCATCTACGTGATCCTCATCATCCTCTTCACGTACTTCTATACAGCAATCACCATGAACCCCACGCAGATGGCTGAGGATATGAAGCGCAACAACGGATTCATTCCCGGCATTAAGCCCGGAAAGGACACGGCAGACTACATCGACACAATCATGTCGCGTATCACACTGCCCGGTTCGCTCTTCATCGCTTTCATCGCTATCATGCCCGCTCTTGCCGGACTGCTCAACGTGCAGCAGGCATTTGCACAGTTCTTCGGTGGTACGTCGCTCCTCATCCTCGTGGGTGTGGTCATCGACACGCTGCAGCAGATTGAGAGTTATCTGATGATGCGCCACTACGACGGCCTGCTGAACTCGGGCCACACACGTAATAGCGGCGGAGTCTCAGCCTATTGATCTGATCTTGCGGGATGAAGATATTTCTGAAGACCGAAGATGAAATCGAGCTGATGCGCAGGGCCAACCAACTCGTTGGGATGACCCTCGGTGAATTAGCGAAGCATATCAAACCAGGTGTAACGACCCTCCAATTGGATCGCATTGCAGAGGAGTTCATCAGGGATCACGGAGCCATTCCGACCTTCAAGAACTTCCCGAATCCATTTGGAGGGCCATTTCCCGCCAGCATTTGCACATCGGTCAACGATGTGGTGGTGCATGGCATTCCGAGCGACAAAACCGTTCTTCGCGAGGGCGACATCGTCTCCATTGACTGTGGAACCCTGCTCGACGGCTACAACGGCGATTCGTGCTACACGTTTGCCGTCGGCGAGGTCGCAGAGGAAGTGCAACGACTGCTCCAGACTACAAAAGAGTCGCTCTACAAGGGCATCGAGCAGGCAGTTGCGGGAAATCACATCGGCGATATAGGTGCTGCTGTTCAGGAACACTGCGAACAGGCCGGCTACGGCGTGGTTCGCGAGGTCACCGGACACGGCATCGGACGACAGATGCACGAAGATCCGCCCGTTCCCAACTATGGGCAGCGCGGCAACGGAGTGCTTCTCAAGGCAGGAATGTGCATAGCCATTGAGCCAATGATCACAATGGGCGACCGTCGAGTGTGGCTCGATGCCGACCGCTGGGCCATCCGCACCCGCGATGGCAAGCCCGCCGCTCATTTCGAGCATACGGTAGCCATTCGCCGCGGAAAGGCCGAGATCCTGTCGTCGTTTGACAAAATAGAATCAACTTCAGTCTAACATTTTTATCTTTAGGAGAGTAACAACAAATTTATGGCAAAGCAAACCGCTATTGAGCAAGACGGTACGATTCTCGAATCGCTGTCGAATGCGATGTTTCGAGTGGAACTCGAGAATGGCGTGCAGATCATTGCACACATCTCGGGAAAAATGAGAATGCACTACATCAAAATCCTGCCCGGCGACAAGGTGAAGGTAGAGATGAGTCCCTACGACCTGACAAAAGGCAGAATCGTTTTCAGATATAAATAATTTATTGAAAGAGATATGAAGACAAGAGCATCATTAAAAAAGCGTAACGACGACTGCAAAATCGTACGTCGTAAAGGCCGCCTGTTTCTGATCAACAAGAAGAACCCGAAGTTCAAGACGCGCCAAGGCTAATGTTAAAAATGCAAAAATACGCTGATTTTCAAAAAAAAATGCGTACCTTTGCATGCTTTTAGCAAAAAATCAAAATTTTAAGTATTTTTAAATCAATCATTTTTACAAATGGCAATAAGAATTGTTGGAGTAGATTTGCCCCAGAATAAGCGTGGCGAAATCGCATTGACCTATATCTACGGTATAGGTCGAAGTAGTTCAGCAAAGATATTGGACAAGGCCGGCGTGAGCCGCGACCTGAAGGTCAACGAGTGGACCGATGACCAGGCAGCCAAGATCCGTGAAATTATCGGCGCTGAATTCAAAGTAGAAGGTGATCTCCGTAGCGAGATCCAGATGAACATCAAGCGACTGATGGATATTGGTTGTTATCGTGGAGTACGTCATCGTCACGGTCTTCCCGTTCGCGGTCAGAGTACCAAGAATAATGCTCGCACCCGTAAGGGAAAGAAGAAGACTGTTGCTAACAAGAAGAAGGCCACGAAGTAATTTTAAGGTTTAACATGTAGATTAAAGTTCAAAATCATGGCAAAGAAGCAAGCAACATCTAAGAAGAGAAACGTGAGAGTCGACGCCATCGGCCAGCTCCACGTGCATAGCTCATTCAATAACATCATCGTATCCTTGGCAAACAGCGAGGGTCAGGTCATCTCATGGTCGTCGGCCGGTAAGATGGGCTTCCGCGGTTCCAAGAAGAATACTCCCTATGCTGCCCAGATGGCAGCTGAGGATTGCGCAAAGGTAGCCTACGACCTTGGTCTCCGCAAGGTGAAGGCTTATGTGAAGGGTCCCGGCAACGGTCGTGAGTCCGCTATCCGTGGCGTCCATGGCACTGGTATCGAGGTCATCGAAATCGTCGATGTCACTCCGCTGCCGCACAATGGCTGCCGTCCTCCGAAGCGTCGTAAGGTATAATTAGCAATCCCAATTTTTCATTTAGATTTATCTTTTTTATTATGGCTAAGTATATAGGTCCGAAATCAAAAATTGCACGCCGATTTGGTGAACCCATCTTCGGCGCCGACAAAGTTTTGTCCAAGAGAAACTTCCCTCCTGGACAGCATGGCAACAATCGTCGTCGTAAGATGTCTGAGTACGGTGTCATGTTGGCAGAGAAGCAGAAAGCCAAGTATACCTATGGTGTGCTCGAGCGCCAGTTCCGTAATATGTTTGAGAAGGCTGCCAAGGCCGAGGGCATTACGGGTGAGGTGCTGCTCCAGAATTTGGAGTGCCGACTCGACAATGTAGTGTTCCGTCTCGGTATTGCCCCGACCCGTGCCGCTGCCCGTCAGCTGGTTGGTCACAAGCATATCGTTGTTGATGGCAAGGTTGTGAATATCCCATCGTTCGCTGTGAAGCCAGGTATGGTTGTTGGTGTGCGTGAGAAGGCTAAGTCGCTCGAGGTCATCGAGAATGCACTGGCTGGCTTCAACCACAGCAAGTATCCTTGGATTGAGTGGGACGAGCAGACCAAGAGCGGCAAGTTCCTGCACAAGCCCGAGCGTGCCGATATTCCTGAGAACATCAAGGAGCAGTTAATCGTTGAGTTGTACTCTAAATAAAATCATTAAATTAATGGCGATATTAGCATTTCAAAAACCCGATAAAGTTGTAATGTTGGAGGCCAACGACAAGTTCGGCAAGTTCGAATTTCGTCCGCTTGAGCCCGGCTTCGGTGTGACCATTGGTAATGCCCTGCGCCGCATTCTGCTTTCATCGCTCGAGGGCTATGCCATCAATACAATCAAGATTGGTGGTATAGAGCACGAGTTCTCGGCTGTCCCCGGCGTGAAGGAAGATGTCACCAACATTATTTTGAATCTCAAACAAGTTCGATTCAAGCAAGTAGTAGAAGAATTCGAGAATGAGAAAGTTAGTATCACCGTAGAGAATTCCACAGAATTCAAAGCTGGTGATATCAGTAAGTATCTGACTGGATTTGAAGTGTTAAACCCCGATTTGGTGATTTGTCATTTAGATGCCAAAGCCTCGATGCAGCTCGACCTCACAATCAACAAAGGCCGTGGCTATGTGCCCGCCGATGAGAACCGTGAGTACTGCACCGATGTTAACGTACTCCCAATCGATTCAATCTACACCCCTATCCGCAACGTGAAATACGCTGTCGAGCCCTATCGTGTTGAGCAGAAGACCGACTACGACAAGCTCGTCATCGAAGTCACGACGGATGGTTCCATTCACCCGAAGGATGCACTGAAGGAAGCTGCCAAGATCCTCATCTATCACTTCATGCTGTTCTCCGACGAGAAGATCACACTTGAGAATCCCGATCAGGAGACCAACCAGGAGTTCGACGAGGAAGTGCTGCACATGCGCCAGTTGCTCAAGACGAAGCTCATCGACATGAACCTCTCGGTTCGCGCCCTCAACTGCTTGAAGGCTGCCGATGTCGACACGCTGGGCGACCTGGTACAGTACAACAAGACCGACCTCCTGAAGTTCCGCAACTTCGGTAAGAAATCGCTCTCAGAGCTTGATGATTTGCTCGAGGGTCTGAATCTGTCGTTTGGAACCGATATTTCAAAGTACAAACTGGACAAGGAGTAATTGATTTACTGAAAGTCCAATTAAAGAAAAAACGTAAACAATGAGACACGGTAAGAAATTCAACCATCTGGGCCGTACTGCAGACCACCGCAACGCCATGCTTGCCAACATGGCCATCTCGCTGATCATGCACAAAAGAATCACTACGACCCTCGCCAAGGCAAAGGCACTGAAAAAATATGTAGAACCCCTCATCACCCGCTCGAAGGATGACAGCACCAACTCGCGTCGCGTCGTGTTCAGCTACCTGCAGAACAAAGAGGCCCTGAAGGAGTTGTTCGGCGTTGTCGGACCGAAGGTAGGTGACCGTCCCGGTGGCTATACGCGCGTTATCAAGCTCGGCCATCGTCAGGGCGACGCTGCTGACATCGCTTTCATCGAGCTCGTTGACTTCGATGAGAACATGGCCAAGGAGCAGAAGGCTGCCAAGAAGACCCGTCGTAGCCGCAAGGCTGCCCCGAAGGCAGAAGCTACTGAAGCTCCCGTTGCAGAAGAGGCTCAGGCCGAGGCACCCGCTGAAGAAGCATAAGGCTGAATCCGCATTCACAATCATAAAAGGCACTGACTGGAGTTCCAGCCAGTGCTTTTTTTGTGCAGGCGCTATCAGACATAAAGTCAAACCTGTCGTCAGCCAATGTAGGGACGCGGCGTGCCGCGTTACTGGAGTAGGAAAACAAGCTTGACGATATAGGAGATGACTCAATAAGAACGCTGCGTCAGCCCCGAAGGGGCGGTAAGATTACAGGCAGGCGGTGGAGCGGAGCGAAACCCCTGCTAAGAATGCAATAAGTATAAAAGTGCCGAAGGCACGACATAATATCTGTCACCCTGTCGGGGTTTACATTCCCGCTTGCCTAGCTTACAGGGGTTTCGCTTCGCTTCACCACCTGCCTGTATTCCGTTCAGGCCTTCGCCCTTCATGCCCCCCTCCTCTCGGAGGGCTTGAGGGAGACTGCACCCCTCCTCGCGCTTCGCCCTTCTCCCCTCCCTTGGGGAGGGGCTGGGGGTAGGCCCTAAAAGGCCGCGACCCTTTTGGGGTCACGGCCTCCTCACACTTATTGATAATCGATCTTGTTCGTTGCCCCGAAGGGCCATGTTTTTTTATTGCGATTTGTTCTTATTTCAGTCGTAGGCAGTTTGCCTATAGTTCAGCTTCGTGCGTCCGTTATCTACGTGTCGGCACATTGAACTCGCACACCTTCGAGATGGCCTTGTTGCCCTGCAGCACCGATACGCAGATGCGAGCAGTGCCGTCCTTCAGGCGGTTGTCGGCCTTGAGCATCGCTGTGTAGCGAACGCCGCGTCCCGGGTCGATGCGCTCCACGTGCATGTTCGGTGAGATATAGATGTGCCGGTTGCCGTTGGCCTCCACCACCGTGGGCTGCACGTCGTAGATAGGCTCCTTGCTGTGGTTATATATCTCGAAAATCACCTTGCACAGCTCGTTGCGGTTGATCATCCGATCCTGGTTGTCGTCAACGATGCGGGCATTCCTGATCTCGATGGCAGGCGTATACTCCAGACCCATGGCCAGCTGGTCCACGCTCGACGACAGAGGCATCATCTCCGTGCCAGGCTGAGCACTGTAGTTGCCCGTGTAGTCGCTGCTCTGGAAGTCGTAGATACGGTCGTCGCCGCTGTTCGTCTCATCGAAGCCACTGCTCATGTCGTCCTGGTATCTGTTCTGATAGCCACCATAGTTGCCCTGGCGAGCATTCTGCTGAGCCTTCTGATCCATTACACGCTGATAGTGGTCGTGCACATCCTGTCGTTCGCGCTCGTCGGCAGCAGCTCCAATGGCACCGCCCACAACAGCACCGCCCACCATTCCAACGATAGTTCCGATGTCGCTGCCTCGCGGGCCGCCGCTGATACCGCCGATGGCCGAGCCGAGGATAGAGCCAAGCGTTGAGCCTGCATAGGCTCCGCTTCCCGTGTACGTGCCGCAGCTGCTGATGAGCAGTGCACTGGCAGCAATGATGATCACACTTTTCTTCATATTCCTATTTATGGCGTTAAACTCGTAAAACACTCAGGCCCTCTTTGCATCGGAGCCTATCTTCACGGTGCAAAAGTACGCATAAATTTTTATATACAAAAGGGCATTTCCCTATTTTAACGTAGGGAAATGCCTAAAAACGTGTGGGGATATTACTCTCCCAGCATTATTTTCACCAGTTCCTTCACATCTTCCTGCGTGATGATACCATCGCCATTTATGTCGGCGTTCTTCGTCGTAAACGCCTTTTGTGGCATTCCCTGTAGATGGTTCACCGTAGCAGTAATGTCAGCCACGTTGATGTTTCCATCACCGTTGGCGTCGCCTTCAACTACAGGAGCCTGATTGAACATCGGTTCAACGCTCACTTCGCTATTCATCATTTCTGCAGGCAGTGTAAAAGTATGGCGAGTGGCATCATAGGCGGTATCCGTTGTGTGATAAGTCACCGTGTCGTTCACCATCATTCCGCTATATTCCGTGCTATTACGCTTGTAGATAGCCGTTATGCTTTCTGAGACGAAACCATTGGCCGGACTCATCACAATAGAATAAGGTTTGTTGTAGTCTGCTGCGAGAGCAGTACTGGTGATTTGTACTCCTTCGTCGTTCCAAATAGTGCCGTTGCGATAACTGCTGGCAGAGACCGGCACTTCGTCTACACCCGTCACTTTCAGCAGAACATCAACAATACCACCGCCGTCGGCCCATATCTGATTATTCGTACCGTCGCTGCCATCGTTGCCTCCGGCATCCAGACAACACCAGTCCACTTTGAACCGCATGCGATAGAGGCCGCTCTGCAAGTCAGAGGGAATTGTGAACGAAGGCATCGTCATCGTGTTGCAATCGTATTTGCCTTGTGCCATATTACCCCAATAATGGCCAGCGCTGTTATACCAGTTTCCTGTGGCACCACCCGTATAATCGGTCGAATATGCAGAATAGGCAACCAGTTCACTGCCATCTTCTAATGAGTATCCGTCGCTGCCGATATTGTTTGTAAACTCACCGTCGCGGTTGTAGTCTACGTAGGCGTATGCATGCATCCAGTCAGTGCTATAGTCGATATACGGCGTATAGGTCTGACCTGCCGTTACATTGAACACCGCTGTGGCAGTAGCATTCAGATAGTGCAGTCCCGACAGCAGGTCGTTCATGGCGTAACCTGATGGGTATTGTTGCTTTTGATTGTCGGCCGAAGTCATGCTCACGGAGCGGATGTAGTGATCATAGGCGCGCGTATTTTCTTTTGTCACACTGAAGTTAGTTTTATAGTATTCCTCGTCTTCAGAAGGATCGTCTGGATTCTCTGGATTGTCGCCGCCTTCCTCGTAGGGATCTGCCGTAGCAGTCACCGACGAACGCTTGCTGCTACTCGTGTTCACTACAATCTCATCTATATATGCCACAAAATCTTCCGTTAGGGCGTGTGGCGACGAGCAGTCGGGAACAACAACGATGCTGTGTATCTCTACATTCTCATTCGTCTTCACCTGTGCCACGATATCCGTCCAGGCATTAGCCCTGATGGTTACGGGTTCGCTCCAGAACTGTTCCACGTCGGTATCTTCGTTCCATGTATTGGTGGTACGTCGGCCCAGACCGATAATCTGCACATTCGAGGCCTTCGGCGTGTAAACTAAAGCATGGACATACTTCCCGTTGCGCCCGATTGTAACAGGGCTTTTCAGTGTTACCCGTGCACCGAACGTATTACTGCCGAAGCGTGAACGCTGAATACCCAATATGTGCCCCGTGCGGTTTACGCCAGAGGCACTGTACAAGTGGTTCTTGATGACCTGCACATTGCCTTGCAGTTCTCCTGTACGAAATGGCGATTGCTCCCAGGTGTCGTAAACGCCGATGCCGGCATAGTCTTCGTTCATCGACTGCGCCTGCGCTGTCATGCAGCAGAAGGCCAGAGCCGTATTGATGATATATCTTTTCTTCATGTTTGTTCTCTTTTTGAATATAGAAACCAAATACTGCAAACTCCCTTACACCCCTCCCTTAGGAAGGGGTAGGGGTCGGCCCTAGTAAACTTCTACCGTGTGCAGTAGCGGACAGGCTTTACTATTGGTGATGTTCACACGGATGTAGCGGGCCGAGTAGCCAGAGGCAAGGCCGGAAACGCTGCCGTTCAGCGGAATGATTCGCTTGTAGCCAATGGTCGTCATCGCCTCCTGCGATGAAGCCGTTCTCCAGCTATTTCCATCGGTGCTGTATTGAATAGAAAAACCTTTTACGCGCTGTCCCAGGCGTATGTACTCCTGTAACATCACATAGCGCACGGTCTTCGTGCTTCCCAGGTCAAGTGTCAGCGTGGCTGTTTTCACGTTGTCGTCGGTGGCCCAATAGGTGTCCTTGTCGCCGTCCAGCATGTTCGATGCATCATAGCTGCCGCCGCTGCGTGTGGCCGAGGCCGTTGCGCTTTGAGCGAGGTTCGAGCCCAGACGGCTCTTCAGCAGATAGCCCAGTTCCGTCATCCTGTTTACCGTGGCCGAAGGCAACTCACCGGTCCTATCGGGTGGAATGTTCAAGATGAGTGTGGCATTGCGGCCCACTGTCTGCATGTAGTAGGTGAAAAGTTGTTCGGCCGACTTCACGTTTTCTCCACTGTGCCAGAACCATCCCTTGTCGGTGGCACACACATCACTTTCGCCTGGGTTCCAAAGCCAGTAATCCTCCGTGCCCTCTTCGTTATTGTTTTCATCGTTGCGGCTGTCGGTGCCCCAGTTCGTCGCATTGGCATGACCGTCCTCGTTGCCTATCCAGCGTGCCTCACCGCCAACACCCCACATCACACAGTTGGGAGCCAGTTGGTGGATTCGGTTCCGCAGATTGGCCACGTCGTAGTACAATACACGATCAATATAGTTCGAGCCGATGCTGATTGTGGTGTTCCTGCCACCATAGTAGCCCGAGCCGCCGTTGGCGCCGTCGAACCACATCTCAAACTGGTCTGATCCGTATCCAGCCAGCTCCTCACATTGCGGGATGAATACCTGGTCGATGTAGTTTTGTGTGCCATAGAGCGAAGAGTTGCGGTCCCACGGTGAAATGTAGAAACCATATTTCATGTCCAGTTTCTGTGCCGCTGTGGCAAAAAGCTGTGGAATGTTCACGTTTTTTCCATAGCCCGAGGCGCGTGCCGTAGAGTGAGTCGTCGTGTTTGTGGGCCAGAGGCAGAAACCGTCGTGGTGCTTCACCACGGCAATGCCGCCCTTCATGCCTGCAGCCTTCGCTGCCGAGAGCCACTGCTCAGGATTGGGCGTCTTCGTTGGGGCGAATGTGGTCTCGCTCTCCGAGCCGTCGCCCCATTCTTGCCCCGTATAGGTGTTCATGCCATAATGGAAGAAGGCATAGAACTCTGTTTCGTTCCATAGCAACTGCCGCTCTGATGGAACGGGATGTACAGGTGCCGGTCGGTTGTCCTCGTTGGCCAGCGTCTGCGTCTCATCCACTGCCAGCTGAGCCCAAGAGCCTGAGGGCAGCAGCACGGCAGCTATCAGCAAATACTTTCTGAATGTCATATCGTCTGTTTATTTGTTATCAAAAGAAAAGCTGCCACATCGGGTTTCGTTTCCTTCAGTGGCAGCTTTCTTCTTTATTGAAAATCGTTATTGCTTCTACGACGACAAGGGATTAGTCATCCCAGCCGTCCCACATGTTATTACCTTCTTTAGACGTAATCTCAAAGGGGTCCTCGCCCTCATCATTGTCACCGTCCTTGATGTAACCGCCTTCGCCGTTTACACCCCAACGACTTTCTTCAAGCAGTCCTTCTGGCAGACAAACTGTTATTTCAATCTCGGGTTTTGTATATACTGTCTTTTTCATTGTTTGCTCCTCCTTTTTTATTTTATTACAAACTTCTTTCCATTCATAATATACATACCCTTCGGCAATGTATTTAGCGCATTCTCGTCGCAGTTCACCAACTGTCCGCTAATGGAATAAATACGGTTGTCAGTAATGCGAGAAGGTGTCACAATTGTGCCTTCGATATTTGTAATCTCATCATCATCAAAAACACCATTGAAAATAACCTTGGCGCTTGCTCCCAGAGGTACATCCTCAATCCAACCACGGAAGCCCTTGATTCTCATGTTGTTCTTTAAGCGATACATGTCGGTTGTCGTGGCGTCTGCAGAAGCCTTACCAAGCACATAGGATCCGTAAATCACACCATCTTGTTCATAGCTCTTTGGAACATAAGGCTCAGTAGGATTGTCTTTGTCGAAGCTATCATAGTTTTTCGTACGCACGTATGTGCCCTTCGACTTAGCCTTATTCTCATGGGTCATACCCTCTGCAATATTAATGACAGTCTCAGCTGTTGCTGTGAAGTCACCAGTATTGAATGTAGAGCGTCCCATGGTATAGTACGAATAATCTGTTCCGACAGTAGGATTATATTCAGGCTGGATGAGATAGAATTCTCCTGCATTCAATGCCGTACCTTCTGCAGGCAGAGGAATAGTTACGAAATCAATGTAGTAGGGCGACTGCTGGGGATCTTCTGCACGACCCAGCGTGTTCAACTTGGCCAGACGCGTGTTGTTACCAAAGGCTGCACGCACCTGAACAGCTGTAAGGTCAAGCGGGAATACGAAGGAGTTCCAAGCTCCAGTCACCATTGTACGCTTAAGGCGTACGGTCTGGTTGTTGTACTGCTTGTCCTCACCATTTTCCTCTTTCAAGTAATTAAGTGATTCCTCGTCCTCGTCGAACACAACAATGTCATTACCCAGATAGTTAATGCTAAACTGGTCTACACCAACCCAATCAGTGTCGTGGAAGTATTCATCCCCCCAAGAATCATAATCATCACGACTACTTTTTGTTGCTCCATTTTTGCCTACACCAAAGTAAATCCTAGTCCCTCCAGTTACATATATGTCCACTTCGCGATAATACTGCTGTTTATCAGCGTAGTTGTTAATGAACACACCACCTGCTGCTAATACTTGGTCCTCGGTTCCCTTATCGGCATTAAGGAATGGTGATGAGTTTTCTTTATACAGCGCGCTTTTGGTAAAACCAGACGTATTTACTGCTGATGTTCCCTGTGGATTAGTTGTTGTTGCAAAAAGATAAGCCTCATTACTACCTGAATAGAATCCATAAACAGAAACTCTGTACCATCCAGTTGCAGGTGCTTCAATATACGAGGATACAGTTCCGGCTCCCTCAAATTCCATGAAGCCTGATTTTGCTTTAGCCTTGTCGTTCCATTGGGTCTTCAGACGTACGGGAGCATTCCAAGCTTCGCTTTTCCTGGGAGAATTCTGTTGATTCGTTCCCTGAGAAGACCAACCCCACGTATATCCATAGCGGTATTGACTATTGCTATAGGTTACGCCACTAACCCGTCCCGTGTTCCAACCATTAGTAGTGGTGTTAAAGAAATTTTGGTCATTACGCTCAAATCCTGGGTCGGTGATAAGATATGATAAGTTTACAGAAAGTCCGTCACCAGCATCCATGGCTCCAATGGTTGCCTCGATCTGCGCTCTCGTGACAATACGCCATTTATAAAGGTCACGCAAAGGTATCTTTGTGTCCACATTGAATATAGGAACTTCCGTTCCCATGTTACGGGTAACGCTCGTCGTTCCAGCCTCAAGGCCCTCCAATACTGCATTCTTTACCCCGTTCACGTAGTTAACACTCTGTGTAGGGTTAGCCGTTGACCATACAGCTTTGTCGAAACTGCTTGACAACAAAGCCAGATTACCACCAGGGTCACCTTCATGACCTTTCCAGTTTTCGCCGTAAGCAACACCGAGGTAACACGTGGAGTCGACATTTTGATAGGTCAGGTGCTCTGACATGTAGTACGTAAAAGTGCCATCTCCTTCGTCAACGGGGGTAAATGTCCAACCAGGGCGACCAGAAGAAGTGCTTGCTGCATGATAGCCACTGAAAACACGGGCATCCATCAGAAGAGTCCATGTTTCGGCATCATCATTACCTTTCCAATCATGCTGACTTGTGAGCAAAGGTACATTGCATCCCAAATACTTGGCATCACCATCCGTCAGGACACCTGTGTCAAAGAAATTACCGGATTTTGTATAAGTTCGATAACCAGACGTATAGGAAACACTCTTCCTATACGTAAATGCACGTCCCCAGTCCTCATTAAACAAACGCACCTGGGTACCCCAGTCTCCACCGTGAATTAGGAAGCGGCCAGTACCGACATTGTAAAAGAACACCACATCACCATCATTAAGAGTGTTGATGTCTGTTCCTGTCCAACGAGTAGTTTGTGCGTTTACCTCCGCACTACTCATCAGCCCCGCCAATAAGAGGGCTGCGCATAAAATTCTTTTAATCACCATAATCGGATTGTTTTTTGTTTTGTTGTTTATGTTATTTTATTGTTATGCAAATTGTTAGTTTATGGCTTGCTATTTGCTTACGTAGGAGCCGAAAAGAACAGATATGGGAAACACAATCATTCCACGCGGTGCGTGAAAGAGTTGTCTTCCGAGGCCTATTCATCCCGGATCAGGTCCTGCCCCGAAGGGCTTTCGTTCTTCAATGCAATTGTGAAAACTTCTCAGGTTCTCAGCTTGCAAAGAAAGAGCATTTCGCTTCTATCGCCTCCATTGCTGGAGGATATCTCTCTGTATGTGTACGCGCACGCACACTCAGAAAATCGCGACAAAGTTACTAACTTTTTCTGAAACTACAAATCATATTAAGAATTTTTTTACAAAAAAGTAGGGTCTTTATACTCTTTTCCCCTCCTCGACATGAATATCTTATCAGCACAAATCCCCAGTGATCACTCATGAATTGGCGGAAAATGTAAGCACTTTAAAGACAAAAAGGATCACATATACCAACCTCTTTTGTTCCCCTCTGTGTTGTTTTCTATAGATAGAGCAGCGCTTTGGTGTTGCCAGAGCAGTGCTCTTGTGATGCTGGAACATTGCTCCGGTGTTGCGGGAGCAATGAGTTGGTTTAGTAAATTAACTTAATTTGTACGGTAAATTAACTTAAATTGCAATGTAAATTAACTTAATTTACGGAGTAAAATAACTTAATTTACTGAATAAATTAACTTAATTTGCTGAATAAAACAAGTTAATTTACTTTATGATAGTATTGAGGTAGTCGCACGAAAGCATTGAAGTAGATTCACGAAAGCATTGAAGTAGATGCACGAGAGCATTGATCTTGACACACGAGAGTATTGATCTTGACACACGAAAGCATTGCTCTAGCGAATCTAACTCATAGCTCTTCAATCTTTATAGACGTGGTCTGGCTTCCTAGCCTTGTGTTTTTGCGACCTACAAAGCTGATACCTCGTCGATGATTCATCATTCTCCAATTACTCGAAGACTATGATGAGTTGTTCGGGTTGTTCAAGTTGTCTTCAATACTAAGAATGCTTTGTTTTAAAAACAACATAGACAACTAACAACAACAATTCAGCCGGCGAGCTGCGTACAGATTCGTGCTCATTCGTGTGAAAATCCTATTCACTTTCTGCGGCGATGTGAAAATAAGGTTAACGTCTACACCTTTTTATATAAAAAAACTGCGTTTCCTTTTCCCGTTTCGAAAATAATGAGTAATTTTGCACCGGAAAATAGTGTGGACTATTGGCTGTTGTGCCTGCTCACAACCTTATTTATAATATTGTGTTTGCGACTCCTCCCCCTAGCCTGCCTCAATTCAAGGACCTATCCCCGTCCCCTTTCTGAAGGGATGTGAGCTAGAAACTTAAAAGAAAATTATCAATAATAATTAATAAAACAACAAACTTATGAAACAAAAATTACGCGTTTTCTTAACGCTACTGCTATGTGCGGTAGCTAGTGTGGGATGGGGAGATGAATCTACGTTAACTTTCACAGCAGCATGTAATGGTAGTGGGACTGCTGACGACGATGTCGAATGGACTATTACATCTGATGCAGCAGAATCAACTTATGATAGCACTAAAGGTATACACTATGGTACATCCAAAGTGGCTGTCAGCTATCTGAATTTATCAACCTCTGGCATCCCGGGAACAATTACGTCTATTACAGTAAATGCTAGTGGTGCCAGTGGAACTACTGCAGTATTGAATGTAAGTGTAGGTGGTTCTTCTTTCGGTACAGAGCAATCTCTTACTGCTACTGCAACAGAATACACTTTAACAGGTACAGGTAGTGGTGAAATTGTGGTTAGTGTTACGCAATCAAGCACAAAGAAAGCCTTGTATGTAAAGAGCGTTAAAGTAACATATACCACAGGTACCGTTACCCCTATTGTAAAGCTACCTGTATTAAACCCCTCAACAGGATCATATACATCTGCACCAAATGTAGAAATAACGTGTGAGACAGAAGGTGCTACTATCTACTATACTAAAAATGGTGAAGATCCGACCACAAGCAGCTCTGTTTATAGGGATCCTATTACTATTACTTTATCTGGAACAACCCTGAAAGCAATGGCTGCAAAAGAAGGAATGGACAATTCGCCAATTGTTAGCGCCACTTATACCATTCAGCCTGATAAGCCTACCATTTCTATTGACAATGGGGCTGTAACGATTTCGGCAGAAGACGGATTGTCTATTTATTATACAATTAATGGTGATGATCCTACGACTGAAAGTGCCTCGTACACAGGAACGTTCAGTTTGGAGGAATCCTGTACAGTCAAGGCTATTGCAGTTGATGAATATGGCAATGTGAGTCAGATAGCTTCTGAAAAGTATGTCAATAATAATGTGTTTGCTAAGAATCTCAACACCTATTATTATAAGAAAGTCACGAATGTTTCTGAACTCGAAAATGGTGATGCAGTATTGATTGCAAATGAAGAGAGCCGATATGTGATGAGTACAGAACAAAAAAATAACAACCGAGGAGCATATGGCTTGTCACCCTCAGAAATCAATGATGGTGTTATTGATAAGGAAAATAGTAATATTCAAAGACTTACCTTGGTTAAGGAGGGAGATTATTGGTACTTCTATACGGGGTCTGGTTATTTGTATGCAGCTTCTTCTTCCGGTAACTATTTGAGAACAAAAGAAGAAAAGGACGATAATGCCAAAGCTGCAATTAGCATTTCTAATGGTAATGCTTCCGTAGTGTTTCAGGGAACAAATACCAGAAATGTCATGCAATATAATAGCCAGTTATTTGCTTGTTATGCCTCCGCATCCCAGAAGCCTATCCAACTTTACGTAGAAGTGGAAAGACCGAGCGTTGCCGCTCCTACTTTCTCTGTAGAGGAAGGTATTTATGATGCAGACCAGACTGTTGAAATATCTTGTAAGGCAGAGAGTGCAACGATTTACTATACACTGGACGGTTCTGAGCCGACAAATGAAAGCATGGAGTATACAACAGCTATCACAATAACAGAGACGACGACCATTAAGGCTGTTGCCTATCTGGGTGATCAGAAGAGTAATGTGTCGAGTGTGACCATTACTATCAACAAGCCTGCCACAGCAGCAAATATTGCTGCTTTCAAAGAATTCGAAAGTGGTACTGCTAATATAACCTTGACTCTAACCGATGCTCAGGTGCTATATGTAAGCGGCAAAGACATGTACGTGCAAGACGCAAGCGGTGCCATTAACTTCTATGATTTAGGATTGGATTTCGAGGCTGGCGATGTAATTAATGGAACTATAAAGGGTTCGTATACATATTATAACGGTATGCCAGAACTGACGGCTATGTCAGTAAACACGTTAGAAAAGACTGGAACAACAACTATTGTACCAACAGAAATCAACGCAGAAGAAATCTCTAATTACTCTTGTCAACTTGTAACCATCAAGAACCAAACTGTTTCTACGAGTAATAATCGCTTCTATGTTGGCAATGGTAATATTCAACTCTATAATAAGTACTACAAATTCTCTGTTGCTGAAGATGATGTTATTGACGTGACAGGTATAGCTATTTATTATAAGACTAATTCTGTTGATACATGGGAAATTGCTCCACGTTCAGCTGACGATATTACTACATACATTAATACTACTATTTCTGCTGCTGGCTACGCTACGTTTGCTAATGCCAAGGCTGTTGACTTCACTGGCACAGGCGTAATAGTAATGACAGCTCAATATGCTAATGGAAAGATTACTTATACCGAGGTTACAAGTAAGCAGGTGCCTGCTGGCGAGCCTGTTATCTTGCAAGGTAACCAGGGTACTTATAATGCAACAGTGATTGCTTCGGCTGCTGCTTTGGAAAACAACAACCTGCAGGTGGATCTTGAGAAGAATCAGACCAGTGATGGAACCTACTATTGTCTTGCCAATAAGTCGAAGGGTGTTGGCTTCTATAAAGTTGCCAATGGTACCATTGTGAAGCAAGGTAAAGCATATCTCGTGATTCCTGCAGAAGCCAAGGATTTCTTTAGCATCAACGACGAGACGGATGGTATCGGTCAGATAGAAATGGGTCAGACCAGCAATGCTGAGATATACAACCTCTCTGGTCAGCGTGTGAACAAGGCCCAGAAGGGTGTTTACATCGTGAATGGCAAAAAGGTCGTTGTTAAGTAAGCCCCACCCTTACCCTCCCCAGTAGGGAGGGGTAAGGGAAAAAGGCAAAAACAATAAAACTTGAAACTTATAAAGGAAATGGAAAAGAAACAATATATCATGCCCTCAGTGAGGGTGAAGGCAGTGAACATGTTATTGATGCAGCCCGCAAGCACTCCTAACGGCGATGACCCAATCACCGATCCTGATGATGAATTGTCCAAGGAGGTCGACATGCCCTCTACCCACGACGTCTGGGAAGACTAAGGGCCTGCGGCCGTTCAAATGCGCCGAAGGCGCGTTCAAAGGTCAATGGCCTACGGCCGTTCAAGAAAGGCTATGGGTTGAGTGGGAGATGATTCCCGACAGTCATATCACATAAGAATAGTACAGGCGCTACCGATGCACGGTGGCGCTTGTTCTTTTTATCTGCTTAGGGAAGAATGGAGTGGGGGATTACTTCTTCGAAGTGTGCTTGGGCAGAGGGGTGGTGTGCTTCAGCTGCGGGTGGCTTTTTATTTGTTTGGGCTGAAGGGTCTGCTGCGGCTGCACGGGTTGCGGGGTGGGGGTGTCGGCAGGAGAGGATTCGTCGGGCGTGTGGGTGGACTTCAGCTCCTCCGAAGGGGTGGTGTTGCGCTCACGCATGCGTTCCTGCCACTCGTCGTAGAGGGTGGAGGAGGGAGTGATCTCGAAGTCTGGAAGCTGTGTGTCGTCGTCGGTCTGACGGAAGGGAATGCCGTTTTGCGTTGTCACCTTCTCTATCTCCACCATTGCCACACCGGCAGCGATGATGCCGAGCTCCTTGGCTGCACGCCACGAGAGGTCGATGATGCGGCCACGGACGAACGGTCCGCGGTCGGTGACGCGCACAACGACTTCCTTGCCGTTGGCGGGGTTTTTTACACGGAGGAGCGTGCCGAAAGGATAGGTGCGGTGGGCACAGGTGAGGCTGTCGTGGTGCAGGCGTTCACCGTTGGCGGTGCGGGCACCGGTGGCACGCTTGGAGTAGAAGGTAGCCTTGCCTTTCTGCACCGTTTGTGCAGAAAGAAGTGAAAAGTGAAAAGAGAAAAGTGAAAAATTAAAGAGTGCTACGCACAGCGTGACTGCGCGTAACACTCTTTGATATGTGAACTGTCTCTTAATCAATAATGTTCAGTTTTTGTTATTCTTCTCTACCACCCCTAACCCCTCCTCCCAGGAGGAGGGGACAACGCTGGGTGGCATTTTTTCAATCTCCCTCCCTACGGGGGAGGGCCAGGGTGGGGCTCCTACACAATGCCCTGCGCCATCATTGCATTGGCAACCTTCATGAAGCCGGCGACGTTAGCACCGCGTACATAGTCGATGTAGCCATCGTCCTGCTTGCCGTACTTCACGCACTGCTCGTGGATGGAGGACATGATGTAGTGGAGCTTCTCGTCGACTTCCTCGTTGGCCCAGCTGAGGCGCATGGAGTTCTGAGTCATCTCCAGTCCGCTGGTAGCCACGCCACCTGCGTTGACGGCCTTGCCAGGAGCGAAGAGTGTCTTGGCAGCTACGAACTTCTCGGCAGCCTCGGCGGTGCAACCCATGTTGCTGACCTCTGCTACGCAGATGGGGTTGTTGGCGAGAATCATGTCGGCATCGGCGCCGTTGAGCTCGTTCTGTGTGGCACACGGCATATAGATATCGGCCTTCTGCTCCCAGGGCTTGCGTCCTTCGAAGAACTTCGAGCCTTCGAACTCCTCTTCGTAGGGCTGGCAGACGTCGTTGCCGCTGGCACGGAGCTCGAGCATGTATTCAATCTTCTTGGCATCGAGGCCGGCGGGATCGTAGATGTAGCCGTCGGGACCGCTGATGGTGATGACCTTTGCGCCGAGCTCGGTAGCCTTCTTGGCAGCACCCCAGGCAACATTGCCGAAGCCGGAGATGGCAATGGTCTTATCTTTCAGATCGTCGCCCTTCGTGGCGAGCATGTGTTGTACGAAATAGATGGCACCATAACCGGTGGCCTCGGGACGGATGCGCGAGCCGCCGAACTCCAGACCCTTGCCGGTGAGCACGCCCTGGAACTGGTGTGTGAGCTTCTTATACATGCCGAAGAGGTAGCCGATTTCGCGACCGCCTACGCCGATGTCGCCAGCGGGAACGTCCTCGTCGGGACCGATGTGGCGATAGAGCTCGGTCATGAAGGCCTGGCAGAAACGCATGATCTCAGCGTCGCTCTTTCCGCGGGGAGCGAAGTCAGAGCCGCCCTTGCCACCACCCATGGGGAGTGTGGTGAGTGCGTTCTTGAATGTCTGCTCAAAGCCGAGGAACTTCAGGATGGAGAGGTTGACAGAGGGGTGGAAGCGCAGACCGCCTTTGTACGGGCCAATGGCGGAGTTGAACTGTACGCGATAGCCGATGTTGACCTGTACTTCGCCTTTGTCGTCGACCCAGGGTACACGGAACGTGATGATGCGTTCGGGTTCCACAAGGCGCTCGATGAGCTTTGCCTTCTCAAACTCAGGATGCTGGTTGTAGACGTCCTTGATGGATTCCAATACTTCTTTCACTGCCTGCAGGAATTCAGGCTCGCCCGGGTGTTTACGCTCCAGGTCTTGGATGATTTTCTCAACTTCCATAGTAATTGATGTTTTTTGGTTTTATGGGTTTACGGTTAAATAATCAGATTGTCAGTTTGACGGCACAAATATATACCTTTTTTGTGGAACTACCAAATATAAATGGAATAATTTTGCTATTTTTTTGTCATTTTGTGATTATGTAGTAAATATTGTGAAGTTCACACTTCCATAGGCGCGATGTTCGCGGAAACAGGGGTGGGAGGAGAAGTCGTTCTGCTTGCCGTGCTCGAAGACGAAGACGCCGCCGGGCGCAAGGATGCCCGACTGCAGCACGAGATCGGGAATGTCGGGAAGGTTGGGCAGGGCGTAGGGAGGGTCGGCGAAAATGAAAGAAAAGGCGGCGGAGCCGCGGTTCAAGTGCTGCTGCGCAGCGTTCAAAGCGGCAGAGCCGCGTTCAATTGCGACTGCGTCGCTGTTCAATTTCGGCTTCGCCGCGTTCAAGGCGGCTGCGTCGCGTTCAAGGTTGAAGGATTTTTGGGCGCTTTTCAAGTAGCGGAAGACGTCGCCGCGGATGAGTTGGTGGTTGGTGACGCCGAGCTTGCGCACGCATTCGCCGATGAAGCGTGCATGGTCGCGGTCGGCCTCGACGCTGACCACCTGGGAACAGCCACGCGAGAGCAGTTCGAGTGAGATGCTGCCGGTGCCTGCAAAGAGGTCGAGGGCACGCACGCCTTCCAGGTCGATGTAGGAGTTGAGCACGTTGAAGATGTTCTCCTTGGCGAAATCGGTGGTGGGACGCGCCTTGAAGGAGCGTGGTATGTCGAAGCGACGACCTTTGTAGATGCCTGTGATGATACGCATTTTTGTGGGCGCCTGCGGCGCGGTTGAGATAAGCCCTACGGGCGGTTGAGACATGCCCTTCGGGCAGTTAAGAGGGGTTATGAGGCGCCTGCGGCGCTGTTGAGAAGAGTTGAGAGGCGCCTGCGGCGCGGTTAAGAAAAGTTATGATTACCTTTTGAACCTTGAACGCTGCGTAGCAGCCTTTGAAGCGGAGCGGGCAGACACAGGGGTCTGCCCCTACGCGCAGGGCCCTATGCTTTGTGCAACTGCACCATGAGATCGAAGGGGATGCCTTTCACGAGGGTGACGGGTGCACGGTTGAACTCTGCCGAGGGGTTGATGGTGTAGGTCTTGCTGGCGTAGCGGCGCAGTAGGTCGACGATGCCCATGGTTTGAGCCGGGGCGTCGGCAGTTGGCTTGGCCGTAGCCTCGTTGAGTTGCTGCAGGGTGGCAAAGCACAGGTAGAGTTCGTCGCTTTGTGCATCCATGCCAATCGTCTTCCACACATGCAGGATGTGGTAAACAGCATCGTTGACCGATGTCATCTCGAAGCGGTTAGAGAAGCGGAATCGGTTTTTGTCGAAGCTGAACACGTCGACGTATTTGTCGTGGAAATAAGCGTAGAGCTTGCGGCGTGTACCCGTGAAGCTGCGGTTGAGCATGTGGCTCCACACGGGTTGCATGACATGCTGGAAGCGCACGTCGGTGAAATGATCTTCAACGACGAGGCGCAGGTCCTTGTTCACGGCAAATGCCACGATGGCATTCAGATGCGGCAGCACCTGGTGGATGAGCGCATAGCTCTCGTAGCCGGTGAAGGTGGCGTTATAGAGTTCGCGGAGGCTCTGCTCGTCGAATTCCTGGATGGGAACGAGCATGGTGGGCGTGTTCACCTCGAGCATGGCTCGCTCGTAGTCTCTGTTCAGGAGGTCGCTGGTGCGGAATGCCTCGCGCAGGTTTGCAGCCAGCGAGATGCCACTCTTCATGATGTATGGCTCGAAGGCCACCTTGTTTTGTTCAGCAGGGTCGGCAACGGCGAAGAGCAGCGAGCTCTTGGTGACGCGTATGATGAGTCGGTTGTTCATGTGCTTTTAGTTTCGAGTTTCTAGTTTCGAGTTTCTAGTTTATGATAGGACGCTGAGCACGCAGAGTACCATCAGGATGATGGCACATAGCAACAGCAGGTAATTATGGTTGATTTTATATTTCATTCTCGAGATTTTTTGCTACCTTTGCAGCTGATTACTCAGATGTCGGCTACAAAGTTACGAATAAGTGAGCGAAATGCAAAAAGAAAAAGGATTTTCTTTTTCATTTCCAAACGAAAGTAACTTCGATGGATGTCAAAGTTACGATTAAGTGAGCGAAAAACCAAATATGTTTAGACTTTATTTTAGGG
>JAEEGK010002600.1_pt1 | contig 45235 bp, 25 predicted proteins | sample 8958771 | NCBI WGS metagenome assembly JAEEGK01 (sample SAMN16246547, study PRJNA631951) | gut metagenome | biome: gut microbiome; feature: rumen; material: SC-attached | host: Bos | place: Iran: Karaj | collected 2018-10
GAAAAAAAAAACAAAACAATTTGTACATTTAAACCAAAAATAAATAATATTTCATATAATGCATTAACAAATAGATATAATAATAAATTATCATATAATGATGAAGATAATATAATAAATTATAAAGAATATATAAATAATAAAATAGAATATTTAAAAGAAAAACATGAAATTGAAAAAGATTATTCTTTCACTCCAAAAATAAATAAAAGAAGTATTACATTAGATAAAAATAGAATAGGAAATAAAAATAATTTAACACCAAGATATGAACAATTATATTCAAATTATAAAAAACAACAATTTGATATTCACAATCTTTCAAATAAAATTTATGATAAAAATACTTTATTTAAACCAAAAATTAATAATGAATATACTTCAGATTTATTAAATTTACCTTTTAATGAAAGACAAAATGCATATCAATCAAAGTCAACTGAAAGAAAAAAAAAATTAAAAGATTTAATACAAAATCCAATAGATGAACATACAGGACAAAAATTTTTTTCTCCTGTTATTAATAGTAATTATGAAAGAAAAAAAACAGATAATTTTAATATTTTTAATAATTTATTTACTGATTATAAAAAAAGTGAATTAAATAAAAAGAATTTAGCAGAACAAATTAAAAGAGAAGAAAATTCAACTTATGTTTATATTAATAATAATTCAAATGAAATATATGAAAAACAAAAAATAAAATCTTTTGAAAAAATATTTAAAATACTTGATAAAGATCAAGATGGAATAATTAGTAAATTTCATATTAATAATGAAAATTTACCTAAAAATATAAATAAAATATTCCAACCTATAATAGATGAATTAAAACAAGATAATGAAACTTTAACTGAAAAAGAATTTGTTTTTGCTTCAGATAAATTATTTGATATTTTAAATTTTATTCAAAAAAGAGAAATTATTGATTTTGGAATGAATAAAAGAAAAAAAAATTTTGAAGAAAATAAATTTACTTTTATGCCAAAAATTAATAAAGATTATGATGAACATAATAATATTACTAAAAGAAATGTTGATGAAAAAGATAAATATTTAGTTGAGAATTATGAAAAAGAAAATGAAAATGAAGAAAAGAATAATAATGAAGAAGAAAAAAATAGTGAAGATTATTCTGTTGAAAATGGGCATAATGAAAATGTTGAAAATGAAGAAGAAGAAGATGGTGAAGAAGTTGTGAATGAAAAAGTTTATTAAATAAAAAAAATTTTTTTAAATATAATTTAAAAAAAATAATTTTTTTTGAAAAAAAATATGTTTATAATCAATTAATTTTTAATATATAAATAATGGTAATCTATTTTTTCTAATTATTTTTATTGAATATAATATAAAGATTTCAACAAATGTTTTATTAATATAAAAAAAAACATAAAAAAAATTTATTTATAACTTCACAAATTATAATTTATTTTTTTTAAAATTGGTTCTTTATTATTATTGAAATGAAAATTTGAATTATATGAAATATCAGAAATATTTCTATTAGAAATATTAATCCTTTTTAAATTAGTAATTGAAGACAAAGTTATATTATCTTTATTATTATTTTCTCTATTTTCACTACTTCTAAAATTTTTATTAGTATTAATATTATCATTTTCATTTGTATTAATATTATTATTATTAGAATTCATATTATCATTGTCAATAGAATGAAAATTATAATTTTTATAAGTACTTGTATGATGAAATGTATTATTATTAATTATTTTTCCTACTCTATTACTCATTTTTGTTATTGCATTTTGCAATAAATCAATTTCAAATAATTTTTCTAAACTAATACTTTTAAACACAAAATCTTTATGTTTATTTAATTTCTTAAAAGCCCTACTTCCAGAACAATATTCCATAGGTAATAAATGGTGATACCATTCTAATTCAATTCTTTCAGAATTAGTAAAATATTTTGAATTAAAACGATTATTAGAATAATTATATAAATTATTAATTTTAATAATAGCTGTTTTAGAAGTTTCTTCATTAATTTTTTTTTGTAAACTCTTAAATTTATTTTTTAAATTTTTTTCAAGATTATAACTATTACTATGATATTTTCTAAACATTTTTTCATTTTGGACTTGAGTATTCCTATCAATAACTAAATTAATAATATCTTCATTCATAGCATTTCTTAATAAATAAGCAATAATTCCATTACAAATCCTAAAAATAACTCCAATTGTTCCTCCAACTTCTCCTAACATAACAGTTATTTTTTCATATGTTCTTTTTATATCAATAAATTTTTTATCTGCATAAAATCTTCCTCTTAAATAAAATTTATTATTAAAAGTTGTTACTTCACTTTCTACTGAATTATAATCAAAAACAATATATTTATGATTTTCTTCTAATATTAAACCATTATCAGAAGTGAAATTTTTACCAAGGTAATAATATGAAAAATCTTTTGTTTGAGAACTTGATAAAGATATTTGAAAAGATTTATAGTAATGTTTAATTGGGAAAATATAATCATTATAAACAGGAAAATTAATTTTAACATAATATACTAATTTAATCCTATCAATAATAGAATAAATATCATCATAATTTAAACATTTATCATTATTATTACAAACTCCAATTTTTAAAGTTAAATATTGTACTTTTGAGGCATCTGAAAAATCACCTTCTAAATAAATAGTTTCATTCACATCTGGACATAAGTATTCATGTAATAATGAATAATCATAAAAATCAGGATATAATTTTAAAAATTTTTCTTTATCACATTTTTCTAAATTTATATTTTTTGCTTCATATGTAATTTCATTATTTACATATTCATAAATCTGTAATGTTAAACTTATATCAAAAATACTTGTGTTAAAAGTATAATCATCTCCAGTGTCAACATGTTGTAAATGTAATAAAAAAGGAATATATGTAAAATTTGTAATTGGATGAGCTAAATATTTTGTTTCTTCTACAATTGAAAAAGATTTTCTATTAAAAATCGTTAAAAAACCTCTTATAATGAAAAAAAGAAAAGACATTAATGAAAGTATTCCTAATATTAAACCTACTTTTGATTTATATTTTTTTGCCTTTTTAAAACGAAGAGGAAATGGTTGGGCATATAAATCAAATATATATATTACTTTAGACATTAAATATATATTTTATTATTTATTTTTGTTTAATTTTATTACAAATATTTTTTCAAAAATATTTTATTTAAAAAGATAATTAAAATTCATATAAAAATATAAAATCCAATTATATATTTTTAATTTTATTATAAAGATTAATTAATAAATAAATAATTCAACTTTTAATTAGGATATTCTAAAATAAAAATAAAAACAAAATTTAAATATATTAGATCTCATTTAAAGTAGGAATATATAGAATTATTCTATAACTTTTTGGTTTGTATTTTAATTATTATCGTTTCTTATAAAAAATTTTATTATTCTTCTAATAATTTCAACAATTGATATAATAAATAATTTATTTTCTTCTAAATCATTTTTAATATTAAATTCAAATTTTTATAAAAATTGATTTTTTTTGATTATTATTTTTTTTTTAATAAATTATCATTAAATGAATTTAATTAAAGTATCAAAATATTTTTTTTCTTTTTATTTCATATTTATTAGTATTGGTATATCATTTAAAATATCCTTTTTTACCTTTTTTAAACTTTATTTTTACTTTTCTATTCACTATAAATTTGAAAATATTTTTAGTTAAATAATAATCAAAATCATTTTCTAACAATTCAAGTATTTTATAATGTTTAAATTTTTCAAAATTTCATTTTATGTTGTTTTGTGTTAAAATATTGTAAATTATTATTAATTGTATTTTTTTCTTTTATATCATTGATATACTATATACTAATTTTTTATACATTAAATATGGAAATAAATTTTTATAATTTAATATATTAATTAATAAATTTTATTTTTTTTATTTTAATTCCCAAAAAGAAGTTTTTTAATTAGTATTAATGTTTCCCAAAAAAAAAATAAAAAAAAAAAATTTAACTTCCTTCAATAAAAAGTATATTTTCATTTGGATTTCTATATTTTTGTAAAAAAATACCTAATCTAAACTGAAGAACCTCTTTTAATAATGGTTTAATTGATTCAATTTCTCTATCATTTAATTCATTTAATTTAACACATAATTCATCATCTTTAATATTATTTTTAAGAAAATTCATAATTTTTTCATTTCTAATTGTACTAATATCTTGAACTAAACCACTAATTTTTTTAATATCTAAAAAATCATCTTCAGCTTTATTAAATAACATATTTGAAATTTCATAAAAAAAAGGAACTAAATGATAAAAAGAATTTGGATTTTCTTTTTCATAATCAAGTACAATTTTTAAATTATTTTCATCTAAAAAAGATGGTATTCTTATTCTACATTTTTTATTTTTTTTTAATTGAAATGCTAACCATAATGGAATTGAAATTTCTCTATTTGGTTTAAATGGACCAAATGTTCCACTTATTGTTTTTAATTTTTCACTTCTAAAATTTGGTGTTATATTTATTAATGTAGACTCTGCCAAAAATTCTAATTCACTACTTGTTAATATATCCCGCCACATTTTTTTTTTAAATTAAAAAATGCTTTGTTTGTTTAAATTTTTTTAAGAATTTAATTTTTTTTATTTTTTTTATATATAAATAAATTTATTTTTTATATATTAGATATTTTTTTTTATTTATTTATTCTATATTTTCATCTTTACTATGACTTACACTTATTTTTTTTACTTTTAAATTACTTTGAGAAGATGGATTTACATTTTTACTTTTATAAAAATTTTGATTACCACTTGTTTTTTTTATTTGTTCATTAATTGGATTCTTTTTAGAAGAAGAAAGTACTAATCTCATTTCTTTATGTTTTATATTGTTATTACCACTAGTAATAAATTGATTAATTTGTTTAATAAATCCTTGTTTTAAATTTTGTTCATTTAAATTTAAATTATATTTCCCTTTACTTAAAGGACTTAATCCACTTATTCTTTTTTTATTTGAATAATTAGAATTATTTTGAATTGAATTTGCAGAAATTGAATTAATATCTGTTATTATATTTATATTTTTTGTTGTATATTTTGTACTTATATTTGTATTTGTATTTAGATTTGCATTTGTATTTGTAATTATGTTTGAATTTAATTGTTTTAATGCTGAATTGGAACGAATTTGAGGTTCTGAAACTTTTTTTGTGTTTATTTTTAATTCTTGTAATAAGGGATTGTTTCTATAATAAAATCTTTCATTTATTTCTGGAGATGTTGATATTTCATTTTTGAAATATGTTGTTTTTGGATTTTTATTTGATGAGGATAATGAAAATTTGTTTTCTCTTGTTTTTTCATTTATATTATCTGGGGATTTATATTTTAAATTGGGATTTGTATTAAATTTTTTCAAATTATTATTATTATTATTATTAATATTATTATTATTATTATTATTATTAGTATTATTATTATTAGTTATATTATTATTATTATCCTTAGTATTATTATTTTTGATATTATTATTAATATTTGTATTATTATTAATATTATTTAATGTATTTTTATCTGCTGATTTATTTAAATCTGAAATTAAATTTTGATTAAAAACATTAAATACATCTTTATGATAAAATGTTGAAGTTGTTTCTATATAATCTTTTGAATTTATTTCTTTTTCTTCATTTAATTGATTTATATTGTTAATACTATTTAAATTGTAATTAATATTTAAATTATTATTATTTAAATTAGTTTTTGTTTCAATTATTTTTTTTTCATTATCAAATATCTTAATTTTATCAAATTGATTATTTTCATAATTTTTATTAATAAAATCCCCAATTAAATTACTTTGAGTAATATCAAAATTAGAATTAGTGATATTAAAATTTAAATCATTAGAATCATTAATATAACCAAAAAATTCTGTTTCATTATTTATTATTTTATCATAAGTATTATTGGGAATATTATAAAAAGGCAATTTATAACTTTCTTTATTTTGTTGAAATCCAAAATTTTCCGTTTTTTCTGATATAATAACTTTTTTTAATATATTTTCAATTTTTAATTTAACTTTATAATAATTTTCATATTCTCCTTTTGGAAATAAATCATTTTCAATAAAATTTATTTTATTATTCATATCAATAAAATAATCAACTATTTTAGTAGTTGAATTCTTAACCTTTTCAAAATTTCTAGTAAATCCTTCTTGTACTAAATTTATATTTTTTTCTAATTTTTTCTTTGCATTAACAAATAAATTTATGATCGAATTAAAATACTCATTTATTTTTTTAATTTGTTCATTAAAGTGAAAATTAATACTATTTTCATATTGTTCATTTTCAGCTTTAATTTTAAAAAAATCTTCTTTTTTATTTTCAATTTTTTGTTTTAATTCATTAACTTCATTTTTAAATTTTATTTTATCTGTTTTAAAGCAAATTGTATTATGATCAGTATGACCAACAACACAAATAGAACAAGGAAAAATTGAATGAGTTTTACAAAAAAATTTAATTTTATTATTTGGATGTCTTGAACAATAAAGATTATTTTCTTGATTTTTATTTTTAATCTTTTCATTATCATTTTTATTATAGATATTATTATTTTCTGGATTTAATGATAAAATATGTTCATTTAAATGTTCATATACTTGGGCACAAATTGGAATATTTGTTAAATCAAATTTATGATTTATTTTATGATGAGGACAAAAAAAAGTTTTAGTTAAAGGTTCATATATGTTTGTTATACATTCTTCACAGTATATATTTCCACAAGGAAGTGATAATGGTTTTTTATTTTTATCATTATATACTTCTTTACATATTTCACATGTAAAAATCGACATTTTTAAAGAAATTTTAATTTAAATTAAATTAATAATTTATTTATTATTATTTGAATAAACATTTATTTTTTGTTTTTTATTTTATTGAAATTATGTTTTTATATATGAATTTATATATACAATTATTTAATATTTATATTTCAATTATGTAAAATATATTTTTTTATTTTCAAAAAAATTTTGAACTGTTAATTTTTAAATATTTGATTAAAAAAAAATATTTTATATTTAATCTATATAAATAAAATGAGTAGTAAGAAAATAACATTTGCAGAAGATGCAAACATACAAAAAAAGAATTCAAAAACAACTACAAAATCCCATAGTCACAAATATAGAGAATTTGACGAACTTAGAATATATTCAAACATATCAAAAATAGATAAAAATCAATATTCAAAATATAAAAATCCTCAAAAATGGTATTTAAAAAAGAGAAAAGAAGCATTAGAAATAATACAAACTTTCAGTAAAAAATATGAATTTTCAAAACACACTTTATATGCTGCAATACAATTTTCAGATAGAGTATTAGGATTTATAAATGAAATAAATCAAAAAGATTTTGATTTAACAGTAATTGCATGTTGTTTAATGGCATCTAAATTTGTTGAAAATGATGCTTTTGATATAGATTTAAATGAAGTAATTTCACTTTCAAAAAAAAATAAAATTTCAGCTGAAGAAATTTATAAAAGTGAAATTAATGTTTGTAAAATATTAAATTATTTTTTAGAAATTCCAAATGTATATGAATTTATACAATATTTAAATTTAATTGGTGTTTTTTATCAAGGAGAAATAAAAAATCCAAAAGCTGTTTCTGATGATATACAAGATTTTACTAGAAAAATTATGTTTTCTGATATTGCTTTAAAATATCCTAATGAGGTTATAGGAATGTGTATTATTAGAACTGTTAGAAAAAAATATAAATTAAATGAAGACACTATGAAAAAAATTATAGCTAAATATAAATTTAATTATGATAAAATTTATGAAGATTGTTATGATGATATTTTATTTTTAATTTTTGGTGAAAAAAGAGATAGAAAATTAGAAGAAGAAAAAGAAAAAAAAGAAAAAGAAAAAAAAGAAAAAGAAAAAGAAAAAAAAGAAAAAGAAAAAGAAAAAGAAGAAAAAAAAGAAGATAAAAAATCAGATAAAAAAACAGAGAAAAAAAAATCAAATTTAAAATTAACAGCAGTAAAAGAAAACGAAATAGAAAATAAAGAAAATAATAAAAATGAAAGAAACCAAGAAAAAAATTTGAATGCAAAAATATCAGAGAATAGAAATAGTAATCAACAAGGAACAATGAGAAGAGGAAGAGGAAGTATAGTAATAGATATACCTAAAGATCAAAATCTTTTAAATTTAAATAATTCATCATCATCATCATCATCATCAAATAATTTTTCCTTTTCAAGTGATTCAGAAGATGAAAAAGAAGAAGAAATAAAGAAAAAAAATACAAATGAAAAAATTAAAAAAAAAAATTCAGTTCATTTTCACGAAGATAAAAATGAATATTTTGGAGGAAGATCAACTCATGTTAAATTAAAAACTATAATTGGACATAAAGAAAAACAAAGACATATTAAAGCTTTACATGCTGATAAAATTAATTTTCCTTTTGCTGGGGAAGATGGAAATAAAAAAGAAACTGATTCTCCTAATCAAAATAGAATGAATAATAGAAATAATAATAGAAATCCTGATTTAAAGAAATTTAATTCTTCTAAAGAAATTAAAATTGCTAATAAAAATAAAATTAATTCTGAAAAAAAAGAAAGTTCTAAATCGAAATCTGCTAAAAAAAGTAAAGAAAAAAATGGAAGTAATAAATCAAAAAGTACTGTCAATTTTCCTAAAGTTGAAAAAAAAGAGGATGAAAATAATTTTAAAAATAAATGAGTTTTTTATTTTATATTTTTTTTTTTTTTTTTTTGATAAATAATTATATTGAATTTATTTATTTGATTATATTGATTTTTATATATATGATTATAATATATTTAGAGGATTTTATTGAAATGGATTTTTTATTTATTAGAGTTTAAAAAATGTTTTTATTATTTCTATCTAAAAAATATGATATACAATAATTTAAAGATAATAAAAAAAAATAAATATTCTATATATATATATAAAAACATAACTGGAATAACATATTAAATAAATATTAATTTAAGAAGAATAAAAAAAAGTATAATATAATAAATAATAATTTTTAAGATATAAAATATATAATTATTTATTATTTATAATAAAAGAATTAAATTTTTAATATTATATATTATTATCAAAACTTAATTCATTTGGTTGAACAGAAGGTAAAGATGGTCTTTTAACCATTTTTTCATTATCATTAGTAATAATATCTCCAAATGAACAATCTAAAATATTTACAAAATTTTTATTTTTAGAAGAATTAGTATTACTATTATAATTTGAAGTGATATTTATATTTATATTTTTTGTTATTGAAGTATTATTACTTTTACTTTTTATTATCTTTTTACTTGAAATGTTATCATCAAGATCACAAAAAGAACCATAACTATTATTAAAAGTATTAATAGGTGAATTTTTTAATTCATTAAATAAACTTTCACAAATTAAACCATCTTTTTTAATAGATTTATTATTATTATTTGAAATATTACTAGTTTCATTTTCTAAAGAATTAAATCTTGGGCTATGCTTGTAAAAAGTTCCACTAACTGATAAATCAAAATCATTAGATGTTGAATTAGAATTATCATTATTATCTTTACTAACTTTAATAATATTACTTATATTACTTAAAGTATTAATTACACTTATATTAGAATTAAAATTTAAATTTAAATTTTGAATTCTATCAATTTCTTTTTCAATTGATATTGAAAAATTATTTTGTATACTTTTATATTTTGATAAAATTAAACCTTGTATTTGTGATATTAATTGAATTTTTCTTTCTTCTTCATTATTAAAACTATCATAAATATCAATTGAAAATTCATATTTAGAATTATTATTATTATTATTTGTATTCATATTACTCATTGTATAAGATTTATTACTTCTTACACTATTTGTTCTTGGATTATGAAATAAAAAAAATTCAAACATATCTGTTAATAATTTAATTATACTTTTAAATGTTATTCTCATTTTATCATATAAAGATTTAAATTTTTTTAAATCATTATTTGTATTTTTTAAATGAGAAATTTCATTTTTTAATTCATTCATAAATGAAGTATATTTATTTTTATACATTTCATTTTCAGTTTCTTTAATTGATATTATTTCATTTAAACTTTTCATTTTTTCATTTAAAATATTTATTTCATTTGTTAATCTACTATTTTTTAGTTGATATTCCATAATTTCATTATTTAATTTAATTATTTCAGAAGTATATTTTGTTGTTAAATTTGTTTCGGAATAATTAGGATTTAAATTTATTTCACTTGAATTTAAGCCATTTCCTCCTATTAATTCAGTTGATACTGAAATATTATTTACTAAATTTTTAGTACTTGTTTTTTTTTTTATTTGATTATTTTTTGTGACTTTATTTACCCAATTATTATCTAAAGTTTTTAGGTTTATTGCATTTTTTTTATTATTATTAGAATTTGTTTGTATTGTTGATGATATATGATTTTTGTTTTCTTTTTCTTTTTCCTTTTCCTTTTCTTTTAATTTTGCATTCTTTTTATTACTTTTTTCTGTATTTGATAAGAAATTTAAATAAGATGATGTTTTTGTTTTTACTTTATTTAAATTATCATTTTGAGAAGATGTTAAAATTTTTTTAAATCCATTTTCATTCATTGAATTTGGTTTTGAATGATGAATCATTTATTTATTTTTAAATTAATTAAAAATAAAAAAATTAAAAAGTAATGTAAAATTCAAAAATATATAAATATGTTTCTGAAAAAAATTAAATGATATAAAAAAATTAATTATTACTTGATAAATTACCATTTGATTCATTTATTTCTATTTCTCTACTTACATCTTTACTTTCATGTTCAGATTCTTTACTTAAAAAATTTTCATAAGAAAAATTTAACATAATTTTTAAATTATCATCAATTGTATTTTTTATTTGTTTCATTATTTCTTCATTTTTAACTGGAGGTTTTTTTTTCTCTTTTGTTAAATCAATTTTACTATTTGGTATTTTTTTATTATCAATAGATTTAATTAAATCATTATTTTTTATTTTATTTATTTCTGGTTTTTTTGGTTTTGGAAATGAATGTTGTTTATTTCTATTTAATCTTATTCTTGAAGATTTACTTTTACTATTTGTATGTGAATTGTTTTTAATTTTAGAAAAATTAAATGATTTAATTTGTTCATTATAATCTTTTTTTTTTTGAATTAATTTTTTATTTTTATTTTCATTATTTATTCTCATTTGTTTTTGATTATTTTTTAAATTACTATTATTATTTTTATTATTACTTTTATTTTTACTTTTTCCTATTTTAGAAAATAACTTCTCATTTAATAAAGGTTGAGTTTTATTAATAATAGTAGGTTTAATATTAGTAATTTTTCTGTTAGTTAAAGAAGATTGATTATCATAATAATTAGAATTTTTATTATTTTTACTTAAATAATTCTGACATAATAATTGTTTAATAGTAAAAGTTGGAATAAAAGTACTTTGTAAACAATTATTTGAATTAGGTTGTGAATTATGAGAATAAGTTTTACCAAAATTTTCACTTTTATTTGGATGAAATTTTACTCTATTTGAAAAATTAAAATTTTTACAAAATGTACTATTATTATTATGATGATTTGAACATTCTCTTGATGTTGATTTTGATTTTGACTTTGACTTTGATTTTGATTCTGTTTTTGATTTTGATTTTGATTTACTATTTGATTGTGTTTGATTTCCTTTTGATTTTTTATTATATGTTTCATTTACTTTATGCTTATTTTTTATTATTGAATATAAAGAATGAATATCTTTTGTTTTTATGTTTATATTTTTATTTTTTATTTTATTTTTTGATTTTGATGTACTTTTATTCTTTTTTATTATTTTATTTTTTGGACTTGATAATATATTTGAAAAATCATATGATAATTTTAATTTTTTTTCATTATTTTTTCTTTCTTTTTCTTTTCTTAAACTAGAAGAATATTTTTCAACATTTATAATAGTATATTTTCTATTTTGATAATTTTTAATATTTTCATTAGTTAAAATTATATTATCTCTATCTTTATTAAAATAATTTTCTTCATTATCTTTATTATTAGATAAAGAAGCAATTAAAGAAGAAATAGAATCATTTTTATTAATATTATCATTAGAAATACCATTAATAACTAATTGACTAATTTCTTTTTTTAAAAATTTTTTAGTTTCATTATATTCATTTTCAGACATTTTAGTTTCTAAATATCTTAATAATTTATCAAGTATATATTCATAATTTTCAGTACTATTATTATTTCCTATTGTTTTATTACAATTATTTTGACTATAATTATAAGGAAAATTTGTTGTATTTTGAAATGTTCTTGTTGTATTATTTCCTGTATATGCTAAATTTAAATATGAAGTTTTTGCTTTACTTCTTGATGTTAAATTACCATTATTTTTTTTTTGTTGTTTTGATATTTTAAAATTTAAATTATTTGTATTATTACCAAATTGTAGTTCATTTACATTCCTCTTCATACAAATATTAAAAAATAAAATTAATTAAATAAAATTATTTTTTTTAAATATTATATTTTTAATGTTAATTTCATTCTAAAAAATTATTTAAAATTAAAATTACAATTTTTTAAATATATTTTATGAATTACAGAATTTTTCTGGGTTTTGTAATAATTGTTTATAAAAAGGAATTTCTTTTTCAAAAATTGAAGGATATTTATCTTCAATTTCAATAATAATTTTAAATAAATCTTTTTTAACTGAAAATGGTTCATTAGATAATATTTTATTATTATAATCAGATATTGAAATTTTAATTAAAATCAAAATTAATCTTTCAACATAAGAAATATTTAATAAACTCTTGATATTTAAAGAAATTATTCCAAGGCTTATAATAAAAAGTTCAAAATTAATTTTTTTTTCTTTTTCTAAATCTTCATTTTTAATTAAATTATTTGATAATATATAAAAAATATTTTTTAATTCTATAAAAGATACAAAATCAGGTAAAATATTTAATTTTTTATAAATTATAATAAAAACATCAAAAGTGATTTCTTCTTTATTATTACCAAATTTAAAAATATAAAAATCATAATATTTTTTTAAAATTTTTTTGACAAAATTTAAAAGTTTAATTGATTCTTTTTCTTTAATAATGGAATATTTATCCTTTATTTCATTTATTTTTTCACATATTTTAATATAACAATCACCGTGTTCTTCTAAATATCTAATAAATATATCAAATGAATCAAATGATAAAATTTGACTAATAGAAGATAAAATTTGAATAAATTGATAATAATTTAATTTATTATCAGTTAATGAATTTGGTTTATATGAAAGTAAAGATGAACTTCTATTTAAATTAATTTTTTCTTTTATAGAATAAGTATTTAATGATATTCTATTTTTATTTTTTCTTCCTGAAATATTGCTCCATAAAATATTTAAATTTTCTTCTGTTAATTTATTTACATTATTAGATAATTCTATATCAGATTTATTTAATTTATTATTTTGATTTGCTTTTATTGTTGTATTTGTTTGAAGTTTAGAAACTCTTAAAGATAATGATAATTTTGTATTATTATTATTATTTAATGTATTATTTTGAATTTTGGCTTTTTTATTTTGAAATAAATTAAATTCTTTTAAAAATTTTATAAAATCACTATAACTAATTTTATTCATTTGATATTTATCATAATAATAAGAATAATATTCAAATATACCTTTTAATATTTTTTTATTTATTAAATTTTGATTTTTACCATATGATGAAATAAGCAATTCATTTTTTTTATTTAATTCATTTATTAAAAAATCCTCATTTAAAGTTTTTAATAAATGAAAACATTTTCCTTTTGTTTTTTCCTTATAATGAAATGCATTTGGAAAAAAATCATCAATATATTTTTTATCTGGAATAATATCAGAATTATTTAAATTCATTGTATTATATGAATAATTTCTATGTGTTTTTTCTATTCCATCTAAATTATTTATTAAATTTAAAAATTGAAGTAATTTTTCTTCATTGTTTAAATTTATCAAATGAGTAATATTTATTTTATCTTCTCCTTTTATTATTAAATTGTCTACTTCATTAAATTTATATATTTTTTTATCTATTATTGTAATTCCAATTATTGTAAATAAATGACAAAATTTTTGTAGATTAAAAATATTTCCTAATTTATTTTTTGAAAATAATAAAATTTCTTCTTCAGGATAATTTAATATTACATAATAATATAATACAATTTCTTCAATTGAAAAATAATTAGGTAATATTTCATATTCTCTAAAAAAATTAATACATGATTTTAAACTTTCTTTAATTAATATATCATTTTTTATTTTATGTTCAATATCATATTTAAAAAAATGACAATATATTTCTTTTAATTTAAAAATTATTTTTGAGAAAATTTTGATTATATTTGAATTGAAAGAAATAGAATTTATATTTTGAATAATATTAAAAATTTTAATATAATTACATTGATTTGAAAAGATTTTAAAATATTTTAAAATAATTTGATTTATATAATTTTTTGGTGTTTTTTTAAATTCATTTTCATTTGTTAACATTATTATTTCAAAAATAAATTTTTCAAATTCTCTAAAATTTAATTTATTTAATAACAAATTGCCTTTAACTTTTTTAAATATGATATTAATTTTTGAAAAGGAGATTTTTTCTTCTTCAATAATTTTAGTTAATTTTAAAATTTTATTTAAATTTGAAAAAGATAAATAAAATTCATAATCTATTTCAGAAAACTCTGAGAAATTTATAAATATATTTAATAAAATATTTTCTGTTTTTAGATTTTGATTTGAAATATTGTTAAAGTTTTCATTATTTTCAAAATTATTAAAATTATTATTAAATGTAATTACATATTTTGAAATAAGATTAACAGAATTATAGTTTGAATTTCTTGACTCTTTTTTATTTTTATTTTTTATATCATTTATTTTTTGAAAAATATTTTTAGTTGAAAACATTATTATTTTTTATTTATTTTAATAAAAATTTTTTGAATTAAAAATTAATTATAATATAGTATATATAATTGAAATATATTTTTTCAAATACATATTCTTCTGTTGCATTATGTAGAAATGATAAAAATGAAAATTCAGTGGAATAAGAACAGTAGGTTCAGAAGTTTATTTTAAAAAAATGAATTAATAAAAAATGTATATTCAAATTTATTAAATTTAAAAAAGTAATAATTATTTTTTATTTGTTGTTATAATTATTGAAAAGATTAAAAAAAATATGAAATCAAATCTATTAAAAAGTCAAAAAGAAGAAAAAACAGAAAGAGTTCTTGTATATCTTCGTATACGTCCATTTAATGAAGACGAATTAAAGATAGATAATACAACTCCAATAGAATTAATAGACCAAAAAACCAATTCAATCATAAGTAAAAAAAAATTATAAAAAAAATATAAAAAAATAAAATTTTAGTCAAAAAGGAATATGATAAAAAATCATTTACATTTGATTACATATTTTCAGAATATTCAAATCAAGAAGAAGTATTTTTAAAATCAGGAAAAAGTGTAATAGATTCAGTATTAGAAGGATATAATGGAACAATATTTGCATATGGTCAAACAGGAACAGGTAAAACATATACAATAGTAGGTGATTTTTCTAACAATGAAAAAAAAGGAATAATACCAAGATCATTTGATTACATATTTGAAAAAATAAAAAAATTATCAGAAGAAGATAATTTAAATTATAAATATAATGTAAATATTGCATTTATTCAATTATATTTGGAAACAATACAAGATTTATTTGAACCAAGTAATAAAGTTAAAATTAGAGAAGATCCTGAAAAAGGAGTTTTTTTAGATGGTGTTCAATGGATAAAAGTAGAATCTACTGATGAATGTGCAGAAGCATTTATTTCAGGAGAAAAAAATCGTGTTACTGCTTCTACTACTATGAATGCACATTCTTCTCGTTCTCATACTTTATTAATTGTAAAAATTGAAAAATCTTTATCTAAAAAAAATATAAATAATGATAATATTGATGCTAAAAAATATACAATGACAAAAAGTTTTTTATATTTAGTTGATCTTGCTGGTAGTGAAAGAGTAAATAAAACAAATGCAAGAAATGAAAGATTGGAAGAAGCAAAAAAAATAAATTCATCTCTTTTAATTTTAGGAAATTGTATTCAATCTTTAATTGCTCCAAATAATATTCATGTTTCATATAGAGATTGTAAATTAACTAGAATATTACAAGAGAGTATTGGTGGAAATGCTAAAACTAGTTTAATTGTTACTGTTAGTCCTTCAAATTATAATTGTGAAGAAACTCTTTCTTCTTTAAATTTTGGTGCTAGAGCTATGAAAGTTAAAAATAAACCTATTATTAATCAAACTGAAGATTATCAAGCTCAATTAATTAAATTACAAGAAGAATATGATAAATTAATGGAAGATTATAGTAAATTGAAAATTGAATATGATAAAGTTTGTGATGAAAATTATAAGTTGAAAAATGGGGAAATTTTAATTGAATTACAAAAACAAAGTATTAAAAATGATATTGAAAATAGAATAAGTTTGGCACAAAGTATAGGAAAAAATAATAATAATGATAATATTAATAATGTGAATAAATATTTTTTAAATAATGATATAAAAGGAAATAATGATAATAACAATGTAAATAATATATATGAAAAAAATAAATATGAAATGAATCAAAAAATGTTTGATTTGGAAGAAAGTAATAATGAGTTAAATGAAAAACTAAAAAATTTAGAAATTTATTATGAAAATATGAAAAAAGAATTAGAATTTGAAATAGAAAATAAAGAATTAATAATAAATAAATTAAATAATGATAAAGAATTATTAAATATAACAATTGAAACAATGAAAAGAGAAATAAAAGAAATTGAAGAAGAAAAAAATGATTTATTAAAAGAAAAATCAGCAATATTTATAAGTTTAACTGATATTATAAATTATAATGAAGAATTAAAAATACAAGTTGAAAATTTAAAAGACAAATATGAATCAATTAAAAAAGAAAATGAAGAGAAACCACAAAAAACAATAAAAAAAAATCAAAATACCCAAACTTTATCACTTTTTGATGATAGTTTAAAAAAAAGATTAGAAAAAATAGGAATAAATCATATGAGTATTATTAAAAATGATGTTAATTCAGTGATTAAATTTATATTAAATCAAATTAATGAAAATGTTATTGATAAAAATGCATTATTTAAATATGAACAAGAAAACATAGATTTGAAAAATAATTATGAAAAAAATGTTAATGAATTAAAAAAATTAAATAAGATAATTAATACTGTTAATAATGATAAAAAAAGATTAGAAAATTTACTTTCTGAAAAAGAAAATAAAATCAATGAATTAAAAAAAGAACTCAACGAAAAAGAAAATAATTTAAATTCAAAATTTGAAGAATTAAAAAATGAATATGAAATTAAATTACAAAATTCAAAAAATGAATTAAATGATTTATCAAATGAATATCATAATTTTTCAAATAATATTAATAATAAGTTATTATATTTAAGAAATGAATATGAAAATGCACTTAAAATACAAAAAGAAATGATATTGTTAAATAAATTATTTGAATCATATTTTAAAAATTCAAAAAATGATGATAACTTAAAAAAAATAAAAGAACATATTGTAAAAATTGGAACATTAATTAATAATAATGATATTTATTATTTATCTAATAATGAAAAAATTAATAATGAGACTTTAGATTCAATAAAATTAAAAATTAAGGATATCTTCAAATTCATATTTGAATCATATATTAATATATCAAAACAATTGTATAGTCAATTTAAAAAAATAAATGAATTACAAAAAAATAATATAGATAATGAAAAATTAAAAAGAAAATTTGTATTGCAATTAAAAGGTTTTTTAGATAAATATTCAAAAATTATAGAAATAAATAGTATTAAAAATCAATATAATAATCAAATCAATAAATATAATGAAATAAATTTAGATGAATGTATATGTTTTATTTTATCTATTTTTGATAATTTAGTTATGAAAATTTTAAATGAAGAAAATTCTAATTTTAATAAATATGATAAATTAAAAAATAATTATTATAAAAACAACAATATTTCTAATTATCAAAATTTGGATAATAATAATAATAAAAATTATAATGAAATGAAAAATTATAATTCCAATGAAGTTATAAATATTGAACAAAAAATTAAACAAAATGGAAAAGAATTAAAGGAACTTGAAGCAGAATTAAAAAAGATAAATGATTTAGAAAAAAAAAATAAAAAATAAATATTTATAAAAAAAATTAAAATAATTTAAAACAGTTTTCACAGAAGATATAAATTAATCATTGACAAATTATAATTTTATTAAAATAATGAACAATTACAAATAATTGTTTTCTTTTTATTGTTTGAATTATCATTTTTATCGTTTTTTGACTTATCTTTTGAAGCTTCTGTTTTTTTGATTTGTAAAGAATAGCTTATATCATCATTTTTTTTATTTTCATTAAAAAGATTGTCTGATTTATTTATATTAAAATTATCAATATCTTTTTCACTCAGTTTAATTGTTTTTTTATTTTCATTAAAAGGATTGTTTGATTTATTTATATTAAAATTATCAATATCTTTTTCACTCACTTTAATTGTTTTTTTATTTTCATTAAAAGGATTGTTTGATTTATTTATATTAATATCTTTTTTTTTTTCTTTTTTATACTCTTCTTCTCTTTTTCTTTCTTCAATTCCTTTATTTATCATTTTATTTATTTCATCTTCTTTTCTTTTTACTCTTTTTATTGAAATTTGTTTTGAATTATTTTCTCCTAATACATTAACAGAAACTTTTAAAAGAGAATCTTTTGCATTTATTTCAAACTTAATAGGTAAATAATTTTTAATTTCAGGTTTTAAAATATTTAAACTAAATTGATCTAAAAAGAAATTATCTTGAATATATTCATTTTCACCTTCATAAATACAAATATCAACTTGTTTTTGATAAGGAACACAAGTTTCGAATTCTTTTTCAACTAAACAAGGAATAGTAGTATTTTTCTTAATTAAAATATCCATTAAATTATTTTCAATTTTTAGTCCTAAAGATAAGGGAACAACATCAGCAATTACTAAATCATTTATATTTGATAATTGAGTATTATCATATTTTGCTGTAAGCATTGTTGCTCCAATTGCTATTGCTTCATCAGGTTGAATATTTTTATTTAAATGAGCTTTTTTGAAATATTGTTTTATCATTTCTTGTATTTTTGGTATTCTACTTGATCCTCCGACTAATACTATATCATCTATTTGTTCTTTTGATAAACCTGATTCTTTTATTGTTTCTTCTAATATTTTTATACATTTTTCAAATAACGGCATACATATATTTTCAAAATCAATTCTTTTAAGATTAAATTCTAAATTTATCTGATTATTTAAAGAATCTATTTCAAAATCCACTTCTTTTAAACTACTTAAAAACTCTTTTTTTAGTACACATTCTTTTTTAAGTCTTCTTAAAGCTTTTGTATTATTAGAAATATCAATATTTGTTTCTTTGTAAAATTCATTAATACAATATTTAACTAATAAATTATCAATATCAGCACCACCTAAATGTGAATCACCTCCAGTTGATAATACTTTAAATTCTTTATTTTCAATTGTTAATATAGTAACATCAAAAGTTCCTCCACCAAAATCGAATATACAAACATTTTTTTTCTTATTTGATTGATTTTCTAATCCATAAGCAATTGCAGCAGCAGTTGGTTCATTAATTGTTTGTAATACATTTAATCCTGCAATTTTTCCAGCATCAATAGTTGATTGTCTTTGTGAATTATTAAAATATGCTGGTACTGTTATAATTGCATCTTTTACTTCACAGCTTAAAAATTCTTCTACTTGTTTTTTAAGAGAATATAATATTTTAGCAGATATTTCTTCTGGATAATATCTTTTTTCTTTATTATCAATTTTAACTATAATTTGAGGTTTATTATTATAATCTTTATCTAATTTAAATGGCCATAATTTCATATCATTTTGTACTACTTCATCATTAAAATTTCTTCCTATTAATCTTTTACTATCATAAATTATATTCTCATAATTTTTTGTAATTATACCTTTACAAGCATCTCCTATTAATATATCATTATTTTTAAATCCTACAATTGATGGAGTAGTTCTATTTCCCATTGGATTAGGTATTATATCAACTTTGTGATTTTTCCATATTCCAACACATGAATAAGTTGTTCCTAAATCAATCCCTATTATGTACTTATTCATATCTAATATTTAATTATTATTCCTTTTTTATAAATTAATTTAATAATTTATTTTATTTATTTATATTTAATGTGTTAAAGGTGAAAATTCTATTGGAGAATTTTTTTCAATATCTTTATAAAATTCCTCAAGTTCACTTTGAATTTCAAAAATATTATTATCATCATAATCATTTGTAGGGAATTTAAAATTATTTTTAAATTTCAATATATTTTTAACATTTTGAATAATTTGATAATTTAAATTATTTTGTTTATTTTTCATTTTATAAATATTCAAGATTGTTTCTATAAAATCAATTTCTTTTTCAACATTATTTAAATAATTTATTTTTAATTTTTCTTCATATAATAACTCTATTTCTTCTTCTAATTTTTTCAAATATTGTTTAAATTTTTCAAATTCTATTTTTAATTCTTCGATTTTTTTTTCATAATTCTTAACTTCATCAACATTTAATCTTATTATATCTTCTTTTTTATGATTAATATGTTTTTTTTTCATCTTAATACATAAATTTAATTTACATTCTTTACAAAAGGAAATGCATTCATCAAGATGACAATCACAATATATATCAAATTTTTCTAAAGCAATTAACAAATGATTTGTTTCAGTTCTTTTGTGAATTCTTGACATTGCTTCACAATAATATTTATTTCCTTCAGGACACATTCTACAATAATAAAAAGGTTTTCCATCAACAAATGATTTTCCACATTCACATTTTTTCTTTGTAAAAATTTCTTGAAAGGTATTTTTAAAAATTTCATATTCTAATTTTTTATATTCTTTTTTTTCATGTTTACCTAAACAATAATATTCTATATATAATTTATTATCTATATTTATTAATCCAATTAATGGAATTTTTAAACATTCATTACATCTAAATACTTTTTTTTCTTCTTCATAAAACATTTAATTGTTTTATAGGATTTTTTTATTAATAAAAAAATTACAAATAATTTAACAATATTATTATTTAATATATATTAAATAAAGTAATTTGGATTATGTATTAATAAGAAAAATATATAAATATCTTTTTTAATTATAGTAAATAATAAATTAATAATTATTGTATTGATTAATAATATAAAAATGTATATAAATAAAAAATAAAAATTTTTACAATTTCAAAATAATTATTTACATCAAAAAATAATAATTTTAAAATTATTTGATAAATAAAATGGGAATTTTATGTTCAGAAAAAATACATCATGCAAAATCATTTACATCAATATCTTATTCAAAATTAGATAAAATAATATTCATAGTTCAAAATTATATGAATGATGAAATTACAGAAAATCAATTAATAAAATTATTTCCATTAATAAATATAGAAGATTTAAAAAAAGAAAAAAATAATCCAACAAAAAAAAGACATTATAAAAAATGGTATGAAATGGCATTATCAAAATCAAATAAAATCTTTTCTCAACTTTCATTAATTGAAACAATAAAAACAATAGAAGAAGAGAATAAAGAAAATGAAGAAAATAAAAAAGAAAAAGAAGAAAATATTACTTTGTTAGAAAAAATATTATTATCAATAGAAGAAATATCAAATAGTGAACAAGGATTACGTAATTATTATATATCAAATCCATTACATTTTGAAAGTAGAGTTTTTAAATCACCTCCTTTAATTTTTCGTTGGTTAAGTTGGTTAATTATGAGTGGAATTCCTATTAATAGACCTTATATTTATTATTATAATTTATTAACTTATGATTTAAATGAAGAAAGTGAAATTCAAATACAAAAAGATTTAAATAGAACTATTGAAAGTAAATATTTTAATATTGAAAATTTTAAAGAAAGTTTATATCGAATTTTAAAAGCTATTTCTATTTTAGATAAAGAAATGTCTTATGTTCAAGGAATTAATTTTATAGTTGGTTTTTTATTAGTTATTTCTAATAGAAATGAAAATGATACTTTTTATTTTATTATGGCACTTTTTTCATATACTTTTGCTTTTAAATTTGGGATTAGAGGTTTTTATTTAGAAAATTTTCCTTTGGTTCATTCTTGTATTAAAATATTTGAAAATAGATTTAAAAAATATTTTTTAAATGTATTTAATCATTTTGAAAAAATTGGTGTTCCTTATATTTGTTGGATTAGTCCTTGGATGCAAATGATATATGTTAATGTATTTCCTAATAAAGAATTATTAAGAATATGGGATTGTTTTTTTTGTATTGGAATACCATTTTTAATTAGTCTTGGTTTAAGTATTGTTGAATTAATTGAAAAAGATGTTTTAGAAATTAATGATTTATCTCAAATTCAAGAATTTTTTAAATTACTTAATCCTGAAATTAAAAATAATTTTAAAAACAAAGAAAAAAAAATAGAATATGATATTGAAAATTTAATAAATAACTCAATTAAAAAATATAATATAAATGAAGAAGAAATTAGAGAAGTTTTACAAAATGATTTTAAAGATTATAAAATTGAATATTCATATGATTATAAAAGAATAAAACCTAATAAAAATATTAATTTAGATAATATAAATAATAATAAAAAAAATATTAATAAATATTTAGATAGTGATGAAGATTTAGAAGTTGGACAAGAAACAATGAATACAAATGAAAGAATTGCTAAAAAAGGAATTAAATTTACTAGACTTTTAAAAAATACTGAAGAATTATAAAACTATTTTTTTGTATTTTATTTACATTAGTTTTTTTAATTTTTTTATTTATAATTGTAAAAATTAAAATAATATAAACAGATATTTTAATATAATGAATTAAAAAAAATTTTAAAAAATTAAAATATCAAAATGAAAACTAATATTTTACCATTATTTTCAGATCAAAAGGATAATAATGAATTAAATTTAATAAATAAAAAAATTTCAATTAAAAAAGATTCATTAATTGCAGAGAAAAATAGTAATAATGAATATATAAATAATAATAAAGATATAAATTTTATTAAAAAAAAAATCCATATAAAACTTCCTTTATATGAAAATAATTCATATCGTAAAAGTATTAATAAATTATCGTTTGAACCTTCATTAAAAATTACTAAATCAAGAGATTCATTTCAAACAATTATAAAAACTCAATCAGAAGGAATTAATATTGATTCAATTAAAGAATTAAATTTAGATAAAATAAAAAAACCAATAAATATAAATATTCAAAATATTAATATTAATAATTATCATTATTATAAATATCCTTTTCCTAAAAAAAATGTAAAATTTGAATCTGATTCTGAAGTTTTTCCTTTAATTACTAATACATGTCCAAATATAGAAAATATAAATAATAATAATAATGTTGATAATTTAAATTATAACAAAATTATTAATAATAACCATTTTAACATACAAAAAAATAATTTTTCAATTCAGTTTAATAAAAATTATTTTAGAAAGAATTTTCGAAGAGTTAGATTGGTAGATTTAAAAAAGATTAAAAACCATCAAAATGAAAAAAGAAGTGCAATAAATTCAGAAAGAACAGAAAATAAAAATTTAGATTTCATATTAAAAAATAAAAAAGAGACAAATAGTAATCCAATATTAATAAACGAAAAAGAAAAAGAAAAGGAAAAAGATAATTTAGAAAATCCAAAAATAGAAATTATAAAAGGAAATGAGGATAATGATAGTTTCATAGATGAATTAACAGAAATATTAATTAATGTTGATGAAAAAGATAATAATTCAATATCAAAAAATAATAATAACTATAATCTAAATAATCATAATTATAATAATAATATAGAAAATAATATAAATAATTCAAATTATAAATATAATAATAACAGTGAAAATGATATTTTAAATAAAAGTTTTGATATGAGAGAAGAAGAAGAAGAATATGAAAATGAAAAAAAAGATGAAAAAATTAAATTAGAAATACCTAAAATTTATATTAAAAATAATAATCAATTAAGACCTTGTACAAGTTATGGTGGAATTTGTGAAAGGAAAAAAAATAATTCTAAATATATAAGAGGACAAAGTTCAAAAAATTAATATTTAAATAATGTAAATTTAAAATAATTATTTTTTCAATTTTGAAATATTAATTTGTCCTAGATTTATAAAAATATTAATTTTTAAATCATGAATTTTTTAAAAATAAATTTTTATTTACTTTTTTATTTTTTTAAAATTTTAAAAAGTGAAAAAATAAATGAATCCAAATATTTTTCCTATATCCCAAAATAATGTTGTGAGTAAGTTAAAAAATAATATTCATAAATTAATAAATTAAATTTATAGACTTAGAACCTACTTATAATTCTAAATTTTTAATGAAAGAAAAAATTGAATTTCAAAATTTAAAAAAAGAAAAATCAGAAAATAAAAATAATACAACTGAAAGAGATATTAAAATAAGAAAATTAACATTTAATAATAGTTTTAGAAGGAAAAATTCAAATGATTTTGAAAAATTTAATAAAATAAATTTTAATTCATTACGTAATAATGGTAAAATAAATGAAAGGCCAATAAATCCAAATATAATTAATGAAAAAAAAATGAATTTATTAAATACTCAATTTAATAAATTTAATTTAAGTAAAAGTGAAAATTCTCATTTATTTCCTAAAATAAAACAAAGAATATCATATAATAACATAACCGATAAAAAAGAAATAAAATTAAAAAATATTCCTATTTTTAATAAAACAAGTGATTACTTTGGAATGAAAGGTTCAATATATTTTAATAATTTAAATTCACAATTTAATAAAATCAAATTAGTAGATATTTCAAAATTAAAAAGTAAAATGAATGATTATGATATAAATAATAATAATAATAATATAAAAATTCCAAATAAAATAAATGACAAAAATATTTTTATTAATAGATTAAATACATTATTTATTAATAGAAGAAAAAATAAAAATGTAATTAATGAAGATGAAGAAATAAAAGAAAATGAAGAAAATAAATCTGAAAGTGATAATAATGAACCTGATCCTAGAATTAATTTTGAAAAAATTAATAGTATTAATCAATCTCGTCCTCAAACTTCTTATGGTGGATTAAATACTAGAAAAAAAAATTTACAAACTGCTTTAAAAAATTCTAATTATCATACTAATATTAATTTTTTTAAAAATAAAGAATGTTAATTATTCAGTTTTTTTATTATTAATTTTTTTACATGAGAATTTATATTTTTTTTCTTGGTTGATGTATTAAAAATTATTTATTTTGATTATTATGTTAAATATGAATTTTGAAAGATTTTTATTAATTAATTAAAAAAATATAGAAACAGTTTTTATATTTTTAAATAAAATTTTTATTTATAAATGATATATGATATAATAATATTTTAAATTTTTATTTTAATAAAAATATTGTTTAATAATGATAAATTAAATAAAATGAAAATACTTTTAATTATAATAATAACTCACATAAAAAATAAAATCTAATTATTTTCTTCAGTAATTACAGCCATTGGTGCTTTTCTAGATTTATTTCTTTTTTCTTTTTTTTGAATTTCAAGATATTTATATGGATTATTTAATTCACCTAAAATAAATTCAGACCAATTTTTTTTATGAATATTTTGTCTTTTACATTCTTCCCAAATATATTTTTGATTAATTAATTGTCCTTTATGTGTTGAATGTAATTTTTCAAATTTAATTTTTAAAACTTCATTAAAAAATTTTTTCTTTTCTCTTTTATAATATTCATCATTAGAATTATTACTATTATTAAGAATATTATTATTATTATTATAATTATTTCTATTTTCATTAATTTCATTTTCATTATAAATATTATTTTCATTATAAATATTATTTAAATTTTCAAAACTAAATCTCAAAGAATTATCATTTCCTTTTAAAAATTTACTACCAAGATAACTACCATCATTATTATTAAAACTACTTAAATTTGATATTGAAGTATTAACACTTAATAAATTAGAAGTATTATTTTCAACATCAGAAATAATTTCATCTACTTTAATAGTATTTATATTATTACAATTATTATTATTATTAATTTCTTTATAATCAGAAATTATTGATTCTTCTTTTTTTTCTGAAATAATTGAATTTGATAAATCTCTTATATTTTTTGGTCTATTTGCAGGACCTGCACTTTTTCTTAGATTTTTTACTTTTGTTTTTTCTAATTCAGTTTCTGCATTTAATTTTTCTAATTGCTTTAATTTTAATTTTAAGTCTTCTTCATATTTTAAAGTTCCATTTTTTGAAAGATTTCTTTTTTTAATATCAAAATCTTTTTTATATGAAGTTTTAAATATTTTTAATTTTTCATTTACTAAATTTTTAGTTCTATCTATTAATATTAAATCTGAAATATTGTCTTTATATTTTATTGAAATATTTTCTAAGTTTTTTAAAACTTTTTTAAACTGTTTTATTGAAGGAATATCAATATTTTGTAATTCTAAAACTTCTTTTATATATTCAGATAAAATTGTACATAAATACATTATTATTTCAATATCTTTTTTTTTATTTTCATAATTATTTTTGTTATTATTTAACATAGATAAAAGATGTTCTTGTAATTTTTTTAATTTATAATCAATAGAATTTATTTCTAATTTTGATTTATCATTTTTGATAATTTCATCAGAAACTTTAGTACAAGTTAAAGAATGATTTTCAATATCATCAAAAGAAATTAAATTACCACAATTCATACAAGGTATAAATTTTAATAAATCATCAGGTTCTTTTTTTTCAACTTTAGGAATAATCATAACTTTATCTAAACTTGAATTTGAAGGTTCTGTACTTAATTTTTCTGGTTTTCTTATATTTTTCATAGTTTTATTAAAATTATCATTTGATTTTAATGAATTTATTAAATTGTTTTTTGTTGATGTCCTAAAATGATTTGTTTTATTTGATTGTCTTGATTTAAATTCTAATAAAGCATATGATGCTTTTTCTTTATAAATATTTCTATTTTTATTTTCATTATTTAAATTATCAATTGTGTTTATTGAATTATTTATACTATTTGTACTGTCCATTGTTTTATTAAAAGTATTTTTTGAATTAATTGATGAATTTGATTTTTTATTTATGTAATTATTTTTTTCTGTATCTATTGTTTTACTATAATTATTATTATAGGGACCATAATAATTATTATTTATATTTACATTTAATTGAATGTTATTTGAATTAATATTTTTTGCTGAGTTTGGATTTATTACATTTGATATTATATTTGCTATTTCTTTTTCTTGATTTGGTTTATGAAAATATATATTCTTATCATAATTAATTTTGATTATGTTTTTATTTTTAGGGGGATCTAATGATTTTAAATCTTCAATTTCAAAAATAGTTCGAATTAATTTTGATTTTTTAGGGTCTCTTTTATGTCTAGATTTATTTATTGATATTGAAGAAGCTTTCATTTTATTTATAATAAAATATATATTTCAAATAATTATTTATATATATATATATATATTATAAAAATATAATATAATAAAATAAAATAAATAATAATATTCAAAAATAAAAATAGAAAAATATTAATTTAAAAATACAAGACTATAATATAAAAATATATATTAATTAATATAATTTCCCTTCTAATTTAAGAATAGTAGTAGTTAAATCAGAATCTTCAATAATATATTTAATAGGAAAAATCCCAATAAAATTAAGAAAAGAATTTAAAACATCTCTACTTGAATAAACAACTTTAATAACAAAAATAATCATAATCAAAGAAACAACAAAATAAACAATCATAATAACTAAATAAATATTAAAAATAGAATCAATTTTCAAAACTTTTAACTTATCAAAAATTTTAGAACTTTCCCAATAAGCAAGTAATAAATAATACTCAACAAAAAATTCAAATTGATTATATGCGCTTCCCTTAGATAAAATATCTTTAATTTGTTTATAACCATTTTGAACAGAATTTAATTCATCAATAACTGTATTTAAAACAACACTCATTTGAGTAATTGATTGTTCCATTCCTTTAACAAGAATACTTGACCAGAAAGTTGAACAAATTTCATATTCACTTGAAGAAATATTTTCAAATAAAATTGAACATGAATCTCCAGAATATAAAGTATTTAATCTATTAATTAATTTTCCATTTAAACCATTATCATTTATTAATGACATAAGTAAATTTCCTATTTTTGGAGTTGAATATACTTGACTTGTATTAAAATGAAATTCATTATTTGGTATATTTAATATTTCATCAATATCATCTTTTGTATAATTTTTACCATTAAATTCAATTATTGATGATTCACTTATATTTAATCTATAAATTGTTTGATAACGAGATATTTCAAATTCTAAATATGGTTCAATTATTGTTTTTATTGAGAAAAAATTGTCATATGATGTTTTATAAATTCCTTCTACTGAATTTACTGCTGAATCTACTTTAAGTAAATGATTTTTATTCTTTTTTTCTAATATAAATGTTAATATAAAATATGATAAACTAAAAAGAAAAACAAACATTACTCTTATTATGAAAAATATGTTATTATGAAGAAAATATGATGTCATTGCTTTTATTTTTTGGTTTTTTAAAACTCTCATTTTTTGTATTTTTTCTTTGTTCTTTTTCTTATGCTCATTTTGTTCTTCTTTTTTTTTATCATTTTTACCCTTTTTTCCTTTTTTTCCTTTTTCATTTTCATCTTCTTTTTTTTCTGAAGATTCTTCTTCTTTATCATCTAAAAGAATATTATCTTCATTTTTTTCTGATTCTTCATCATCACTTCTTAAATGACTTTTTAATGTATCTAAACTTTTAATATATATTTCAAAAGAAGGACTTTTAAAATTAATTAATCTTGTTAAAAATATATTTTCTAAATGATTAACTTTATATATTAAAAATATGAAAAAACAAGTAAAAACAAAAAATAAAAATATTTCAATAAATAAAGGGAAATATTGTTGAAATAAATTTAAATCATTTACTTTCTTTTTTTTTTTACTTTCTTCATATCCTGAAAAAGATTCATCATTAATAATAATAAATGATTGTTCTTGTAAATTAGTATTCATAACATCATATATAGTATAATTATCAAAAAAAAATGATTCAATATTAGAACAAAAATCTAATCCAGTAGAAACAATTAAAGTTAATAAATCTTTTTTACTAATACTAAACCGACTTTTTGAAGAAGTATAATAAATAGATAATTGAACATTTAAAGAATTAAATAAAGTTTTTAAAAAGTCATTATAAAAATAAGAAGAATTTTCATTTGTAGTTTCTAAATCATATAAACATTGAGATAAACGTTCTAAATAAAAATTATTACAAGTAGTTTCAACATAACAATTATTTTGATCAATTAAATTATATTTAGCTAAATTTAAATTTTTAGAAGAAAATAAAATACAAGAAACAGAAATTTTAGAATGATTAAATACTAAATTTTGATTTAAATAATCATAAATATCATCAAGAGTATTTTTTCCAATAATATAATTAAAATAAATTAAAAGCATAGTAGAAAAACCATAAATATAACCTAAATATCTCATTACTTTAAAACTAGTAACTTCTTTTCCAGTTAAAATACTATTTTTTAATTTATTAAATTGACTAGTTTCAACAGAAGGTTTTGACATACTTGCAGAAGAATTTAAATCAGCATCTTTAATTTCATTATTATTATTATTTAAATCTTTTTTATTTTGATTTTTATTATCATTATTATTATTTTCACCATTTCCATTTTTAGTATTATTTTGAGAATTAATTTCAGGTTTCAATAAAGTTTTTCTTTCTGAATCAAAACCAATTCCTTGTAATTTTATAAATTTCTTTTCTTCATCTGATAATCTACTTTCAGATCCATTTCCATTTATTATTGTATCATTTCCACTATCCATTTGTACTGAATTATAAAAATTAGATTTTTCATTTAATGCAATTAAATCATTTGTTACATATATTCTATGATATACATGTTTACCATCTAAAAAACTTTTACTCATTACTTTATAAAATATTGAAAAACCTTTTTGATATTTTGATGTTATTTCATGTATTAATTCTTCATATTCTTTTATTGAATCTCTTCTTAATCCTTCTTCATCTAAAATTATTTTTCCTGTTTGTTTTATTTTATCATAAACATGAGATACTTTAACATCAATTTCTTTATTTCCAGAAACTGGATATAAAGTTCCTTCTAAATCAATTTCTGTTTTTAAAATAACAAATTTTTCATTTTTATATTCAATTTGTTTCATAATTTCTGGAATTATTACTCCAATATTTCTATTAATAATACTTTGATTTAAACCATAACTATTATTTAACATTCCTTGTTCATTTCCTGCTGAAATAACATCAGTATAACAATTAATATTAAAATCTTCATCTAAAATAATTATAAATGAGTTATCTGGATTTTTTTGAATGTAACTTATATAAACTAAACCATAATTAAAATTAGGCATACATTTAACAAATATTTTAACATTATAAATTCCACCCATTTTTCCTTTTATTAAAGCATTAATTGGTTTTTTAAATATTTTTGAAAAATTTGAATATTTAACTGAATTATCAATTAAATCATTATGATAACTTGCAATAATATTAGGCATCATATCATTAATTGTATAATTTGATATTTCTCTTTGATTAAAACCAAATAAATTAGAAAAATTAGGTGAAGTATATAATATTTTTCCTATTATATTATAACCATCAATTAAACAAACTGATGATGAATCTTTTATAAACATTGAATGATAAACATTTGTTCTTTCACTTAATTTATGAGATTTTAAATTTTCAAATCTCTTTTTTTCTGTTTTTGCTAGAATATCATCTTGCATTATTGTTTCTAAATATAACATATAATCTCTTTCACTTTCATCACTAAATGGATTTAATTCTAATATTTTATCCCATATTTTTAATATTTCTGCTCTTAATTGTAAAATATTTTTTCCTATTGAAAGAAAGTGTTTTGTTGTTGTTGATGATGCTGTACTATTTCTTAAATTATCAAAATAATCTATTTGATTACATGCTGCATCATAAATTTTTAATTTAAATAAATCAATATATATATAATATAATATTACACTTCCTATTTGAATATGTTTTATATTGTCACTATTGTTTGATTTTGTTATTTTAAATATTAAATAATCTTTTATTTCTTCCATTAATTTAAATTTAAAATATTACATTCTTTGATTTGTAATTTTTATTTTTGAACATAAACTTAATGCTAAATATGCTTTTTTAAATTTATTTAATAGGAAATAACACATTGATAATAAAATGTCATTTTTAATTTTACTTTTTTCTAAATGATAATCATATATTAATAACATTATTGCTAATACATTTAAATCATCTTTAGCTGTATATTGTTTTAATAAAATTTCATTTGTGGTTAATTTCATATATTTATCTTTCATTTCTGGATTTGTTTTGAAGAACTTTTCAAATTTTTGTTTAATACCAATTAAAATTGTTTTATTTTTAATAGAAGTTACACTAATTAAATTAAATAATTTAGCATTAAATAATTCAATTTCTTTCAAAGTACAATTATCAAAAATATTAAAATCAGTTAATAAATATTCTTCTTTATTTTCTTCTAACAAACATAAAATTGAAGAAAAAATAATCCAACCCATAATATGGTAAATAGAAGTATCATAAATATCTAATTGACATTTAATTATAATAACAAAAGAACTCCATGCAATAAAAGTCCAAGCATATTGAATTAAAATATTAGTTTTTCTATCATAAAAGTAAACTGATTTATAAGTATAAAATGAGAATAGAAAGGAAAAAACAAATAAAAGAATTTGAAAAACAAAACGAAATGTTTTATTATTTTTTTGATAATTTTTTAAATAATAAGCAAAACTAAAAAATACAATTTTCATTAAATTAGCATAAAATTCATAACTACAATTAATTCTTCCACTTAATTTATTTCCAATAACAGTTCCAATTTCATTATAATAAATAGATAATATAATAGAATATCCAACAAAAAAAACAAGTAAAAGCATTGATAAAATAAAGAATATAATATGAGATAAATCTTTATAACATTTCTTTTTTAAATAAATATGTTCTCCATTAGGACAATTACTACCATATAAAGTAATTTGAATAATAGGAGCAATTAAATAATCCATTAAAAAAATATTAGTAAAGTTTAATAGAAAAATTGGTAATTGTAAATAAAATTTTTTTATTTTAATAGAAATTACCATATAAACAATTAAAAGAATAATAAAAATTGCTAAAAATGTTAAGACAAAAATAGCAAGAAAAAAAGTACTTTTACTTTTAACAAAATCTTGAATAAATACAACTGATTTAATATATTTTAATAATACTAAAGTTGAATCATTTTTATCATCAATATTTGTAGTTAATAACATTAAAATTTGGAGAAAGTCAAAAAAATAAAAAAAAAGATGAAAAAATAATCCAAAACTTTTATATGACATTAATACTCTAATTAAGTTAAAAAATTTTATTAGAGTTCTATGACCATAAACATCTAAATATTGCATTGTTTCTCCAAGATCTACCCAATTAAGGATATCACCTTCAATCATTTTTTATTTTAAAATTTTCACATTAAATTATTTTAAATTTGATAATAGTTTTTATTATTAAAAGAATAATCATTTTATTTTTTTTAATTATTTATTGTTTATAAAAATTATTTTAATAAAAAACATTTTCTATAATATATAATACTTTTTTTATGATACTAATTTAATACTAAAAAAATATTTATTAAATAAATTTAATATATAATGATATTAATTTTATTAATTGTATTTACTGCTTTTTTATTACAAATTTATAATACATGTATTTATTGAATTTGAATTTTGATTTACATAATTTGAATTATTATTAGTCTGTATATTATTTTTTTTATTTGAATTATTTTGAGAATGTATTTGATTTAATGATTTTTTTTCAGTTATTTTCTTTTTTTGTTTACTTAAATTTATTGCAGACTTTTTTTTAATTTGTTTTGTATGTATATTTAATTTTGAAGAAGATGATTTTACTGTTATTACTTTAATATTATCAAATTCAACAATTTTATTCTTTCTTTCTTTTATTATTTTATTTTTCATTGGACTTTTTATATTATGTAATTGCTTTTTTGTTTCATTTTTTTTTGGAAATTGAATATTCAATAAAGTTTTTAAATTAATTTTATTTTCATATTTTATTTTTGATGAATGATTTCTTTTTAAATTACTCTCACTTTTATTACTTTCATTAAAGCAATATTGCTTCAATTTAGATGAATTTAAAAATTTTAATGAATAATTTAATCTTAAATTTTTCTTTTTATTTAAATTAATTGTAGATGAATTATTGGTATTATTATTATTATTATTATTAATATTATTATTATTAGTAGTAAAATCATTTTGGGTATTATTTTTTATCTTTTTATAAGAATTTGTTCTGGATTTAATATTATTTATATTTTTTATGATATTATTTTGTTTATTGTTTTTAATTGAATTTGAATTAGATTTTTTGTTTACTTTTATTTTATTTATTGTTAAATCATTTATTTCCAAATTATTATTAATTAAAAATAAAGAACTAATTTGATTAAATATTAAATGATTATTATTTTCAATTTCATTTATTAATTCATCTCTTAAAATATTTCTTTCAAATATTCGAGATTTTTCACATAAAGAAATATTATTATTTTCATACATTGATTTCATTTTATGTAAATTTTTAATATTTTCTTTTAATTTATTTTTTTCTTTTTCTAAAATATTTTTTCTCTTTTTATAAGTCCTCTCAAAACTTGATATATTATATTTATTATCATCAATTTTTTTTTCTAATTCACTTAAATTTTCTTCTTTTTTTACAATTTTATTTTTAATTAAATCCAAATTAATATTATATTTTTCATCAATAATTTCTAATAAATTACTATTAGGATAAAAAATAGTATTATTAGAATTTCCAAAAGAAGAATTTGAAATAATACTATTATCACACATTGTTCCATTATTATCATTTTCATTTTCTAAAATAGAAATTAATTGATTTGAATTCATTCTTAAATGATGAATAATAGAAAATGAGTGTAAATTTGCCATAGAACGATTCATAAATAATTTTGAATTAAAATAATTAACATTTGGTGATAAATTATTTTGACTTTGACTTGAATTTAATATATTATTATTTATTCTTTCTAAAGATGACATTGAATTATATTGATGAAGAGGACTTTCAATAGTAAGTGATAATAAAATTTTCATAACAATTTCATCATTATTATCTTTTAAAAAATACCATTGTATTTTATTATTTCCTATTTTTGATATATTAAATCTTATTATTACTTTACAAAATATATTTTTTATTATAAACATTGTTTTTGTATAACCTGATATTGTTATTTGATGTATATTTTTTAATGAAGTTTTTGTTAGAGTAAAAATAAATTTTGTACTGTGAAATGAATGTTTTAATGATTTAATTATATTTGTTTCTTGAGTTATATTATTATTATAATTTACAGTTAATGAATACGGAAGATAACTTTTATTATTTTGACAAATTTGACTTTCATATAATGTTAATATTATTGAATTATTTATTTCTTTATCTAGTGAAGACATTTTTTATTTATTTTTGAATTATATATTTTAGATAATTTTCATTCCAAATCATATTACACTAAAAAATTATTAATATTCATAAATATGATGAAAAAAAAAACCAAAAATAAAAAAAACAAATTTTAAATAAAAATCTAAAATAAAAAATTATTAAAAAAAAAAAAAAAAACAAAAAAAACATAAAACAAAAAAAAATGAGTTCAAGACATCGTCGTGAAGTAACAAAAATAAAGCGTACTTTAGATATAGATCCATCAAAAATAAAAGAATATAGAGAAGCATTTGATATGTTTGACAAAGATCATTCAGGTTCTATAGATATAGGAGAAATATCAAAAATAATGAAAAATTATGGAAATCCAATGACAAAAGAAGAAATAAAAGTTATGATAAAAGATATTGATGCTGATGGTGATGGTGAAATTGATTTTGAAGAATTCGTTACTTTAATGGAAAAACAAACTACTGTTGTTGAAGAAAGTGATGAAGAAGCAGTTTTAAGAGCTTTCCAATTTTTTGATAAAGATCATGATGGGAAAATTACTAATTATGAATTTAGATTTATTTTACAAGAATTAGGTGTTCCTGAAGATCAATTTGAAAGTGGAAAAGTTGATTTACTTTTTAAAGTATGTGATTTAGATAATGATGGTATTTGTAATTATCATGATTTTATTCAATTTTGGAAAGATGTTAGAGAGGGTTAAGTTAAATAAAATTGTTTTTTTTTTGTTTAACTTTTCTTTTTATTTAATTTAAGAAAAAATCTTTTTTTTTAATTTTTTATTTTTTTATAATATTTTTTCAAAATGTTTTTTTTTTTCATTTTTTTCTTTTTTTTTTTATTAAATAAGATAAAAACCAAAAAAAAAAACAACAATCTTAAATTTAAAATAATTAAAAAACTAAATCTCCTTTTAAAAAAAAATTTAAGCAGTAACAACTTCTCCTTCTTTTTTTTCTTCTATTTTCTTTTCCTCTTCTTTTTTTTCTTCTTCTTTCTTTTCTTCTATTTGTTCTTCAAATTCTTCATCTCTGGGCATTTTTCTCATTAATTCTATTCTCTTTTTATCATATTCTTCTTTTGGAACAGTACCAGCATGCATTAACCAATTTCTATATTCTTCAATAATAGACCAAAGTTCTTCATCTTCACCAAATAAAGTAGTAAATCTTAAAATTAATTCATTTAATCTTAAACTTGCTTTTACTCTTTCTTCTTTTTCTTCATCATCTTTTCTAGCACGTTCTGCATTTTTAATTAATTTTTTAACTTCTTCTTCTTCCATATTACCATTTGCAAAAGCTTTTATTTGTGCTTTTTCATTTTTTCCTTTTTCACTTGCTGTTACTATTAATATACTATCTTCATCTACTTCAAATGTTACTTCTATTTCTACTGAACCTCTTAAATTCTCAGTAATTCCTTTTAAAATTATACGACAAAGAAGATCATTGTCTTTTGAAAATTTTCTTTCTCCTTGATATACTTCAAATTTTATCTTTTTTTGTCGATCTTGTGTTGTTAGGAAACTTTTTGTTACTTTAGCTGGTATTATTGAACCACGTGGTAATATTGTACTTATTAAATCACCTTCTGTTCTTATCCCTAATGATAATTGTGTAATATCGTAAACTTTGAAATTTTTAAATTTATCTGCATTTAATTTATTTCCACAATGTGCAGCATATATTGCTGCACCTTGTGAAATTATATTATAAAGATCTGTTATGAAATTACAATCTTCAAATTTTTGTTCTATTAATTCAATTAATTTTGGTATTCTTAAACTCTCTCCTATTAATATTACATTATTTAATTGATTTCTATCTATTTTTGATTCTTTTATTACTTGATCAATACATTCTAATACATATTCATAATTTTTTTCATTTAATTTATCAAAGTCTTCTCGTGTTAATGAATGGATTATATCATTTTCACCATCAATTTTAGGTAAATTAATTTCTGTTTCTTTCATAAATGTCAAATTTCTTTTTGCCATTTCAATACTAGATAAGAAATTAAATTTTTCTTTAGGTTTTTTCTTTAAAAAATCACTGCCACCATCATTAAGAAAATTTTCATATAGTAATTTAATTAAAGGTTGATTAAATTGTTCTCCTCCAAATCTATTATCTCCACCACTAGAAAGTACTTTAATACAATTTTGTTTATTAATAGAAACAACAGCACAATCTAATTTATTTTTTCCCATATCACAAATTAAAAAATATTCAGTTTTTTGAATATGATATTTAAAAGCATAATAAATTAAAGCTGCTGTAGTATCATTTATAATATGAACATTTTCTACTCCTGCAATTCTTACTGCATCTTTAATTGCTTGTCTTTGTATTTTATTAAATGAATGTGGTATCGAAACTACTACATTTCCTACTTTGTTATTTACATTTTTTTTAGCGTCTTCAATACATTTTTTAAAAAGATATGATGCAATTTCTTCAAATGGAATTTTTTGGTTATTTAAATTTAAAACTGGACGATTTGTATTTTTGTTTTTTTTTGATACTTCTTCATCAATTTTAAATATTAGGTCTGATTTTATTTTTTGTAAATATTCTGAATTATATTTTTGACCAAGGATTTGTTTTATATTATACACAATATTGTCTGGATTTGAAGGATATTCTTTCAATTCTTTAATAATTTGATATAAATGATGTTCTTCTTGATTTTCATCTTCATTTTTAACTTCTTCAACTTCAACTTCTCCTACTGGATGTAATCCACCTTCTTCTTCTTTTTTTTCTTCTTCTTCTTTTTTTTCTTCTTCTTTTTTTTCTTCTTCTTTTTTTTCTTCTTCATCAATATATTTACTTTGAAGAGGATCAACTCCCTCATCTTCTCTCTTAACTCCATAATCTATTTCTTTATTAAAAGAGATAAATGCAGGGAAATAAATATCTTTTGTAATTGGATCTTTTACAATCTGAGTTCCTTTTTTATTTTTATTCCATATTGCTGATGATATTCTACAAGTACCAAAATCAATTCCTAAAGCTAAAGTTCCATCATCTTTAGGTATATTTTTCCTTTGTTCATTTTCTTCATCTTCCATTTTTTTATTATAAAATAAATAATGTAACTTATAAAAAATAATTTTTTTTTATTTTTTATCATAAAATTTAATTCAAAAATTCTTATTAAATTAAATAATATTTAAATATTATAAATATTATAAGACCTTAATCAGCAAGAGAACCCATTGGATCCCAAGGTTTCAAAACAACAGGATCTTTATCATAAGCATTTCTTTCTTCTTCACATAAATATTTCCTTTTAATAACAGCTTGATAAGTATATTTCTTAAACCAGGTATCACTCATAAAATAATATCCTTTATAACCATTTTCACTTCCCCAAGAATTTTCTATTTTCCATTTAAGAGGAATATTATCTTTTAAATCAACACCAGTAATACACATAGCATGATTCATAGCAGAAATTCCAAAATCTAAACATTCTCCTTTATCATAATCAAAATCTAATCCAAATGGTGTTTCATAATCATAACTTTTATCATCCCAATGACCTTGAGCTCTATTTCCATAGAAAGAAACATCAGAACCAAACCAAACAATTTCATTATCTTTTAATTGTGATAATATTAATTCAATAATTCTTTCAATTGGTAAATTTAAATGTTTTACCATTTTTCCTCCTACTACATTTCCTAAATATTTTATTGTATATGATGTCATATATTTTTTATCTTTTGTAGGTGCATGTATTAATGACACATATTCATCAATTTCATTTCCTATAAATTTTTCAAAAAATGATTTTGGTGTATAATCTTTTTCAAAATGATAATTATCATCTTTGTCAATGTATTCAAAATCAAATTTTTGTGGTGGAACACCAAATAAATCTAACATTAAATCATAAATTTTCTTCATCAATTTATTTTTTTCTTCTCTAATTTTATCTAAATTCTTTTCTTTTTTATAAGTTTCATGAGCATAAGAAGCAAATTTTCTTAAATTAACATTAATTAATTTAGTCATATGTGCAGTTTCAGAACTAGTAAAACTTTCCTCATACACATTTTTAGGAACAATACCATATTTCTTAACTAAACTAACAAACATATCCCATTGACCACCATCACTAATTGTATTATGTAAAATATGACATAAAGTCCTATCATCATAATCAACATCAATTAAATCAATTATTGCTTCAAGTTCATAATTAATTTTTTCAATTTTATCAAATAATGAAATGTAACTTTGAGAAAGTTCAAATTCTTTTAAATTTAATTTTTTTGCTATTATTTCTCTTAATACATTTAATGCTGCAAAAATCCAACAACGACCTGATTTTTTTTGATTTGTTACTGGAAGTGTTTTTATTGTGTGAGAAAAAGCATAATAGGCCTTTGAATGATTATCACGGGAATATACTATATCTTGGATTGATGTTTTAGATAAGGCATGTCGGAGAATTGTATTTTTGGGGTCTTTGTTATATGATTCTATATGATTTGTAAATTGTTCTATTGTTATTGGTTCTGCTTTTTCCATATGTTTTTGATTTTTTATTTTTTTTATTTTTTTGTTCTTTGTTTATATAGATATATTAAAAAAATTTTTTTAAAGAAGTTTATTTGTTTTTATTATTTTTTTTTATGTTATTAATTTATATTTAATGTTAATAATTTAATTTTAAAATATTAATTTATTATTTGTAATAAATATTATTTATATTTTAAAATATAATTTTTTAACATAAAATACAAAAGCATTTAGTCCAACTATTAATAAATAGCATAAAGAATATATAATTGAACCTGCTTTAGAATGTTCTTCATCAGAAAATAATTCATATAATTTATTTCCAATATTAGATTGATACATCATAAAGTTAATAATTTGACATAAAATCATTAAACCAAAAGAATTAACTCCAAAGCATTCAAAAAATTTAAAACTATATTTAATATAATCAAATTTTTGAAGGTGAATTAAATAAAAAATTAAAAATAGAAAAATATAAATACCAGAAGAAAGAAAAATAAAAGGAGTAGTTTGAATACAATATATATTAGGAATTTTAAAAATAAAAGAAAAAAGAAAATAAAATCCAAAATTAATAATTGAAATTAACAAAGCAATAAAAAAAATAAAATAATATTTTTTCTTTTTATTATTTTCCCCTTTAACTAAATACATTAAACTAAGTCCCATATAAGAAATATAAATAGTATTTAAAATAGAAAAAAATCCATTTGGGTCACAAGGTCTAATCATGTGATTATTATTAAAAATATAATTATCAAATGCAGAAGCACAATTACAAATTGGAGTTAAATTATTATTTCCACAAAAATCAACATCATAAAAATGAATAAAGAAAATATAAGTAAAAAAACAGATAGAAATTAATAAAGATAATAAAATCATTCCAAAAATAAAAAAAATTGATACTATTAAATATATTATTGCTATTTTTAAATAATAAGAAGGTACCTTTAAATATAGTAGAGAATCAAATGTGAATAAATTTGTATTATCATTAAAATTATTTAAATAATTAAATATTAAACCAATTGAAAATAAAATAAAAAATTTCTTTAATGCTTTTAAAATTAATTGAATTTTTGTTTTTTCTTTTTTATTATTAGAAATTGAAAAATAAATACAAGCTCCATTAACAAAAATAAATAAATTAGGAATATAATCTATAAATTTATATCCTTCCCATTCATTAAAAATAAAAATAGAATAAATTTCATTTTCTTTAAATATTTCTTGACTTATACCAAAAATTGATAAAAATACTGCAACTCCTCTTAAAATATCAATTGGAAAAAATCTTTCAAAACCATCATCATTTATAAATAATATACTAATTAATGATTCATTTTTATTTTGAAATGGATTTCCTATTGCATTTAATAAATCTTCTCTTTCTGATATATTATTTATATATTTATTATTTTCATTTTCTCCCATTTTAAAAAATAAAAATAATTTAAAAATATTTTTTTAAATTAAAAATGCAATCAAATAATACAATAACTTCATTAAATGAATTAATAGGAATTTGTGAGAATATTCTTTATAAATCTCAACAAATGAAACAAGAATTAAATTTAAGTAATCAAGATAAAACTCTTATTCAATTTTTTTCTGATTTATGTTTTACTATTCAGAAAATTAGTAATTCTCTTCAATATTTTAGAACTTCAAATACTAATCTTTCATTTAATTTTTCATATATTATGGATAAGAATAGTGAATTAGAAGAAAAAAATAAAAATTTGCAAAATCAAATTATTTATCTTGAAACAAGTATTATAAATTTAAATCATAAAATTCAAGATTTAAATTCAACATTAATTGAAAAAGAAATTATAATTCAAGATTTATCAAATACAAAGAATAATCTTTGTTTATGTAATTGTAATTGTCCTTGTTGCAAAGAGAAAAATAATAATATTAATAATTATAATACAAGAAATAATAATAGACATTTGTCACCTTTAAATATAATGAATTATAATTCAAAAAACACACATTATAATAATAATATATATAGTAATAATAAAGGAAAATTAGCATATGATTATAATGAAGATTATAATAATCTTAAGTCTTTAAAGAATTATAATCATAGAAATAATTTATCATTTGATTATGGTAAAAAATCTCTTTATGATCATAATAATAATATGTTAAATAAAACATCAAATATCTTAAATTCTTATACTAATCAATTATATAATAATATCCCTTTTAAACAAAATTTAAGTTATTCAAATATTACAAGTGAAAATAAAATTAAAAATGTTGAAAACAATTATCCAAATAATAATTCAAATAAAACTAAAGAGCATAATTTAAGGAATTTTTATTTATCAACAAGTAATAGTACCGATAATAATAATATAATTAATCAAAAAAACTATATAACAAATTATGGATTACCAAAAAATAATAGTAAACTAGATATAAATAATAAAAATGAAATACAAATTGATAATTCAAATATTATAAAAAATACAAATAAAATAAGCAATACAAATAATATTATTCCAATTAATTTTAAAAATAATATCAATACTCCAAATAATATGCTAAATCAAAATGAACAAAAAGATGATATTTCAAATAATATTATACCAAATTCATATGATGTAAAAAATAAAAATATAAATAATACAATATCAAAGAATATAACTAATAATTCAAATTTTATACCAAATGATTATGAGAGTAAAACTAATAATATAAATAATTATTTTAATAATACATATGAAATGAAAAATAAACCTTCAAATGATGTTCTATCAAATACTTATGAAACAAAAAAAAATAAAATTAAAAATATAATTCCTGATTCTTATGAATTTAAAAATAAAGATTCAAATACATTAAATCCAAATATTATTGATATACAAAGTAATACTTCTAATATTAATATACCAAAAGATTATAAATATGAAAAAAGAACAAATTATTCACAAGTAAATGATATTAATGATAAAGAAAATAAAAACAAAAATGATTATTCTGTTCCAAATAATATTATATATGATACATTAAATAATTATTCAAATAAAAATAATAAATATAATTTTAATATAGAAGAACCTGTACCAGAATCAATTCAAACCTCACCACATCAACAATACCAAAATGATATTAATAGTTTAAGTTCATTAAATCAAACTTCAAATTTTAATAATTCACCATATGATAATTCAAATAATAAAATTAATGAAAGAGAAAATACAAATTTAAATTTAAATAATAATGAAAATAATAATTCAAATTCTAACTTAAATAATATTAATAATAATAATAATTTAAATTCATATAAAAGTAATGAAAATGAAAATCCAAAAAAATTTATTAAAAATAATATTAGTCCTAATTTAAATATGAATAATAATTTTATTAATCAAGATATTGATAATATAAATATTCCAAATCAGAATAAAGTAATAAATGATTTTAATGATTCTAATAATAAAAATAATCACTTATCCAAAAAAAAAAATAATAATATTAAAGAAACTAATTTAAAGAATGAAAATAATAATAAAAATAATCAAATAAATGAAATAAATTATCAATCTTCTGAAATAAACAATTTAAATAATAAATTATTAAAAAAGAAAATAAATAGAATAGAAAATTTAATACAAGAATGTTTTAAAGATGAAATTACAATAAATAAACTAAAAGAAAAAATGGGAGAAAATTTTGTAGAAATATTAACAAGTGGAAATGTAACAGAAGAATATTTAGAGCAAATAGAAAATAATTTACAAAAAATTAAAGAAGAAACAATTAAAAATAATAATAATTCACCAAATTTTTCAACAAAATTATATAATTCAAATACATCATTTCTTCCTAAGAAAAAATATAAAGACCCAGTTTTAAATGCAATATATAATAAACAAAAATTAAAAAAAGATATAACAGATAATCAATATTATTATAAAGAATATCCTAGAGGATGGATTTCATCAAAAGATTATTTTATTAATAATATAACAAATGAAGATAAAAAAATAGAAAAATCTCCTTTAAAAATATCAAATCAACCAAAATTAAAATAAAGAAATATATGATGAAAAATTTATTGTAATAATTTAATAATTTTTTTTAAATTATTAATTTAATTATTAACTTCTTTATAACTAACACCAATATAATCCATTACTTTCTTTAATTCACATTTAGATTCATTTAATCTTAACCCTAATCTTCTATCAATTTCATTACAAATTTTTTTAAAAATCTCTAAAGCTTTTCTTTAGGCTTTTTTAATATTAGTTCAATTATAAACAATATTTTCAAAATAAATAATATATTTATCAATAATTAATTGATATTCATAATTTTTAGTTTTTCTAAAAGGAGTTTTACTTCCAAATTTATTAATAACTCTATTACCACCATTTTCTCTTATTTTTTTAAATATATGTCTTCTTTTTTGATATTCTTGCAAAATAATAACTTTAGGATGTTCAGTAAAAGTATCTTTTGTAGCATTATGTAATAAATATTGTTTTAAAATAATATCTAAAATTTCAAAAGTTTTTTCAATATCACAACAATCAACAAAAATAGCACCAATATAAGAATGAAATAATTCACATAAAATAATCACAAATTCTTCATCAATTATTTCATCTTCTGGTATTTTATATTTATTTTTCTCACCTTGTAATTTCCATACTTTTTTTAAATTATTTTTATATTTATCTAAATCACATTTAATTCCTCCTCCATTTAAAAAACATTGATCTAAATTTAAATTAATTGCCATATAAGACATTATATGATGATTAATACCACATATTCTCATTTTATGTAATGATTCTTCAGAATCATGTTTATTATTATCATAAACAAAAATAGAAACATATAATTCAATAATTGCTTCTCCTAAATATGATAATCTTTGGTATGATTTATTTACATAATTTTTTCCTTTTTCAATATTTTCTTCTGTTAATAATGAAGGATGAGTCATTGCTTGATATAATAATTCATGATTAATAAATTTATAAATATTATTATCTAAAGCACCTAGGACAAAATTATCTTTTTGTTGTTGTGTAAATTTACATTTTTGATTTAATAAATTTTTAATTGATATTTCTTTTATTTTACTCATGTTTTCATTATATTCTGATGAAAGTACATTTACTTCATTTAAAAAAATCGTTGTATAATTAAATGAATCTTTAATATTATAATTATTAAATTTTGCTGTTTCATAACATAATGCAGTTAAACTTTCTATTATATCTGCCATTGTTTTTGTATAAATAAATCTACAAGTTTCATTTGGAATTATTTCTATTTTATTTTCAATTATATTATTTATTATATCTTTATTTATTTTTAATGCTTTTTCTTTTGCTATTCCTTCTTTATTATCTATATAATCTATTTCAATTGTCATTCTATCACTTTTTAACTCTTCTTTATTTTCATCTATATTTTTTTTTTCTTTTTAGGGGATATTATATTTTTTCCTTTTTTTTTTTTTTCTTTATTATTATTTGAGTTTTCTATTA